>Ga0308157_10010337_pt1 | contig 10135 bp, 8 predicted proteins | sample PhyBR1_FD_201035 | JGI IMG/M metagenome (GOLD analysis project Ga0308157, IMG submission 201035) | Phyllosphere microbial communities from UC Gill Tract Community Farm, Albany, California, United States - DLSLB.R1 | ecosystem: Host-associated > Plants > Phyllosphere > Unclassified | place: USA... | reverse complement strand
GTAAGGTCCGGTGGTCCGGGTCGGTCCGAGGGCCGACGCCGTGGAACCCGACCTTGATGCCCTCGCCCGGCGTCGCCAGGCCGTAGGTGCCGCTCGGCCACCGCTTCCCCGGGCCGACGAGCGCCGGACCGGGGTCGTTGGTGAAGCTCGGCCAGGACAGCTCGTCCGGCGCACCGGCACGCAGCGCGAAGTGCGCGGGCTGCTCCTGGGTGACGACGAGCGGGAGCGGTGTCCCGGACGCCTCGTCCGGCACCGAGCCACCGAGCAGCGGCGCCATCAGCCCTGCGCTCCACGCCCCGACCGCCACGACGACGCGCTGCGCGATCACCTCGCCGCTGTCGGTGAGCACCCGGACACCGCCCGGTGCGGTCTCGAGCCCCAGCACCGCGGTCGAGTGCCGCACCTGCGCACCGCGAGCGCGGGCGACCGCCTGGAAGGCCTCGACCGCGCGGTCGGCGTGCACGCGGCCTGCCGTCTCGGACTCGTGCAGCACCCGCCCGTCGAAGCGCAGGCCGGGCCAGCGCTCGGCGGCGGCCTCCGCGGAGAGCCACTCGTGCGGCACGCCGCGCGCCACGAACGCCGCCGCGATCTCCTCTCGGCGGGCGTCGCCCGCTCCCCCGCTGACGCCACCGGTGAGGGTGAGCAGCTCGAGGCCGGCGTCGGCCTCGAGCGTGCGCCAGTGCCCCAGGGCCTCCTGCGCGAGGTCGAGGTACTCGGGCTCCGCGTAGGTCGTGCGGTAGATGCGCGACGCCCCGTGGGAGGCGCCGCGCACGTGCCCGGGCTCGAAGCGCTCGAGGAGCAGCACCTCACGGCCCGCGGAGGCGAGGGCCCAGGCCGCGGCCGACCCCATCACCCCGCCGCCGACGACGACGGTCTCGACCTGCTCGGTCATGCGTGTGCTCCTCCGCGTGCGTGGGACAGACCTGGTGCCACCTGCTGCCAGGACCTCAGACTGCAGTGAACCCCTTGGCGCGCCCGCTGTCGGCCTCGGTCCACAGGTCGGTCTTCACCTCGGCGCGCACCTGGGGCACGACCTCCTCGGCGAAGCGGCGCAGCACGTCGTGCTGCTGCTCGACGTCGAGGAGGTGGTTGACCGACACCGACTGGAGGTCGTGACCGTAGCTCTGGTGGTAGTCGAGGATCTTCTCGACCACCCGCTCGGGCGACCCCACGAGCGCCGGCCCGCGCTCGACGGCCTCTTCGACGGTCCGGAAGGCGGTCACCTTGCCGACGGCCCCGGGGTCGTAGCCGCGCGCGTCTGCCCGGGCTACCGCGCCCTCGTAGATCGGCCGGTACTGCTCGATGGCCTGCTCCGTCGTGTCTGCGAGGAACAGCCCGCCGGACCCGGACCCGACGTACGCCTTGGCGGGGTCGTGGCCGTGCTCGGCGTACTGCTCGCGGTACCGGTCGATGAGCACCTTGTAGTTCTCACGCGGCTGGAAGGCGTTCGCGGACACGATCGGGTCGCCCCACCGGGCGGCGAGCTCGACGGCGAAGGCCGACGTGGCAGACCCGTGCCAGATGCGGAAGGGCCCGGCGTAGGGCCGCGGGAGCGTGGTGATCTTGTCGAGCGGTACGTGGTGGGTGCCCGACCAGGTGACCTCCTCGCCGCTGATGAGCTGGCGCAGCAGCTCGTAGTTCTCCTGCAGGTACTCGTACTGCTTGCTGATGTCGAGGCCGAGCACCGGGTACTGCGCCGCCTCGTTGCCCTTGCCGATGACCATCTCGAAGCGCCCGCGGCTCAGCTGGTCGATGGTCGCGTAGTCCTCGGCGACCCGGACCGGGTCGAGGAGCGAGAGCACCGTGACGCCCGTGCTCAGCAGGATGCGCGACGTGCGCGCGGCGATCGCCCCGAGGATCACCGTCGGCGACGACGACAGCACCTCGCCCGCGTGCCGCTCCCCGACCGAGAACGAGTCGTAGCCGAGGTCCTCGGCGAGGACCGCCGTGTCGACCACCCGGTTGAGACGGTCGGACGGGGCCACCACCTCTCCCGTGACCGGGTGCGGCGGGTTGAAGACGATGTCGAGGACCTGGAACCGCATCAGGCGACAGCCTCAGCAGCAGCAGCGATCGCTCCCTGGCGCGCCAGCGCGGCGTGCGCGGCGGCACGGCGCTCGACGTCGGCGGCGTCCGAGGACTCCTGCGCCAGGGCAGCGTCGCGCTGGGCCACGCCCTCGCGCACGAGCGGGATGACGTAACGGCCGAAGTCCGCGGCGTCGTTCAGCAGGTCGTAGCCCCGCGCGGAGATGACCCGCACGCCGAGGTCGTAGTACGCGAGGAGCGCCTCGGCGACCTGCTCGGGCGTGCCGACGAGCGCGTTGGAGTTGCCTGCGCCCCCGGTGGCCTTGGCCGGCGCGGTCCACAGCACCGAGTCGTGCCGGTCGCCGCGCGCGGCGATCTCCAGCAGGCGCTGCGACCCGGCGTTCTCCGGCTTGGTCAGCGGGTGCCGACGGCTGATGGATCCACCGGCAGCAGCCTTGCGCGCCTCGATCTGACCGAGGACCTGCTCGGCCTTCTCCCACGCGAGCGCCTCGGTGGGAGCGACGATCGGCCGGAAGGCGGCGTGGATGCGCGGAGGAGTCGCGCGACCGACGGCGGCCGCAGCCGCGTGCACGGTCTCGATCTGCTCCGACGTGCTCGCCAGCGGCTCGCCCCACACCGCGTAGATGTCGGCCTCCGCAGCTCCCACCCGGAACGCCGCCTCCGACGAACCGCCGAAGGAGATGGTCGGCACCCGGCCCTCGTAGGGCTTGATCTCCGACACGAAGTCGGCCAGCTGGTAGTACGTGCCCTCGTGGTCGAAGGGCTCCGCGCTCGTCCACGCCTTCTTGACGACCTGGATGTACTCCTGGGTGCGCGCGTAGCGCTCGTCCTTGGTGAGCGTGTCCCCCTCGCGCTGCTGCTCGTGGTCGTTGCCCCCGGTGATGAAGTGCACCGACAGGCGCCCCTCGGACAGCTGGTCGAGCGTCGCGAAGCTCTTGGCCGCGAAGGTCGGGTACGAGACGTTGGGGCGGTGCGCGAGCAGCAGCTCGACCGTGTCCAGGCGCGAGGCGACGTACGACGCGAGCACCGACGGCTCCGGTCCGCTCGACCCGTACGCGAAGAGGACACGGGTCCAGCCGTTGTCCTCGTGCGCTCGGACGATGCGCAGCAGGTAGTCCTTGTCGAAGGAACCGGTCGTGCGTGCGGTGGTCTCGGAGGCGTCGGACGTGGTCGCGATGCCGAGGAACTCGACGGGCATGGTGTCAGGCCTTTGCTGTGAGGGGATCGGTGGAGGTGGGCACCTCGGTGGGCGCAGAGGTGGGCGCGGAGGTAGGCGCAGAGGTGGGCGCGAGCTCGAGCACGAAGGCGAAGAGCCGGGTGCCGTCGTCGAGGACACGCGTCTCGCGCTCGTGGAGGCGTGCGAAGCCGAGACGGTGGTACAGGCGGTGCGCCGAGATCATCTGCGGACCGGAGTTCATGACGACGCGGCTCGCACCGCGCTCGCGGGCGAGGTCGACGACGTGCCGGGTGAGGGTCTCGCCGACCCCGCGGCCGCGGGCCGCCGGCGAGACGCCGAGCAGCCGGAAGTCGAGCTCGCCGGCTCGGGCCAGCTCGGAGATGAGGGAGCCGGCACGCGGGGTCGCGACCGTCCCGAGGACCTGGCCGTCCGCGTCGACGGCGACCCACACCTCGTGGACGGCCGCACGCTCGGCGACTGCCGAGAGGCTCGCACGGTAGTCGTCCGGGATGTCGTAGTCGCTCGTGTAGGCGTCGACGAGGAGCGCCGCGACGACGTCGTGCTCGGCCGGCTCGACGAGGCGGACCGTGACCGCGGCGTCCTCATGACGCTCCCCCGCTTCGTGGGCCGCCCGGGACGGGCTCTGCCGGGACGGACGCTGCTGGTCGACGGTCGTCACGAGTGGGCGCCCGACCCGACGAGGTGCGTGGTGACCTGGCCGAAGGCGTCGCTCACCGGGACGTCCGCGGCGTGCGCCGGGCTCTCGGCGCGGGCCGTCGCAGCAGGCGCGGCGGTTGCGCTCGAGACCTCGGCGCCGGAGACCGGCGCCTCGAGGCCCCAGGCCTGCGCGAGCAGCTCGGCCGAGCGCACGCGGTGCGCCGGGTCGAAGGCGATGGTGGTCGTGAGGATCTCGTCGGCGCCGGTCACGCGCTGCAGCGCCTCGAGGCGGGCGACGACCTGCTCGGGCGAACCGACGAACCGGGTAGCCGTGCGGTCGAGCACGAGGGCCGTCTCCGCCTCGGTCCACTCGCGACCGAGGGCGTCCTCGGGCGTCGGGTACGCGATGGCGCCCGACAGCCCGGTGCGGATGGACAGCACCCACTCCGCGAAGGGCGCCCCGGCGTGCGTCGCCTCGAGCTCGGTCTCGGCGACGAGCACGTCGGCCGAGACGATCACGTAGGGCACGTCGAGGACGCCGGGCACGAAGGCCGCACGGTAGGAGGCGACGGTGTCGAGGATGGTCGCGGGGCTCACGTGGTAGTTGGCGACGAGCGGGAGACCGAGCGCCCCGGCGACCTCGGCGGACTCCCCGCCGCTCGACGCGAGCACCCAGAGCTCGGCGTCGGTGCCCTCGACCGGTGCGCTCACGTGGGGCACGCCGTCGGCATCCGTGTAGGTCCCGGCCTGGAGACCGAGGACGACCTCGAGCTCGTCGCGGAAGGGCGCGGGCTGACGGTTGGCGGAGACGACGCGCTGCTGGCCGAGCAGGCGCTCGCGCAGCGCGGAGTCGGTGAGGTCGATCGGCGGGGCCGACGGGACGTGCAGGCCGTCGACGTCGCGGGCAGGGGCCGCGGGCTTGCGCGGAGGTACGGCGGGCGGGGTCGACGTGCCGTCGGCGTCAGGCTGGGCAGCGGGCTTCGGCGGCGGGGTGAAGGCCCGCCCGACACCGAGGTCGACACGTCCCGGGTGCAGCGCGGCGACCGTCGCGAGCTGCTCGGCGGCCACCAGCGGGCTGGTGGTGCTCAGCAGCACGGCGCCCGTGCCGACGCGCAGGTGCTCGGTGCGACCGGCGACCAGCGCCGCCAGCACGGCGGGCGAGGCCGAGGCGACGCCCGCCGACAGGTGGTGCTCGGCGAACCAGTACCGGGTGTAGCCCAGCGCGTCGGCCCGCTCGGCGAGCGCGACCGAGTCACGGAGCGTCTGGGCGCCGGTGGCTCCGGCAGAGACGGGTGCGAGGTCGAGGATCGAGAGGGGGACGCGGCTCATGGTGGCTCTCCTGGTGGTGCTGGGTGGCGGTGCTGGGTGGCGGTGCTGGGTGCTGGTGCTGGGTGGCGGTGCTGGGTGCTGGTGCTGGGTGGTGGTGCTGGGTAGCGGTGCTGGGGACCGGTGCTGGGTCAGGACTTCGGCAGGCCCGCGGGGTTGGTCTCGGACTCGGTGATGGCCTCCTCGGTCAGGCCCCAGCGCTCGAGGACCTTGTCGTAGGACCCGTCCTCGATCGCGTGGTTGATGGCCGCGGTGATGGCCGGCGCGAGGTCGTTGCCCTTGAGGGTCGCGGCCGCGATCTGCGCGGTCTCGGGCCATCCGCCGTTGACCGTGCCGACGACCTTGAAGTCCTGCGGGGCGACGGCCGCCTTGTACGCCGAGGTGGCGTTCGGGCCGAAGGTCGCGTCGATGCGCCCGGACTGGAGCGCGAGGGTCGTGTCGCCGTCGTTCTCGAAGTACTCGATGTTCACGGGGTCGAGGCCCTCGGCCTGGTTGGCCTCGTCCCAGGCGAGCAGGATCTTCTCCTGGTTGGTGCCCGAGCCCACGGCCACGGTGAGACCTGCGACGTCGGCCGCCTCGTCGATCGCGGTGATCTCCTCGTTGTCGGCCTGGACGAGCCAGCCGAGCTGGTCGACCCGGTAGGAGGAGAAGTCGAAGAGCTCCTTGCGCTCCTCGGTGACGGTGACGTTCGAGATGGTCGCGTCGACGTCGCCCGACTGGATCGCGAGGGGCCAGTCGGCCCACGCCTTGACCTCGAGCTGGACCTCCTTGCCCAGCGCGTCGCCGATGAGGTACGCGATGTCGGTCTCGTTGCCGATCGGCGTCTTCTCGTCGTCGGCCAGGAAGGCCAGCGGTGCGACGTAGGCGCTCACCGCAACCTTGAGGGTGTCGGCGTCCTGGTAGGCCTCGGGGAGCAGGGCGATCGCCTCGGCCGACTCGGTCGTGGTGATGCGGTCCTGGTCCGGCGTCGTGTTCACCGTGAGACCCGCGGCCTCGGCGTCGGCCGCGAGCTGGTTGCCACCGGGCTCCTCGGCGTTGCTCGAGGAGCAGGCCGCGAGCGCCGCGACGAGAGGCAGGACCAGGAGGGCTGCGCCGATCCGGCTGCGAGACGTGAGGTGGCGGGTGGTGGGACGGGACATGTGGGTGGACCTTCCGGGTGGTCTCGCGGGAGGCGAGAGGGTACGAGCGGGGCTGCCGCGGCCGGTCGGCCGGGCAGGAGACGGTGGGTGGTGCTGGTGCTGGTGGCTGCTGCAGGTGTCCGGTGCGCCGCGTGCTGCGGGCGCCGGTGCCGGTGCCGGTGCCGGTGCCGGTGCCGTCAGACGAGCCGGTCAGAGGACCTTGTCGAGGAACGCCTTGGTGCGGGCGTGCTGCGGGTCGTCGATGACCTGGGCCGCGGGGCCCTGCTCGACGATGCGGCCGGAGTCCATGAACACGACGGTGTCGGCGACCTCGCGGGCGAAGCCGATCTCGTGGGTGACGACCACCAGGGTGGTGCCGTCGTGCGCGAGGGCCTTGATGACGTCGAGGACCTCGCCGACGAGCTCGGGGTCGAGGGCCGACGTCGGCTCGTCGAAGAGCAGGAGGCGCGGCTTGGTGGCCAGGGCCCGGGCTATCGCGACGCGCTGCTGCTGGCCGCCGGAGAGCTGGCGCGGGCGGACGTCGGCCTTGTCGGCCAGGCCGACGCGGGCGAGGAGCTCGCGGGCCTCGACCTCGACCTCGGACCGTCTGCGCCCCTGTGCGCTCACCGGTGCCTCGACGACGTTCTCGAGGACGGTGAGGTGCGGGAAGAGGTTGAAGCTCTGGAACACGAAGCCGATCTGCGTGCGCTGGGCGAGGATCGCCTTCTCCTTGAGCTCGCGGAGCGTGTCGCCGCTGCGCGAGTACCCGATGAGGTCGCCGTCGAGGGCGACGAACCCGCTGTCGACCTTCTCGAGGTGGTTGACCACCCGGAGCAGGGTCGACTTGCCCGAGCCCGACGGGCCGAGGATCACGGTGACCTCGCCCGGCTGGACCGTGAGGTCGACGTCGTGCAGGACCTCGAGGGTGCCGTAGCTCTTGTGGACGCCGTGGACCTCGAGGAGGCCGCGGGTCCCGGTGAGCGGGGCTGTGGTGACTGCGGGGACCGCGTGGGTCGACGGTGCTCCGACCGGCTCGGCGGTCTGCGCGCCGGACGCCGCAGGGCTCGCGGCGGCGGTGCTCGTGACGGCGCTCGTGGACTGGCGGGTCGACGTCTTCAGGACCGTCTTGGTCGTGGTGCTCATACGGCACCTCCCTCGGTGCGGGTCGTGCTCGGGCGTCCGGTTCGGGTGAGGTGCCCACGGCCGTTGCCGGTCCGCACCGCGAAGGCGGGCGGGAGCGACGGGTGCGGCGGGCGCCCGGTGAGGCGCGACCAGGTGCGCAGCAGGGTCCACCGGGCCACCTGGATCGGTGTCGGCGGGAGCGTGCGGACCGCGCCCTTGGCGTAGTGACGTTCCACGTAGAACTGGATCACGGTGATGACGGTGGTGATGATGACGTACCAGATGGCCGCGACCATGAGCAGCGGGACCACCCGCTGGTTGCGTCCGTAGATGACGCCGACGGTGTAGAACAGCTCGCCGTAGGCCAGGACGTACACGACCGAGGTGCCCTTGACCAGGCCGATGATCTCGTTGACCGAGGTCGGGACGATGGTGCGCATGGCCTGCGGGAGCACGATGCGGGTGGACTGCCGTGCCCGCGGGATGCCGAGGGCGGCTGCGGCCTCGTGCTGTCCCTGGTCGACGCTGAGGATGCCGGCCCGGACGATCTCCGCCGAGTACGCCGCCTGCGAGAGCCCGAGGCCGAGGATCGCGGCGCCGAACTTGTTGATGACGTCGAGGGTGCCGAACTCCGCGAAGGACGGCCCGAAGGGGATCCCCAGGCTGAGCGTCGGGTAGAGGTACGCGAGGTTGTACCAGAGCAGCAGCTGGAGGATCAGCGGCACGGACCGGAACACCCAGGTGTAGGCCCACGAGACGGCCCGCAGCAGCGGCGAGCGGGACAGCCGCATGAGGGCGAGCACCGTGCCGAGACCGAAACCGATGACCGCGGCGACGAAGGTCAGCCGCAGCGTCCCCCAGAGCCCTGAGAGGATCGACGGCCAGGTGAGGTACTGGAAGACGATCGACCACTCCCAGCGCTGGTTCGTCACGAGCGAGCTGACGACCATCGCGAGGAGGACGGCGACGGCTGCGGTCGCGACGTAGCGCCAGGGGTGGCGCGCGCCGACGACGCGCAGGGACTCGAGCTCGGCGCGCGTCGCACGCGGGAGCGCCGACGGGGCCGGACCGGTCGAGCGGTCGACCGGCGGGGGCGACGCCGGGCTACCCGTCGAGGGTGGGGTGGAGAGTGCTGAGCTCATGACGGACCTTCGGGTGTGCGGTGGTCCCGGGAGACCCGGGGGCGGGTGCGTCGACCGCCGGTGCGCGTGAGGTCACCTCGGACAGAGCCACTTCTCGAAGGCGAGCGGGCCCGGCTGGCCCGGCTGGGTGGCCGGGTCGTAGAGCGGTGCGTAGCCGGCAGACAGGTAGAGGCCGGCGGCCTCGGGCTGGCGCGGCCCGGTCGTGAGGTAGATGCGCTCGTAGCCGTTCTGACCGGCACGTCGCTCGAGCTCGGTGAGCACGAGGCGGGCGAGGCCGCGGCGGCGGTGCGCGTTGTGGGTCCAGATGCGCTTGAGCTCGGCCGTGGGGACGGCCGGGGAGCCGTCCGCGGTGCGCGCCACGTCCGGGTGGGCGCTGCGCTGCAGGTCGCCGAGCTCGGGCTCGGTCCGGCGGCGGTAGGCCCCGCCGGCGACGGGCGCGCCGGCGGCCAGCACGAGGATGAGGCGTCCGTGCGGCTGGGCGAAGTCCGCTGCGGGGTACTCCGACATCTCGCGGAGCAGCTCCTCCTCGGTGAGGTGGTCGCTGTAGCGGGTCGCGTACTCGTGCGCGAGGTCCTCGAGCAGCGGCCGCACGAGCGGGTCGTCGAGGTGGACCTCGCGGACGTCGAGCGCGTCGGCCGAGGTGGCGTCGGCCGGGCGGCGGGTCACGGTGCTCATCGGGGGTCCTTCTCTCCGGCGGTCACGGGGACCGGGAGGTGGTTGCCGTCGACCGGGCGAGGGCAGGTGCCGTGGTCGGAGAAGGCCGCCGGGAAGTTGAGCGCGCGGTTGAGGTCGAGGCGCACCGTGGTCGGGAGCGATCCCGACGCAGGGGCGTCGACCGAGCCGGCCTCGGCTGCGCTGGTCTCGGCTGCGCTGGCCTCGGCTGCGCTGGGCACGTCGACGGGCGGCAGGGAGACGACGCGCCACTCGGCGGTGTCCTGGGTGGTGTCGGAGAAGAGCACCGACCCCGTCCCCGCCTGCTGACCCGTGATCGCGAGGGTGGTGGTCACGCCGTCGCGGACGACGTCGAGCTCGCCGACGACGCGGACGTGGTGGCGCAGGCCGGGCTGAGCGGCCCGGACGAGCGTCGGACGAGGCTCGTCATACCAGCGCACCGGTGCGTCGAGCACCCACGACGGGTCGTAGGCGTAGGTCGGGACACCGGTGAACCCGGTGCGCGCGGGGGCCTTCGGGTCGCGGACCCGGACGACGTACCGCCCGGTGCGCAGCGCCACCTCGGCGGCGACCCCGTCGGCACCGAGCGCCGCGAGCGTCGAGCCCGCCTCGGGGACGACGACGGTGTGCTGGCCGTCGAGGGCCACCTCGTCGGTGTCGCGCCCTGTCCTGGTGTCCCAGGCCCGCAGGCCCTCGGGCGCCGTCGCACGGACGTGCGCGCCGTCGGCGTCGGCCCACCACTCCCCGGTGAGACCGGGGATGCTCTGCGGCGTGCCGGAGAGGAACCGGAGTGCGGTGAGCGTCAGCCAGCCGTGCTCGCCGGTGAGGCCCTGCTCGCGCTCGGCGTGCCACGCGGCCCACTCTTCGGCCGCGGT
>Ga0308157_10010336_pt1 | contig 10135 bp, 17 predicted proteins | sample PhyBR1_FD_201035 | JGI IMG/M metagenome (GOLD analysis project Ga0308157, IMG submission 201035) | Phyllosphere microbial communities from UC Gill Tract Community Farm, Albany, California, United States - DLSLB.R1 | ecosystem: Host-associated > Plants > Phyllosphere > Unclassified | place: USA... | reverse complement strand
CACGCCCAGCCATTGAAGCAGCGCCACTACGGCCAGCATGCAGATCGTGCGCTGCGCGGGCAGACCCCAGCCGCTGAACAAGGCATAGGCCGCCGCCAGCACCACGCCCACGGCCAGGGCCGCGCGCGGGGCAGGCATCCAACGACAGGCGGGCGCACTGAGCCTCCATGCACGGCCCACGATCAAGACGGCCAGCCAGGCAAACATGGTCACATGTGAGCCGAATCATCATCAAGATACTGACCAAGTACAGGCATCTTCTTACGGGCAGTCTTACCAGTAATGAGCCTCTTGGCAGTGGACGCATGAACGCCAAACTCCTTTGCTATGGCCGGATAGGTGTATTCCCCAGTGGCATATAGCTCGCGCATCTTCTGGACAGTCTCAGGAGGGGTAGCGTGCTTATGGCGACCGAGCTGCACACCACGACGATAGGCCGCTAACTGACCAGCCACAGTTCTTTCCCGGATGATTGAGCGCTCAAGCTGCGCCACCGCACCAAGAACTTGCACCATGAAGATGCCGACAGGCACAGAAGTGTCCAAAGGCTCTGTAAGCGAGCGAATATTTGCACCAACAGCTTGCACACGCTCCAAGATAGATAGCAAGTCCTTCAAGGAACGTGCAATGCGATCCATCTTGTAAACAACAAGACAATCGCCCTTCGACAACGAAGCAAGCAGCTTCTGCAGCTCTGGCCGACTCCCCACCGAGCTGGTCTTCTCTTGATAGATAACCTCAACCCCGGCCTTGTTTAGCGCGTCAATTTGCAAGTAAGTTTCCTGCTCCCTGGTCGAAACGCGAGCATATCCAATCAGCAATTTCTCTCTCCGTTATTTGTATGTTCTCAATGCTACAAGTAACTACTGAAAGCTAATCATTCATTAGAAACATTGCTATGCTGTTTATAGCAAATATGCACTCCTCAGAAATGGCCAGAATCACTTGAACGGCTATCGCAGATAACGATAGATCAAGGCCGCCCCAAAAAGCACACAGAACGTGATTGCAATCTTTGCAATCAAACTGAATTCATGAACAGGCCTTTTAGTTAACTCATCATTTGGCCGAACGCCAGAAATCTTGCGATACGTGGCATTCCGAGCGTTGTATCGCATGCCATTTTTCTTTGCATAGTCTTCACGGTAGTAATCACGATCTTCTAATCCCATATTCCCTCCTGCCTGAAATCATAGGACAGGAGCGCTCCCGCACGACTCCCAAAGACTGAGCACTCTTCGGTGCTCTATGTGCTCGCCGCACGGCGTCAGCTGCCCGTGAAGCATCGCGCCCAGCACCATTCCCCGGAGTTTTCGCCTCTTCGGCCACGCTAAATCAGGAGCGGCCTGCGGCCTTGTCTTTTCTACGGGGGTATTCATAAAGCTCCGCTTTACAAAGCTTCCCCACTCCGAAAACCCATCCTGATACCGCTAAAGGCACGGCGAAGAACTCAGGGGAACGGTGCAAGCAAGGGACAGTTAAACGGGCAGCAGACAGATAACGACCCGGCTCCAAATCTAGGGGCCCGGTACACCAGAAAGGCGGCACATCATGGCAATCGCAGCAAATTTCAGGAAGTATGCAGAGGCAATGGCGCTGCAACTGGTGCTGCCTTTCGGCCGGCCGATCTGGAACACTTCGCGCCCCACAACGCGCCTCGGCCGTGAGATTCGCGCTCACATCACCAAGGCCATGAAGGCGCGCGGCCTGGTTGAATATCCGGCAGTACCTGCCATTCCCCAGTGGTGGAAAGATGCTCAGAATCGCGCGCGAGCTTTCATCAAGTTTGCAAAGGAAGGCCAGCTCAAGCTTGCACTGAGCAAGCCCATTCCCACAGTCAGCCTCAGCGAATACGAACGCGCAAACGCCTACCGCAGGAACGTTCTGCGATCGCAAGCCTATCGCGGCGAAATCGTGATCGCATAAAACTAGCAGCTATATCAAATCGCTAAATTTAAATGGCCACAAATCTAAAGCTTCCCAGATTCCACTAAACGCGCAGTTCGACCGACCTTGGAAATATCGGCCATGGTGGCATGCTGCTGGTACTGCGGAGGCCTGTATTCGGCTTCCTCTTGCATGGCCTGGGGCTGATGCTGAGCACCAGCGCGATTACGGGCTGCCGGATCTTCAATGACGACAGGCTTTGTATCCGTCCCACTTGCCACGCGCGGCGCATCGCAAGTAACCGCCCTCTTCTGCCCCCTCCAGCTCAGGTAGGCCATGCACTCGGCCAAAGGCTGGTACTCATAGCCTGCCTGGACGAGGTCGGAGGCCTTGATATCCGCGATGGTGCGGCCATCCTTTGACAAGACGATGGAATGCATAAGAACCTTCTTGTACGAGGCCCAGCCAACGATATGCACACCCTTGCCCTCGAGCGGTTCCGGGTCGTGTTTCTCAGGCTCTTTTAGCGGCTCCTGTGAAGCCTCCGAAACCTTTTCAGGTTCCCGAGGCTTCACCGTAGCTTGCTCTGGCGTTGGTGGCTTGTAGGGCTCAGAAATCGGGCTTCCATCAGGTGCCACGCCCAAAAGCTTGTGCCCCTCAGGAGTCTTGTGCACAGCCGCCTTAAAGGCTTTTGCATGCTCATTGTTGTCGGGCTTGTGGAATATCTTATAGCCAGCGTAGACGCACGCCAAAGCCGTGAAGGCATAGAAAATTCGGTTGAATTTCTTGAGTCTGACGTACTTGGTATCCAGATCACTCGGAGACGCTTCTATGACGGTGCTGCCCTGTGTATGGCTCTGGTACAGGTGGAAATACTGGCTCTTGTACTGCCGAATATTGACCTGAACTTCACCACCACGATAGCCCGCGAACACCTTGCGGACGTACTCATCTTTCTTGCCCAGGAACAGGGCTTTCATGACCCTTATGTGATGCTGGGCCAGCTCGGCAATATCAGGCTCCAGCGCGTTCATGCGCTGGGTCATCAGCAAGATATCTGCGCCGAAATGCCGCGACAGCTTGAACCACTGAATGACGTTATCAGGCGTTCCCCTGCCCTTGCGCACGTTCTCTTTTGGGAAAGAAACGTGGCATTCGTCAATGATGTACAGAGGGCCTTGATTGCCTTCGCCGCGCCAGTCATCGTAGAAGTCCCAGACATGGCCAAACAGCGGTGTACCTGCCGGAGCCTTGATGGAAGGACGCCCCTCAAACTCACCGACGGCACGGTCACTTTCATCATCCAGGACGCCCGTGACCTGAACATTCATGCCATGGATTTTTTGGGTGACTTTGACAGCCTTCGGCTGCTCAAAATCACCCAGCACAAAACAGGATTCACCACGGCCTGCAGCTTCGGCATCCCAGCGACCCAAGATAGGGCGAGGCTCCTTTCGGATATCCAGCAGGTCGGGATAGCGAGCGTCCAGCTTGGCAAAGGCTTCGACATTTAGAGGCAGATTGGTGACGACCTTGCGACCTTTTTTCAAAGCCGGCAGCACGTGAAAAACCACTGCCTCATAGCTCTTGCCAGAGCCTGGAATGCCTTCAAGTAGGTCGATCATGATCCAAGCCTTGTGAACGGTACGAGCTGCATCAGAATGCGGATAGTAATAGCTGTTCCGACGATGCCCATAGCCTCTGCAAAACCAAGCAAGCCCAGGATGTTGACCAGCTCAGCAGGAAGCTCATTGAATGCACTGAGCGAACCAGTCACACCATCGAAATTGAATGCGCTGACGGCGGATATGACGATGTCTAGAGCCTGCTCTAGGAGCAGACAAGGCACATCAGTCAACATGTCCCAAAGGGATTTAAAAACGCCGATGAAGAGGTTGCCAAACCATTGCACTACTGCAGCGATCTTGGCAAAGAGCATTGAGAAAGCAGCAGCCATATCAGCCCCCAAATATCAGCGCACGGGCCAGAAAAAGGGCCGAAATGATGACGATGGTCTTCAAGATGGGCCAGATCATGCAAGGGGGCTGAAGCTGGTGCACGCCCATTGACGCACCCGGAGTCCAAGAAAGATCTATTGACCAGGACGGACAGGATCCGGCCTGCCCTATCTTTGGAGTGAGCTCGCCAATCATTCTGAAAAAGCTGGTCTGTTCAAACTCAGATTTCTTGGCATCCCAGACGCCTAAAAGACCGTCCGGATACTTCTTTTCGTAGAGTTTTGGAACGTCACCAAGCGGCGCATCACTAGGGGTCTGCTCTTCGGAATCATCCTCGACCGTTTCCGTTTTGTTCTCAGTAGTGGTTACGTTCGTCGTGTTGTTGGTGATGTTCGTCGTCGTGTTGTTGATCGTAGAAGACGTAACGCTATTACCCGAATAGGTAAGCGGATGAGTAGCCGTGGTGGTAGTGGTACGCGTGCCCGTCTGGGTCTGGGTTGCGCCAGGTGGGGCCACCGTATTTGTGCCAGGAACAAGCTGAACTGTGTCGGTACTTGTGGAGGTCTTACCCTGCACGCTAGGTTGACCGATCAGGGTCACTCCGTTGTCTGGGTAAGGCGTAAGAATTTTTCGCGTATCGGGATAGCTGAGCATGCCCTGCAAAGCCAGCGCGGAGGAGCTGGGCCAATCAGAGCTAGCGGCCAGCTTGTCGTAGATCTCCTGCTCGCTCATAGAGCGCATCTCGGGCTTATCAGAACACGTGGTGTACGAAATCCAGTACTTGCCTGCAGGGCAAGTAGATGACGTGCGTTTAGCAGGAGCACCGGTGGCAGAGCGACCACCATCAGGATTTGTCCAGGTGCAGAAATCCTTGTCTACTGAGAAGAATGCGCCACCCTTTTTTAAGGCATACGCATTGCAAGCGGCTTGGGGTGTTGAATAACCTCCTGACAGGTCTGAGTAGTAGTACTCGTTGCCATCAGACAGCACAGAGTTGGAATCAGGAGATTCAGCCTTCAGATTACCGTCATCGCCAAGGCTGACATTTTTAAGGCCGTAGTCGAGCAAAGCTTCAGTAGCGAGATAAGCAACGGGGCCAGCTGCAATGCGCCCAATCTTTGCAGCAGCAATCAAGGCTCTAGCCATATTGGCACGCGGAATCTTCGCAGCGACATCGACAACGGCGCCTTTCCCAACAGCCACAACACCGCGAGTGCCGACCGTTAGAGGCTGAGTGGTGGAAACCGTAGCGCCAGCACGACCGTAAACAGTGCCGCCTTTGAGGGCCGTGTTCTCGGCGCTTTCGTGATGAAAATTCCATGTGTTGCCCGACTGGACGACAACGAAACCGTCATAGTTCACAAGGCTGATGGCTGCGAAGGCAGGAAGGACAGAGGATGCGAGCAGAGCACCCACGAAGAGTTTTTTCATGGGTGCCCTTTCATGCCCAACACAAGGGCCAAGGCACTGATACCCCCGATCAACGCAATCAGGGCATAGACCAAGAGGATGACAGCGCCCGACAGCATGATCAGATCTTCTTAACGCCGCGCTTTGCCACGTCAGGGGCCTTGAACGCCAGCGCGAGGCCCACAACGGTCAGACCGAAGGCGACAACACCGGCAACAATGCCCTCGGTGCCGATGCTATCGAGCATCTGCAGAATGGGATTGGTGCTTTGCGCGAAGGCAGGCACAGACAGTGCGCCCAGAGTGGCGACAGCAGCTACCTTGGCACCGTACTTGCGGGCCACAGAACGAGTTTTTGCGAACATAGTTTTCTCCTAGAAACGTGCCAAAAGCGGCACAGCAGAGGCGACGGATTTGCGACCTCTGGTCTGCCGTTTCAGAGCTTGGAAATCAGTCCCTTGCAGAGCGATATGCCCCACCCCAGCAAATAGCCACCGAGCACCGGCACAGCGCCGTAGCTGGCTATCAGAAGCACGGTCTGGGCATCCAGGCCAAACACGGCTGGATCAAGCAGCACAGAGGCCAAATCCACCCATTGCTGGGCAGATTCAGGGCATGGGCTAGCGTCAATCTGACAGACGAGAACTCGCATCAGTCGTCCTCTGCATCCCAGTAGTGGCCGCAGCTCGGGCATTCACAGGCATAGGCCAAGTCAGGGGCATCGTTTTCAGAGTCCTGAAACTCATCCCAACCGCCCGAATGGCCGCACTCAGGGCAAGACACACCTTCACTCATCGAATCACCTCATCCAGCGTGCGAAGAAAGCCTGCGCAGATGGCACGCAAATAGCACCAGCACGGGGGGAAGAAACCAAAGCAGGTTGAGCGCGCTCATATCTCGGACAGGTCAACGACCTGAGCGCGGTGGAAAGGCTCGGTGTGGTCTTCAAGGAGCTGGGCAACAGACTCCAAGTCATCGACCGCACCGGCTTCACTCAGCAACATGACCCACTCCGGTTCCCCGTGCTCGAAAGACGGGGCCAGGAACTGGCCTGTAGTGCCGGACTGGATCACGTAGCGCGGCATCAGGCAGCCTTTGCAGCCGTCAAGGGCTTGATGGACAGCAGAACGAGCTTGGAGGCTTGCTCCGCACCGGCCACGATGTCGAATTCGCAGACGACAGGCAGGCCAGTTGCGGGCCAGCTGTTCTTGAGGTGCTGCCACTTCTTGAACTCTTCGGAGGTGCCCAGCTTGAAAGGACGAGTCACGACGCCGATGGCTTCACCGCTGTTGCTGTCAGCAATGTCCACGGACAGGTGGAAGGTGGTGGAGTCAAAGCCACGGCCTTCGATTTCGCCCTTGGAAGACTTGATGCCATGCAGAACGGCGTTGGATTGGAACTTCATTGGATTTCCTCTGTGATGGCCTGATCAGCCTTGAAACCGGTACGGCCTGAACCGGAGGCAGAAACTTGTTTGAACGCTTGCGCGTAGTGACGTGCGACCTCTTCTCTGCTGAACTTGGAGAGGCGATTCGGCATCTCGGCGCAGTTGACAACGAAGCCCACAAGGGTTTCTTCATCAAGGTACTGAAAGGCGAGCGCGAGGCTCTTGCCTGCGGTGCTCATGGCCCAACGGGCATTGCGGACGCACTCGGCCAGGATGGTTTGCTCTGGCAGGCGTGGCTCTGTCTTGATCGGTAGCGGGGCTGCCATGGCTCCGGCTTCACCGAGCATGGTTGAATGCCATGCAGAGGCACCGGCAAAGCACCCGTCTGGGTTGCGCAGCAGGTCAGTGGGCAAAATGCGTTTTTGGTTGCCGTAACGCAGCTCTATGCGTGTCCAGTCCGTGGCGTCCTTGGCCCCGAAAAGCTGCTTGCCCTTTTCGTAGATGTTGGTGAGCTTTCCTGCTTGGCGAGAGCCAAGATAGATGGAGCGGCCCTCCCCTAGTCCGTCCCATTCGTCCCATGCCTTCGCCTTCGGGCGACGCCCCATGTGATCCATCAGGCCCGCGTCGTATTCGGGCTTGAAACGCGCCCAGCCTCCGGCAACACCTTGGAAGAAGTCCAGGGCCAGATCGCAGCGAGTAATCAAGCCGCGGTGCTCATCGATATAGTCGGCCAGCTCTTCACGCCATCCTGCTTTCGCAAACGTGCAAGCCATGCCCTCAAGGTTCACATGGATGGTTTTGGCTTGGGCTTCGCTGCGCGCACCCTTGGCCACGGAGAGGAATCCGACCCAACCCACAGTGCGGCCGCAGCGCTCAATGTTGTAGCGGTGCTTGTAGAAATTGAGGCCACGGCAGAGGTCTGAATTGGCGATGAAATCAGGGCCGAGGATGGCGGCCACGTCCTCTGCCATTTGGAAAGCTTGTGTGTGTGCCGTGTAGTCTTCGTCCTCAAACTCACGCAGCATGGCGACAATTTTTTCGCGGTGGTACTGCCTGAAAAACGCTTCGCGCTCCAAATCCTTTTCCGTGGCCACTAGACCAAGACGGGCTTCTGCATAAGAACAGGAGCGAGGCTCAGACGAAGGAAATAAGGTTTCGACAGTTGGCACTGGTGCGTGCCGCATCTGGACTGTGAAGGCGATCCAATCGACATGAACGAGGTTGCTGGAGGCCTGACGCTCAATCTGCAGGCGCAGCTTGATTTCGTTGTTGACCAGGACAAGATCATTGGCGTTTTTCATGCTGCGCCCCTTGTCGAAGTTGTCCCCGTGTTACTAACGGGGACAGGTGATGTATCAGCTCCGCCGTACCCCCCAAAATTGATAGCAGCTTGCGCTGCTGCTGCACCACCCCCGCAAGCGGGGCCCCTTGCAGCAGCGGCGCGGGCTTGCAACACAATTGCGAGGTTTTGACGGGTCAGGAAGTCGGCGATAGACGCCCATTGATCGCGATTGCGATGGAGCTGCATGCCTTCGCCGGGCTTGCCGTCGTAGCAAATGATCATGAGCCCGCTCCCTTGCGCGCCTTGAAGCGACGAAACGCATCAACGACTGATGCGACAAGGAACAGCACCAAGAAGACCATAGCACCCAAAGCAACGGCAATAGCCTGGGCGCGAAAGAGCCATTCCATGAAGAAGGTAAAGCTCATGCCGACACCTCAATGCAAGCAAGGAAAGCTGCGCGAAATGCTTTCCACGAAAGCGAGGTATTGGGGTACGTGTAGCCGCCACGAGCGCCACGGCGAAGAGGCAGATTGGTTTCATCAGCCGCCCACTTTTCAAAAGCGGCACGGGCATCCAAAACCTGCATACGTGCAGAAAAGTCGCTGGGGAATTCGCAAGTAGCGCAGGCGCAATCTTTGGCATACCTAAAACCTGCGACGAGAGTGGTGCCCCCAGCGCCGACACGACCGGGAGCGGCCAAGCTATCGGCAGTGCCTTGCTTGGCGCTGGGGACGTTATCCGGGGATGTGTTTTGAGACATTGGCCGCTCCTGCTTAAAATCAGCAAAGAATGCTGTACAGCAATTTTTGCTGTTGGCCGAAATGTACAGCAGTTTGTGCTGTTAAAGCAAATTATGTTGTATTTTGTACCGGAGAAGAAACATGTCCCTCAGATCACTTATCGATCAAGCAATCGAGAAAGCTGGCAGTCAAATCAAGCTCGCAGAGCTAATGAACGTCCAGCAGCAAGTGATCAGCGCATGGCGAACTGGACGACGCACATGCACGACACCTCATCGCATTGAGCTATGCCGGATCGCAGGCTACGACCTCAAAACAGCACTGCTTGAGCAGGTTGTAGAGGGTCTAAACAACCAAGACGAGATACAGGCAGAAGCAGCTAAGACGCTGAATGCCTTACTTGCCGCATTCCCCAAAAACGGGGAGCGCATATCGTGATGTGCAGGCCCGATATGCTCATCAGATGCGCCACGCCCGTCTGACGGAACTGGGTCCAGTCCTTGCGCTCAATCGCCTGCTGATCGCCCACGGCCAGCGCTGCCACCACGCCCAGGGCGGCCTGAGCATGCTCTGCGCCGCCATCTGGCCACCAGCGCTGCAAGCGCAATGCCTCGCCCTGAATGCGATCGCGCAAGCCCTGTCGCCAGCGCTGCAACGGATATTGGTTTGTCACGGCCAGGAGTTCGGGCGCGGGCTGACTACGCACATAACCCGTGGCCTGCACTCCTTGCTCCCAGGCCAGCAGCTCGTAGTCAAAGCCGTGCGGATTGCGCGAGCCATGCGGGCGCTTGATGCGTACCGTGAAACGCCAGCGCTGGCCGGGACTGAGCGCCACGCCTTTGGCCCAGTCAGGCACGAGAGGCTGACTGGCATCCGGCACCTGCCCGAAAGGGCCATACCAGGACAGCTCCAGCAGCTTTGGCACGCCGGCATCCGAGCTATCGACCACAAAACGCCAGCGCTGACCGTTGGCCTGGTTCTGCAGCATGGAAGCAATGCGGCCCTCCACCTGCAAGTCCACCGCCTCCAGCGCCTGTGGCAGGGTCTGCTCCAGATAGGCGTGGGCGCGCCACCCCGTCAGCCCCGCCACACAGCAGGCAGCGCCCCACAGCATCAGCCACCAGCTCTGCCAGGGCCTGCCACGCCATCTGCATGCAAACAGCATTGTCAGCAAACCCCCAGCCAGCAAAAGCTGGTAGAGCGACAGATGCCACAGCCTGGCCTGAGTCACCTGCCAGGCAGCACCCAGCACACAACCCCAGAGCGGCGCCAGCCACGACGGGCGGTGATGCTGAGAGCTTGGAGTCTGATGGAGCGGCATGCTGCCATGCTAGGAGGCAGCGCCCAGGCACAGCATTGCGACTATCCCTGCCCTGTCTAGAACACCAAAACAGCACCAAACATTTGCTCTCATTGCGCGAGCAGCTATCAATTCAAAAGCTATGGCCGCTGTACCAAGGCAATCCATG
>Ga0308157_10010335_pt1 | contig 10135 bp, 10 predicted proteins | sample PhyBR1_FD_201035 | JGI IMG/M metagenome (GOLD analysis project Ga0308157, IMG submission 201035) | Phyllosphere microbial communities from UC Gill Tract Community Farm, Albany, California, United States - DLSLB.R1 | ecosystem: Host-associated > Plants > Phyllosphere > Unclassified | place: USA... | reverse complement strand
AACTGGTTGCTCGTGGTGGCTATTCTCATAGTAAGCGCGGTCTTCCAGTACTGGCGTGAGCATTCGGTTTCTCCGTTGATGCTTTTCCTTGTCCTGCTTTCATCAATTGCAGCCGCTTCTCGTCGCGCTCCCGGTCGAACTTCACAAACTACGTAATGCCCGCTAGTACGGCCGCCGATCGGCGCTGAGTGCCACGACCGTCCGGTATGGGTCGTTTTCGGCCGTTCGCGGCCAGTGTTCAATTTTCAACGCGGCAACCTGCGATGTTGCCTCGACCGGCCGGAGGTCAGAGCGGGTTGAATCGCCGCGTGTCACACCAACGCGCTAAGATTGGCATATGGAAAATCGAATTGATCGACTCACCGCAGTTCACGTAGACTTAGCCGTAAACGTATCCGTTGCATTCGGCTTAGCCGCTGCGGTGGATGCTTCACATGAGTTGGGCATCCCCCCACAGGTTGTGCAGCGAGTCTTGATCGACGGCGGGCCACGGCGCAGCCCAACTTCTGCTGTGCCAGACTCGTCTCCGCATAGCGAGCCGCTTATTTAGCGCACCGACGCAGCAACCATTGGTCCAGGCTGCCATTAATCGCCATTGCTGGTGCACGGTTGCTCTCCTAGCGAACTGCAGCCCGTAGCTTGATTTAACTGTTAGTAAAAGCGCAGCTGTACAAATGTTAAACTGGCAAATGCCAATCAGACAGCTGTATCGCTTATGCAAAAAAATCACTCGCAGCATCGAATTCTGGTGGTTGATGACAACCGAGATGCAGCAGAACTCCTTCAGATGGTTCTCCAGTTTCAGGATTATGATGTCCGCATTGCATTTGACGGCGTCTCCGGCTTAGCTCTTGCTGCCGAGTTCCATCCACATGTGACGTGCTCAGACCTCAATATGCCAGGTCTAACCGGGTTTGATCTCGCGTCCGAGCTCAGAAAAAGCAATCACAGCGGTACTGCGCATTTGATTGCGATGACAGGCTTAGACACCAATGAAAATTACCTAAAGGCAATTAATGCTGGATTTGATAGGTGTTTTTCTAAGCCCTTTAGTATCGAAGAGTTCACTGACTACTTGGAATCGGTTTTTTTGGAAATTGACAGCCTGTAAGGCTGTCCGTCATTCAATCTGACTGTGCCTGAACTGTCGTCTCTGAATGCGCAGTGCACTCCGCATACTGGCGCATGGGCGCGCTACCAATGCCTGCCATGCATCGGTGCATAGGTGTTCGACTGCAGAGCACAACGCAGTGAACGCGCTACCAAGCTGGACCCGATTCCCATGCGGCAATGTTGACGTAGCCTTGGGGCCGGAGTCCGCTAACGGCCATAAGCAGACGGATTACACGGACGTCCGTTTGCTTCTTCGCACCTGCCGCACCCTGTCTCGCATGATGACGACTCGGACAATCACGGCTCCTGGAACTCCTTGTTTTTCAAGTAATAGCTTCAGGCGCACAAACGGTAGATGATCACGCAATTTCAACGCAGCGGCTACGTAAGCAGCTTGAACATAGTTTCGGCGGCGGCAGGATTTTTCAAATGTCGGCATCATAGCTAATTGTCACTAGACACGACGTTCTTGGCCACACGATTCCGTTCGACAAACCATAGTTCTGCACAGGATTGGTGCCGGAGCGGAGCCTGCGTACTGCCAGCGAACGTTCGCTTAGGGTCGGTACCGGCCTGTCATTACAGTCGTGAATCGCCACGACTATCGTAGACACTCCTGAGCCATAATGTGGGGCACAAGGAGAAGGTATGAGTGGAAAGCGGTACACAGAGGAATTCAAGATTGCAGCGGTCAAGCAGGTGGCGCAGGGCGGCCATCCGGCGAGCGAAGTAGCGGCACGGCTCGGGATAAGCATCCACAGTCTGTACGCCTGGACGAAGCGCTATGGCGTACCCGAGGCGGAGCGCAAGGTCGTCGATGCCCAGTCCGACGAGATGCGGCGCCTGAAGGCCGAGCTCAAGCGCGTCACGGAGGAGCGTGACATCCTGAAAAAGGCCGCGGTGTACTTTGCCAAGACGTCCGGGTAAAGTACACCTTAATTGCTCAGTTACAGGACCAATTCCCAGTGCGCCGGCTGTGCAAAGTGCTTGAGGTGCACCCAAGCGGCTTCTATGCCTGGCGCCTGAACCCCGAAAGCAAGCGCGCCATGGAAGACAAGCGCCTTCTGGTTCCGATCAAGGAATCGTGGCTCGAAAGTGGCAGCGTCTACGGCTACCGCAAGATCAGCGACGATCTGCGCGAGCTCGGTGAGCGATGTGGTATCAATCGCGTCCATCGTCTCATGAGGTCGGCCGGAATTCGCTCGCAAACCGGCTACGCCAAGCGGAAATATAAACGCGGCGGTGCACCTTCGCTGGTGGCGCCTAATCATCTGCAGCGCCAATTCGACGTGCAGGAACCGAATCGGGTCTGGGTGACCGACATCACGTACATTCGCACTTACGAAGGCTGGCTTTATATGGCCGTTGTACTGGACCTGTTTTCGCGTCAGGTGGTCGGCTGGTCGATGAGTTCTCGAATCGATCGCGAGCTAGCGATGAATGCGCTCTTGATGGCTGTCTGGCGTCTGCAACCCAAGAATAGGGTGATGGTGCATTCTGATCAAGGCAGTCAGTTCAGCAGCTACGACTGGCGCGACTTCCTGGACCAGCACAATCTGCAGCAAAGCATGAGCCGACGAGGAAATTGCCACGATAACGCCGTGGCCGAGAGCTTCTTCCAACTCCTGAAACGGGAACGGATCCGACGCAAGACATACAGCACTCGGGAAGAAGCAAGGCGTGATTTCTTCGATTACATCGAGATGTTTTACAATCCAAAGCGCCGGCACAGCTTCAGCAATGACTTGTCGCCGGTCGAATACGAAAAGCAGTATTTCCAGCGGCTCGCAAGTGTCTAGCAAACTCGTGGCGATTCAAATGCACCTGCTCCAGCTTCTTGCTGACTTGCTTCGATGACACAGGTACCGGGCAGTCACCCTTTTACGCGTGCTTCCACGCACGCCTAGCTCTCAAGGTGCAGTGTGCCCACCCTTGCATAAGGCCTGTTCCGTTCCTGCCATCTACATGAGAGAATGGCCGTTTGGCTGAAGACCGTCTGTGTCTTTCACCGTCACCCGTACATGAGCACGTTTGCAATGTTCGCGTTGTGCCAACGGAGCTACGTCCCGCCATTTAAGTCCCCTCTCGAGAATTGAGCTTGCTGAAATGAAACATGCATCAAACGAAGAACTGTTAGACGACCCGAACAAGATTGAAGCCGAACCAAGAGAGGCTATGACACGCACGTCGAGGCGATTCGAAATTCTCGAAAAAGGACTCCGTACGAACGCTGGTAAGGCGATCAAAGACTTTAACATGATCGAGGAAGGTGACTTGGTAATGGTCTGTCTGTCTGGGGGAGCCGACAGTTACACGATGCTGGAAACTCTGCGTCACCTGCAGAAAATTGCCCCAGTCAATTTCAAACTGGTAGCCGTCAACCTGGACCAGAAGCAGCCTGGATTTCCTGAGGAGGTATTACCCACTTACCTCAAGAGCATCGACGTTCCGTTCCAGATTGTCGAACAAGATACGTACAGTATCGTTACCGAAAAGATTGCTGAAGGTAAGACTACATGCTCTCTATGCTCGCGGCTACGTCGCGGCATTCTGTATCGAACGGCCAAGGAGCTCGGTGCGACAAAGATCGCTCTCGGGCATCATAGGGATGACATTCTGCATACGTTCATGCTAAACATGTTCTATGGCGGAACGATCAAAACTATGCCGCCCAAGCTGCGGGCAGACGACGGAGAAAACATTGTCATTCGGCCCCTGGCATACTGTAGAGAAGCCGATATCAAGAAGTACGCGGCAGCTATGCAGTTTCCCATCATCCCATGTAATTTGTGCGGCTCACAACCGAACTTACAACGGCAAGCGATGCGCGAACTGTTGAACCAATGGGAGAAAAACAACCCACTTTGGGTGCGCAGTATGATGACAGCGATGCAGCACGTTGTTCCTTCACATATGATGGACCGTAATCTCTTCGATTTCACATCGTTCGAGACTAAAGGGGGAGAAGCTCATGAAGGTGATATCCTGTTTGATTCGGCATCTTCTGATAAAACTAAGAGCAGCGTGATCAAAGTCATCTAATCGTCGCGCTCAAGAAGCGTCGAAGCGATTCGTTGTTGCAATGGATTTGACCACCGACTATCCGCGCTGGCTTTGGGTATTGTCCGGCAGCGGGTTAAGCAAGTGGCAGCCTCCTTCAAGTAGGGAGGCGTTGTATGCGAGCTGAGCGTGACGAAGCTGAAGGCGTTCATATCGGACTTTTAGCTCAGCAAGTTCGAATTCAAGCGACGCTATTCGCTTCGAACAGTTGTCTTCGGAACACGTAACTGCTTTGGGCCTAACAGGCTCGCGTCCCCGTTTTTTAGCGATAGAGAATGCCGTCGAGATAGCTTCATTTGCAGACAAAGCCTGTCTTGACCATGTTTCGTCGAGACCTTTTCCGTACTGAGCTCCTATGCTCAGGCGAAGTTGCTCCCAGGTTAGACGTACTTCATGGTCCCATTCCCGAAGCATTCGTATGATCTTCTGCCCATCTGTCGCCGAAATCTTTTTCATGCCCATCGTTAATCCTTTGACACTTCGTTTCTAGTAGTTTCCTGGTGCCTTAACTGCCCTGTTCTTTGGGATGAGGTGATCGAATTTACTGCAGGGCCAAAGGTAACAATCGTCCCGATTGGGATCTTTTCGTCTTGCTCTACGGCTAGTATCGCGTCACAGCGCTCTAAATCGTCTTTGAACTGCTGATGTTGCAGCTTCAAAGAATGGGGCACGTCTTCATATGTACGCATCTTTTCTGCGGCCGTCTGCACCATCTTAATTGCGTGCAAGCGCTTCTGCTTAAGATGCGAGATACGTTTGGCATCGCCCTTACGCCACAAGTGTTGATCGCAGCGCATGCAGTCACCATACTGCTTGCAGGGATCCAGCGACCAATCGGTTGCACATCCGCCAATTTCAGTCAGATGTTTTGGCGCGGCGTTTTCAAACAAGTACACCTTCCGATCAACGAGCGCGACATTCGCAAGCCCTTCTTGTACCGGTCCGAGCACATCGAAATCTTCATCGGGGTCAAACGTGTCTATTGACTGCGCGAGAATTTCGTGTGGTGTCCGAAGATCGTAGTGGTCCGACTGCTTGCCGCTCTTCCTACCAGCTAGCTCGTCGGCGAATACTTCATGGATTCCTGCCAAGAGAGCCGTTGTATGATGGTATTTTCGTACCGTGTGTAGCGTGATAGAAGGAAACTGATTATTTTTCAAGCGGACGTTCAAAGACTTGAAAAGCACAGGTGGCGAATTTCCGTAGCTTAAGTTGATCCATCGGTTAATTTGAGTCGCAGAGACCTGCCCTGGCCTCCACCAAGCCCCTGGATTCTCCGCACTTTCAAATCCCCTGCCACCGTCTGGCTGATCAGAAACGAAAAGCGCCTCTGCGACCGTTATGTCTGAATCTTTGCTCGTATATGGCCAGTGCGGGAATTCAGATCTATTTTTGAACTGAGCTAGCAAATAAGCTTCCAGGTCGGCGCTCCGGATATGGTAATTCGCCGGCCTCCCCATCGAGCGAAGTGTTGCGGCAAAGGCTACGCACATATCTTGGGTACAGTCGTCGAGGAAGTAACGCGCATGCGCGGTGCAAATAAAAAGTGTTATCGGAGCATCAGAGGGAAGTGATAGTTTATAACCTTTTTTTTGTGCATAAGCTACCAGTGCGCCTATCGAAATATAGCGATTGCGTGAACGGAGGCTCTTCTTCAGCGGATTCCAAATGTCACCCGGAGACTCCACGAAGTGAGCTATAGTTAGTTCTGACAATCGCTGGGGGAATGTACAACTATTGGATGTTGGCATGTCAAGCATAAGAGCTTGGAATGTTTCTTCCGGAGTTAAATACTCTTGCTCAAATAAAGGTGCCAGATGTGGTGGAATATATAACTTGTCGATTGCGTCAAAATCGTGCGGAAAGCGCTCGACGTAGAATTGCAATGCCTCACTGGCCTGTGCCGAATAGCCTAATGCGACGTCAAACAACTCATTTGCAATATTCCCCAGTTTTTGTGGGATAGGTAAATCTTGATGAACATCGATTTTAGGTCGACCAATTCGAATCCTATACCTTCCGGCAGCGTCATTTCTGTAAAGACTGTCTCTACGTAGGGTTAGAAGGTCCGACATGCGCATGGAAACTGTGCAAAACGCTAGGCCAAGAAGCGCTGCAAAAAACGTTCTTTGATCTTCGCGGCCATGCAATGATAGCGCTTTTGCATACGCCAACCCGACGGCGGCAACTTCCTCGCTTGTGAGCCTTGGCGTCTGTGGCTCCTCCAGGTCGGGAGAATTCAGCGTAGAGAGGCGCTTTCGCCGAGGATAGGGAACATCTGATGAAAACGTGAACGGCGCCGCCAGCAGGTGGAAGCCGCGCCCAGAAAAACGAAACGTCTTGGTGTGATGCCCTGACTGAATCATCCCGGAAAATATCTCGAGCTCGTTTGCTATATCGTATTTCTTTCCTGAGGAATAGTCCGAGTCGTGAATATACTGGACAGCGCGCTCCATGGTTACAGCATTGATGCGATCAGGGTCGTTCTTTCCGTTGTTTTGGTCGCACAGCGCGCGCTCCAAAATAGATAGCGCAATAAACAGGGCTCTGGGAGGCGAACGCAGTCCTCGATAAAGCACAATAACATTAACGTAGGCCTTCGCGAAGTAGAGAAAGCGTCCGGGCGAAATAAGTCCTTGCGGATCTAAGATCTCAGGGGCCTTATCCTTGCGCGCCCTGCTAAATACGCTACGGCCGGACTGAAGAAATGCGTGCTTCAAAAGCCATGAGCGTGCATTATCTACACCAAGCCCACAGAAAGATGATGGCCATTGGAAATACGGCGCATCCATCGAAAAAGGACTCGCGTGAATTGATGTGATTCCAGCTGTTCCGTTTGGAAGGGCCCACTCTATAAAGGCATCAAACCTGTCACTGGTATTTCTCGGTTTTTCAAAAAATAACGGAATTGGCTCACTCATATCATGCCAAATTTTTAATTTTTGCTAACACCGATTGTACGGCATTAATCAAATGGTCATCGCGGCTGAGGGCATCTGCGGGTAATCCAATTTTCTCCGCGGTTGATCGCTTTTCTTTGAGAAAATTAAGGACTGCTTCATGTTCCCCATCAACGAAAGCTTCGAAGCGCGGACAGTCATAACATCCAATCGGAGCGAAAACATTGCACGGTACTGCAGCGCATGATCCCAGATTACGTTCGAGGGTTGGTGAAAAAATAATATGCTCACTATCCAAGTGCGTAGCATCTTGCTCCTGGATCACGACTCCTTTGAATGCGGCGCTTAAATAATCGTGCTCAACGGCGAGCCGATCTTCGTATTCCTTGAAAGCTTCTTCCGAGAGGTTTGTGTAATGTCTTAGTGAACCTGTCGATGTTTGAAAGCCGGAGCGAGCCAATACTTCCACTGGCGCACCCAAAATTGCCAACTGCGTCAGTTTTGTATGTTTAAATCTACGGGTGAAAAAATCGTGCGCGTCAAGTTCTGGAATGCGCGCCGCAAGTAATTTTCGCGTTCTTTGTATCCTGTTCTGTATTGATACAGCTTTTGTTTGAACTATTGGGCAACCATTGCGTGTGGATACGGAGAACAGAGGCAGTTCTCCGGACGGAGCGCTATTTAAAAGATTTTTAACAACTAATGCGTGTTCATGCACTGCGCTGCTTACGCTTTCGGACATTTTCGCAAGTACCATGTAGTCCCGCGCTGCCGTATTCTTTTGTTTTACGATAGGAATCCATAGGTTGATTCTTCTGGAGTTGGGGGCGGCTTCGGCGGCTTCGATATCTTTGAATTGGAGGAGGCGCAGCTGGCTCGGCCTCAGTCCCTCACATATTATTAGTCGCCACAGCAGATTATCCTGGCTGTCAAGTGCGCCCTCATGTAGAGACCATCTATTTCTCCTAAAATGTTCCGAATTTGTTGCAGCGAGAACGGGCGTTCCTTTTCTACGGCGCTTTGGATTTCAAAGGTATGCCGCGGCTTTGGAGACTTGGAGGTGACTAAGTAATCTGCAAGTGCTGGCTCTATGCCAGGCTTCTTTAGTTTGTTCCAGTACAAAAGGAAGGAACGCAAGAGCTTTATTTGAGATGCGTTTTTCGCTGTAACGTATCGGTTAAAAATTGCAAATGTCAACAATGTGATAGGCTTGGTGCGGCCTTTTGCTGCATTGCGAGTAAATAGCTCGAATTGATTTATCCATCCTGATACAGTACTTACCTTTCTTTTTCCGTTGAGTCCGTGCAGGACTACGTAAAAGAAGATTTTCGCTATATCTCCGCTAAGGTATTGGGACTTTTGGCGAAGCCGAAATGTGAGTGGTCCCGTATCTGATTCAATGGTCATCTCGTCTAAGTTAACGTCGACGAGCTTCTTCGTGTCGACTACCTTAATTCTGCGCGGTATTTCTAGATGGCTCTGCATGATTGGAGTTGGCTTTTATTCGTGTTCGTTGAGAGCGCGCTCTCTCGCTTCATTGTATTCATCTTGCATTTTTATAATATGAATCTGAATATAGCGCGCGGGCATTTCTGAGTTGGGTGACCAATGTCCGCGCGAAAGCAGCGCGGATTTAATGTCTGCCGGCGTTTTATCTTTTGACATTGCAGCTTCAGCAAAATCGGTGAAATGGGTGTGGCGAAGTACATGAGGAGAGACCTGTTTGAAACGGTCCTGTAATGTCGTAAGTTTGGAAATAATCCTGTTCAGATTTCTTCGCGATATGGGCTTGCCGACGCGTGGCCCGCTGAGGCAGACGAAAAGATAAGGTGTTTCTTTGCCATGGCGCCGACCGTCTACGGCATTGCGGCGATCCGTTATTATATGGTTGATAATATCGTTTGCCAGATCTTTACGAATTGCTACCGGGCCCGGCAGTGTTTTTACGGCAGGTTCGAGTAACCGATCATCGTGAACGTCGTTCGGCCTACGGATCACTTTGATGACCGCGATTGTTTTTGCGGCATTGATCCGGTAGTTGGAGTCTATGTCAGCGGCATATAGCTTCAGAAGTTCACTTGCGCGTAGCCCAGACGCTAGCAACAAGCGAGCAATCAATTGATCGCGTCTCCCATGTGGAGTATCTGGGAAGAGCTTTGTAGTTGCGATTTCGTTGTATAGAGCTTTGGAGGCAGTACTGTCGAGGGCCTTGACAGGCGGCGCTTTCTTGACGCCGTTCATTTCAGAATCAAAAGCCAGTCGTAATTTCTCTTGAAAATAGATACTTTTCTCAATGGTTTTATCGTCTGGCGTTAGCGTCCCCTCAATCGTGTTCCGAATAAGCCAAGTCAGGTAATTGCAAATGTTGTCGAGCCGCCTGTTTGTGGTGCCGCTGTCGACAGGGTTCTTTGCCGGGAGGACGCGTATATTCTGGCGTTCTCGATGTACGGCCTTACACAGATCTTTGGCGGTTGTCTGACACCAAGTCGCCAGATCGGCAACCTCGCCTTCGGTTAGCGCGAGCTGGCCGGCACGAGTCCGTGCCTCGGGAGATTTCCAGCTTTCGCCCCTAGAGCGCCCTTGTTTCAGGCGCACCCATTCGAGATAGAACGCAAGGTCGTAGAGCACCGCGACTTGTGTGTTCAGACTCTTCTGCCCTAGCTCCCGAAAGATGTAGGTCGTTGGTAACTCATGTAAGAGGCCCGTGGCGCGCTCGATCAGAAGGGGGCGACGGATCGCACGAGACTGTTTGCCCACCCTGACATCGTCAATGACGGTGCGGACGTAAGCTGACAGAGTGGAATTTGACGTAGAGGAGTTCAAGAGGTGCCAGTCGGATGAGATCCGACTAGCTTATTTTGCAACAACTACTTTGTAAAGGATGGGGGGCGTGACCCTGATGATCAATCTTTACATTCTGCGGACTGTGCGCATAACCTTGCCGCCCGACAGGCACACCATCACCTTGTCGCCGTCTTCGATCATGTTGAAGTCGCCGATGGCCTGGCCGACCTGGCGGCACAGGCGCTTGTGCAGCTTGTGGTTTTCGTGGGCGATCTTTT
>Ga0308157_10010334_pt1 | contig 10135 bp, 10 predicted proteins | sample PhyBR1_FD_201035 | JGI IMG/M metagenome (GOLD analysis project Ga0308157, IMG submission 201035) | Phyllosphere microbial communities from UC Gill Tract Community Farm, Albany, California, United States - DLSLB.R1 | ecosystem: Host-associated > Plants > Phyllosphere > Unclassified | place: USA... | reverse complement strand
CCTGTAATCCCGAACTGCATCTTTATAAAACAAATTAGAAATTTCATAGAGATTTCGCTCGTAAGCAATATATTTTATCTCTGCAGAAGACAGTTTAACTTCGAGTGTTGGAGACAGAACAATTTCTTTGCTGATTGGAGCTAATGGATTATAAATGTTATGGATTCTCCTTTTTACCATCATTTGATTTTGCAATGAAATCTTCATATTATTATCTATTGGAGAAGCATGCATGATAGCTCTAGCTGGTTTTGTTCCTGAAGTAACTTCTGGAAACATAATTTCCAAAACCCTTTCTACAACACGGGTTTTAGAATCCTCAAGTTCATGGGCAACTTTTTCTAATTCATACGATAATGCATTAAGCATCATTGATACTACTGGATCAAAGGATGTTTCCATCTCTACATCAGAAAAGCCCCATGTTCTGGCAGCTCTTTTTAATACTCTGTCTTTTATTCGTTCTTGTTTCATTGATTGTTTTGGTAAAGTCTTTATGCTTTTTATGAGATCATTTTATATCAATTATTTTAGAAATTTGAAATTAATAACTCATATTTTTGCCTATAAAATCTATATACTATTTTTCTTTTCATATATCATTTTTTTATAGTATAACACATCTTATATCATTTTTTTTTAACGATTAGCCCCAATTACTAAAACCCAATTATTTTGGACATACTCACGATCTTTTCTACTTTTGTTAATAGTTACAATATTATTAAAGAATTCATCTTTATTGTATGCTTTTATAATTTTATTTGTCGAATCTGTAATTTTAATATTAAAATTTTTAGGAAATGGGGCTTTTGAATCTATACTCAGGATAGGTGTTTGAAAGTACTTACTTTCTTCTTTTTTTAAGTTTAAAACAACCTCCTTTTTATTATACTTAAAATTAATTCTAGATAACTTCACAATTTCATTTTTTGAATATTCGAAATCTACTATTACATTAATAGTTTGATTAGTTTTGTTAAAAAAATTAATTTCTTTTGTGTCATCTGATTTTTCAACGGGCTGAATATCTCTTCCTTGTTCCCAAAATGAAGCAATTAATAGTGTAATAGTAAAATAAAAACCAATAATTGACATAAAGTAGAATAACAGTTTTAATATTAAAATCTGATTACTTTTAAATATCTTAATTACTATAAATATAAATCCTATAATTAGTGGTAGTATAAAAGACTCTCCCATTACTTCAAATTAATTTTAGTTAACTACATAATCCTAAAACATCTTTTTCTGACACTACAAGTCTAAAAAGTATCTCTAGCATTAAGACTTTATTTATAACTGCAGCCATTGCTTTCAATATCTTATAGTAAAACACGTAAACTTGCTGAATCCAGTTTAAATGTTTAAAAATATTTTATAATATCAGAGACCATTTTTTAGCTTTGTAATTTTCTCCTTTATTTTTTATCATTGGTTCAGATTTTGCATTTTCAAAAAATGTTTTTTGATCATATTTTTTAATAATATTCCTCAAAGAATCTTTTATTACAATGGAGAATTTTTTTGGAAATAATATTTTTTCATCAATTGGAATTGGAAGGGTAATTAAAAATTCTGATTTTGGATTTAAAAAAAACACACTTTGTGTATTATAATAATCTATTATTTTTAGTTTTTTTTCCAAAATCTCTTCTTTTGAATATTCAAAATCTACAGAAATGTCTAATTTTTCATTTTTTGCATTATACAGATTTATTGTTTTTAAATTTAATTCCATTTTTTCTACTTCAGTTTCATGTGGCAATTTGGATGAATTCCACAAAAACACAAATAGTAGTGACATTCCAATTACAAATAAAATAATAAACAACAGTGTGCTGATGATTTTTTTTCTTAATTTCCAGTTACTTTTAAAAATTAGTGTAACAATTATTACTATAAAAATTATTAAATAGATTGTCATTTTATTTTTAATTTAGTTAACCATACCAACCCTAAAACATCTTTTTCTGAAGCAACAGTCCTGTTCAAATCAGAAGCGGAAACAAATTTGCCATTTTTATCTTTAGAATTGTAATATTTCATTAAATCTATCTCGCGAGGTCCTTTGGGGTAATATTCTCCTCCAGTATTCATCTCATCCCAGTGTGTAGCTTTATCCCATAAAGTTTCATCCGATTTAATTGGTTTTGTATCTTGTGGAAGATAGTAGGAACTTCCCTTGTGTTGCCACGAATATACAGTTCCTCCATAAGCCTGTAAAAGTTCATGACCTAATTCGTGGGCAGCCGTTTCTTCGAATTCTGTTATTGCATCATAAGGAACCGAAGAATCTCCTTTTTCAGTATAATATCTCCATCCATCATGTGAATCCTTTTTCCAAGCGTGCTTGATATACCCAGTATTATATGATAGTCGTTGAATAATTCCTGTATCAGGAATAATGTTTAAAACATTATCATCCAAATTGTTATCTTTATACACCCCTCCAGAATTCCCAGAACGCATCCAATCACCATTAGTATTATAAATGAGAGGAAGCGAATTCATTGCTTTTTCATCTGAATCATTGGGATCTATAAAAATTTCATATCTATCTGAATTTATATTAACTCCATCGCCATATTTTCTCATTTTATTTCTTCCCCAATATTTTACTAGACCATCAAATGCAATTTTTTTTAATTCTGCAAAAGTTTTTGTCTTTGTTTTTCTAATTGGATGTTTTGGATTTATTTCGGAGACTGGTATCTTATCCCAATCACAAATTTGAGGTTTTGTATGACGAGGATTAAAATTTCTAGTATTATTCCAACAACTTAATCCTTTAAAACCTCCATCTGTTAAATTTACTCTCAAAGTCACATCAATTCTTTTAATTTTTCTGTTAATTTTAATGTCTGTCCATAGCACTTGGCTGTATTCTGCAGAGAAATCAACTGTAACATTTTTTTTATTACCCTCCTTTGCCCCAGTAATTTTAGCCTCTAGTTTTTCGCCATTGAATAATGTACTGTCATATATATCATTATTATCAAAACCATCCCAACAAATAACATATTCTCCTGCTGGCCAAAAACTTAGAGAACTTGTTACTTCAGAATTTGGTTTATTTGAACTCACAGTCCCTTTTTTGCTCTTAGAAGTAATAACCACTTCCTGTAACTCTTGAGTAGCCGAATAGCAGGTGTAAATTATACCTTTTTTGCCTTTTATATCTAATTGCCAATTATTTACTCCATCTCCACTAATTTTCAGTTTAAATCTAAAAAATTGATTTTCTTCATTCTGTTCAAAGTCTTTTATGCCAAATGGAACAAAAGTTTCTACTTTTTTATCCAACTCTAAAGTAATTCCAAAATCTTTCGATTCTGATGTTTTAAAGTCCATTTTTTTTATTTTTGGGGCATCTTTAGGCTTTCCGAAAACAACTCCATTTTCATCCCCTGTTTCAGTTACGGTCTTACTAGAGCTAAAAACAATATTTTCCCCGGCATACATATGATGTGCTCCTTTTGTGGTTTTAGTTATTGTACCTCCAACAATTCGAAATCTACTCATAATTAATGTGATTTAGATTTCTCTCCACTATTATTTTGCACTTCCTTTTTTGAATGTTTGTTTATAGTGTCCTCACTATTTATTTGAATTCCTTTAGCGCTTGATTCTTGTCTTTCTTTCTCAGTATGCGACTCCAGGTTTCCCTCAATATGCTCTATAAAATCACCAGTCACATTTAGCATATGATCACCGCCAACACTCGTATTTAGAATAGCGCCAACTGTGGTAGATTTATCAACTCCTGCGCTTTCAGAAATATTCATCGTTGCTGAGGAACTAATATTGTGTCCTGCTGTAAATGTGATATTCTCACCAGCATTCACCGTAAAGTTCTTGGGCGCATTCACATTAATATTCCCCTGCCCGTCCATCTGCCAGGTATTGCCGCTTGGATCTTCAATTAAAATACTTCCTTCACCATCATTCAAAATGATTTTGGTTCCTGAACGTGTATGAATTGCCTTTACATTATTTTCTCCATCCCCATACCCACTAGACTCACTTCCGTTGTAGTGCGCTCCTAAAACATAGGGATTCTGCGCATTACCACCTTCAAAACCTACCAAAACTTCTTCACTAATTTCGGGTATGAAGTAAAAACCTTTCCCCGCTCCTGAATGAGGTTGTATCATACGCATCCAATCCGTTGTGGTGTTTCCACCTGCCCAATTGAAATCCACTTTTACGCGGCCTAATCCTTCGGGATCACTGTTATCTTTTACTTTGGCAGGTTGCGTTTCTGCTTTTGCAAATACATGCACGTCTGTATAATGAGGTGCTGCAACATCGGCTGGTATAGCCTTGAACTCACAGCAATAATTTCCATATACCTGAGAATTATGGATAACTTCAACAGCAATTAGTTCATGCTCTACAGTTTGGTTTACTATTGTAAATACTTGTCCAATTCCTATCGGAAAATAAGATGTTCCACTATAATAAACACTGTTGGCATCGCTGGCTGTTGTTTGCAGGGTTGTCATTTCATCTATATCCTCTTTGTTTTTGGCATTTGTGGTATATGCACCTGCACTTAAATCTGCATTGGTAACCGTTCCCTGATTGTAACCTACAATAGATGAAAAGCTATCTTTACTACCTGCAGCAGTTTTAGCTGCTGAATTGCGAATGGAGCCTGCACTACTATAATCATATCCTGCCAACGAAATTTTATGCGATGCCATATTAGTCTGTATCTTAAAACTATGAAGTGAAGCTCCATTTATAAGTTTTATTTTGCTAGTTTTTGTCTGTCCAAACTGCATGCGCATACCATCAAAATAAAACCATTGTCCATAACGAGTAGCAAGCCTTTTTAGAAAATCAAAACTGCTTTCATTATATTGCGCCATATAATTAAATACCTTAAGATGTGTCGATTTTATAGAATCACGCTGATAAAATTCTCCTGGACCTTCTCCAAAAATACTTAGTACAATATCGTCCATTCCTCTATCAAGATAAATCCTTGACTTTTTCATATCGTCAAGAAAAATACTGTGACTTATACCTGAAACGTGTAATCCAACAGCGCTTCCATGAAGGTCCACTGATGACAATTCGGTAATAATTCCCTTGCTCATCAATCGGATTCCGGTAAGACTCTTGAAAGTAAAAATAACTTCGTCTCCCAGATAGTCCTTTAGCGCTTTTGCCTGATCTGCCGGGTTTATTATTGCTTTGCCGGTATATTGCCAAACGAATGAAAAATGATGATGATCTGCCATTTTTTGCGATAGCTTTAAATCATAATAAACAACATTTTGAGTAAAACTTGCAATGCTTATCTGTACTTGTTCAGAAAAATGTGCCATAATTGATGCTTCTTTTTGAGGTTAGTCTTAACAATTAATCTAAAGCAATCCAGTTATTGGAGAATTTCGCATCTCCAAAAGTCAGTTCTTTAGCTACCAATTCCATGGTTATTTTCATTGGAACTTCGGTAGTGCTTGTAAATTGCTCATCGTAACCCACACAAAATGCTTTCGAAAACGAAAGTTCTTTCATTTTACTCAAAGCGTCTCTTCTGTAAAAAACAATTTTACCGTCCTTGGTCAAATCGCTATTTAGCATCCAAGCGAGGAAATGGCTGTTTTGGCTGGCTTCAATTATCATTTTTATAACACCTCCTTTAGCATTACCTGTCGGCTTGCTGGTAGTGTCTATTTCTTGCTTGAAACTTATATTAAATTCAAGAACATTATATTCTTCTCCGTCTATATGTAATTTGGATAAAAAACTCATTTGCAGATTTATTTTTATGGTTAAAAAAGTAGTATTCGTTAAGAATATTCCTTTTTATTTGATTTAGGAATTTTAAAAATTAAACAAAAAAAGGAAGTCCAATTAGTGGACTCCCTTTAATAGTTTAAAACTCATTTAAGATTAATGAAGTCCAATTGATTATACCCAAGCATTATCAAATTCTCCTCCACCCATCGAAATCTTGCGAGCTGAAATCATAAAAGTCTCCGTTAAAGGATTCTCACTATTATGATCAAAGTTCTCTTTGTACTTAACCATGTAAGCTTCAGTAAACTTTAGTTCTTTCAAAGTAGCGTTTGAATCACGTTTGATGAATTTTACTGACCCGTCTTTTCTTTCGAAATTATTGGTCATCCATTCGAACAATTCTGTGCTTCCTGTTGACTCTACCTCAATCATGATTCTCCCTCCACGTGTTACAGTAGATGGACGCCCTGAAGCATCAGTTTCTTGAGCTAAATCATAACTTACGTTTAATACTTTGTAATCCTTTCCGGCTACTGACAATGATGTTAAAAACGACATAATGTAAAATTTTAATTATTAATTTATTTATTTATGATGTAAATATATAAATAAAAACTTATAAATATATCATTTTTTGTAAAAATTTATTTATATTATAAAAAAATATTTAATTCTTAATGAACAGTACTATAAAACAAGAATTTTTACATTATTATGAGTAGAAAATTCATTTGTATGATAATGGTCCAACAAAAAAGTAGCCCCTGAAATCAAAATTCCTATTGGTACTTTTAATTGTAGCCTCAATAATAATATCTACTTTTTTTTTGGCCCTGCTTACATCATCCACTACATACATTGTCTCGGATAATTCTACTCGTAGCTCGTTTACTTTTATCCTTTTTTCATGAAAAAACAGTGATTGTTTCATTGTTTTAGAAATGATTTCCTTTAACGTATTTTCATTCATCAAAAGATCAAAATCAATTTCCCAAATTCTTGAACCAAAGGTTTCATCAAACTTGCATTCTCCAAATGTTGTAGTTGCCAGCAGTATAATTTGTTGGGCTATAGAGTGTTCAACTGAGGTTTTTTCTAATTCTTTTTTTTGTATAATGCTGTTAAAATCAATAGGCAGTTTGTAAAAAGCTCCTTTCATTGTATTGGTATTTTAAATATAAATCAACCGGTCAATTTGTCCCTGTTTATTTGTTTTTACTGCTTTTGAAACCTGCTTACGCTTGATGATATGCAGCTTTACAATTGGCGTTAATTTCAAAAATTTTTCTCGATATAAAATATCACCAATAAATCTTTGTCCCTTATTTTTATCTACAATAACAAAATAACTGGTCCCCTTTTCCACTGTAAGCGTATTTATATCACCTGCAAAAAGCTGTATTTTCTGTTGCTCTTTTTCAAAGGTATAAGTGAGTTTTTGGTGATTTAATCTTCTATATTTTGAAATATTAAATGTTTCTATTTCTTCTTTCAAAGGTTCAAAAGGAATATTCTCAAAAAGAAAGTTCTTTGGAGCTAAAAATTTTAAGCCCAAAAAGCTCCACAATCCTTTTTTGGCTGTCTTTTCTTTATAAAAAAAAGTATCGCGCGTTACCTGGTACATTTCTTTTTCATTAGATTTATCATCCGAAACAATCATCTGATAAGTCGGAACCTCAATTTCGGCAGGAATTTCTGCGCCTTTCAAATGTGTTTTTAAATAGACTGACCCTATTTGCTGTTCAGAAATCACGATGCTTATCGTATGTGTTTTTAAAGCGGAATCGGTTCTGACAATGGTTTTTCCTTCTCCACTTCCTGAATAAAAAACAGAACCGTCGTTCTCTGTAAGCCCTAATGAAAGATTTAATTCCGGAAATGGCATATTTGTTTTTTTTAAAATTTAAATGGTAAAGCTAATTTCAAGCATGTTTTCGAAACTGATTTTCTATCTTTTTTTCCTGACTTTATAGAGTTTTAGGCAATGCAGATAAAATTTTATATTCTGATTGTCTTCTTCACTAGGACTGAATTCATAATCTTTTTTAAGGGTAAAAAACTTTATGCTGTTAATTGAATTTGTCTTTAGCTTTTTGATATCTTTTCTTGTGAGTTCCAAAGCTGCTGTCCCATCGCAATTTACTTTGTACGTGTTTTTTAGGAGATACATATCTCCATTTTTAAAATAAAGCTCTAAAGGCTGGTCTTGTTTCACGCAAACATTATCAGTGAAAATTTTAAAATACAAGTATATGCTGCTCCCTCTTTTACCAAGCTGGAGCACCGCATATTCCTGTTGTTCTTCATTATACACTCGTAACAAAATTGGTTTGGCACTTGCAAATAATTTTCCAGAAAGCAATAAATCATTTTGAGAAATGGGGCAATTAAGGGTGTCAATCGGATTTATTTTTTGGGCTTTTATCAAATTGGAAATTGAAAATAATCCAATTAAAAGTAAAATTTTAAATGCGTTCATGAATTTGAATTATTTTGTCTTGACTATCCAATGGATCAATATTTGTTTAAAAAAGGAAACACCTTTTTATGTGTGCTTCCTTCTAAAATTTTAGGATACGGCTATTTTTGCTCGTAATCAGTATCCCACTCTGTTCCGTCATCTCCTTTATGTCCATCCATTTTTATAAGGAAGTTTTTAGCCGGAAAATATGGTTTCATGTGGATATCCATATAAATTCTGTCTTTCTGAATTGGATCTTGCTCGAATCTGCGGATTTCAAAATTCTCGATTAGTTTGTCTGGACCTGTAATTCCATCAAGGAAACTAACGATTTGATTCATGATTTCTTTACGTGTTTTAGCGGTAAAGTTTTCGAAAGCACGACGATTAAGGAAATCCATCAACACTTTAGTTACATAATCAAAAACACGAACAACTGAATAGGTCTGTAATCCTAAATTATCGCCACTAAACAATGTTTTTGCAGAGAAAGCCATTACTTTTCCGTACTCATTTACCATTGGAACCAGTCCTAAGTTTTCAAGATTGGCAATTTCACTTTTCTTAAGATCGAATTTCACTCCATCCACTTCATTAATGCCACCAAACTTTTTACCAGCAGTAACTTGAGACATCAAAGTTTTGTAAATTTTTCCAGCCAATGCAGCAGATGGAGCAATATGCAAATCTTCATTTTCACCAATTTGGTCAAATCTTCCGCGTCCTACCAACCAGTTACAAGTCATAATTACGTTGGAACGATAAACATCACCACCTGTCAAAGCTGCAGCATCAAACATTTCCATTACATCATCAGGTTCGTCAAGGTGTTCGAAATCTGTAACCAACATTACTTTATTTTCATGTGCAATTTTTGCCCATTTTTCAATTACTTTATTAGAACCCAAATAACCAGGAATTACCAATATTCCGTAATTGTTTTTAAGGTCTAAACGATCGTAATTATCAACTAATTCTGAATGAATAGCGTCAATAAAACGGGTATTATCAAGATCTTTCAATTGCTCGATATCAGCATTTACGATCGTAACATTTTTAACTTTATCAGTTTCTGTATTCTTGAAAAATAAAGCAATTGTTCTGTAGGCTGCTTCAATTTCTCTTGTATCTTCAACGGCTTTAGCTAAATTTTTTTTTAATAAAGCTTCAGACTCTTTGCATTTGTCTTCACTTTGAGCTACCATATCAGTTAAAGCTTCATTGTTACTTAAAACTGATTGCCATAACTCCAATGTTTTCTTAAGAGTTTCTCTCTCTTTGGCTTTATTTACTTCTCCAAGGAAAATTTTTCTTCTTGCTTTTCTATCTGGATTCAGGTTCTGAATCCCTTCAATTGACATTTCCAATAAATCAAATCCACCGTATTTGGCTAGTTTTTCAACATTATTTTCAATTGAACTTCCAACTACTTTGCGATCTAATACCAAAGTATCTTCGCCATTCTCTTTATATGCTTCTTTATTTGACATCTCTTATCTTGTTATATTCTTATTTGTTCTCTTTCAACTCGTTGATTAAAGTTCCAAGGCTTTCTAGTAAAGCTTTTTTTGCATCTGCATCTTCTAAAGCCGCTTTTAAAATTTTGTTTGATTTTAACTGGCGAATGATTTTTTGATATTGATCTTTCTCTGTTTCTAAATCGGATAAAAAATTGCTTTGCGAAGTAATTCCTTTGATACCGAAATCTCCTAAATTTTTAAATTTTAACGCTTCTGTTTTTGTAGCACCGTCAGCAGTTTCAAAGTTTACTTTTACTTCAGGCTTAAAATGCTCAAAAGCTTTCTCGATAGTTGTAATTCCTTCGACCAATTCCGGTTTTACGGGAGCATCAACAGTTAATTTTTGAGCAACAAGTGTTCTGTTTTGAGGGATTGCACTAATCGCTTCATCAGCGTC
>Ga0308157_10010333_pt1 | contig 10135 bp, 7 predicted proteins | sample PhyBR1_FD_201035 | JGI IMG/M metagenome (GOLD analysis project Ga0308157, IMG submission 201035) | Phyllosphere microbial communities from UC Gill Tract Community Farm, Albany, California, United States - DLSLB.R1 | ecosystem: Host-associated > Plants > Phyllosphere > Unclassified | place: USA... | reverse complement strand
TGGTCAGTACCGGGAATGCCTTGTCGCTGTTCCCGTTGATGGACAGGCCGGTCGTGTTGGACAGCAGGCCGGAATAGCCGACATCGGAGCTGAGCGCGCCGACCACATTGCCGGGGTTCAGCCAGCTTTTGGCATAGGACCCGTCCACGTCGAACGAGAGGTTATCGGTCGCGTCGAACTTCACGTTCAGGCCGGTCTGGTTAGTTTCCAGAATCCGCTTGTTCAGCGAGGACTGAAAATCGGTCGGCGTGCCGACCTGCGTGAAGCTGGTCGGGGTGCTGTTGCCGTCGAGCGTCAGATTGCGCAGGTCGCTCTGGTTGAACCAGACGCCAAAGCCGTACAGGTCAGTCGTGATCTTCTGACGCGAGTAATTGTCGTCGAGCGTCACCATCACGTTCTCGGACGGATGCCACTGCAGCGCAATGCGGCCGTCGATGCGCTCATCCTTCACCTGCTGCTGTTCCGCGCCATATTGCTGCGGAAACCAGCCGGGGATCGTCTTGTTCGCGGTCGAGAGCTGATCGGGGGTGCAGGCCGCGGTGAGCTGGCACGGTGCATAGTTGCCGCCCGGCCAGCCGGACACGAACACCCGATTGGTATCGGTATCACGTCGGGTGTAGACGACATCGGCGAGGATGCCGAGCGTGTCGTCCGCGAACGTGTTGCTGATCAGCAGGCCGGCCGTCGGGACCACCCGACCGGCGCGGTCCTGGAGCGAGCCCGAAACGGTGGTCGCGAGCCGCAAACCGCTATGATCGAACGGCTTAGGGAAGGCGACGTCAACAGTCGCACCGATCGAGCTGGACGCCAGCGATACGTCCGGCGTCTTGAGCACGCTCAGCTGACCAATGAAGTCCGCGCTCAGCGCGCTGAAATCGATCTGGCGCCCGCCGGTCGCGGTCGCAACGCGGCGGCCGTCGAACAGCGTGGTATTGAAATCGCCGCCGAAGCCGCGGACCGTGATGCCGGTCGCGTCGCCGCGCGCACCATCGCGCTGGATCGACACGCCGGGGAGGCGCTGGAGCGAGGCCGCGACGTTCGAGTCGGGGAACTTGCCAATATCCTCGGCCGAGATGACGTCAACGACGCCCTGCGCGGTACGCTTGAGATCAAGGTTGCGCTGGAGCGAGCCGCGCAGGCCGGTGACGACGATTTCCTGGCCTTCGTCGGCCGCGGGTGCGGCGGTCGCGATCGACTGGCCGTTCGCGGGGACGGGCGCGGTCGCAGCTTCCTGCGGCTGGCCGGCCTGCTCGGCGGTGACCTGCGTGGCGGGGGAGGGGACGGCCGGTTGCATGCCGGTCATGACCTGGCCGGGGACGGGGGTCTGCGCCTGTGCGAAGGCGGGGGCCGCAAACGCGATCGCAAGCACCGAGGAGGTGCTGATCAGCGGGAGCCGACGCGTCCGGTTCCAATGCAAACTCAATTTGCCAACGACGCTCTGCATGCGCTTCCTTCCCCTATGCGATCCGTTGAACCGGCCGCGTTCTGCCTTCCATGCCAGCCAGCGTTGCGGGATCTGGTCACGGGACTTGTTGTAGGAGGAATATGGAGCGCCATCATGGGATGCAAGACTTTTGTCGGTGTAATGAAATACGCTACCAGGACCGTGGCTTGGCGGCCACTGTCGCAGCCACTACGGTTCGACAATCACAGGGCGTCACCGCCCGCTAAATGAGGATGACGGCGTGTCGGCATGGGAAGTGCTCGAGTTCGAGCTACATAAGTCCCTCGGAATCCGGGCATCAGGCGATGCAGAGCGGCTTTTCGTCCAGATCGTGGTCGGCGAGTTCGGGTCCGCCGCCGCCGACTATCCGATCCTGTTCGCCAAGCGTCCGGACACCGGCCGCTTCTACGCCGGCGCGCTGTTGCGGTTGCAGGCGGGCGACGACGCGAACCTCGACGAGCGCGGACGGCTGCGGGGCTATCGTCCAGCGGACCTGGAACGCGAGGGGTTCTTCGTGGAGCAGGACCGCATAGTGATTGACCGCGCGCACCCAGTGTTTGCCGAAGGAGGTGGCTCCGCGTTGTTCGAGATCGAGGGGGCGCAGAGCGAAACGTTGCAGCGCGTGCAGCGTGCGCTGGGACGATTGCACGCCGGGCTGCCGGCGACGGATGACTTCATCGCTCGGCTGCTGGAGCGGTCGCTGCTGGAGCCGATCGACATCGATTTGCGGTTTGACGATGGCACACGGTTCCGGCTGGAGGACCTCTACACCGTTAGCGCAGACGCGCTGGCCGACCTGCCGGACGCGGCGGTGTTGGCGATGTTCCGTGAGGGCGATCTGGCGGCATGCTACACGCAGATCCAGTCCGTGCGGCAGATCGCGCGGATGGCGCGGTTGCGGAACGACCGGCTCGCCGGCGCATGACGGGGCGGGTGGCCGATGTCGCCGCGGAGGCGCTTACCTCGCCCGAACGGTTCCAAACGGAGGTGGTCGGCACCTGCCGTCCCGTGGTGTTGCGTGGTGCGGTGCGTGACTGGCCGGTGATTTCCGCGGCGCGGCGCGGGGAGCTGCCGCACTATCTGGCGCGGCTCGACGCGGGCCGCTCGGCGGAGGTCTTCGTCGGCGCGCCGGCGATCGCCGGGCGCTATACGTACAGCGAGGACCTGAGCGGGTTCAACTTCGAACGGCGGACAATGCAGTTCGTGGAGGCCCTGAACCGGATCGTCGCGACCGCCGGCGTGCAGGATTCGCCCACAATGTATGTCGGATCGCTGCCGACCGAGGGATATCTACCGGACTTCGCGGCTGAGAACGGGCTTTCCTTCCTGCCGACGGTGCAGCCGCGGATCTGGTTGGGGCATCGGTCGTCCGTCGCATGTCATTATGACACCTCGGACAACATCGCGTGCGTGGCGGCGGGCACACGGCGCTTCACGCTCTATCCGCCGGATGCGATCGGAAGCCTCTACGTCGGGCCCATCGATCATACCATGGCGGGCCAGCCGGTGGCGCTCGCGGTGGGAAGCACGCCCGGCGACCCGCGCTATCCACGGTTCGAGGCGATCCGTGACACCGCGCTGATCGTCGATCTGGAGCCGGGCGACGCACTCTACCTTCCCAAGCTCTGGTGGCACCAGGTGGAGGCGACTGCAGACCTGAATGTCTTGGTTAACTACTGGTGGGACGGAACGAGCAGCGGGCCCGACCAGCCCTACACCGCGATGATGCTTGCGATGATCGCGATCGCGGAGCGGCCAGCTGTCGAGCGTGCGGCCTGGCATGCCCTGTTCAGCCATTACGTGTTCCGCCCGGATGGCCACCCGCTGGCCCATCTTCCCGACGAGCGCCACGGGATATTGGGGGCGCTGGGCGCCGGCAACTACGGGCGGATCCGCGCGACGATCATGCGGTTGTTGCGCGGGATCTGATCGTTTTCGGGTATGGCCGCAGTGGATGCGGGATTAAGCGTGTTGCGGGTCATCAACGGCAAAGGGATTAACCCGACGATATCGGTGCGCTATTTCTCTCACACCTATATGCGCGACGACTAGGACTTCATGTTCGTCCTTTCTAAACAACCTGATGGCGTTGATGATCAACCCTGGTCGGCTCATGTCAGCACGCCCGAAGCCCGCCGCACATTGCGCCTAAGCGTCCGATTTTGGCCGCAACTGGACGTTAGCGGCCATTCTCTCGATCGACGGGGCGAACGGCCCGGCATTGACGCAAACGGTCATCGGGTCTGGCGCTCATCGCCTGCAAGACACGGGTTTTTGTGCCAGCGAAGGTTGCAACATAGTGCTGGCGCGCGTCTTGCGCGCGGTCTGACCGGAAACCATCGCGATCACCGCTCTTTGCGCTGATTCGCAGTTCATTTCGGCGGGACCGGCAGCACAGACCAGCGCGGCGCGGCGCGGCGTCGTGCTCACACGCAATTGATAAACAACTAGTACCAACGTTTCGCGGTTGCCATTCAACAAGCATTGCTACAGATTTGGGACCGCTATCATACTACACAACGCCGGAGAATGGCGGGATAAACTGGGGGAGATGCTCGTGTCGAATAGGCTTCTGAATGGCTTGCTTGCGTCCGCGAGCCTTGTCGTCGGCGCGACCGCGGCCGTTGCCGACCCGCTGGTCGTCACACCGGACGAAACGCTGGAGACACAGGGACTGACCGTCATTGTCGATCAGAACCCGTTCAGCCCGATCTTCTTCGACGAAAAGAACGCCGGCATCCAGATTGTCCTGCATGGCGACCGGATCGCAACCGACGGCGCGGTCCGGCTGGACCGGACCCCCGAGCAATGGGCCCCGGTCCCCGCCTTCGTCAACCGCACCCGCGGTCCCGAGGCCAACCAGCTGCTGGTCCGTTCCGCTTACAAGGACGTGAACCTGAACTACACAGTCAAGGTGACGGCCGAAGGCGAGGGTTTCCGCATCGCGGTCGACCTTGATCAGCCGCTGCCTGCGAACCTGGCCGGCAAGGCGGGGTTCAACCTCGATTTCCTGCCAACCGCCTATTTCGGCAAAAGCTACCTCATGGACACGGCGCCCGGTCTGTTCCCGCGCCATCCGACCGGCCCGATGGCGAAGGACGGATCGGGCGATCCGCTTCCGCTCGCATCGAACGGCCGCTCGCTGACGCTGGCCCCGGAGGATGCGTTGACCCGCGTCACGATCACCTCCGACAACGCGCCGCTTGCGCTCTACGACGCGCGCAACCGCGCACAGAATGGCTGGTTCGTGGTACGGTCGCTCATCCCGGCCGGGGCGAAGCAGAATGCGGTCGTTTGGCATGTCCGGCCCAATGTGGTGAAGAACTGGACGCGGCAGCCTGTCATATCGTTCAACCAGGCCGGCTATACCCCCGGCCGGTCGAAGGTCGCGTTGATTGAGCTTGATCCAAACCTCAAGGCGCCGGGCGAGGCGGAACTGGTCAGGCTGACCGCCGATGGCGGCAAGCAGTCCGTCCTGCACGCCAAGACCCAGCCACGCGGCCACTGGACGCGCTATGACTACGCCGCGTTCGATTTCTCCGCGGTGCGCGAACCTGGCGTCTATGCCATCAGCTATGCCGGGGCGACCACCAACCCGTTCCGCATTTCGCCCGATGCCTATGGTCGCATCTGGCAGACCTCGCTCGACACGTTCATCGCCGGGCAGATGGACCATGTCGGCATCCGCGAACAATATCGCGTCTGGTCCGCTCCCTCGCACCTCGACGACGCGCGTCAGGCCCCGCCGAACATCACCCATTTCGACGGGTACAAGATGGGCGCCAATCTCGACTCCCCGTTCAAGGCGGGCCAGCACATTCCCGGCCTTGCCGTCGGCGGGTTCCAGGACGCGGGCGACTACGACATCCAAACCCCGGAAAACGCATCGGTGGTTCGCGATCTGGTTTGGGCACGCGAGATGTTCGGTCTGGACTGGGATGAGACAAGTGTTGACGAAGCGGCGCGCGCCGTCGAAATCCGCAAGCCGGACGGCGTCGAGGATGCGGTCCAACAGATCCGGCACGGCACGCTCCAGCTGCTTGCCCAGTACAAGGTGTTCGGCCACGCGATCGTCGGCATCGTCGATCCGGCGTTACGGCAATATGCGCATCTCGGCGATGCCGGATCGCAGACCGACGGGTTGATCTACGATGCGAAGCTGAAGCCGACCGACAAGCGTCCGGCGGCATCGGGCGCGCAGGACGATCGGTGGGCGTTCACGACGGATCTGCCCGCGAACAACCTGATCGTCGCGGGCGCGCTTGCCGGTGCCAGCCGCGCCTTGCGCGCAAGCGATCCGGCAATGGCGGACGAAGCGCTCGCGGCCGCCAAGGCGCTGTGGACGAAGCAGCAGGGCGGCGTGGTGCGGTCCGGCGACGGACGCGACGACTCTACGTCGCCCCGCTCGGCAGACGCCGCCAACGTGTCCGCCACGATCGAATTGCTGATCACCAGCAAGGGCGACAAACTCTTCGCCGACCGCCTCCGCGCCCTGCAACCCGCGATCCGCCAGAACTTCCAGTGGGTCGGCGGCGCGGCCGTGCGGGCGATCCCGTTCATGGATGCCGCCTATCGCACCCAGCTCGAACCCCTGGTCCGCGATCTGAAGGCCAAGACCGACGCCGACCTGAAGAACCCGTTCGGCGTGCCGATCAGCGACGGGGCGTGGGCGGGGTCGAACCAGGTCGTTAGCTTCGGCACGACCATGTACCTGCTCCACAAGGCGTTCCCCGAACTGATCGGCACAGACTATACCCTCAACGCGATCGACTACGTGCTGGGGCGGCATCCCGCGAACAACCTGTCACTCGTCTCCACGGTCGGCACCGCCTCGAAACTGGTCGGCTATGGACATAACCGCGCGGACTACAGCTTTATCCCTGGCGGCATGGTGCCGGGCGTGTTGATCGTCAAACCGAACTTTCCGGAGTTGAAGACCGACTGGCCGTTCCTGTGGTTCGAGAATGAATATACGGTCAGCACGACGTCGGCTTATATTCTGGCCGCACGTGCGGCGATGGCGACCACCGCAGAAACGCAATGAGCGGTACCGGGTCCGGCGTCGACCGGACCCGCAGAACTTCGGCCGGGCAGTATATTCCGCGCGCTGGCCGGGGTCACGAACGTAGCGCGACCGCACCGCGCTATTCCGATCCGCGCGGACCTCGGTCGTGCGCAGGTTGGCGCGCAACATGGACCAGTCAATGTCGAAGCGCGTCCGGCGATGGCGCCGGCCTCCTCAAGCCGCATGCGTTGCCCGGCGACACATTCGTGAGCGTAAGGGCCACCCGACGACTGTACTGTCAATTGTTATCGGATATGCTCAACCCTGAGCCCCTTGACCTTTACCTTCTTCCACTCGCGATCAGCGGTGAGGGCCGGCACACCTAACTGCATTGCAAGCGCCAAACAGGAACGATCACCAAGACCGCGCCCAAACTCTTTTGTATGTGCGTGCAGTCGAGCGGCCGAATAAGCGGCCTCCACATCGTGAGCTCGGACATCGAGGCGAAGCTCGTCGAGCAGTTCCCGGATGGTTGTGGCGTCCAGACCGCTTAGCAAAAGTTCTTTGATCACCTCCTGGAGGTTAACCGCCGAGATCGCGGCTCGCCCAACATGGGGGGTAACCTTGTCCGCACCCGGTTCGTCTCGAACCAGCGCCAGTACCGACGAAGCGTCCAATACAACGGTTGTCATGCCGGATCCTGGTGGTCGGTCGCCGGAGTAGCTTTGCCTGCGTCAACGACGGCTTCCGCCTTTCGGTCAGTAAGAAAGTCGTCGATCGTCCTGGCCTGTTTGGCATGTTCCCGGTAGAGAGCTTGTGCGCGAGAGACCCCATGACCGATTGGTGACAGCCGAACCTGATCGTCCTCGACTGTCAGAATGACTTTACCGTCGCCTTGCAAGCCCATGGCCCTGCGAACCGACGCTGGCAGGATCATGCGGCCGTTGCTTGCTACTTTGACGTCTATGGACTGTATCACCACAGGGACACTCCTACCGGATACTGAGATTCAGCATATGGCACCAGTGCGAAAGTGACACAACGTTCGCTTGGACAGAAGGTTAAGCCCTGTCATCCGCCTTGAGTCCATGTGGGTATACCCTGAGTGGGCATGGGCTTTGGTACACGAAACCCGTTCAATCAGGGTCGGCAGCAGCTAAAATGAACACCTCATTATGAGGGTCTAGAGGCTGCCTGAACACATTAGCGATGCGCGACTGACTCAGCCGCGCGGATCGCTGCGTCAGCCTCTGCCTGTAGACGGCGATCACGAGCAATCTTGGCGAGCAGCGTTCGACTGCACCCAGTCGCATCCATTATATCGCGCCAGCTTCGGCCATCGCGGAGAAGGCTCGAGATCGCCGCGTTGCGGGTCTTGTTCTCGGGGCGTCCCTTATAAAGGCCCGCTGCCTTGGCTTTCGCAGTGCCTTCGGCCTGTCGACGACGACGATCCTCATAGTCCTTGCGGGCAACCGCGGCGAGTACGTCCAGCATCATGGCGTTGACCGCTGCGAACATCCGACCGGTGAACTCATCGGTCGGTGCCGTCAGGATCCAGGACGTCGGCAGGTCGAGCGCGACGATCCGGACCTGCTTCGTGTCGAGCAGATTGCGCAGCTTGATCCAGTCCGGTGAGGTGAGGCGAGAAAGCCGATCAACCTGCTCGACCAGGAGCACGTCTCCCGGCTCGCAATCCGATAGCAGGCGGAACAGCTCGGGCCGGTGAAGCTTGGCACCACTTTCGTTTTCAACATAGCGGGCCGCAATCCTAAGCCCGTGCTCCGTCGCAAACACGTCGAGGGCGCTCTTGGCGCGCGCGGCATCCTGTTCGGAGGTAGATGCGCGAAGATAGGCTCGGATGAACATGCCGCAGTCTGCTATATGTGGTACTTATTAGTCCAGTCCTTTTTACTCATTCAGGACGGTGATAAAGTACCAGCGATTGGGGGGTCTGCGAAAGGCATACCTAAACGGTACCGTCACGATCCTCGCCGCATCCTGTAAGAGCTACGACGTCTCACGGGCAAGCCTCGGCAAGTTGATGGTTAAGGACGGCCCGGCACGTGAGAGTCGCAATCGGGCGACGGTCGAGGCCATCAATATCCCCATCGCGACCGATGCGACTGCCCATTCTCCGGGCAGTGGTGCAAGCGGGTCACGACAGGTTAATGGCTACTGTCTATGGGCAACGAAACATCCGCACATGAGCGCGCAGCCGCCCTTTTGGGCGAACACCCCGGCTACAGGGTATTGCGTGCGCTACCTCCGCTTGCGGACTATCCTATCTCAGAGCCGCAGGGGCACGTACGCACCGCCGCGGTCATTGACGTCGAAACCATCGGCCTCGACGCGGATCATCCTATCATCGATCTTGCGATCCAGCGTATCGCCTTCGATGCACGCGGCGTGATTGTGCAGGTCGGCCAGCCTCGCCAGTGGTTCGAGGACCCTGGCGTGCCGATCCCGGCCGAGATCACCCGGCTTACGGGCATCACCGATGCCGATGTCGCCGGCAAACGGATCGATGTCGACGAGGCCGTGAGCCTGATCGCCAGCACCACTGTCGCCATTGCCCATAATGCCGCATTCGATGCCCCTCGTGTCGAGCGGCGCCTGCCGACCATCGCCGGCCATGCCTGGGCGTGTTCATGCAATGAGGTGCCCTGGCCCGAACTCGGCTTCGACGGCCGCAAGCTTGGCCATCTCCTGATGCAGCAGGGTATGTTCCATCAAGGCCACCGGGCCGCAGTCGACGTTTGGGCAACGATTAATCTTTTAGGCCGCGTGCTACCCGACGGAGAGACGGCGTTGGCCAAGCTCATCCGACAGGCAGAGCAGCCAAGTGTCCGGATCGAGGCGACGAAAGCCCCGTTCGAGGCAAAGGATGTGCTGAAGGCGAGGGGGTACCGCTGGCATGCTGAAAAGCGGACATGGTGGACCGAGATCGCCACGGCAGGAGAGGCGGGCGAACTCGACTGGCTGCGGGACGCCTGCTCTTGTACCCAGCCCAAGCTGACGCCCGTCACCTGGGCTGAGCGTCACCGCGGATGATACGGGAACTGGCTCTCGCGCGATCGTCACGAACCCCTGAGCGCTATGATCCGGACGATTTTCACCCGGATGAAGATGTACCCGAATGGGAAGCCTGACTAGAACGGCATGTCCTCCAAAGTTGGGCAGGGCATGGACCACGGATCAGGCGCTTGAAAGGGTGGCTAAATTTATTCGATGCGAAAGCAGACTGGCTGCTTTCTGGTGGAAAGCTGCCTGTCCGGTTTCGGGCGGCGATCGGCATGAACGGACGTTCAGGCGGTGGGGCAGGGGCGCATCCGGCCGCTTGCTGGTGGGTACCCGCCCGTCCGCTATCGGGCGACTGCTACCGTAAACAGTCGTTCGTAGAGCGGGCGCGGCGCCAGATACAGGAGGTGGGAGAGATCCGAACAGCTTCTTTGGTCTGTAGTCTTCGACGATTTGATCGCCCGCAATGTAACTGCTGAATTACGATTTCGTCGAATTTCGAAGCGATCGGCCGATCAGGGAAAAGAATGCGCGACTGGCATCGCTGACCGCGACATCCCATTCGGGATGCCATTGAACGGCGACGACGTCACCGCCGCAGGGCCGCGCGGAGAAGGCCTCGATCAGGCCGTCGTCGGTCGCAACCGCCTCCACGCGGAGCCCCCCAC
>Ga0308157_10010332_pt1 | contig 10136 bp, 7 predicted proteins | sample PhyBR1_FD_201035 | JGI IMG/M metagenome (GOLD analysis project Ga0308157, IMG submission 201035) | Phyllosphere microbial communities from UC Gill Tract Community Farm, Albany, California, United States - DLSLB.R1 | ecosystem: Host-associated > Plants > Phyllosphere > Unclassified | place: USA... | reverse complement strand
GACAGGGAACTTCGTGTTTTTTAGCGGCTTCTTTTTTGATTTGTTTCTTTAATTCGTCAAAACGTTCTGTGGCTAGGCGAAGCAGATTTTGTTCGCTGTTTTCAACTGCCTGATACATTTCGTCTTTATAGATTGCATCACCCTCTGAAGCTGCTTGTTTGGCTTTTTCAAAAAGGGCTGTCAGGAAATAGTGGTTTCGGTTGTTTTGGACAAAGTATTTTTGAATTTCCGGAATGCATGCGGTCAGGTTCCGGATTCTTTCGTCGAGACTTAGGATATTGCAAGTGTTTCCGGTATAGAGTTTTTCTAAACATTCGATGTCATATTCCAGCAGTCTGGCATAGGAGGTAAAGACACTGTTTGAGGCACCTTCTGCCATGAGGTTTTTAATCTGCCATTTCTGAAGTTCGTGATCGTGGTAGAAATTGTTTTGATAGGCATTCAATTTCTTCTTGTATTTTTTCCATTCTCCTGTACTGAAAACAGCCTCTTCTAATTCTTCATTTTGATAGATCACAGCAGATTGACCGCAGTAAAACGCAGTGAAAGGTGACCCTAAAGCATACTGATGATGCAGTTTTGAAGAATAGACAAAACAGACATTAATCTGATACTGGTTTTTTACTTTGGCTACCCATTTGCTCTGCCGAAGCTCCTGGACAGAGATATTTTTTTCGGTATGAATAATGAGTTGTGAAAACAGGGGCGAAGGTTCTCCGGTAAAAAATACCTGAACGATGCTGTGCTGACTCACCAACTGGCGCAGGATGTTTGCTAGATATTCGTTTTGGAGTTTTGGAAATGAAAGTTTTGCTGCTGTTTTCATATTGTTGTGGTTTTAAGGTTTTGGTCTGGATCGCTGAAATAGACATATACTGATTCTGTAAACAGTCTGGTCATTGCAAACCAAACCATCAGGTCGAAGTGTTCCTGCAGTTCAGGGTCATTCTTCAGCAGTAGGGCGTTTTGTGTATCAAAATTGAAGTGCTGTATTTTTTTGCCGATACTTTTTATAATAGTCTACTCCTGTGACTGTTATTACCACAAGGAGCAGTTCGTTTATGAACTCTGATGCTGTAATGGATTTTAAAATATACCGGAGACTGTCAAACTGATGGTGAGCCGGATTTGGGTTTTCTTTCAGGTCATAACAAAAATATACCAATACCTGCAGACACGAAAGAATTCCTGGTGTTTTGACGTCCTGTTTGTTAGTATCAGGGATTTTCAGATTGCCTGAAAGCAGTTCTTCTAAGTCGTATTGCTGCAAAAGGTCAGGATAGTTATCGAATATTCTATTGACAGCGGGGTTTTTGAGTTTTTCGAGCAGTGCTGTAATTCCTTTTTCGAGTTTCATTTTTTCCGGATGCTGCAAAAACATGCTCAATGCTGTCTTTGCCTGTGCAGGTGTTATTAGGAGTCTTTTTTCTGCCTTACCGTTTTTATTTTTTTTCATAGTGAGTAGCTTACGATTCACGAACGAAGTTCTATTCTTTCAAAAGGATAAACTATTCCTGATTTGGATATAATATCTGACAAAGGGATATTTTACAGATATTTTTTTATCTTTGAAATTCACACTATTTAATGCAGATGGCTTTATCTTTGAGCCTTCAGAAATTGTACTCGATATGGAACAAAAAATACATCAGGGAAGAAACGTAAAACGTTTTAGAGAAATGCTTAACATCAAGCAGGAGGCATTGGCTTATGATCTGGGTGAAGACTGGAACCAAAAGAAAATTTCTATGCTGGAGCAGAAAGATGTAATTGAAGATAATTTGCTGAAACAAATCTCAGCCGTATTAAAGATTCCTGTTGAGGCTTTTCAGAATTTTGATGAGGAGCAGGCAATTAATATTATTTCGAATACATTTGGAGATAATGCTTGTGTTGGAAATCCTAATTCTACATTTAACTTCAATCCTATCGAAGAGTTAAAAAAACTCCACGAAGAGAAAATTGCTTTGTTTGAGCGTATGTTAAAAGAGAAAGATGAAATGATGGGAAGGCTTGAAAAATTAATTTCGAAATAATCTTTACAGATTATATTTTAAATAAAGAGGCTCACACGAGCCTCTTTATTTGTTTAAGATTCAAAAAAACAGTTAAATATGGTTAACCATAAATTAAAACAAAAAGTAAAATTTATTTTTACAAATATCACTAATCTATACCTACTTACTTAGGTTAAAAAGTTTGAATTTTATAGTTTTACTCACTTATATTTAAAATACCTGAATAAAAAAATAATTAATGAATCAATCTGTACATAATAAATTAGTTTCCTTCATTTGGTCAATAGCAGACGATTGTTTGCGAGATGTTTACGTTAGAGGTAAATATCGTGATGTAATTTTGCCAATGGTTGTCTTACGTCGACTAGATGCTTTATTAGAACCCACTAAAGAGGCTGTTTTGGAAGAGTTAGCTTTTCAACGAGATGAAGCAGGTTTTACAGAATGGGATGAAAATGGCTTATGTATTGCTTCAGGGTATGTTTTTTACAACACAAGTGAGTGGACTTTACAGCGTTTACACGGAACAGCTACCAACAGCCAGCAATTACTTCAGGCAAATTTCGAGGACTATTTAAACGGTTTTAGCAGTAATGTTAAAGAAATCATTGAAAAATTCAAGCTAAAAAGTCAGATCCGGCACATGGCAAGCAAAGATGTTCTGCTGGATGTTTTGGAAAAATTTACTTCTCCCGATATTAATTTAACCCCTTTTGAGAAAAATGACAGTAATGGACGAAAACTTCCGGCTCTATCAAACTTAGGAATGGGTTATGTTTTTGAAGAACTAATTCGAAAATTTAACGAAGACAATAACGAAGAAGCAGGAGAACACTTTACACCACGTGAAGTAATTGACTTAATGACACATATTATTTTTGATCCCATCAAGAATAATTTACCTCCGGTTATGACTATTTATGATCCGGCTTGCGGAAGCGGCGGAATGCTGACAGAATCCCAAAATTTCATTAAAGATGAAGATGGAGAAATTCGTGCAACCGGTGATGTCTATTTATACGGAAAAGAAATCAACGACGAAACCTATGCAATCTGTAAGTCGGATATGATGATAAAAGGGAATAATCCCGAAAATATTCGTGTAGGTTCCACTTTATCTACCGATGAATTTGCAGGAACTACATTTGACTTTATGTTGTCAAACCCACCTTATGGAAAATCATGGGCAAGTGAGCAAAAATATATAAAGGACGGGAAAGATGTAATTGATTCCCGTTTTAAAATAGAATTAAAAAATTATTGGGGCATTGAAGAACCTGTCGATGCTATACCACGTTCTTCAGATGGACAATTGTTGTTTTTGATGGAAATGGTGAGTAAAATGAAACCGCTTTCGCATAGTAAAACCGGAACCCGAATTGCCTCTGTGCACAACGGAAGCAGTTTGTTTACCGGAGATGCCGGAGGAGGCGAAAGTAACATTCGCCGTTACATTATCGAAAACGACTGGCTCGAAGCCATTGTACAATTGCCTAATAACTTGTTTTATAATACAGGAATTACGACTTATATCTGGATTTTAAGTAATAACAAAACAGCGAACAGAAAAGGTAAAGTACAATTGATTGATGCCGGACAATTATACCGCAAACTCCGCAAAAATTTAGGAAACAAAAACTGTGAGTTTGCTCCAGAGAATATTACAGAAATAGTAAAAACTTATACTAATTTAGAAGCTATTGAACGCACAACAGAAAACAGTATTGCCTCAAAAGTATTCGACAATAATGATTTTGGTTACCACAAAGTAACTATCGAAAGTCCAAAACGTTTAAAGGCTCAATTTACAAAAGAAAAAATAGAAGAATTACGATACGACAAGTCGCTAAAAGAAGCGATGGCTTATGCTTATGCAACCTATGGTGATGAAGTTTATACCGATATTGCAAAACACAAAAAAGAGCTTATACTTTGGGCAGAAAAGCAAGAACTTAATTTAACTAGCAAACAAGAAACTGCTTTAACGAGTAAAACGCTTTGGGAAAAGCAAAAGTTTTTATTGGACAATGGTTTGCAATTACTGCAAAAAATAGGAACAAAAGAATTCACAGATTTCAATACATTTCGCACACAAGTAGATGAAATCATTAAATCAGAAAAGTTAAAGCTTTCTGCTTCAGAAAAAAATGCAATACTTAACGCGGTAAGCTGGTACGATGCTGATGCAGAAAAAGTAGTAAAAGGAATTGTAAAACTTACGGGAGATAAACTAACAAAAGTTTTAGAGCATCTGGATTGTACCGAAGGTGAATTGCCAAATTACGGTTATTATACAACTGCTAAAAAAGGGGAATACCTCACTTATGAAACCGAAAGCGACTTACGTGACACTGAAAACATTCCACTAAAAGAAGATATTCACACCTACTTTTTACGAGAAGTACAACCACATGTAGCAGAAGCCTGGATCAACCTTGATGTTACTAAAATTGGTTACGAAATAAGTTTTAACAAATATTTCTACCAACACAAACCTTTACGCTCCATCAGTGATGTAACTGCAGATATTTTAGCTCTCGAAAAAGAAAGTGACGGACTAATTGCTGAAATTTTAAATCTTTAAACGATGGATTCTGAAATTTTAATTTATCAAAATACAGAAGGCAACATTAAAGTAGATGTTCGCCTGGAGGAAGAAACCGTTTGGCTCACACAAGCTCAAATAGCTACATTGTTTGGAAAAGGAAGATCTACTATTACCGAGCATATTACCAATGTATTTAAAGAAGGAGAACTAGACGAAAAAGTGGTATGTCGGGATTTCCGACTAACCTCTTCTCACGGAGCTATTGAAGGAAAAACACAAGAAAATAGCGTTAAACATTACAACCTCGATGTTATTATTTCTGTTGGGTATCGTGTAAGATCGCAACAAGGAACACAATTTAGAATCTGGGCAACACAACGCCTGAAAGAATATATCGTAAAAGGTTTTGCCTTAAACGACGACCGTTTTAAAACAGGCAATTCGATGAATTACTTTAACGAATTGCAAAACCGCATTCGTGAGATCCGATTATCAGAAAAATTCTTTTACCAAAAAATAAAAGACATTTATACGACCAGTATCGATTATGACCCAAAAGACGAAAAAACCATTCAGTTTTTTAAAAAAATACAGAACAAGTTACTTTGGGCAATAAGTCAAAATACCGCTGCCGAATTGGTCTATCGCAGAGTAGATGCTTCATTGCCTTTGATGGGAATGATGTCTTATGATAAAAAGGAAGCCAAAAGTGTTCAAAAACAAGACGTAAGCATTGCTAAAAACTATTTGAATGAAGATGAAATGAAATTGCTAGGTCTTTTGGTAGAGCAATATTTGGCTTTTGCCGAAACCATGGCGCAACAACAAATGCCAATGTACATGAACGATTGGATTGCCCGGCTAGACAGTTTGTTGCAACTCAATGGTAGAGAAATACTAACACATGCAGGCAGTATTTCGCACGAAATGGCAGTCCTAAAATCTGGGCAGGAATTTCAAAAATACCAAACAGCACAAGCTACTATTGAAAAAGAACAAAGCCTGAAAGAAATTGAAGCCGACATTAAAAAACTAAAACCTTAAACCACATGCAAAAATACGATCAATATAAAAATAGCGGTGTGGAATGGTTGGGTGAAATTCCTGAACATTGGGAATTATCAAGATTAGGGACTTTGTTAAATCCAATATCTACAAATAACAGAACAGATTTACCTCTATTGTCAATTACAAGAGAGAAAGGAGTTATTTTAAGAGATTTAGACAATGAAGAAGAAAATCACAATTTTATTCCAGATGATTTATCAAATTATAAAATGGTAAGAAAAGGACAATTTGGAATGAATAAGATGAAAGCTTGGCAAGGTTCATATGGTATTTCAGATTATGATGGAATTGTCAGTCCAGCTTATTTTATTTTTGATGTAAATTCAAAAATTGAACCTAAATATTTTCATGCTGCAATAAGAAGTAAATTATATATATCATTTTTTGGCTCTGCATCTGATGGTGTAAGAATTGGTCAATGGGATTTATCTAAGCCAAGAATGAAACAAATACCATTCTTAATTCCCCAAAAAAAAGAACAAATCGAAATAGCCAATTTCCTAGACGATAAAACCTCCAAAATTGACCAAGCCATTGCCATCAAACAAAAACAAATAGAACTGCTTAAAGAGCGTAGACAAATACTGATTTATAAAGCCGTTACCAGAGGCTTGAATGATAATGTAAAGTTAAAAGATAGTGGTGTGGAATGGATTGGGGAGATTCCTGAGCATTGGGAGGTGAAGTCTTTAAAATATTGCACAAATATTTTTAGAGGAAAATTTACACATCGTCCAAGGAATGATGAGAGATTATATGATGGTAAGTATCCATTTTTTCAAACAGGTGATGTTGCAAGAGCAGGTAAATTTCTTTCTGAGTATAGACAAACTTTAAACGATATTGGTTTGAGAGTTTCAACTTTGTTTCCAAAAGGAACGATTGTTATGACTATTGCTGCAAATATAGGAGATATTTCAATTTTGGGTATAGATGCTTGTTTTCCTGATAGTATTGTAGGATTTAATCCTTTAAATTATTTGGAAAGAGATTTTTTATATAATTCTCTTTTAGTTATGAAGGAACAATTTATGAGTTCAACAATTAAGAATACTCAAATGAATTTGAACGTTGATAGAATTGGAACAAATGCAATAGTAGTACCGCCTTTTGAAGAACAAAAAGAAATTGTAAATTATATAGAAACAGCCGCTACCAAAATCGCCACAGCCATTTCCTTAAAAGAGCAAGAGATTGAGAAATTGAAGGAGTATAAAATGAGTTTGATAGATGGGGTTGTAACTGGGAAAGTAAAGGTTAGCTAATTAGAATAATATATGACTAGAGTTTTAGAAAAAATTGAGAAAGATGTTATTCTGCGAACTGAAAGTTTAGCTACATTATTAGATATTAATTGTACGAATGATTTTTCGCAACAATCATATAATTATAATTTAAGCATACCCGATTACCAAAGAATCTATTGTTGGGAAGAAAAGCAAGTGATAAAACTTCTGGAGGATTTAGTAAATTACACAGAACGAGAATTTCATTTAGGAAACATCATTCTCCACAAAGTAAGTAATATAGAAGAGCATAGAATTGTAGATGGTCAACAACGACTGGTTACTTTAACGTTATTATTACTTTGTTTAGATAATTCGATTGAAACATCTCTTTTAAATCAAACCTTCCAGTCAAATGAAGCACAAAATTATGTTGCTTACAATAAATTTTTGATAAATGATTTTTGCAAAAAGAATCCAATTATCAATTATAAAATAATTGATATTTTAAAAAACGTAAAGCTAAGCGTCTTAATCATAACGGACGGAAACCTTGATTTAGCCTATACTTTTTTTTCAAATCAAAATTCGCGTGGAAAAGCTTTAAGTGACTTTGACTTATTGAAAGCGCATCACTTGCGATACATTTTAATTCCGGAACAAGCAGAACATTTGGCTGGACGATGGGATAAAATCACACTATTTTCTAATCAAGAAGGATCTCTAAATATCTTAAATCAACTATTTGGCACTTATCTATTTAGATTGCGAAAATGGATGCGAAAAAGAGAATGGAGTAACGATGCAAAATTTAAAATTAAAAACGAATTTGAAGCTGCATCCATAATTCCTGAAATACCTGCTTTTGGTGAACAATTTAATTTTAATGAAAGTATTCAAGGTGGTACCCATTTTTTTGCCTATGCAGATCATTTTATTTTCAAATTCAAAACATTCGTTGAAACGCAGGAGTATAAATCGTTAAATAAACATTTACGTTATGAAAAACATTGGTGGTTCAAAGAAATCATTGAAAGCTTACTTTTTTCCTATTTTCTAAAATTCGGAACTATATATCTAACCGAGGCTTTGGTAGGAATAGGAACAGTGGTGTCTCACCATAGATATGATAACAACAGAGTAAACCTTAAAGCTCTTCTTAAATTTGCGGCAGATACTGAAATTGTTATGATGATTGATCAAGCAACCTCGCCAACTTTTTTTCTTGCAGAAATAAAGGATAAAATAAAATCGCAAAGATGTTCTAATCCTTTAGCAGGAACTAGAGAGCGTTATTATTATGCTTTTTTAAAAATCAATAAGGAATTAGCAGCTACGAACACAAATTTTATTAATTTTTAGCTATGTCGATAGATAATAAATATACTCCAAAAACGATTTCAGAATCATCTTTAAAATTTTCAATACCACTTTACCAACGTTTATTTGAATGGGATAAGTTGCAAATTATACAATTGTTAAACGATTTATATAGTTCGTTCGTTAAAGCTCCTGAAGAACCTTACTATATTGGATTACTAACAGTTTACAAGAAAAATGACGAGGAAGTTAGAAGTTTAGTAGACGGACAACAACGTTTCACTGTTTTGACACTTATGGCCATTGCCTTTGAAAATGTGTCATGGAAAAGCTTTTTAAAAGTTGGAGCAAGTAATAGACTTAGTTTTACTTCACGAAAAAGTGACAATGAATTTCTATCTTCAAAAATAAGCAATATTGAACCAACTCATAGAAACGATAAAATGAGTAAGGCGATAAGTATTATAAAAGAATACATTGAGGAATTAGATATTGATGAAAGAAAATTATTCACTGATTTTATTTTTAACAGAGCTACATTTTTTATCTCGTACCTCCCAGATAATTATAGTTCACAAGACTTGAATAGGTATTTTGAATCTATGAATTCAGCTGGAAAAGGATTAGAAAATCATGAAATATTAAAGGTAAATCTACTAAAGATTTTACCAGATGATCAAAAAGATTTCTGTACTAAAATGTGGAACTCGGTCTCACAAATGGATAAATGTTTGATTAGGCAAAGAACCTGGAAAAAAGAAAATACAGAACAATTTAAATCCAGAATTTATAACGCCATCCAAAATATTGATGACAAAGAAAAAACGTATAGTTTTTGCAATGATTCAGAAAACAAACTTGATGATTTAGCTTTTAAAACTATTCGAGATGTAGCTGAAAATAATTTAGCACCTAGTAAACAGATTTCCACTCAAAATGATCGAGCTATCTTAAGTTTTGATGAATTTTTACTTCAGGTTTTATACATGCAAATAATTGACAAAGATGTAATCAAAGGTTTAGATTTTTTTAATACTCACAAGCTTCAACAAACTTTCAGTAATTTTGTTAATTCTGACAATGTGTTGTTATTTATGGATAATTTACTCAAGTACAGAATATTATTCGACAATTATCTCATACGTATTAGTCACATGGATAATGGTGAGATTTCATATTCGTTGAATTTTAGAGATATTGATGTTAATGCAGAAATATCAAATTTGATTCAATATCAATCTATGCTTTATGTAAGTACTTCTAGTCATTTGTGGCTCTCGCCAACTCTAGAGTATTTAGGAATCAATAAACCAATTACTGCTAAAGCTATACTTGACGAGCTTAAAGATATTGACAATAAAAGACATACATATATTCCAGTGTTAAAATATGGACAGATTGATAGATACTGGTTTTGGAGATTAGATTATTATCTTTGGGAAAATCGAGTAGATTATTTTAGTGGCAAACTAAAAGATATTGCCGATAAATATGTTTTCAAAGCAAATCGATCCATCGAACATATTGCACCGCAACAACCAAAACGAGAAACTGAAATTGTTATAAGCGCAGAACATTTACATTCTTTTGGTAATTTAGCAATGATTTCTTCAGGCCAGAATTCTTCCTTGCAAAATGAATCTTTTGAAGTAAAAAGGGCTTACATTGAATCATTCATAAATGAAACTAAAGGCGGAAGCATAGAAAGTCTAAAAATGCTAAAAATCTATGATTTCCCTCAGTGGAATGAGGATTCTATTGTAAATCATGAGGGTGAAATGATAGCCATACTTAATCAAAATCTTTTAATCAAGATCCCATCAAAATTAGAAACTTTACAAAACTAAATAACCCATGCGTAGCCAAACCAACGAACAAGCACTAGAATCTGCAATAGAAAAAAAACTCACAGGTTCTTGTTTAGAAGAATTAAAGCAAGAAGGATATATTCAAGAC
>Ga0308157_10010330_pt1 | contig 10138 bp, 7 predicted proteins | sample PhyBR1_FD_201035 | JGI IMG/M metagenome (GOLD analysis project Ga0308157, IMG submission 201035) | Phyllosphere microbial communities from UC Gill Tract Community Farm, Albany, California, United States - DLSLB.R1 | ecosystem: Host-associated > Plants > Phyllosphere > Unclassified | place: USA... | reverse complement strand
TGGGGTGATTCAGAATGAGTGAATTGATCGACCTTGACTATAGGCCCACTGAAGACGAGCCGTTCATGAATGAACGGCAGAAGTCTTACTTTCGTGCAAAACTTGTTGCATGGAAGAATGATATTCTGCGCGAAGCGCGCGAAACATTAGAAGCGCTGCAGCAGGAAAATGCAAATCACCCGGACCTGGCGGATAGGGCATCCTCCGAAACGGATCGGGCAATTGAACTTCGCGCTCGCGACAGACAGCGCAAACTGATTTCCAAAATCGATGCAGCTCTCGGCCGTATTGACGAGGGGACCTATGGTTTTTGTGAGGAGACCGGCGATCCTATCAGTTTAAAACGACTTGATGCACGACCAATCGCAACGCTTTCTATTGAAGCACAAGAGCGCCACGAGCGCCGCGAAAAGGTCTATCGCGACGATTGATCTTCATCCAGTCGAATAAGAAATTTCAAGGCTGCGGTTTACCGCAGCCTTTTTTATTGGTTGGTTCTACTGCTGAAAAGAAAAAGTCACCGGTCTATTCGACGGATTGTCGTCATTCTTGAACCTAGCTCGGATGGCATCAATTAAGGCGCCAGCAGTGCTAACTGCTTTCCGATTTTACTTTTCATCATCGCTCACTTATCAGCCCTTACCCGTTCAATCTCTTCGGGAGAAAATACGGATTAATCCGGCAACTGCGCTTCGATTACTGAATAATACACGTCCCCGGCCAATCGCGGCATGATCGATTGGCACAGCCAGTAACGACAGCCGTAAACGCGATTAGGCAAATAAGGATTGTTATTCTTTTCATATATGCTGCCCCGCTAAATTCTCGTCGCTCCAACACAGATTTATATCAGGGATACGTGTAGATTGCCGGTGCTGAAAGCCGCATACGTTTTGAATAATACCAAGAGACCGAAGACGGGCCATCACAAAGCCTAAAACGACAAGCGTTCCCGCTAAGCCAGTTCTACCTTGCAAACTCTCAACATAGATACCACTCGCGATCAAAGTCGCCACTCGGGCTTAACCAAAAACTCCTGAGTCATGCTCAGGAGTTTGGTATTATCCGCAAATCAGAATTTGCGTGTTTCGTCCTTGGTCAGTTCACCAAGCAGCTTTTCCATTTCGTCCTCGATATCGTCGCTTGGCTTGCCACCGTTCGGCGAAATATCGAGAGATCCTAGAAGTTCTTCTTCAAAAATATCGACTTCCAGCATTTCCGGCTCTTTGTTGCCAGATGTGGCAGACGTATCGGTTTCGAGATCTGCCATGATCGCGTCATGCAGTGCTCCGCCCAGATCTTCGAGACCATCGTCTGTTTCTGTTTCTTGATCAGAAACAACAGCTACAGGTTCCAATTTCGGGGCTGCAGGCGTGAAATCAGGCGCTGATGAGGTTGTGACTGCAGGGCTCTGGAGAATGTCGCCAATCTCTGGTGCCGGGGTTTTCGCGCTTGGCGTCACTTCACGCTCAGGCGTCACGCTACCAAGATCAGCTGCAGCAACCGTTGCTGCTGCGGCTGCACTGGCACCAAGACCTGATGTCGAACTCAAAACACCACGCGAAACCTGGCTAAGCGGATAGGCAGGATGCAAACGCGGTGCCTGCGGCTGCTCTGCAGGGCGTGCAGCAGGAAGAACGGTGCGTGGCTGTGGGGGATAGTTCGGCGTTGGACGGGGCGGCTGCTGAGGACGGGCTGGCGCAACCGGCGTTTCAGAAACCTTTGGCGCCTGAGGCGTTACTGGAGGCACAGGAGGGCGCGGAGGCGCACGGAATTGCGGCGTTTCGGGTGCAGCCTGTTGCACAGGCGTTTCACGGACTGGCTCGGGCTTGCGTTGAACAGACGTATCAATTGGAGAATTGAGCTGAATGGCTTCGTCTTTTTGAATCGTCTGCTGGCTCTGCTGGGAAAGGGCCGGGCGCTCGCTTACCTCAGTTGTGATGCTGGCTTCGTGCTGGCGAAAACGTTCGATATGTTCCGGTTCGATACGTGACGCTTGCGACCGCGCGTTGGCGCGCGATTCCATAACGATGTTCTGTTCAACAACGACATCTGTCGGACCACCGATGAGTAGAAGGTGTTCAACATCGTCGCGACGAATAAGAACGAGTTTACGACGGCTGTCGACCGCCGCTGCATCCATCACTGAAAGTCTAGGCTGGCGTCCTGTTCGACCGTTCGTGGCAAAAGTCCCGCCTCCAAAGCGACGGATAATACTAAGAACAACGAAAATTCCGCCAAGAATGATCGCAAAAATAAGGATAAAGCCGACAATATTTGCGGCACTTTCTCCAACAAGACCGCTGAGCCATTCCTTCATGCGGGTAACCCTCTCATACTAAAAACGAATAATGTCCAGTCGATGAAGCCACACTTCCCCGCGCTCCATCTACTGCGACAACACATATCTCGCAGAACACTAGTTCAATTTGCCTGACTTGGGAATGTTCCATCAATTTACGAGAAACATATGATCCCCAGCCAAAACAGTGCAAAACACATTGGTTCATGCTGTTTTGAGGTCGGGATGCTTGTGCTGTCAGGCAATTAACGCATTCTGCGAATCGGATATACCCTGCAATATGCGTCAAAATCTGGCACAAGACATAAAGCAGGGAACGTGATTGGTTTTGCTTGATGAATAAGATAGCGCTTGAGCTGGAAGAAACGGCGAACGGACGGTTTATCGTCCATGCAGTTCAGCCAAATAGCATGAAAGGGCAGTGGGCCTGATGTCGCGACAGACGGACAATAATTATCCGAAACCGCTCGTCATGCCGAAGCGTGGCTCAAGTGCAGCTCTGCGGCTTTTGATTATCGGCGTCGTGTTGACGGTCGCAGCGCTCGTCTATTTTGTATTCCGCGACCAGCTTGGTGATGGCTTCGCCATCATACTCATGGGCATTCTGTCCATGATCGGCGTTTTCTATCTCTTTGGCGCAGCAACTGGGCTGATCCATTTCAGCCAGCGGCATGGTGAGCAGGATCTCGCACACACTTTCATGGATACGTTGCCTGAAGGCACTGTTATTTCGGATGCTCGCGGCCAGATCGTTTATGCAAACCACGCCTATGCGGGCATGACTGGTATTGCGAGCGCTGATGGTATTCGGTCGCTCGATAATATTCTGACCAGTGAGCCAGCCGCCTCTGACGCTATTTATCGCCTCACAAATGCAGTTCGCGACGGTCATTCGGCGCAGGAAGAAGTACGCATTTCCGGCGGCCTCTCGCGTGAAGGTCAAAGTTCAGCCGCGCCCGTCTGGTATCGGATCAAGGCGCGCCCTGTTGATGGCGGACAGGATTTTAAGGGACAACTCGTCGCCTGGCAGATTGCTGATATTTCCGATGAACGCGCCGAACAGGAGCGCTTTTTTCAGGAACTGCAGGAAGCGATCAACCACCTCGATCACGCACCAGCAGGCTTCTTCTCGGCTGATCCTTCAGGCCGGATCATCTATCTCAATGCGACGCTCGCCGAATGGCTTGGCGTTGACCTGACACAGTTCACACCCGGCTCGCTTACGCTCAATGACATTGTTGCGGGCAGTGGCATGGCATTGATCAAAGCCGTCAAAGCAGAGCCAGGCACCAGCCGTAACACAGTCATCGATCTTGATCTTATCAAGCGCAATGGCCAGAGCCTCGCTGTTCGCTTTTATCACCGCGTTCAGGCCGCTCGTGATGGCACGCGTGGCACAAGCCGTACAATCGTGCTGGATCGTGCCGAGGGCGAGGATTCATCGGCAGCATTGCGTTCCGCTGAAGTACGTTTCACGCGCTTCTTCAATTCGGCTCCAATGGCCATTGCAGCAGTGGATGCTGAAGGTCATACGCTGCGGACCAATGCGCGCTTCCTCGATATTTTCGCCCCTGTGGTTGATCGCGATGCGGTCGATAATCGCGTCAAGCTTGAAAATGTCGTTCATGAACGCGACCGCGAAACCTTCAATAAGGCACTGGCTGCAGCCTTTGCAGGGCAGGCCAGTATCTCGCCTGTCGACACGGTTCTGCCGGGTAATGAAGACCGTCACATTCGCTTCTATATGAGTGCTGTCACCGATCTTGGTGAAACAAGCGAAGAAGCAGCGATCATTTCTGCTGTCGAAACCACTGAGCAGAAGGCGCTTGAAAATCAGATGGCGCAGAGCCAGAAGATGCAGGCTGTCGGTCAGCTTGCTGGTGGTATCGCGCACGACTTCAACAATGTGCTGACCGCGATCATCATGTCTTCGGATTTGCTGCTGAGCAATTACCGCGCTTCCGATCCGTCCTTCCCGGACATCATGAACATCAAGCAGAACGCCAATCGTGCAGCCTCGCTCGTGCGGCAGCTGCTCGCGTTCTCGCGCCGTCAGACGCTCCGCCCGGAGGTTCTCGATCTTACAGACGTTCTGGCCGATCTGCGTATGCTTCTCGCGCGTCTTGTCGGCAAGGATATTGGCCTCAAGATCGAACACGGACGCGATGTCTGGCCTGTTAAGGCCGATCTTGGTCAATTCGAACAGGTTGCCGTCAATCTCGCTGTAAACGCCCGCGACGCGATGCCGGAGGGCGGCGAGATCACACTGCGCACACGCAATGTCAAAGCGAACGAAGCAGCAAAGCTCAACTATCGTGATCTGCCAGAAGCCGACTATGTAGTCTTTGAAGTTGAAGACACCGGCACGGGTATCCCAGCCGATGTGCTCGAAAAAATCTTCGAGCCATTCTTCACGACAAAGGAAGTCGGAAAGGGCACCGGTCTTGGTCTCTCGATGGTCTATGGCATCATCAAGCAGACCGGCGGCTTCATCTATTGCGATTCCGAGGTTGGAAAAGGCACGACGTTCAAAATCTTCCTGCCACGCCATATTGAAGAAAAGGGCGCAGACAATGCACCCGTGGCGGTCAAGGAAAAGAAGATCGAAAAGGCTGCCGATCTTTCCGGTTCCGCAACTGTGCTTCTCGTTGAAGACGAAGACGCGGTGCGCATGGGCGGCGTACGTGCGCTGCAATCTCGCGGCTATACCGTGCACGAAGCAGCATCCGGTGTTGAAGCACTCGAGGTGCTTGAAGAGCTGAACGGTCAGGTGGACATCGTCGTCTCCGACGTTGTGATGCCGGAAATGGACGGACCGACTCTGTTGCGCGAATTGCGCAAGACGCATCCAGACATCAAGTTCATCTTTGTTTCGGGCTATGCAGAAGACGCTTTTGCACGCAATCTGCCGGCCGATGCCAAGTTTGGATTCCTGCCAAAGCCTTTCTCTCTCAAGCAGTTAGCAACTGCTGTTAAAGAAATGCTGGAGAAAGAAGATTGATGTGTGAGTGCGGTGCAGACAGCGATGCGTGAGCGCGTGATTGCGATTTTCGGTGGCGGACCAGCAGGACTGTTCGCCGCCGAGCATTTGTCTGCGCTTGGATATTCGGTCACAATTTACGAGCAGATGCCGACGGTCGGACGCAAGTTTCTTCTGGCGGGAAAATCCGGTCTCAACATCACCCATTCAGAAGATTTTGCGCAATTTTCCCAGCGCTATGGTGCGAGCAATGATCGCCTCTGGCCTGCATTGCAGCAATTCACACCGCAGAATTTGCGCGACTGGGCGGATGCGCTTGGCGCTGAAACCTTTGTGGGTTCTTCAGGACGCGTGTTCCCCAAGGCCATGAAAGCATCACCGCTTCTTCGCGCATGGGTGCGAAAACTGGAAGCGCAGGGCGTCAAAATACTGACCCGTCATAAATGGATCGGATTTCAGTCCGGAAAGCCACTCATTGAATCTCCGGCGGGTATCGGGCCCATATCCTGCGATGCAGCATTGTTTGCGTTTGGTGGCGCAAGCTGGCCCAAGCTAGGCTCCAACAGTGCATGGCTTGAACCTTTCACCGAGCAGGGTATTCAGATTGCTCCTATGCGTCCGGCCAATTGCGGCTTTGATGTCAGCTGGAGCGAACTCTTTGCAGAACGTTTTGCGGGAGAACCGCTCAAGTCGGTAACGATCTCCAGCAAGGCTGGTGTAACGCAGGGCGAATTCGTCATCACGCGTGGCGGCGTGGAAGGCAGTCTTGTCTATGCACATTCAGCTGCTTTGCGTGATGACCTTGAACGCGATGGCCATGCCAACCTTATTCTCGATCTGGCACCGGGCCGTACGCTTGAACGATTGACACTTGATCTTTCGCGTCAGGATAAGAAGCTAAGTATTAGTAATCTCTTGCGAAAGGGTGCGGGCCTTACCGGTGTAAAGGCCGCACTTGTGCTCGAGTTTCAGCGCGAAAAAGACCCCGCCAAACTGGCGCAAACCATCAAGGCACTGGAAGTTCCGCTCCTTCGTCCACGCCCCATTCAGGAAGCTATATCTTCCGCAGGCGGCATAGAATGGAGCGAAATCGATGAGCATTATATGCTCACAAAGCTACCCGGCGTGTTTGTCGCTGGTGAAATGATTGACTGGGAAGCACCTACAGGCGGCTATCTTCTCACCGCATGTTTTGCGATTGCGAAGGCCGCAGCAGAAGGCATGGATTACTGGCTCTCGAGAGGCAGTTAGACGCCTCACTATTCAGGCTCATGGGAGGGAATATGATACGCTTTTTGAAAATTGCCGGTTCCATTGTCCTCTTAATCCTGTTGGGTGTCGTTTTGTGGCTCGGCTTTCGGCCACCGGAGCTTCTCAAAGTCGGCACCGGCTATGCCGCAAAGATCGTCTGCTCCAATGTATTTCTGGCAAACCGCAACCCGCAGGAGGTTCTGGCGCTTGATGTGCAGGCGCCGGGCCACCCGCTTTTAAAATTTGTCGATGTGTCAGTCGATAACGGAAGTGAAACAGTCACTGCGCATATCTTTGGCTTTTTCGCGCCAAGCAAAGCTGTCTATCGTCCGGGCCTTGGCTGCGCCAACGTACATGATGAAGATCTGCGTCCTCAACTGACGATGCCCATGGATGCAGCCGCTCTCATAGCAGACATCAATATCAACCCGGCCGTTCAAAACATCATCGAAACCCCAGCATTAGCAGGCCCCGGTATGCGAGCCGTGGCTGTGCTGAAAGACGGCCAGATCATAGCCGAAACCTATGCGCAGGGCTTTGACGCCGATACGCCTCTCTTGGGCTGGTCCATGACGAAATCGGTAATGGCAACACTGATCGGAATGCGCATTTCGGAAGCCAAAATGGACCTGCAGCGCGACCATCTTCTGCCAGAGTGGGAAGGTGACGACCGCTCGAAGATCAAGCTTGCCGATCTTCTTGGGATGCAAAGCGGCCTTAAATTCGATGAAGACTATGGCAATGTCACAGACGTTACCCGTATGCTTTTCCTCGAAAACAACATGACCGAATTTGCAGCTTCACTGCCACTGGAAGCTCAGCCAGGCACCAAATTCAACTATTCGAGCGGCACGGCCAATATCCTGTCAAAGCTCTATATGGAAAGCTTCGACACGCCTGAAGAAGCATTTACCTACGCGCAGAAAGTGCTCTTTGAACCATTGGGCATTGCAAGCGCCACGCTGGAAGCAGATGCGAGCGGCATATTCGTCGGCTCTTCTTATCTTTATGCCAATGCGCGCGACTGGCTCTCCATCGCCCGCCTTCTGCTCGATAAGGGGAAGGTCGGCGAAAAGCAGCTCTTGAACGAGGATTTTGTGCGTCTGATGCAGACGCCAGCCATAGCATCGCAGGGGCGTTACGGATCAGCTCAAACATGGCTGCAAAGTGCGGGCATTCAAGCGGGTACAGAAGGCATCCCGGCGGACGCCTTCTGGATGTCGGGACATGATGGCCAGAGCCTGATCATTGTACCTTCGATGAACCTGGCCATTATTCGCCTTGGTCTCACACCATCGCGGACGGGTTACAAGGTTCCCGAACTTCAGACCGCTATCATCAAGGCTTTGCAGTGACGGCAGGCAAATCCGCAAGACTTAGCTTGCGGAAATCACCGCCGCTTGGATTCTGGAACGGATAGAGGCCGAATTCCGGCATCACTGCATAGAGATGGTCGAAAATATCGGACTGGATCTGTTCATAAGACGCCCAGACGGTCGTATTGGTGAAGCAATAGATTTCGAGCGGTAGACCATCCGGTGTCGGGTCCATCTGGCGCACGAGAAGCGTCATGCCCTTGTGAACGCCAGGATGGTTTCGCAAATAGGTTTCTACATAGGCGCGGAACGTTCCGATATTGGTGAAGCGGCGCGTATTGACCGGGTTCTTTGCCTTGTCGCCAAGCTTTGCATTCCAGTCGGCGATTTCCTTTTCCTTCTTTGAAAGATAGCCTGTGAGCTGATCGATCGAGGCAAGGCTCTGGAGTTCATTTTCGTTCAGAAAGCGGATTGTCGCCTGATCGATAAACAGCGCGCGTTTAATGCGTCGGCCACCGGATTGCTGCATTCCGCGATAATTTTTCATAGGCTCGGTGATGAGCTTGCGGATCGGAATCGTGGTGATTGTCTTATCGAAATTCTGCACCTTGACCGTATAAAGCGCGATCTCGACCACATCGCCATTGGCGTCGAGATTTTTCATCTCGATCCAGTCGCCGACGCGAACCATGTTCGATGAAGCAATCTGCATACTGGCAACGAGCGAGAGCAGCGTATCCTGAAACACCAGAATAAGAACCGCAGCCATGGCACCCACACCAGACAGCAGGATCACAGGTGATCGATCAAGAAGCGTCGCGATGATCAACACGATCGCAATAATGTAGATTACGAGCTTGCTGACCTGAATATAACCTTTGATCGGGCGATCTTTGGACTCTTCGCGGCGGCTGTAAAGCGTATCAACCACGCTCAGAACAGCGCTTACCGTGAAAGCCAGTGTCAGAATAATAAATGCCGTCGCCACATTGCTGATTACTGTCAGTGCCGTCTGTGGCAGTTCAGGTACAGCGGCGATGCCCGACGAAATAATCAATGCCGGAACGATATTAGCGAGATGGCCAATTACGCCATTCTGCTTGAGCTCTTCATCCTGACCAAATGCCGTCCGTTGAACGATCCTGTCGAGAACCTTCAGTAGTATCGCTTTGATAAGGAAGTTTGCGACAAACGCCGCAAGAAAAAGACCGCCAAGGGATGCAACCGTTTGCGCCCAGGGATGGGCAATGAAGAATTCCGACAATAGACTTTCCCGAATAAACTAAGCCAAATGATCTGGTGATTGTGAAACACTGGTACGTGGATGAGTTTCTGAAATCAACCTTCGAGCCTCATTTCAAATAAAAGCCCCGGCCAAAGGCCAGGACTTTTACCATACAGGACACAAGGATTTTTAAGTTACTGCGCGGGGGCAGGTGTGGCTGGTGCGGGTGCTGGGTCAGCTGCTGGCGTATCTGCGGCCGGCGCATTGGTTTCGCCAGTCGCTGTTTTATCAGCAACACCGTCCGCAAAGAGGGCGGATCGATCAAAAGCCGGAGCTTCTGTCAGCTGTTCCTTTGAAGCCTTGATGACAAGCCACTTTTTACCATCACTACGCGTTGCAAGCTGAAGCTGATCTGGGCTTACCGCGACATCCTTTTCACCAACGCCTAGGAAACCACCGACGCCGATCACGGCTGCTTCAATCTCACCTTCTGGACTTGCAATCAGATCGTTCAACTTACCGACTGAGGCTGCGTCAGGTGCATCACTCTCATAAACACTCTGTCCGATGAAGCTCGAAACGAGCATCTGTCCATCCTTGGCTTCCATAAAGCCAACCTGATCGGCATTTTCCGCTGGCGGGCTGCCAAACATATTCTGGGACGAAACCGGCATTTCCGGTGCTGCGGCGGGCGCATCTGTGGGGGCGGGTGTCGCAGTCTGCGCGAAGGCTGTGCCACCAATAAACAATGCACACGTCGTTGTCAGAAGTGCTGTTCTAAGCATAATTATCTCCTTTATACGCTCGGTTGCATTAGTTGAACGTAGAGAAGACAATTGAGTTCCAATATTTTTAATTTTCTTCTTAGAAAGAACACTAACTAATTTAACCGACAACCGGCTAATAATCTCTAATATAAAATAAGACAGGCCGGAAAAATCCGGCCTGTCTTTTATATCATCTCTGATCTTTAAAGTATTTTCAGCAAATGTTTGTAGCGGTTTTGCGTAGAATAATACGAATAGACGAATAATTCGAGCGTTACCTATGATTCAATCAAAACA
>Ga0308157_10010329_pt1 | contig 10139 bp, 10 predicted proteins | sample PhyBR1_FD_201035 | JGI IMG/M metagenome (GOLD analysis project Ga0308157, IMG submission 201035) | Phyllosphere microbial communities from UC Gill Tract Community Farm, Albany, California, United States - DLSLB.R1 | ecosystem: Host-associated > Plants > Phyllosphere > Unclassified | place: USA... | reverse complement strand
CCTCTCCCCACGCCTCCGAAAGCAGCGCATATATCCCGGCGGGCTCCGAGGACACCGTAACCTTAACGTTGATGTAAGTCTCAGTGCAAACAAACCCAAGACTCTCCCAAAACTGGAAGGAGCGTGGGGCTCAGGTCACTGCTTACCTCACAAGCCTGCATTGCGATCTGCCGCAAAGGCGACCCGAACGACTGTCGTGCGTCACGCAGAGGACGTCACATTAACGAGAACTGACCGTTACTCGTGGGGTCCTGACCGGTTGGCCGCTGGTTTGCACATGGCCTGTGGGTTTCCGCAATGCAAGGATGACTTACGACAAAGAGAACAGAAAACGCGGGAAGTCCAAGTCTAAAAAGTCTGTGTGTCTATCTTAGCCAACCACCGTTCTATATTTGATGTCCGGCTAAACTTGCGGCCAAGAAAGAATAAGGGTGCGGTTCATGTCCATTGTCTCCCGATATTGATGAAACCAATCGGCTCCACCACTTGTCAATTCCCCGATCAAAGCAAAGTAAACGAGGCGGGCACGGGCTTTAGCGTGCCCGGTTGGAACGCCAGCACTTTCAATGATCGACTGCAGATAAACAAGGCGTGCTGAATCTACCCGCTCAAGGACACGGCAAACATCGAAATCTGATGCTGCCCAACTTCGCATTGCAGCTTCCAGCTGCAGATCGAGGTTTGCCAGTGAATCTGAGAGATGCAATAGCCGTTCGTGGGGACTCCCACCCCGGCCTTCAACAGTTGCAACAACGCTTGTGGTCTGGGCACGTTCCCACTCAACAAGCATGGCGCTCAGCAATTCCTCTCGTCGGGAAAAATGCCAGTAAAAACTTCCCTTGGTAATATTGAGCCGCTTGGCAAGAAGTTCAACGCGAACCGCCATTAGCCCTGCTTCCGAAAGTGCAGCAAGGCCGGCGTTTATCCAGTCCATTCGATCAAGGCGCTCCATATGACGCTCCATACGATACCGTATTGCAGATGGCAAGTGATTGAAATAAAGATGACATACGGAAGCGTATGGAGATTAGCATGGACTGGCGACTGACAATAGCGGCGATTATTGCTCTTGGCATAGCGGTGATCCATTCAATGCTTGGAGAGAAGCATATAATCAGGCGGCTGGCACGTATGAGTTTCGATGTCTTTCCTCCGCAGCGAAGAGAGTTCATCCGGTTGACGATACGACTTGCTTGGCATCTGACTTCAGTGTTCATGCTTGGTTGTTCGGCACTGCTTATAGTGCTCGCCATTAGGCCCATTGAACTGGTGTCGATTTTTGTTCTTGAGATAATTGGCGCATTATTTGTTGTCTGCGCTGCGATTACAGCCTCCTACTCAAAGGGTAGGCACATCGCCTGGCCGCTTTTTGCCTCTGTTGGGGTTCTCAGTTGGTGGGCGGCAGTGCAACATGAGGGGGTGAGCTCATTCGATAATACGAAACCTGCGATCGGCATTGCAGTCTCACTAATCCTGTTCCTGATTGGAGCAATTCATTTTTATTGGGCAGCCGGAGGATCAGCCGGTCTCTTCGCCGCGATACCGGAAAAAGATGGAAAACCGCTTTTTCGTCCGGATAGAACAGGAACGGCCATCATCTCGGTATTCCTTAGTCTTGCTGCAGCTCTGGTCGCAGAACAATCCATCGGCCTGGTCCAATTGGGTCTGCCTGAGGTGACACACATTGGGTGCATATTGCTCTCACTGATTTTAGTCGTCAGAAGTGTGGGCGATTTTCGTTATCTTGGTTTGTTCAAAACAGTCCAGACAACGACATTCGGTTATTACGATACTGCTGCTTATACACCGCTCTGCCTGCTGCTAGCGGTAGGTGTGATGACAGTCACGTTGTAGTCGTGAAACACCCCAATACAATCGCAGGCGTCATAATGCCAACTGCCGAGCGTGATCGTTGGTGGTTGTATCCTTCTTCCATAAGGTGACGGCGCTGCGCGCATCCATGGCGTCAAGTGCAGCTTATCATTGAGACCCTCGTGCCGGAAACACCCGTTGAAGCTCTCGACGAAAATGTTCTGCGCTTTCGAAAACTTCAATGCTTTCACGGAACTCTCCTTCTGCCAGATAATGGATCATAAGGCGAAAATTCCAGTTCTGAATGGCCTAATTTAACGGAGGCACGTCATCCGGAGAACAGACTAACCAAGTTACGAGGACATTTTAGGGAGGCAGATGAAAGGCAATCGGCTTTATAATCCGTGAGCTTGTAAATTCAGTACGTCGCTGTTTGCTCACTCCATCCAACCACGAACACCGCGTTCGGAAACTTGTTCCGATTGGTCGGTATATTCCGAGCGCCAAGGTATTAGTGCTACAAAAATGGACGCACGGATAAGTTTTAGGATTCTAAGATAACGACTCCAGCCTTCAGTCCAGTTATCCTCAATCATCAAGTCAAGCACTCACGAAACATAATTTAAGTGCGATTCAATTCGAACGCGCAGAGGAAGCAGCTGTTCTTTTTCAACAGAGGACACACGCAAACGAGTGATGTTGGAGGGTCTCGTGAATATGAATTTCAGATCATCGGGTATATCCACCGAAAGTATGTCAACGCGGCGTATTCTTGTAGCAGGCGGCGCGGGATTTCTGGGTTCACATCTTTGCGAACGTCTTCTCATTGAAGGAAATTTCGTCATCTGTGTCGACAATTTTTCGACCGGGCGCCTTGAGAATATTCGTCACCTCTTACGTTACGACACATTCAGTTTTGTGCGTCATGATGTGGTCAATCCAATCGACCTGCCGGTAGACGAGATTTACAATCTGGCCTGCCCGGCTTCGCCGCCGCATTATCAGGCCGATCCGGTCCATACGATGAAGACGAGCGTTATCGGCTCGCTCAACCTGCTTGAGCTTGCAGCGCATTACCAGGCACGGATTTTTCAGGCATCGACTTCGGAAGTCTATGGCGACCCACAGACGCATCCGCAACCGGAAGCCTATTGGGGCAATGTCAATTCCTTCGGCCCCCGGTCCTGCTATGATGAAGGCAAGCGCTCCGCCGAAACTTTGTTCTACGATTTTCACAAGCAGTACGGCGTCGATATCCGCATCGTGCGCATCTTCAACACCTATGGCCCGCGCATGCGGCCAGACGATGGGCGCGTTGTGTCGAACTTCATCGTTCAGGCCCTCAAGCGTGAAGACATCACCATCTATGGCGACGGCTCGCAGACCCGTTCCTTCTGCTATGTCGACGACCTGATCGAAGGTTTCAGCCGGCTGATGAACAGCCAGATCCGCAAGCCCGTCAATCTGGGCAATCCGGGAGAATTCACTGTGCGTGAACTCGCCGAGCAGATCATCGCGCTGACCGGTTCGTCATCACGCATCGTCTATCGTCCGCTGCCAACCGACGATCCGCGCCAGCGCCGCCCCGACATCATGCTTGCCAAGTGCGAGCTTGGCTGGGAACCGCAGATTGCGCTTGTCGAAGGACTGAAGCAGACGATCGCCTATTTCGAACGCCAGCTTGTCAGGCCAACGGGCGAGCTTTTCGAGGTGGCGAGATGACACGGCCGACCATACTCGTCACCGGCGGCGCGGGCTTCATCGGCAGCCACACGGCCAAGCTTCTGCACAGAAACGGATTCTTGCCGGTCGTCTATGACAACCTGTCGACCGGTCACCAGTCTTCCGTGCGCTGGGGCGAGTTTGTCGAGGGAGACATGCTTTCTCAAGATCAGCTTGTCGCCGCGATCAGGACCTTTGATCCGGCAGCCATCATCCACTTTGCGGCCTCGGCCTATGTCGGGGAGTCCGTCACGGACCCCGCGAAATATTATCGCAACAATGTCGGCGGCATCCAGTCCGTTCTGGAGGCGAGCCGCCTGACGGGCGGACGCCCCTTCATCTTTTCGTCGAGCTGCGCCACCTATGGCATTCCGGATACGCTCCCGATCCGCGAAGGTGAAATGCAGCGCCCCATCAACCCCTATGGGCGCACGAAGCTGATCGCCGAACATATGCTGGCCGACTATTCCGCAGCCTATGGCTTGCCCTATGCGGCGCTGCGCTACTTCAATGCCTGCGGTGCCGATCTGGATGGCGAACTGGGCGAAAAGCACGATCCCGAAACCCATCTGATACCGCGCGCCATGCTGGCTGCGGCGGGAAAGGCGGATTGCCTCGAAGTTTACGGCGATGATTACGAAACGCCGGATGGCACCTGCATCCGCGACTATATTCATGTCGTCGATCTGGCGCGGGCGCATGTGCTTGCGGTCGAACATCTTCTGAATGGCGGCGAAAACCTCGTCCTCAATCTGGGGACCGGGCGCGGAACATCCATTAGGGAAATCGTGGATGCGATAGACCGGCTTACTGGCCGCACGGTGCCTGTCAAAATGCGGCCGCGCCGGGCGGGCGACCCGCCCATGCTTTATGCCGATCCGTCGGAGGCTGCGGCAAAGCTCGGCTTTCACACGCTCCATTCCGATCTTGACACGATCATCCGTACGGCTGCGCCCTTCTTTGGCCTGGAGATGCGGACATGACACGGCGCGATCTTCATCCGGCCATTGATACGGGCGAACCCGAACCCTTGCTGGCCCCGATCTTTAAGGGCCGCAAGCGGGTGGAATATGTGGTTGGCATTGTCCTCTGGGCCCTCGCCCTCGCCTATTTCTGGCAATGGTGGCTGATCAGCGCCACGCACAATCACCTTGCGGGTTATATTCTGGTGACGGCGCTCCTGGTCTGGATCACGGTCCTGCCGCTTTATTTCATCACGATTTTCTTCCACGCGGCGCGCCCGACCGGGCCGCTTCGCATCCCTGCTGGAAGCCGCATTGCCATGGTCGTCACCAAGGCTCCGTCGGAGCCGTTCGAGGTGGTGGCTGAAACATTGCGCGCCATGTTGGCGCAGGATGTGCCGCACGATACCTGGCTTGCCGATGAGGACCCTTCCCCCGCAACGCTTGCCTGGTGCCGGGAACACGGTGTGTTCGTTTCCACGCGCAAGGGCCGTGCCGACTATCATCGGCAAAGCTGGCCGCGCCGTACCCGGTGCAAGGAAGGCAATCTCGCCTTCTTCTACGATCACTATGGCTATGAGCGCTATGATTTCGTGTCGCAGCTTGATGCGGATCATGTGCCTGAACCGGGCTATCTCCTCAACATACTGCGCCCTTTCGCCGATCCCGCAGTCGGTTATGTTTCGGCACCGAGTATTTGCGACCGCAATGCCCATGAAAGCTGGTCGGCGCGCGGACGCCTCTATGCCGAGGCCAGCATGCATGGCTCGTTGCAGGCCGGTTACAATGGCGGGTTTGCTCCGCTCTGCATCGGTTCGCACTATGCAGTGCGCACGGCGGCGCTGAAGGAAATCGGCGGCCTTGGTCCCGAGCTCGCCGAGGATCATTCCACGACCCTGTTCATGAACGCACATGGCTGGCGCGGCGTTCATGCGCTGGATGCCATCGCCCATGGCGACGGCCCGCGCACCTTCGCCGATCTCGTGACGCAGGAATTCCAGTGGTCGCGCAGCCTCATGACGATCTTGCTGCAATATACGCCGACACTGATCGGCCGGCTGCCGCTGCGCTTAAAGTTCCAGTTTCTGTTTTCGCAGCTCTGGTATCCGCTCTACGCATTTTTTCTGGCGCTGGCATTCGTCCTGCCGATTGCCGTCCTATTCTATGGCGACAATTTCGTGAGTGTCACCTATCCCGCCTTCCTGACGCACTTCTTGCCGCTATCGCTCGTGACTTTGGTCCTCGCGTTCTGGTGGCGGTCCAGCAAGACGTTCCGCCCGGTGAACGGAAGGATTCTCAGCTGGGAAGCAATGCTTTTCCTGCTGGCACGGTGGCCCTGGCTTCTGGCTGGAACCTTGGCAGCCCTCCGTGATTGGCTGACCGGTTCCTTCGTCGATTTCCGCGTCACCCCGAAAGGTTCATCCGAGGTCGATCCGGTGCCGCTACGGGTGATCGCTCCCTATGCTCTGATCTCCGGCCTGTCCATTCTGCCGGTGCTCCTCGTTAATGAGGCGGACCAGACGCGAGGCTTCTTCATCTTCGCCATCCTCAATGCGTGTCTCTACCTGTTCCTGATGGCGATGATCGTCATCCAACACACGCGTGAAAATCATGTGCGGATGACAAGCCGCCTCTATCGACCGGCAATGGCATGCAGTTTCACGGCGCTCGTGGCGCTGACCGGCTTCACCACAGCCGAACGCGGACGCGACGGCATCGAGGCTCTCAGCTGGGGCACAAAAAGCTTCACACTCTTTGACGACCGCTTCTCGGTTGCGGGTGCGGGCAGAGGTGGGCGCGACGTCCACCGGACAGTCTTCAATCCACGCTGGCGCACCGGTGCGACCAGCGCAGCAAATTAGGCGAAAGAGGCGCGAACAATTATGAAGATCGCTGTCATCGGAACGGGCTATGTCGGATTGGTCAGTGGCGTGTGTTTCGCAGCTTGGGGACACGAAGTCGTCTGTGTCGACAAGGACGAACGGAAGATCCTCCAGCTGGAGCGCGGCATCGTACCGATCTATGAGCCGGGGCTGGACGAGCTGGTGGAACGCAATTTTGCCTTTGGCCGGCTCCGTTTCACGACCGATCTGGTGGAGGCCGTCAAGGGCGCATCGCTTATCTTTATTGCCGTCGGAACGCCCGCGCGCGCGGGCCACGGCGATGCCGACCTGTCCTTCATCTATATGGCCGCTCGTGAACTGGCACCGCTGATCGACGATCATAGCGTCGTCGTGATCAAGTCCACCGTTCCAGTCGGCACGGGCGATGTGGTGCAGAAGATCATCGGTTCGGTCAGAAGGCCGGGAACCTTCTCTGTCGCATCCAACCCGGAGTTTCTGCGCGAGGGCATGGCTATCAGCGATTTTCTGGAGCCGGATCGCGTCGTGATCGGCGTCGAGGATGAACGCGCGCGCTCCATGCTGGTCGCCCTTTACGCTCCACCGCTTGAGCCCCGGCAGACGCCGATCTTGATCACGCAGCGGCGGACGGCGGAACTCATCAAATATGCCGCCAATGCCTTTCTCGCCACCAAGATCACCTTCATCAATGAACTGGCGGATCTATGTGAGGAAGTTGGCAGTGACGTCACCGAGTTGGCCCTCGGCATGGGACTGGACAAACGTATCGGCGCCAGTTTTCTCAATGCAGGGCCAGGTTATGGCGGCTCATGTTTTCCAAAGGATACGATTGCGCTGTTGCACACCGCCCAGGACCATGGGGTTGCCCTGAGGCTGCTCGAGGAAACGGTTACTGTCAATGAAGCGCGCAAGCGTCGTATGGCACTGAAAGTGCTAGATGCGCTCGGCGGCAGCGTCGAAGGTCGAACGATTGCTGTTCTCGGCCTGACGTTCAAACCCGACACAGATGATATGCGGGATGCACCGTCTATTCCACTTATCGAAACCTTGCAGCGTTTCGGTGCCAGAGTTCGCGCCTACGATCCGGCAGGACTGGAGAATGCACGCCGCCTTCTCAGCGACGTCGAGTTCGTTGACGATCCCTACGAGTGCTTGAACACTGCCGATGCTGCTGTGATCGTGACCGAATGGGAAAGCATTCGCAAGCTTGATCTGGTTCGGATGAAAGAGGTCATGCGGGATGCAATACTCATCGACCTGCGCAATGTCTTTTCAACGGCGATTGCCGAGAACCTGGGTTTCCGGATTTCGACCATCGGCCGTCCTGTTCAACAGCGGCAGGAAACAAAACCAACAAACGTTCTGCCGCACGCGCGCATCCACCAATCGCAAGAACCCTTGGCGGGTGCGCGCAACCTGAAGGTCGTGGGAGGTTCCAATGAAACATTCGATGTTTAAAGGCCAATGGTCCTTGTCGGAGCAGAGCAGACACGTTCTGCCGCTTTTTGTAATGCTTGCGGGTCTGAGCGCACCTGCTGGTACAGCATCGGCCGCGAATAACGGTTTGCCGGATGGTGCCCGCACGATGACACCTGCCGAGCTTTACATGCTTTATCACGACAAGAACTGGCAATGGGCCGATGGTTCTGGTCAGATGGAAAGCCAGAATCGTCGTTTTACAGCTCGTGTCGATGGCAAGCAGGGCAAGGCTTGGGCAGAGGGCCGCTGGCGGATCACCCGGTCGAGCCGGATGTGTTTCGATGCTAAATGGCATTTGGCTCAGGGTGTTTTCCCGAACAAAACCTGTTTCTCCCACCGTATCGCCAATGGGACAATCTATCAGAAACGCGAGCCGGACGGTGTCTGGTACGTCTTCCGCCATGCTGGTGGAAACAAGGATGATGAGGCGCGCAAGCTCGTCTCCATCGAAAAAATAACGCCGAAAACGGAGGCGCTGAATCTGGCGCCGCCCGTTCCCCAATCACCCGTACAATAAAGGAGGCGGCCATGAAGACCCCCTACAAAATAATAACGGCCATTCTTTGCGGCGTGCTGCTTTCAACAGCCGTCTACGCCGCCAGCGGTGTTTCGGGTGCCAATGTCGATACCCGCAACATATTCCACGATAAGCGTCCGGTCATAACCAAGCAATCCATCACGTTCGGCGCCTATGATCCACACGGGGATTTTACCAACGATCCCAATTCGCGCATCGAGCATCTGTTCCTGCCATGGGAGGATGTGGACCTGACGAGCCTGTCGGCGGCAGATGCCTATGCGCAGGAACGAAACCGTGAACTGCTGATCACCATCGAACCCTGGTCATGGGCCCGCGATTGGCGCGTTGCACCAGATGACCTTCTAAACGGGATCGTGCGTGGCCATTACGATTCGAACATGGCCGCCGTGTGCTCCGCGGCTTCAAAGCTCAAAAGCCCTATCACCATTCGCTGGGCGCAGGAAATGGATGACAAAACAGGCCAGTTCACCTGGTCGTACTGGTCAGCCGAAGGCTATATCAAGGCTTACCAGCACGTTGTCAACGTCTGCCGAAAATCATTACCAAACGCCAAATATATGTGGTCGCCGAAGGGGGATGAAGGGCTTGAAGCCTATTATCCGGGCGACGGCTATGTCGATGTGATCGGTCTGTCGGTGTTTGGCTATGAACCTTACGATATGCTGGAATTGGCACACGCATCCACTTTCGTCGAACGAGCAAAACCGGGATATGACCGGGTAGTAGGCTTCAAGAAGCCGATTGTCATAGCAGAGCTTGGCTATGAAGGAAGCGATGCCTATGTCCGGGCCTGGGCGCAGGAAACCAATAAGCCGCAGCCTGAATTTCCGGCCTTGACTGCAACCGTCTACTTCAATGACCGTGAAGTCTATCCGTGGCCGCGCGGTGTCGGGCGTCCTGATTGGCGGGTTGCAAACCATCCACTTGACTGATCCGGCGACGCGAGTGCGTCCCGGATGTAAAGCCGCTTCGCACCTTTATTGGAAATGCTTCAACGTCTGAACAGGATTACGACAATGTTTTCGATCCGTTTGAGAACCGTCAGTGCGGCGCTGTCCGTGCTTCTTCTGGCAGGTGCTGCGGAAGCCGCGCCGAAGCCGAAAGCCGACGATCCGGTCGCCATCAAGGCTGCGGCGGCATCGCCGCTGTCAGCCGAAGCGCTTGAGGCGCTTTATTCTGGCAGAACATGGAAATGGAAGGACGGCGGCGGCTATTTCTCCGCCGATAGACATCGCTTCATCGCCTGGTCGCGAAAGGGTAGAGCATGGTCCTATGCTCAGGGGCGCTGGTATGCCACCGACAACGGCAAGCTCTGCCTGCAGGCCTATTGGGTCAACAAGATGAGCGGCGGCGGTGACACGACCTGCTTCCTCCATCGCGAGAAGAACGGCGTCATCTACCAGAAACGCTCGCTGGGCGGCACATGGTACGTATTCCGCAACAATCCGCCACGTCCGACCGACGAGGCCGCCAAGCTCCTGCAGGGCGACCGCGTAAGCAAGGGACTGGCGCGCATGAAAGCCAATGCGAGCTAATCGCGAAGCGAACATGCCGGCTCGCCGATCTGTATGGAGTTCCGGCGAGCCGGTATGACTGACGCGTTTCGCGCTTCATCCTAATTGCGGTTGAAGCAGCGGGATTTCTGCCCGAAGCCGCTCGGCGTGCACACAAGGGACGTACCGCTCGCATATCGCGAGGCGGAAACCTTCATGACCTTTGTCGATCCCGGCTTGTTGTAGCGAACCTGGCCGTTTGTCTCGA
>Ga0308157_10010328_pt1 | contig 10140 bp, 4 predicted proteins | sample PhyBR1_FD_201035 | JGI IMG/M metagenome (GOLD analysis project Ga0308157, IMG submission 201035) | Phyllosphere microbial communities from UC Gill Tract Community Farm, Albany, California, United States - DLSLB.R1 | ecosystem: Host-associated > Plants > Phyllosphere > Unclassified | place: USA... | reverse complement strand
TCTAAAAACTTTTTACAGGAAGGCAAACAGAAAGTTGCCGCCATAATTATAGTATAAATGATAACTTTTTTCATAATAATATTGATTAGTTGCCTGTATTAAGTTCTAAGTTTAAACCAAGGTTATAAGTACGTGGTACAGGGTAACCGTTTGAAATATCGCGACCTAATGTGGTTACGTTCTCGGGGTTAGGGCCACTGTATTTCGAAAAGGTAATCAGGTTATTGGTAGAAGCGTAAATACGCAATTGGTTCAGGCCAAACCTTCTGATCCACTTTTTATCGAACATATAAGAAAGGGTTACGTTACTCACTTTCAAATAACTTCCGCTTTCCTGCCAAAGGGTTTGGTCGGCACGCAAAGGTTGAATCTGATCGAAACGGGCATAATCATAAGGGTAAGGATATTTAGCTACATCGCCTGGAGCTCTCCAGATATCCAGGTCGTTTAAAGGCACTACCGAGGTTTGCGAGAAAGGGTTGCGCATAATGGCAATCCTATCAGCCAGGGCATTGTTTAAGATGGTCCTGTCTGCAGTATAAGTTGCGTACACATTTAAACCCCAGTTTTTATACCTGATATTAGCCGATAAACCTCCTGTAACCAAAGGCTGCGAGTTACCGGTAATTTCGTAATCACGGTTATCTAAAATATAATCACCGTTTACGTCTTTAATAATCGGATCGCCACCTAAGAAAAACTGACCATTGCTCTGGTACCTTTTTCCGGTAACCGGATCTACCGGTACATCGGCATCTGTACTGTAAACGCCCTGGTTAATTCTTAAATAATTAGACAGCGTGTTTCTACCCACACGGAAAACATTGTGCTGTAAATAACCCGAACCATCGAACCGGATATACTGGCCATTATATTCGGCCGGAAGTTTTAACAGTACGTCGCGGTTTAATGCACCATTTACCGATAACGAAATATCAAGGTCTTTGGTAACTACCGGCCTAAAGGTTACCATAAGCTCGCTGCCGTAGTTGGCAATACCTAAATCGTTACTGGCCAGTTTATTAAATCCTGTAGTATTTGATAAAAACCTATCAAACAACAGGTTATCTACCTTTTTATAATAGGTATCGAAGTTGAGCGATAGCCTGTCGTTAAACAAACCTAAATCGAAACCAAAGTTATACTGGGTAGTGGTGGTTGGCTTAAGGTTAGGGTTAGGAACCAAATCGTAATTGATACCAATAGTAGGGTTGTTGTTAAAATTGCCGTTAAGGTTATAAATACCATAAATACTTTGCAGGTTGCCGGTAGGTACAATGTTTTGACCCCAGGTTAACCTTAAACTACCATACGATAGCCATTTTAAATCGGCTAACCAGTTTTCTCTGTTAAAGTTCCACCTTAAACCTACTGATGGGTTTTTAGAATACGGATTTTCCAATCCGCTTAATGAGGTACCATCTAAACGGTATGAAAATTCTGCCACATATTTTTTATCGTAATCGTAAGAAAGTGATCCGGCAAAGGATGCAATGGTTGCATTTCTGTAATTGCTTAAAACACCCCCTCCTCTCGAATTGTAGGCATCGTAACCTGTTGGCCCCTGAAGCTGGTCGTTAGGTAATCTTTCCTGACGGGTAATACCGGCCTGCGCACCCTGCTTATAAATCTCGTTAAAGGTGTTTACGAAAATGTTGTGTTTTTCGCCAAAAGTTTTGGCGTAGGTAATACCATTACGGTTGTATAACTGAAAGTTTCTACCCACGTAATCGTATAGTTTGGCATACTGGCCATTGGCAGCTGCCGGTGTAAAAGTTGATTCGGTATCGGAAGTATAATCGTAACTTAAGGTAGATGAAGCAGCCAAACCTGGTATAAACTCGTAACGTGCCTCTACGTTGGTACGTAAGTTCCGCGAGTTGTTATCGTTTAAGGTTTGTAAAGCCGATAATACCCCACCAGAAGCCTGGTAGAAAGATGGCGGAGGCAATAAGGTTGAAGCCTGCCCATTGGCCGCAACACCTGATTGAAGTAAACCAACGCCATTACCTTTGTTTTGCTTACCCACCGACCCATTAATGAAACCAAAGAACCTGAATTTCTCATTTGGTTTAAACTCCATGTTCATGTTCAGGTTGTAACGGTCGTAACCTGTATTTTTAATTACTCCTTTTTCGGTATAGTAACCTACGTTGGCTTTGTAATTAAAGGTGGGGTCTCCACCATCTAAGGCCAAATTATGACTCTGGTTGTAGGTAGTTTGATAAAATACGCTCTGCCAGTCGGTAGAGTTGTTCCAGTAGGCATTTAAACTATCGGCCAGAAAAGGTGTGTTAGAAATGTTACGGATATCGTTTACATTTTGCGCATTAAGGATAATCTGCTGAATTTTTAATGAACGTTCAGAATTTCCGCCCAAAGTTTCCCGCAGTTTAGGTGGTGTATTAACAAAGGCGTTGGTTACATACCTGATGCGTGGCACTTTAGAATTACCCCTTTTGGTGGTGATGATAATTACCCCGTAAGCACCTCGCGATCCATACATAGAAGTTGCCTGGGCATCTTTCAGGATCTGGATATTCTCGATATCTTCTTGTGGAATTAATGAAAGCGGACTTACCCCCGGGCCCTGGCTTTGAAAACCAAATTCTGCAGCTTTATCAGCATCTAAAGGTACACCATCAATAATGTACAAAGGTGATGTAGGCTGCAGGAACGATTCGTTACCGCTACCTGAAATGCTTAAGCTCGAAAGACCACGCACCTGAACCGACCCCCTGAAACCAGGTGCACCGGTATTGTTTTGTATGTTTAAGCCCGGAACCTTACCCTGTAAAAGCTGTTCTACATTCGATACCGGAATATCCTGAACTTCTTTTGCCTGGATTAAAGTGGCCGAACCGGTAGTGGTTTCCTTACTTCTCTTCTGATAAGCCACAATAATTACCTCATCAAGCGCCTTGCGGTCTTCGCTAATGGTTACAGTAATATTGGTCGCCCCGGTAATTTTAGTTTTTTGAGTATTAAAACCTAAAAATTTAAATACAAGCGTTCCGCCAACCGGTACATTTACCGTAAACTGGCCTTTGCCATTGGTTTGGGTTAAACCTTTGTTGGTTGCTTCTAAAATTACCGAAACCCCGGGCACCCCCTGCTTGGTTTCTTTATCCACAACCGTACCATTCACAATAATGAGTTTTTCTTGCGAATAAGCACTTGTGCCTAACATTATGCATACGATAAGTAATGCATAAAAAAGTATATTTCTTCTCATAATATTAGCTTTAAATGTTGCCTACTCGCTGACAAATTTTGGGTTATCTGTTTTAAAGTGAAATACAATTTCCCAGTCGCCCGCCCTGTAGATGGCGAAATCGATACCGAAATTGGCAATGATACGTCCACCGCCAAATGAACCTCTCGAATAGCTCAGCTCAGCTTTTGCTCTCGATCCGCCGGTAGCGTACGAGGTTGGTATTTCTACCAATGGAATTGGATAAGCTACATCATACTGCACATACTTATCGGTTTTTTGCATGTTAAAACCATGTATCATTTTATCCCATACCGTTTCGTTAAAAGAGGCCGGATTGATTTCTACCGAATCTTTATTTAAAGCTTTAATCCGCAGCGAATGACCATTGCCACCCGTAAACGGACGGATATAAACCACTACATCTTTCTGATCGTTATTGCTTACCAGATTTTTATTGGTATTGGCACCAATTACGTTGTTTAAATAAGGGCGGATATAATCCCTTAATTTTTTATCGAGTGGAAACTTAGGATCAGGAGCAGGCAAGCCAGTGTAGGCGTTAAAATCGTTAGAAGGCTCGTAAGGGCGCTCTCTGAATGGTCTGATCTGAAAATCTTTAATTAGTCGTTCTCCACCTGTATTTTTAACTTTCACATCAAAAAAGCGGGTATCCTGCGAAAAATTGGTGCTATCTGAAGGCCTTGGATTAATGAGCTGATTAGTAGCTGATGCCCATAAAATAAACTGTCCTGAAGCACGGATTTCCAATAACGAATGTGTTTCGAGTTTTCTTTTGGCCTCAATTTCTGCCAGGCTTTTTTCTAAACCTGTATAAGGGGCTGTCCAAACGTAAGTAGGCACTTTTTGAAAAATATCGCTCACAGGCCTTCCGTCTCCAAACCGTGCATTAACAATTTCGAAAGTGATCGGTGCTGTTGAGTTATCACCGTTAAAACCGCCAATTAAATTATTACGGCCAATAATCGGCTCGAGAATTTTATTGCTAAAATTTACATTATTACTCAAGTAATCTTTTTCGTCAGGCAAATTGTATAGTTTTTTACATCCGCTAAAAACAACCAGCGCAAACACTACAAAAAGATGTTCCTTTTTTAGGATTGACTTCATAAGTTTTTCTAATTTATTTTTTCCGTACTCCATCATCTATTTCGTTTTATTAATTGTCCATTCTGCCAGCTGGAATACACCGCCACTTCTTAACTCGGTAATGTTTACCCGGTAATACTGGTAGGCTACGGTATTGGTACACCTGAATACTTTTTGCTGGTACCTTTCTTCGAAGAAGAAGTTGGTAACGCGGTGCAGCTCGGTCCAGGTTACACCATCCTGAGAGCCCTCATAAGTCCAGGCTTTCGGATCTCTTTCTACTGCATCGTTAGCCGATGTTAAAGTATAAACCGACGATATTTCAGGCGTTTTAAGCTTAAACTGCATGGTTAAGAAGCCCTGCAAATCACATAAGAACTTGGTGTGATCATCCCCATCGATTACTTTTTTAGAGTTCTCGCCACTGGTTGGCCCACCGCCATTTTCGCGGTTGGTAGAGAAAGTTCCGCCTACGGTAACCATTAAGTTTGGTGGTGGTGGCACAAAGGTTAAACGGGTAACAAAGCCATCGAAACCAAAAGTATGATCGGGACTGATGACGTGTACAATGCCATTTTTTGTTCTGATGTTGTTAGAAGCCGTTGTACTGGTAGACCAGTTTCTGATAAACTTGCTTTTTTTGGTATTGCTGAATTCGATTACTTCAGGTCCGGCACCTACCTGCCCCGATGCCGATCCTTTTACCGATTTGGCATGCATAGGGTAAGCAACTTTTACGCTGGTTAAATTTAAACCATCCTGAAGTTTTAAAGAATCGGTTGGTTTTACTCCCCTGATGATGTAATAAGAAATCATGGTATCCAGCTGTACGCCATCAATATTGGATAAAAACAAAGGATCTTTATCTGATTGTTTTCTTAAGGTATTTAAGTTGCGTAAAGCCAACTGAAAGCTAGGATTGGTCACTGCAAACAAGGTAACATTACTATCCGTAAGTGTTTTTTTCAGTCCCATCCTGTCAACCGCTACAATAAGCGAATCGTAAACACCAGGCTTGCTTTTTAGATATTCATATATATTTCCCGAAAATGGTGCGGCCTCATCGGCAGCATCATAATAGCCTCCGTTCTTTTTACAGGCCGAATACACCAGGGAGAGCAATAAAAGCATGGTTATGGCTCCCGCATATTTTACAAATTTTTTCATCTGATTATATTTTAATGGTGACGAAGCCATCATGAGCTTAAACATTTCGCCACGCGATCTGAAAGATGATGATGGTTTCATATCCTTATTGTTAGCGCCAGTAAGTATTCTGTGTTAATAAATTATTCTGCAATAAAAGCTTACGCGAAATTGGCCAGTAAATGCCGCCAGAATTAATCAGGGCCATAAATTTGGCATCGTTTTGTTTGATCTTGTTGTATCGGATCAGATCGTACCATCTGGAGCCTTCCCCCAGCAATTCGCGGTGGCGCTCTTCAAAAATGAGTTTAATAACATCACCACCGTTGATCGCATTAACCAAAGCAGTAATATCATCGTATCTTCTGCTCTGTACAGTCAGTAACTCATTTAAAGCCCCGTTTTGATCGCCCAATACTGATAATGCTTCTGCTCGCAACAATACAATATCTTCCAGGCGGGTAAAAATCAGCGCACTGGTAAAATACCTGAAGTTGGGATCGGTGCCACCGCCCTGGATCACTTTTATTTTACTAAAAATCGGGTACTTGCCATTCAGGTTTGTAAAATATCTTCCGTCGTATTTCGCTTGTCCCAAAGTATCAACAGCAAACCGTCCGTCTTTTGGCAGGTTGAAGTATTTTAAAATCGAATCTTTAGGTAAATAAATGTCTGGAATTGCTTTCGTAATAATGGGTTCAGCCAGTGTCAGTTCTTCCAAGTGGCCTGTTGATGAACCATCGATGTGGCCGTAATCAGAGTTAAAGCCAAACATCTGTCTGAAGTTTTTATTGTAGAAAAAACCATTCGAATTGCTTAAATCGGTTACCGAGGTAAAACCACCACCGCTTCTGCTATAATTGTCTTCAACAAATTTGGCATATTTGGCCACATTCGAATAATCGGCTGTCCAGGCGGCAACATGCGCTAAAACTGCATAGGCGGTAACTTTTGTAGCCAGTGCACCACCCCAACGGGTCCTGTCTTCGTTATAGTAATTGCTGGGCTGTTGAACATCTCCGCCACTGTAAATGTATGGCAGATCAGCAGCGGCCCTTAGCATTTCGCTTTCCACCCATGCCAAAATCTTGGCCTGGCTTTCACGTGGCTTGTTTTCAAATACGCCTTCGTTTGAGGAAATAATGAAAGGCACATCGCCCCAGATACGTACCATGTAAAAATAAGCAAAGGCCCTTAAAAACCGGGCTTGTGCTATATCTACAGTCATATTATTATCTGAGTACCGTTTATCGGTAGCTTTAACATGGGCAACATTTTCCAGAAAAACATTCGCTCCGTTAACAATAGCATAAAACCTGGTCCAATCAGAAAGCGATTCTACTACCGGGTAAGATGCATTTAAATTGTTGCTGATAACGGCTTTAAGGTCTTGTCTTTTCGGGCTGGTAAACTCGCCCGTTCTTACATCACCATAAATCCAGTGGCTGTTGTTATCAGATAGTGCTGCACGGGTAAGTGCATAAACACCCATAATACCTGCTCTTGCATCTTCAACAGTATTCCACATATTTTTTTCGCCCACAACGCGGGTCGAATCGGTTTCCAGGGCTTTATTACAAGCCGACAAAACCACTATAGCCAGCAGAAATGCGTATAATATCTTCTTCATCGCTGTTGATGTTTTGTTTGTATTGCTTTCCATTTTATAATTCCATTTTAACACCCAGGGTATACGTTCTTGGTATAGGCTGGCCATAACCTGTATCAATACCATCATAACTTACCAACTCGGGGTCCTGCCCGGTATAAGGGGTAATTACAAATACATTATTAACCGATCCGTATACAAAAAACTTGTTGATTTTAATGTTCTTCTTTTTCAGTACGGTTCCTAAATCATATCCGATTGAAACAGATCTCAGTTTCAGGAATGATGCATTTTCCAAGAACAAATCCTGATCGGTACGGTAAGGGATTACGGTACTCCATGGGTTATACAGCGGGTATTTGCTGTAATCGCCTCTTTTTTCCCAGAAAGTAATTTCTTTTACCGAGGTCATATCGGTATTGCCCTCGCGGTTTACAAAATCAAAGCGATTGGCCATATCCTGGTTAATCAGTTTGCGGCCCAGGTTGAAATACAGATTGGTACCTAAACTCCAGTTACCGTAGGTAAAAGTGTTGTCGAAACCACCCGATAAAACCGGTAGCGAATGGCCTTTTAATACTTTATCTCTTTCGTCAATAATGTTGTCGCCATTCTGGTCTTTCCAGCGCGGATCGCCGGCTTTTAAAGGTGTACCGTTATATTTTAAAGGCTGACCGTTTACTACCGGCACCTGATTATTTGCGGTATAAATACCTTCATTCTCCAAAAGCCAATACTGATCTACCGGCTGACCAACTTTCAAGAATCTGTTGCCGATAATAATTTCGTTTAAACCTCTTGGCAATGCCGTTAACTTATTTTTGTTGTGGTTAAGATTAAGTGCTGAATTCCATGAGAATTTGCTTTGTGCAATTACCAATGCGCTAATGGTAAAATCTACCCCGGTATTGCTCATGTTCAGTCCGCTTTCTATCGATTGTTTATAGCCATATTCAGCGTATGACGGAATGCCCAGCAGTTGGTTTTTCTCTGCTTTGGTATAAAAATCAGCAGATACATGCAGGCGGTTTTTAAGCATTGCCACATCTACACCAATGTTGAGCTGATCGGAGTACGACCATGGCACATTATAACCCACCCAACCAAAAGAGTAGGGCCTGGTAAGCACACCGATACCATTATAACCGGGTACAGTTAAGTTTCCGGCATAACCAACCGATGCAGTGTACTGTGGTCCCTGTGCATAGTTATCATAAGTAAAAGTTCTGCCCATTCTGCCTGCGCTGGCGCGTAAAACCAAATCATCAACTCCTTTACTATCTTTCAACAAATCGTTTTTAATGTTCCATGCTGCAGAAAGTACCGGCGAGTAAAACCAGCGTTTGGTTGGCTGTGCATTCGATGAACCATCTAAGCGCAAAGTGCCCGAAACGAAATATTTATCATTGTACGAATAATTCACCTTACCATAGAATGACAGCAGGTTATCTACTGTCTTATCTAAAAACCGGTAAGTCAGTTCTCTCGGAAAGGCAAGCGGTGTTAAATAACCACCGTTATCTGAACCATCATCATTTTTAGGTTTAGAATCCAATAAGTTAATTTTGATATAATCGTTGGCACCTTTATACGCATAAGCGTTGTTATACTTATAAATATCCCAGATCATAGATTGGCCCAGCTCAAAGTGGAAATCGTGTACGTTTTTAAGGTTCAGGTCATAAGTAGCCTTATTATCCATCATTAAGCGCTGATTAAAGCCATAATAATTAGAGGCATAGCTATTTCCCTGCAGCAGGGTACGGGCGTAAAAAATATCGCGGTAACCTTCGTTATAATCTACATTAAATGATGAGCTTATTTTAAATTTGCCCAAAGTGCCCACCAACTTGGCAAAGCCTTGTATACTATTGGTTTTATTATCGTCAAAACCTTTAGTATACTCATTCAGGTAGCTGGCATAATAATCTTTATTGGGCGCCAGTGGTGCACTTAAATCAGGAAAATAGTTAATCTGTGCAAAACGGTCCCTTAAACTTCTGTTGCGGGTGCGGTTTAAGCGGTTACCGTTAATCATTGCCGAGAACAACAACCATTTAACCGGCTTCATATTAATGTTAAACATGGCACTGTAACGATCTAAACCAGTTCCATCTGCTACACCATCGCTTTTAGTGTTACCGAGTGAGAACCTGAAACTTGCCCTGTCCGAGCCTCCCGTTAAGCCTAAATTAATCCCATAAACCAATGCATTTTTATAGTATAAATCGGTCCAGTCAGATTTACCGCTGTATACGTTATTTAAAGAGTCGCTCAGATAAACGGGGTATGCCTCGTCATCAGAGTACCTGCCGTTTGTGGTATAAATATCGTAAAAACGCTGTCTGAATTCATTTTCGTACTTACCATTAATGGTGTTAACAGTTGGCTTTTGTGCCATACCGATGTACGAATTAAAGCTGATGTTGCGTGCAATGCCATCAGGCGATTTTGATTTAAGGAGGATTACACCATTTACACCCCTTGGTCCATAAATGGCAGTACTGGCTAAATCGCTTAATACTTCTACCGAGGCGATATTGTTAATATCAATGGTACTCAGCAAATTGGTGGCAGGACCAATCCTGTTGAAATCGTATTGCTGGATATCAAAAGCAAATGGATGCTCGCCGATGAGTGGAATCCCATCCAGCACCACCAAAGGCTGCGAGGCATACACATCCTTTTTGGATAACAGTGGCATTGGGGCTCCCCTTAAAAACATATTCTGTATAGTCCCAGGTTCGCCTGATGGCTCCTGAACATACAGACCAGCATAATTGCCCTTTAAATTTTGCTGTAATGAAATGGCCGGGAAAAGAGATAAGTCTTTGGTACTCTTCTGTACACCTCCAGATAATTTGTTGTAAAGTGTTTTTTGCTTAATCTGATTTAAGCTGTCTTTTCTCAATGAATCTTTTAAGGAAACGAACTTAATTTTTGTCGTATCCTGAAGAACAAAGTGTTTAATTGCTAAGCCTTTATGCATTTTATTAGCGCCAGCAAAAACTGGTAAAACGTTTAACGTAAACGCTGCAAAAAAGCCAAGGCACGCCCATAA
>Ga0308157_10010326_pt1 | contig 10141 bp, 11 predicted proteins | sample PhyBR1_FD_201035 | JGI IMG/M metagenome (GOLD analysis project Ga0308157, IMG submission 201035) | Phyllosphere microbial communities from UC Gill Tract Community Farm, Albany, California, United States - DLSLB.R1 | ecosystem: Host-associated > Plants > Phyllosphere > Unclassified | place: USA... | reverse complement strand
ATCGGTATTATCTTATTATGAACTTAATCGGCTTTCGATGCAACCACAACAACGCGCATGAGGCCTGCGACAAGAGCGAAAGGACAAGAATGGAAAGGTTATCAATCAAAGCGTTATTGCTTAACGCAACATTGTGCCTTCCAATCGGGGTTGCCGCTACTTACGCAGAAGAAAATGGCGTTATTTCGGTATCCAAGCAAGGGAATGACACCAACGCAGCAGGTCCCAACGCATCGGGATCGCTTGCGGATTTGACCGTATTCAACCGCCGCTGGACAAGCAGAGGCATAGAGTTTGTCGTGGGTTCGGATGGCGCCGTTTCCGCTGAGGGCAACAGTGAAAGCGACGCTAAAAGAAATAACCATATTGGTAATAATTTAAGTGCCGCTGTAACCTCTGATTCAATAAATGATATTACCATTTTGGATACATCGTATCGGAGCGCATCCTTTCGTTTAGGTGATTCATCTCTCAACAAGCAGGCCGCAAATTCCCTCGCTGAATGCGGCCCCTCCCCGCTAACGCCAGAGGAAATCAAAACTCTGGTCGAACAGGCCGCTCGCCGACATCAAGTTGATGCTCTGTTTGCTACCGCTATTACCTGGGCAGAAAGCCAATTTGATAGTTCCCGCAATTCAGACAAAGGCGCACGCGGGCCGATGCAGCTCATGCCGGGAACCGCTGAGCGCTTCGGCGTGCACGACGTCTGTGATCCGGCGTCAAATATTGAAGGCGGCGTTAAGTATCTTAGGGTGCTTTTGGACGAGTTCCAAAACCCCCTGCTTGTTGCCGCTGCCTATAACGCAGGCGAAGGCCGCATCTATGAGTACGGCGGCGTTCCACCGTTCAAGGAAACCGTCGGATACGTCGCAAAGGTCGTCAATTACCAGCTTGGTGTAACGATGCCAGCACTGAGAAAGAAGCTCGATGGCGGCAGTCGGAGATCCTCGCCGGTCATGGCGAGCGAAACACAATCCGGGGTCATTGCAGTCAAGAAAACCGGCACCTTCGTTGGTGGCGTGATGCATTTTTAAAGGAGAGAAGGATGATCAACGAACAAAATAAGGTTTGGCATATCAGCGCTTCAAAGCTGGCGGTCTGCCTTGGTTTGCTGGCTGCCGCGCAAATTGTCGGGGCGGATTTGGCGCTGGCACAGTCAGGTGGCGTTAATGGTGCCTTCGCGCCGGTTCAGACAGTATTTCAAGCTATCGTTGATTTTATAAGCGGCCCTATTGGGCGGCTGTTTGCAATCATCGCTGTTATGGCGCTCGGTTTCCTCGCATTTGCTGGTCGACTGTCCTGGTTTCTTGCTGGCGGTGTGATCCTCGGAATCGGTCTTGTTTTCGGTGCGCCATCAATCGTCGACGAGTTGATCAGCACGGTTGGAAACTAACAATGGCCGAGTACGAGGATGTAAAGCCGCAGCTGACACCGTTGGTAATCGGGTTAACTCGATCTCCTACCATGTGGGGTGTCCCGTATATGGCAGTCGTCGTCGTTATCGGCATCACAATCATAGCATGGCTGGTCAGCAAGTCGTTCTGGACCCTGCTCCTGGCTCCAATCAGCTATGTGGTTCTGTTCTCCCTTTGCGCTTGGGACAACAAAATTCTCGATGTTCTTGAAGTCACCGCACGCAAAACGCCTCGCACACGCAACAAGTCCTTCTGGGGAACAAATTCGTACGGACCTTAGCTCATGTTGAAAGTCGTCAGAGAAGAACTCGGATTTGGCAAGGTCGCCCATCATGAACGGCCTATGGCTTCGCATATCCCATATCTGAGACATATGTCGGATACCGTGATCGGCTTGGAAAATGGTGCTCTTTTGTCGGTCATCAAACTCGACGGTCTCTTTTTCCAAACCGAAGATCAAGCCGAACTCAATATGCGCTCGAATGTTCAGAATACGATTATTCGAGCGCTTCGATCGAGCCGCTTTTCTGTGTGGTCGACAGTAATACGCAGACAGGTTGACTCCGAAATAGGCGGCGCATTCAATGATGCGTTCTGTGAACAGCTGAATAACCGCTTTATGAGCCAGTTACGCCATAAGCGCATGTTCGCCAATGAAATTTATCTCTCGATCGTGCGGACTAATATGCGTGGCGCACTCGGCCTCAGCGATATAGTACGTCGTGCATTCACACGTTCTGGAGGCGCTGAGGTTCGAGATCAGCAAACGCGTGAAACCGTGACTGAACTCGAAGAGCTCGTTTCCAACATGACGCGCGAGCTGCAGAAATATGGCGCGCGCGAGCTCGGTATAACTTATCGCGATGGGGAGCCCTATTCCGAACCGTGCGAGTTCATAAACACCATTATAACCTGCGGCGTGCCGCGCAAAATGCGCCTTCCCCGGATGGGAATTCGAAATTACGTGGGGACGTCACGCCTCCATTTTGGTAAGCGAGCGATGCAAACGCAAGCCGCCACCGATGAGGACAATCGCTATGGTGCGATGCTCTCTATCAAAGAGTATCCGCCATACACCGGTCCGGGCATGCTGGATGGATTGCTGCAGGTGAATCATGAGTTCATCCTGACGCAAAGCTTCACAATTTCCGACAAACCCATTGCGCAGGAGCGTATCACCCGGCTTCAGCGCCAGATTGCCGCGTCGGATGAGTCCGGAAGTGCAGTCGAAAGCGATATCGACTTCGCGCTTAACAGTCTCATGAATCAGGAGGCTGTTTTTGGCATCCACCATTTCTCTTTGCTTTGCCTCTCTCACGACCTTGATGGTTTGAGCAAGGCAGTTTCCGAACTCGGTAGCTGCCTCACAGATATGAACATCAACTGGCTTCGCGAGGATATGAACCTCGAAGCATCCTTCTGGGCACAATTGCCCGGCAATCACAGCTATCGTGCGCGAAAGGCCATGCTGTCATCTGCAAATTTCTCCGGCCTGTCATCTATGCATAATTTCGCGACCGGGCAATCAAACAATCTCCATTGGGGCTTGCCGATCACGATACTCGAAACCACCTCGCAAACACCATACTGGTTTAACTTTCACCGTCGCGATATCGGCCATTTTTTGGTCACCGGACCCACTGGTTCCGGCAAAACCGTCGCTTTGACATTCCTGCTGGCCCAGGCAATGCGTGTCAGCCCAACGCCAAAAGCTGTCTTTTTTGACAAAGATAGAGGTTCCGAGATTTTCGTGCGTGCCATGGGGGGAGCTTACGAAGTTCTCTCGCCTGGGACACCAACTGGTTTCAATCCGCTTCAGCTGGAAAACACCGGCCTCAATCGTGATTTTCTGCTTCGCCTTTTGAAATCAATGTTGCGATCTAGCGATCAACGTGACTTCAGCCAGGAGGACGCCGACACGCTGGAACGGGCAATTGCCCGTATCATGGAAGAGCCGGGAGCTCAGCGCAACTTACCAAACCTTTCTGGCCTCGTGGTAGGCAGATCGCGAGCAGATGCAAACGACCTGGCGTCAAGATTGCGTCCCTGGATCGACGGCGAAAAAGCATGGCTGTTTAATGCGCAACATGATGTGCTTTCATTCTCAGGACGGAGTGTCTTCGGTTTCGATATGACCAGCATCCTCGGCAACGAAGATATCCGAGCTCCCGCACTGATGTACCTTTATCACCGTCTTGATGAGCTTCTGAACGGCGATCCTGTCATGTTTTTCATGGACGAAGGCTGGCAGCTGCTTATGGATGAAACGTTCAGTGATTTCATCATCGATAAGATGAAAACCATTCGTAAGCTTAACGGCATCGTAGGTTTCGGAACACAGTCGGCCGCGGATATTGCCAAAGCAAAGGCTTCTCACACCCTTATTGAGCAATCGGCCACGAATATTCATTTTCCAAACCCGCGCGCTGACGAAGAAAGCTACATCAAACGCTTTGGATTGAGCGTTAAAGAATTCAATTTCATCAAAAATACCCCGCCTGAAAAGCGCACGTTTCTCATCAAGCACGGGAACGACTCCGTCATTGCCCGACTTGATCTCTCTAAAATGCCTGATCTCGTCAAAGTGTTATCGGGTCGAAAAGAGACCATCGAAGAATGTGCTGTGCTGCGGGAACGATTTGGTGATGAGCCTGAAAACTGGTTGGCTGAATTCTGCGGATGGGAGAGCAATAATGCATAGGAAAAATGCTCTATGCATATTTTTGGCATCAGCTACCATACCTTTATCAGCATTGGCTGGTGGCGTTCCTGTCATTGACGGGTCGAACTTGTCCGAAAGAACGGTTCGTGATCAAAAAACGTCCGAGATCGAGAAGACGGATAAAGACCGATTTTCCCTCAACACGAGCGTAACATGTGCCGTCTACCGACCGGGGCGCAAGGATGATCCTGTTGCAGCAGCCAAAGCCAATCCGGAAATTTCCGGGTTGGTTAAACGAGTGGCGCGCGAAGAGGGTGTAGACGAAAATCTATTTCTGGGGCTCGTTTATCAGGAAAGCCGCTTTAATCCATGCGCGAAATCAGGCGTGGGGGCTATCGGTTTGGCACAGTTGATGCCTGATACCGCAAAAGAGTTGGGAGTAGATCCGCATAACATTGAACAGAACCTACGTGGTGGCGCTCGCTATCTGAAACAACAGCTCAAGCGATATAACGGCAACGCTAACCACGCCCTTGCAGCCTACAATGCGGGCGCAGGCAACGTGAATAAATACGGTGGCATTCCACCCTTCAAAGAAACGCAGGGGTACGTGCGGAATATCACGCAGAAATGGTCTCCAGCATTCGGCGGTTCAAATGACCTGCCCATGAACTACGGCGGTGGTGATACAGCATATTCCGGCATGCGGGATTCCACCATTAATTCAATGGCAACCACGCAGGCGACAAAAGACAGCAGCCCCAACGTCGCCTCATGGCTCACACAGCTCGGCGGCATGCAGACCGGCACAATTCAAGACAGCTGGGATCACAACGCCGGCGCTCGAAACGCGAACCTCGAAATGGTCAACAATGCGATTGTGCTGGGCAATTCGTTTGCCGATCTGCTCAACAGCCGCAATGCAGTTTCCGCCAGCGGCATTTCGGGCGCATCTCAATCAGCTTCGCTCAAGAAGAAAGACGATAAGCCACGAGAAACGACCGGCGTCTGTGACCCCAGTATCGGCCTTGAATGGAATCCTGAAGAGATGGCTTGCGTTCAACGACGTGAACGCGAGGCGAACATCAAACTGAACCTCAATCCTCAATAAGGGAGATTAACATGAAACGACTGATCATTTCGGCGTCTGCGATTGGCGTGGCTCTCGTATCGTTTGCTCCCATTGCCTCTCGTGCGGCAGGAGGCGTGCCGGTAATAGATGAATCGAATTATAAAGTGGCGAAACAAACATCCGAAACAACGGAAAAGATCCTTGGTACAAACAAGGAAATCCTCACCACCGTTGCAGACACGCTGAAAGCTGTGACTGGTGATCGCGGCGGCGATGCGAACCAGATGCAAAACCTGGCCGTCGGGAATGGCTTTAGCGTATCATCAATGCCCTCTTTTGACAGCCTTATGTCGGGCGGAGTGCCAAATTTTGGCAGCATGAGCGGTGACATAGCGAAAGTGACGTCTACGTTCATCAACGGGCTTCAGCTCGTTAAGAACTTGTCGGGGCAAGCAAATAGCAGCTTCAGCGGAGACAAGTCCTATGAACAAATGGTCAACACTGTGCTTGGTGTCGCCGCACTCGTAAATGGTTCGCAACAGGCGGTAACGACGCGCCGGAGCGCTTTTGAACAGGCCGGGCAGAGTATCGGTCAAGCGAAGGATATTAAAGGTTCCATCGACCAGAACACGCAGCTTCAAGTCCAATCAGGGCTCACCATCAATGAACTCATCGGCGTGATGAACGGAGCGGTGTCATCATTACAGGCTGATAATCAGCGCCGCCTCACCGACATTTCCAATTCCAAGAAGGTGTTGACGTACAGTGCAAACTAACATCGCAAACAGCTTGCTGAAGGTTTTTATCTTCACCGCCATCATAGCCAGCGTTGCCGGCTGCGGAACGGTCAAGGAAAAAACTGCGCCTTGCAAACGTCCCGCAAATCTCACGTCATTTGCTAAAGATATTCGGCAAGACTGTGGACCTATGGCCTTTGTTAATGGCGATCCAGCGACCGCCATTGCTGCGATCAATTCGATGGCAACGGAATAATCGGGGCCCGCTATGCATGATTTCCTGAGCGATCTTTTGGAGCGAATTGATAATTCTGGCGAGAATTTTTCTTCGCAGGCTTACAATATTATTGGCTCTGAAATCACGCCGCTGCTTAAGGTGATGCTCATAGCCTATGTGGGATATTACGGTATCCAGGTAATAATGGGGACTTCGCGAATTAGCGTGGCCGAAATTGTTACACGCGTATTCCGCATGGTCTTCATTTTGGCATTGGTCAGCAACTGGGGATACTTCAACGATTTTTTCTACAAGTGGCTGAACAATACTCCTGAAGATGTCGGCCGCGCCATCCTGACCGCCACCGGAACAGGAATTACCGAACCGACAAATGGTCTTTCCATGATCTGGAAGACCGCAAACGAGGCGGCGTCCGCTTTTGCTGAGCAATCGGGCTATTTTTCAGTTTTGCCCTCAATGGTCGGCTTTCTCATTATGGCCTGTGTAGCAGTCTTCATCGCTGTCGCTCTTGCAATACTCGTTCTTGCCAAAGTGATGTTATGGGTACTGATCGGGACCGCACCTATCTTCATCGCCTGCATGTTGTTTGAACAATCGCGCAGTCTTGGGCAGGCGTGGTTCCAACAAGTCCTGCTATATGCATTGATCCCGTTATTCGTGTTTGTCGTCGCTGCCTTCCTTATCGCCGCTATGGACCCTGAACTCACCAAGGTATCCGCTGCCGCCACGGAGCGACGCCTTACGCTGGGGGATATTTCAGCCTTCCTTCTGCTTTGTTTTGCCGGGGCATTTGTCCTTTTGAACATCCAGGTCCTTGCTCAGGGCATTGCAGGAGGGTTGGCCGTTGGTATTGGCGCTGCCGCAACAAGGATTGCTCGCATGACCGGTGTCGCCGCTCCAATGCAAATTGCGCGAGCTGGCTTCAAGGGGATCGGTGCGAGCTATCGCGGCGGCAGGTCGCTTTACAATCGTTTTGGAGGCGGCGGTGGAGGTTCGATTTCCCCGACAAGTCAGGGCGCAAAAGAAGCAATGCAAAACCGAATAAGCAGCAACAGCCTGCCTCGCTAATGCTGCAGGTTCATAAGAGGTAAAGGGTTGGATCATGACCGATTCCAAAGAAGCTGCATTGAGAAGTTATTTTCAGGACGGTGATCGTTGGGAGAACGAAATCGTCCGGAAAGCAAAACGTTCAAAAGCCGTGGCATGGTTCGTAACCATCATATTCGGGCTCGTCGCGCTTTTCGCGTTGCTGGCACTCGTTATGCTGGTTCCGTTAAAATCTTTTGAGCCTGTGATTGTCGTCGTAGACAAGGCTACGGGTTACATCGAAACCAAAAGCGGCCTGACAAAAGCGCAAAATCTGACGGATTCACGCGCAATTACCCAAGCAAACGTCGTTCGGTATATCAGGACACGTGAAGGCTATGATCCTTACGCGATTGATGCAAACTTCGGCACGGCAGCACTGTTATCGACAGGTGATGCCGCTCGCGAATTACAGGAGCAATATAGCACTGCCAACCCGAAAAATCCGGCTAAAGTTTACGGCAAGAACAAGCGTGTACTTGTCGATGTGAAGTCTGTCACCTTCCCCAACAGTTCCACCGCTCTCGTCCGTTTTTCAACGACTGAAAAGTCCGATACCGATGCCATCACCAGACACTATATTGCTGTCGTGCGTTATCGCTATACGGACGAACCAGCCACCAATGAATGGCGGTTTGAAAATCCTCTCGGATTCCAGGTTTATAATTACAGGCGGGATCAGGAAACCGTCACGGAAGGGAGCAAGGGATGAAAAACCGCTTGCCTTTAGCGGCGGCGTTCTCGGCCGTGCTCCTTTCGCACGCCAACGCTGCCCAGACGCCCAGGGCCGGTTCGCTGGATTCACGAGTGACCAGTGTCGTCTATCAACCCAACAATGTTGTCAAAATCTCTGCGACGTACGGTATATCGACAATGATCATCTTCGATGAGTCTGAAAAATTTGAGACCATTTCGCTTGGCGACACAGAGAGTTGGCAGGTTGCTCCAACCGAAAAAGGAAACATCCTCTTCGTTAAGCCGACGGCTAAAAATGTCGTCACCAACATGAACGTTGTCACGACCAAGCGCATTTATTTTCTGGAGCTGCACGACTATGCCCCGGATGCAGGCAAAAAGATCTTTGGCGTTCGCTTCATCTATCCCGAAAAGGATCTGAATGCAGCGATGCGCAAAGAGGCCGAATATCGTGCTGCCAATCCCAATGTCTCCAAAATAGACAAGGTCAACGTCAATATTGACTATTCTTTTTCGGGAGATACGAAACTCAAACCCTCGATGATCTTCGATGACGGCAAGAAGACCTTCTTCAAATTCCCCGGTCGGACACCTGCAATCTTTGCAGTAAACGGTGACTTTTCCGAGTCACTCCGAAACTTCCGCAAGGAAGGCGAATATCTGGTCGTGGACGGAACGGCCACACAATACACGCTTCGCGACGGCGATCAGTGGATCTGCATTTTCAATCTTCGAAAGCCAGATTTTGGCGCACCCGATCCTGACATCATGGGCCCCGTACCTGATCAAGCGGCAACCAAGAGAAGAGGGAGCGGCAACGGATGAAACAGTCTCCCGAATTGGAAGCACTGGCGGCGGCTGATGACTCCGGCGTCAGCAACAAGAATGCAAAGCGGAATCAAACAGCTGCGATGGCCGTCTTTGTGCTGGCCGGTGTAGCTATGGCTTATTTTGTTCTCAAACAGCCCTCCGAGAAGCCCCGCGATCTCGTGAGGGGTGATGAGGAGTTTAGCACGACATCGTTCAGACCGCCGTCATTCGTGCGCGATCAGGATCAACCCCCAGCCGCACCCGAGCCAAATATCATCAACATTCCTCCGCCTCCACCGCCACCAGAGCCGGAGCAGGTCGACACCACGACATTTAATGTTCCTCCCCCTCCTCCACCGACGGTCGCCGTGAACGAACCCACTCAGGCACCTGAGCCGGAGGTTGTTGAAGAATTTCCAGACCGGTTCAAATCGAAGCTGATTGAGATGGATCAAGCGCGATCAGGCGGAGCGAATGGCGGTCTGGGTGGCGATAATGGCGATGGAATACCGACTGTTGCTGGCGAAGACAGAAACAGTAAGTTTCTGGCGACGGCCTCTGCAATGGCTGATCGGAATGCCAAGGCTACGAAAATCAAGCGGATCGACGCGGTTGTGCCCGAAGGCACGATGATACCCGGTATTCTCGAAACCTCGATTGTAAGCGATCTGCCAGGCCAGGTTCGCGCCATCACGTCAGAGGACGTGTACAGTTTTGATGGTCGTCGCATTTTGATTCCGACCGGCACTCGACTCATAGGTGAATATCAAAGCGACGTAATGACAGGCCAGACCCGCGTTTTCGTTGTCTGGACCCGCTTACTGCGTGATGATGGTGTAAGCGTGCGCCTGAATTCCGTGGGAACTGACAGCTTGGGTCGTTCGGGTCTCACTGGCATCGTCGATAAAAAATGGCCTGAACGGTTCGGGGCCACCATCATGTTGTCCGTGGTCGGCGCCGGCGCAAGCTATCTGACAGGTTTTGGCAGTGGTGAAGCCTTCGGTCGTAACAATGATGATGCGAAGCGCGGAGAAGAACTAGCCCGCGAGACGATCGCCGACACTTTCTCTCAAATGGCAAACACCGCTCTGAGCGAGGACCTGCGCATCAAACCGACAATCAGCGTCCATCAAGGCGAACGCCTTTTCATATTTGTGCGTCAGGACCTCGATTTCTCAGCGATGTACGACGATCCTGTAACAGAGGCGATGAAGGAAATTCAACGTGAACACAGGGGCAAATAGTGCGGCAACAGCCACACAAAGCAGATATTACTTTCTGGACAGGGCACTTGAGCCACTGCGGCCATTTCTCAACGATCCAAAGGTCGTTGAAATCTCGGTCAATAAACCAGGTCACGTCTATGTTGAGCGACTTGGTGCTGATCACATGGAATTCCACGAGGTTCATGCGCTTTCAGCAGCA
>Ga0308157_10010325_pt1 | contig 10141 bp, 9 predicted proteins | sample PhyBR1_FD_201035 | JGI IMG/M metagenome (GOLD analysis project Ga0308157, IMG submission 201035) | Phyllosphere microbial communities from UC Gill Tract Community Farm, Albany, California, United States - DLSLB.R1 | ecosystem: Host-associated > Plants > Phyllosphere > Unclassified | place: USA... | reverse complement strand
AAAAATTGTTCATATAAAATACGCTGATGAGCCCGCTGCTGATCCACGATTACCATTCCTGATTTTATCGGCGAAACGATATATTTTTTATGTATCTGATATGTTTTTTGGCTTGCCTGCTCTACTTCATCATCATTAAAGAGTGAAGAAGTAACTTCCTCATTTTCGAATGTAAATGGTGAACTTTCAATGCTTTCTGCATTATCTAAATCCAGCCCAACATACAAACTTTCCCAGCTTGCTGTTGGTTCAACTCTTTTAGAATAACCTGAATAAGATGACCCTGAATGCAAGGTTCCTGAAGATGATGATCCGGAACTATAACCCGACCCCGAACCGGCTTTTGAATAATGCTGATTTGTTTTGTCATCCGTAAAAGGATTAAAATTTCCATCAACCTGAATCGTTGGTGTTTCAGCTTCTAAATCTTTATAGTGATAAGGTGTATCCAAATTCGAATCCCGATCAAAATCAAGAACCGGTGCTACATTAAACTGACCTAAACTGTGTTTTATCGAAGCCCTCAAAATAGCATATAAAGCCTGCTCATCATCAAACTTTATTTCGGTTTTTGTTGGATGAATATTAATATCGATTGTATTCGGCGGAACTTGTAGGTATAAGAAATAACTTGGCTGTGAACCATCTTTTAAAAGCCCTTCGTAAGCAGCCATAACTCCATGATGCAAATAACCGCTTTTTATAAAACGATCGTTTACAAAAAAGAACTGCTCACCTCTGCTTTTCTTGGCAAATTCAGGCTTACATACAAAACCCTGAATGTTTATAATTTCAGTATCTTCATTAACGGGTACCAATTTTTCATTGGTTTTGCCGGACATTATACCCACTATACGCTGGCGATAACCTGCAGCCGGCAAATTATACATCTCGCTTCCGTTGTGATAAAAAGTAAAATGAATATTTGGATGCGCCAAAGCAACACGTTGAAATTCATCCATAACATGACGAAATTCAACTGTATCTGACTTTAAGAAATTGCGTCTGGCAGGAATATTAAAAAATAAATTTTTAACCGCAAAAGAAGTTCCTTTTGGTAAAACTGCTACTTCCTGCGAAATAAATTTACTTCCTTCAATAACAATATGCGTTCCTAATTCCTCCTGATCCTGTCTGGTTTTCATTTCCATGTGAGCAATCGCCGCAATCGAAGCTAAAGCTTCTCCACGGAAACCTTTAGTACACAACGAAAACAAATCTTCGGCCTGACGAATTTTTGAGGTCGCATGACGTTCAAAACACAAACGCGCGTCAGTAACGCTCATTCCTTTGCCATTATCAATCACCTGAACTAGTGATTTTCCAGCATCTTTAATAATCAATTTAATATCAGTCGCATTAGCATCAACTGCGTTTTCTAAAAGCTCTTTTACAACCGAAGCAGGTCTTTGTACTACCTCTCCGGCAGCAATTTGATTGGCAACATGATCAGGAAGTAATTGAATAATACTCGACATTGAAAATTTTAGATTGTAGATTAACGATTTAAGATTTTTGATTTAAAATCTAAACCAAGGTGTACAAATTTAATGAATTTCTATTGGCTTTTAGAATTTCATAAGTCATAAAAAAAACAAAAAACCTATACTATTTTACACAGTATAGGTTTATAATAGTAAAAAAATGTGTTTTTTATTCGTTCTCAATTTTTCTGGGAGTCTCTTCAATCTGAATCGCCCCTGAAGAGAGCAATGGCTGACTAAAAGGATGCGAAATAGAAGCCTGCTGACGAATGTAAGCCATTTTTATGGCAGCAATAGCGGCTTCTGTCCCCTTGTTCCCGTGAATCCCTCCGCTTCTGTCAATTGACTGTTGCATCGTATTATCTGTCAGGACGCAAAATATTACAGGGATATCCGTCTGAACATTCAGATCTTTAATTCCTTGTGTTACACCTTCACAAACAAAATCAAAATGTTTTGTCTGTCCCTGAATCACACAACCAATTACAATAACTGCATCTACATTTTGTGTCTGCAACATTTTTTTTGCACCATAAATCAATTCAAAACTTCCCGGAACATTCCAGCGGATAATTTGCTGTGCAGGAACATCGCAGTCAATTAGTGCTTCAAAAGCACCATTATAAAGTCCTTCGGTTATAGTGTCATTCCACTCAGAAACAACAATCCCAAATCGAAAATCTTTCGCATTTGGGATTGTGTTTTTATCGTATTCTGATAAATTTTTATTTTCGGTAGCCATTTGTAGTATTATTAGAATTTAAATTTACGATTGCTAAAATACGAATCTAAAATATAAAATCTGAACTCAAAAGTATAATTATTGCGCTAATCCAATCAAGGCATCAACTGAAGCTGCTTCCGGAGTTCCGTCAAAGTTCTCTTTAATATCTGTAAGGTATTTCAGGGCATCTTCTTTTTGTCCTAAAGCTATAGCCGTTTTACCTGCTTTTAATAAAAAACGAGGCGTTGTAAAATCATTTTTATTAGATTCAGCAGCTTTTACATAATAATCAAGAGCTTCTTTTTGATTGTTTTTTTGAGAATAAGCATCTCCTATTGCACCTTTAGCTAAAGCACTTAAAATCATGTCATCTGATTTAAACTCTCCTAAATATTTGATTGCTTCGTCAAATTTACCAGTGTTCAAATAAGCCATACCAGCATAATAATTAGCTAAGTTTCCTGCATCAGTTCCTGAATATTCATCAGCAATTTTGACAAATCCGAATTTACCTTCAGAACCATTCAAAGCCAATTTGTATAATGAATCGCTTGCTACACCTTCAGTCGCTTTTTGGAAATTTTGCTGTGCAACAAACATTTCGTTAGCAGCTTCATCCTGTTTTGGAGCTTCAATAAATTTTTGGTAAGCCAAATATCCAATAGTTAAAACAGCAATACCAGCAACTAAACCAATAATGATTTTTTGATTTTTAGCAACCCAATCCTCAGTTCTTGAAGCAGTTTCATCTAATTTTGAAAAAACACCAGCAGTTGTACTGTCTTTTTCATCAATTACTACCTGTGTTTCTTCAGTTACTTCTTTAACTTCCTTTTCCTTTGGTGCTTTATATCCTCTTTTATTGTAAGTAGCCATTTAAAATTAATTTAGTGAACGGCAAAAATAAAATTTTTATTGAAACTGAAGTAAAAAAAATCGATTTTATCACTATTTAAAAAAAAATATTTTCGATAATGATAATTACTTTCATATTGACACTAAAATAATTCATTCCAAAACGCACTAAAAGCCTAATATATCGATAATTTTCGATAATTTGCACCCTTAAATATTTGCTGTTTCTAAACATCATATTTTACCTATTAAGGTGCCTAAAAAATGCATTTACACAAGATTTCCTTATTCAATTACAAAAATTTCTCCGAAATCAGTTTCGATTTTGACCACAAAATCAATTGTTTTGTCGGTAAAAACGGAATTGGCAAAACCAATGTGCTTGATGCCATTTACCATCTGGCGTACGGAAAAAGCTATTTTAATCCGTTGGCGGTACAAAACATAAAACACGGAGAAGAGTTTTTTGTAATTGACGCCGAATTAGAAAAGAATAACAGAAAGGAGCAAATTGTCTGCAGTTTAAAAAAAGGACAAAAAAAGGTTTTAAAAAGAAATGGAAAAGCTTATGATAAATTTTCAGATCATATCGGATTTATTCCGTTAGTCATTATTTCGCCAGCAGACCGTGATTTAATTGTGGAAGGAAGCGAAACACGCCGTAAATTTATGGATAGCGTGATTTCACAATTAGACTCCACGTATCTGCATCAGCTTATTCAGTATCAGAAAGTAATTGTGCAGCGAAATGCACTTTTAAAATATTTTGCGCTGAACCATACTTATGATAATGATACCTTATCTATATATAATGAGCAATTAAATGAATACGGAAAATCGATTTTTGAAAAACGAAAAGATTTTCTGGAAAAATTTATACCTATATTTAATGTACACCATCAAGTCATTACAGGTTCTGAAGAATCAGTACAATTAGTTTACGAAAGTCATTTATCCGAAAAAAACTTATTGACGCTTTTACAAGAAAACATCAATAAAGATCGTGCCTTACATTATACAACTGTCGGAATTCATAAAGATGATTTGTCTTTTGAAATTGATTCGCATCCCATAAAAAAATTCGGTTCACAAGGTCAGCAGAAATCATTTTTGATTGCCTTAAAACTGGCTCAATTTGAATTTTTGAAGAAACAAAGCGGTGTAAAACCTATTTTACTTTTTGACGATATTTTTGACAAACTCGATGAAACCCGTGTTTCTAAAATTATCGAAATGGTAAACAGCGAAACTTTTGGGCAGCTTTTTATTTCGGATACACATCCGGAAAGAACCGAAACAATTGTAAAATCTACACATCAGAGTTATAAGATATTTAATTTGTAATTTTATAAATAATTCAGAAGTTAAAAAACAACTGCAATAAAAAAAATTAGATTATGCTCACAAAAGAATCATTGCAATTTTTAGACGATTTAAAAAAGAACAATAACAGAGACTGGTTTCAGGACAACAAAAAACGTTATGAAATCTTCAAAAAAGACTATCATCAACTGGTAAGTGATTTTCTGGATGCAATGAAACCTCTTGATCCTTCATTAGAATTATTAGAAGTTAAAAACTGTACTTTCAGAATCAATCGCGATATTCGATTTTCTAAAGACAAATCTCCTTATAAAGCCCATTTAGGCGTTTGGATGTCAGCTGGTGCAAAAGGCGCTAATCGTTCCGGATATTATGTCCATATCGAAAAAGGAGCGAGTTTTATCGCTGGCGGATTTTATTCACCTGAAGCAGAAGATTTGAAAAAAGTCCGCAAAGAAATTGCCTTTTTCTATGATGATTTACAGGAAATCCTAAATGATAAAAACTTCAAAAAAGAGTTCGGGAGTTTAGACATAAATGAAAACAACTCTCTGAAAAGCATGCCTCGAGGTTATGAAAAAGATCATCCGGCAATTGAATTTCTAAAACTGAAAAGTTTTACGGCAACTCAAAAATACGATATCTCTGAAGTAACCCAGAAAGATTTCGTTTCAAAAATGAGTAAAAAACTAATTGCTTTGAAGCCTCTAAACGAATTTATCAATCGTGCATTAGAAACTGAGGAATAAAAAGATAAATCGCCACAAATACACGAATCAATACAAATAATATTACTCAATATAAATTCGTGATCCCGATAGCTATCGGGAGTGGCGGAAAAACTTTTATAAATGAAAAGAAAAATACTTTTTCTTGGTGAATCATATCGCGCTGATGCTATCACATGGATGAAAGGCCTGAAAGAATTTGGTGATTTTGAAATCATTACCTGGGAACTTCAGACACCAAACAGTTCCAGATTCAAACGTATTCTAGAATATTTCTTATCTCCTGTTTCAATTCGAAAAATAATCAGGAAAGAAAAACCGGACATGATTATTGCAGAAAGAACAACCAGTTATGGTTTTCTTGCAGCATTATCAGGCTCTAAAACCATTGCAATTGCACAACAAGGACGAACCGATTTATGGCCTGAAGAATCTAAATTGTATCCTTATAAAAAATTCATTCAGAAATATGCTTTCAAAAAAGCGAATTTAATTCACGCCTGGGGTCCAGTGATGGCAGTTCACATGAAAACAACCGGCGTTGACATGAACAAAGTTTTAATTCTTCCTAAAGGAATTGATTTATCACTTTTTACTCCTTTAACCAATAATTCGAACAAAATTGAAGCGATTGTAACACGTTCGCTTCAACCGGAATATCGACATCATTCGATTTTAAAAGCTTTTGGAATTTTGAACCAGAAAGAAATTGATTTTTCTTTGACTATTGTGGGCGACGGAACAAGACTGCAATTTTTAAAAGATTTAGCGAAAGATTTAAAAATCGAAAACAAAGTGATTTTTACAGGAAGAATCCCAAACACACAACTTCCAAAACTGTTGCAGCAATCTAATATTTACATCAGCATGCCTATTACCGAAGGTGTCTCGGCATCTTTATTTGAAGCAATGGCTTCTAATTGTTATCCCATAGTTTCAGATATTCCCGGAAATCAAAGCTGGATCACACATCGCGAAAATGGTCAATTAATAGAAATCGACAATATTAAAATGCTGGCAGAAGAATTAATCTGGTCTTTTGAAAATCATGAATTGCGAAATCAGGCGATTATTCGAAATAGAAAGTTTGTGGAAGAGAATGCGAATTACAATACGAACATGAAAATTATTTCGGATAAATATCATGAATTACTGGATTTCAATTCACCAACAATAACAGCAGATACATACGAAACATCTGCTAATTTCATCAACAATCTAGTCTTCGAATATATCGAAACTTACACATTTCAACGTGGACAAGAGTTTGAGGAAACTAATTTACTGAACATAAATGAGTACAATAAATTAAATCAAAGAAAAATTAAGAAAAATGATTTAGATCATTTCCAAGAATTGAGAATTTCAGAATTAGAAAAATTGAGACATACACAATATATATTAGATAACGAAGGAAAACTCCACTCATCAGCTCACAAAACAAATACTTTTAAATTTGATGATCAAAACGTAGCACATCTCAAAAAAATTCTAAACATTGAAGTAATCAACAGACCTGACTGGATGTGCGGCCCAAAATATAGAGATGCAATTATTTTTTATAACAAGGAGAAAGAAATTGTATCAAGTTTAAATATATGCTTTAGTTGCCACCATATGCAAACAACAAAAAACAACTATGTTAACGCCGATGAATCTGCATATAGCTACTTAAAAGAATTCTTTATTGAAATCGGACACAACATAGAATAATATATATTATCACAAAAAGACATTTTAAACAAAAGTAAAATCCAAGCAAATAATTCATACTTTTGAAATCATATTAAAGCCTTTTACGCATGCAGATCCAATCCAATTTTTCTTTAAAAAACTACAATACTTTTGGCATTGAAGCCAAAGCCAGACAATTTGTTGCCGTTCATTCTGTTGAGGAATTGAAAAGGGTTCTATCAGCAAACAAAAACGAAAAAAAATTCATTTTAGGAGGCGGAAGCAATATGCTTTTAACCAAAGATATTGATGCTTTGGTTATCCATATCGATTTAAAAGGTAAAAAAGTAATTAAAGAAGATGATGATTTTGTCTGGGTTGAAAGTCAGGCCGGCGAAACCTGGCACGATTTCGTTCTTTATACAATCGACAATAACTTTGGAGGTTTAGAAAACATGTCTCTTATTCCCGGAAATGTGGGTACAACTCCTGTTCAGAATATTGGTGCGTACGGAGCCGAAATCAAAGATACTTTTGTTTCCTGCGATGCTATAAATATTACTACTCAGGAAATAAAAACTTTTAATAATACCGAATGTAATTTTGGCTACCGCGAAAGTATTTTTAAAAACGAAGTAAAAGACCAATATATCATTACTTCTGTTATTTTTAAACTGACGAAGCGTAATCATAAAATCAACACTTCATACGGGGATATTTTGGCTGAATTATCAAAAAACAACATTACAGAACCTACATTAAAAGATGTAAGCAACGCTGTAATTGCCATCAGAAAAAGTAAATTACCCGATCCGAAAGATTTAGGAAACAGTGGCAGTTTCTTTAAAAATCCGATTTTACTGAAGTCCGATTTTGAAAAAATTCACCAAAAGTTTCCTGAGATGAAATACTATGAAATTTCTGAAACTGAAGTAAAAGTTCCAGCTGGATGGCTTATTGAACATTCTGGTTTAAAAGGAAAACGTTTTGGAGAAGCCGGCGTTCACAAAAATCAGGCTTTGGTTTTAGTAAATTACGGCCATGCAACGGGACAGGAAATTCTGGCCATCTCAAAAGAAGTTCAAAAAACAGTTTTTGAAACTTTCGGCATTCATATTGAGGCAGAAGTAAATATTATCTAAACGGCTTCTCAATTATTTTCAGTCTTATAAATGAAAAAACTAAATTTCAAAATTATTCTTATCCAATTCATAGGAATAATATTTTTAATCAACGGTCTTCTGCAGCTTAGATTTTATACAGCAGCAGAAAAAATCATTTATATCAGAAAACACTTTAAAAGCTCACAAACACGAGGTCATGACCCTTTATTTCCTGCTGAAACAGATATTTTTGATTTTTGGTCAAGCATTTATGTGTGGATATTTCTAGGCATGTTACTAGGAATCTGTCTGATTTCTTATATAAATTGGAAAAACAAACTTTCGGCACTGAATAATATTATAATTGCATTATGTCTATATATCGTTCTAAGACTTAAATTTTTCAGAAGAGGAATTCTATCCGATGTGTTCCATCCTTTCACAGTAACTTTATCTGATGATCTTGCAATCCAATTTTTTATTGAAGGAATTATATTCACTTTTATTGGTTCCGTCATTTTATATGTAAGTGCTTATCGAAATTTATTTAATTTTAGAAAAAATAGTAGTAAAAGCTAGTTATAAAATGTACACACCACAGATCTACAAAAATGAAAATCAGGAAGAAATCAGGGCTTTTTTAAAAGAAAACAGTTTTGGAATCCTGATCAATCAGACTAAAGGAAAGTTATGTGCAACTCATATTCCGATAGAATTGGAATTGAATTCTGAAGGGAAAGAAATCTTGCAGGGGCACATTTCAAAAGTGAATCCGCAGGCAGAAGGCTTTGCAGAAAATGATCAGGTTTTGGCGGTATTTACCGGTCCACATTCTTACATTTCTTCCTCCTGGTACGATCATGAAAATGTACCAACATGGAATTATATAGCCGTTCATGTTTATGGAAAAATTAAGATTGTAGATTATGAAACTGCTGTAGAACAATTGAAAAAGCTGGTTGATAAATACGAAGTGAATTCGGAAAATCCGGTTCGGGTTGAAGATTTATCTGCCAAAACAATGCGTGAAGCCAAAGGAATCTTTGGATTTGAAATAGAAATTGAAGAAATTCAGGCTGCCAAAAAACTTTCTCAGAACCGCGATGATCTTAATTATAAAAACATCATTTCAGAATTAGAGAAAACTAAAAACGCTCAGTCTATTGCAGTTGCAAAAGAAATGTCAAAATGCCGAAAGTAAATCGGTTTTACCATTGAAAATTAGGAATTCATAAGTACATTTGCACTCGCAAGATTCAGAAATTAAAAGACCATAAAATCATATGCTTATATTTTTACTTTACTTCTTTATTGCTGTTGTATTCATACAAATTTTTTACTACTTAGGGATTTTTGGAAAGTTCGCTTTCGGTAAACCTCAAACCATTACGCCCAAAAAACTTCCGGTTTCTGTAATTGTCTGTGCAAAAAACGAAGAAGAAAATGTAAAAAAATACATTCCCCTTTTAGCAGAACAGAATTATCCTGATTTTGAAATTGTCTTAATTGATGATGCTTCAAGTGACGAGACGCTAGAAGTTTTTGAAGAATTTGAAGAAAAATATTCAAACATCCGATTAGTAAAAGTAAAAAATAACGAAGCTTTTTGGGGAAATAAAAAATATGCTTTAACATTAGGTATCAAAGCCTCAACAAAAGACTACTTATTGTTTACAGACGCTGATTGCTATCCAAATTCAAAAGATTGGATTACTGCTATGAGTTCGCAATTTACAATGAACAAAACAATCGTTTTAGGATATGGAGGTTATGAAAAAAAAGAACGCTCTTTATTGAATAAAATTATTCGTTTTGAAACAGTTCTTACGGCAATGCAATATTTTTCATGGGCGAAAGCAGGACTTCCATACATGGGCGTAGGAAGAAATTTAGCTTATAAAAAAGAAGAGTTTTTTAATGTAAATGGATTTATAGATCACATCCAGATTCGTTCCGGTGATGATGATTTATTTGTAAATCAGGCAGCAAACAAAGCAAACACTACCATTGCATATAGTCCTGAAAGTTTCACTTATTCTAAAGCAAAAGAAACCTATAAAGAATGGTTTACCCAAAAAAGAAGACATGTCGCTACAGCAAATTATTATAAGTTTTTTGACAAAATGCAATTAGGTCTTTTTTACAGTTCACAATTATTGTTCTTTTTATTAGTTATTATTTTATTGGCTTTCCAATTCCAATGGATTGCTGTATTGGCATTATTGGCAACCCGATACACGATCGCCTGGA
>Ga0308157_10010324_pt1 | contig 10141 bp, 11 predicted proteins | sample PhyBR1_FD_201035 | JGI IMG/M metagenome (GOLD analysis project Ga0308157, IMG submission 201035) | Phyllosphere microbial communities from UC Gill Tract Community Farm, Albany, California, United States - DLSLB.R1 | ecosystem: Host-associated > Plants > Phyllosphere > Unclassified | place: USA... | reverse complement strand
TGCCTGGAACCTGGGGTCGGTCACCACAAGCTCAGCTTTTCACACTCCCGAGGCAGCCTTTTCAGGGCGGAATCTGGAAGTTAGGTTATTCAATAAAGGTTCTATATATAAATAGCAGTAGTAGTAGAGCAAGCGCGAAATTGTGGACAAGCACGTTTTCTCCTTGCCCGACAAGGGCTTGGCTTCCATCAAACCTTGTGTTCGGAACGCCGGGAAAGTGCGGGAGTCACAGACAACAACTTTGCCGGCCGCGATTCTTCTGTGGATAAGCACCCAGTTGCTCTGTTTTCATCCACAGACTTATCCACATCGCGGGTGGATCTGGCCGATCACCGGACATGAAAAAAGGCCCCGAGGGGCCTTTCAGTGAGGATGGAGCCGTCGTGGCCCAGAAATTTCAGAAATGGAAGCCGTAGCGCAGCTGAACGAAGTTCTCTCCTGGGTTAGGGCGCTTGATGCGGGCGTTGGACACGTGCTGTACGCGCACCGACAGTTCGTGCCGGCGCTGTTCGCCGAAATTCACGCCCAGGCCCACATGCGAGGCGAAGTTGAAGGTGGTGCTGAATTCCTTCTCTGTGGTGCGGTAGCGGTCGTCTGCCAGCGTGGCGCCCACACCGGCTTCCCAGAACCAGGGAGAGCGACCTTCGTCAGGACGCAGGCGCAGCGTCGGGGTGATGCCCAGCACGTTGATGCTGTCGTAACCGGCCGCTCCGTTGAAGGACCAGCGGCTCAGGTTGATGTCCCAGTGGCCTCGCAGTTCTCCGCCCAGCAGGGAAGAGCGCCAAGTGTTCCAGGGCAGGGTCACGCCGATGGTGGCGGCATCGGTGCTGTGTTCCGCCCAATTGCCCTGCACGTAGACCGACGGTGCGTGCAAGGCGTCTCCCGCCACCTGGGCCTGCGCGGAGCCGGTAGCCGCACTCCATGCCAAAAGGGCGAGGCCCGCGCTGAGCGCAATCGATGCGCTACGGCGCGCGAACTCGGGAGTGGCGAACAAGGAAGCGCGACGAGGCTGTGTGAGGTGCAGCATGGGAGTTGTCTGGGATGACCGCAGAGTTATAAAAATATGTAACGAACTCTATGCTTCTGTGCGCGCGGGCGTTTGTAGGCGGCTGCCTCGACCACGATACGGACTCGGGCATCTGTCATGCGCTTTACACAATGCCCCTGTTGTGTACAAAAAGGCGATCGCAGCACGCTAAAAAAAGACCCGGCACGTGTGGCCGGGTCGCTCGTCAACGCAGGTGAATGGAAACCTCGGGCCTATTCCATGCGGGGCAGGCCCAGGCCGTCCGGTTACTTCTGTGCCGCTGATGCGCGGGGAGCCGGTGGCTGGGGCGTGGCCTTGCCTTGCTCGCCCGGGGCACCGCGGTGTCCGCCGCGGGCACCGTGGTCGGGCTTGCCGTCACGGTGGCCACGCGGGCCGTCCATGCGCTGGTGCATGCGGCGGCCTTCGGCATCGAAGGTCTTCTGCTGCTCTGGCGACAGGGCGGCGTAGAAAGTCTTGACCGCTTCGTCACGGCGATCCATCTCGGCCGAGCGCTGGGCGCGGATGGCGCGCATGCGGTCGATGCGTTCGGGCGTCGTCAGCTGCTCCATGCCTTTGTGGTCCAGGCCGGCGTGGCGGTCACGGGCAGGCGGCTGCATGGCGGTGGTGAACGTGGTCCAGGCGGATTCCTGGGCGGGCGTGATGTTCAGCTTCTGCTTGAGTTGCGCAGCGCGCTGGGCCTGGTGCTCCTTGAACTTCTCGGGAGACGGCGCGCGGTGGTGGCGCGGGCCACCACGGGTACCGTCGGCCGGGGCCTGTTCTGCCTGGGTCGTGCCAGGGGCAGGTGCGGGTGGTGCGGGCTGCGCCATGGCAGGTGCCGTGAGGGCGACGAGCAAGGCGGCTGCCAGCGTGGTGGATGCAAGGCGTTGTTGGAAGATGCGTGCCATGGTGTTTTCCTTTCAGTCTTCACGGGGAAGGGGAAGCGCCGGGACGGTTGCTCTCAGGGATGTGGATGTCTCAGCGCCTGGAATCCAGTGTCTGCCCGCGATGTAACGCCGCCATGCGCGCTTCATGTGGGTGTGTAAAGTTCTGCCAACGCTTGGTTGACGTGCCGGCGATGTGCGCTTGGAAGGCTGGCGTGTGGATAAGTGCCAAATAGGCCGCCAGCGCTTATGTAATAAGCGCTGGTAGCTATCAAATCAGGAATCTACGCGTCGGATCGACGTAACGGCCGGTAGCGCGCTGCGCGGGGAGCGCGCGAGCGTCGACAATGGCGGCCCGGTGACTGCGGCCATGTGGCCGTTCACCGCCGAGCAGAGTTCAGAAGTACGAAGGGTGAGTCCGTGTTCAAAAGCATGATCGTGTACCGCATTGCGTCGCAATGGCAGGTCGAATTGACGCAGGTGGAAGAGGCGCTGGCCAAGACGCCTTTCATGGAATGCGGCGCCACGCAGGAAAAGTCGTTCGGCTGGGTGCCGCCGCGCGGCGACGAGAACGGGCTGTTCGCCGAATCGGTGGGCGGGCAGTGGATCCTGCGCTTCATGGTTGAGTCCAAGGTGCTGCCTGGCTCCGTCTTGGCACGCAAGGTCAAGGACAAGGCTGCGCGCATCGAGCAGGAAACCGGCCGCAAGCCCGGCAAGAAGGAAAGCAAGGAGCTCAAGGAAGAAGCCAAACTCGACCTGCTGCCCATGGCCTTCACCAAGCAGGGTTCGATGTTCGTGTGGATCGACCCGCAGGCGCACCTGCTGGTGCTGGACACCTCGTCCCAAGGCCGCGCCGACGAGGTGGTGAGCCTGCTGGTCGAGGCGCTGCCGGGCCTGTCCGTGGCGCTGCTTGATACGCAGACCAGCCCGCAGGCGGCGATGTCGCACTGGCTCAGCACGCAGGAGCCGCCCGTGGGCTTCAGCGTGGACCGCGAGTGCGAGCTCAAGAGCGCCGACGAATCCAAGGCCGTGGTGCGCTACTCGCGCCACCCGCTCGACATCGAGGAAGTGCAGGCGCACATCGCCGCCGGCAAACTGCCCACCAAACTGGCGATGACCTGGGATGACCGCGTGTCGTTCGTGCTCAGCGAAGGCCTGCAGCTCAAGAAGGTGTCGTTCCTCGACACGGTGTTCGAGGGCCAGGGCAAGGACGACGGCGGGTTCGACACCGACGTGGCGATCGCCACGGGCGAGCTGACCAAGCTGATTCCCGACCTGATCGAGGCTCTGGGGGGTGAAGGCCGCACGGAGCTGGGCGGCGCTGCACCGGGCGCGGCCACCGCACCGGCTGCCGAAGGGGCCTCGAACCGCGTCGTCACCACGACGGCAGGTACCGAGGACGACGACGCGCCGTTCTGACGGCCGCTCGCAGCAGCGCGGTGGGCGCGCCGCCATGGCGCTGAAACCGCAGTGCGCGAGGGGGCTTGGTTTGGCGTAACGGGCAGCGGCATGCAGGATGGGGGCGTCACATCGACCCCGATCCGGAGGCTTTGCCATGTCCCTTGTCCGCCGTCTGCCCATTACCGTCGCGTTGGCCGCGACCTTGTCCTTTGCCAGTGCGGCCCACGCGCACCATGGCTGGTCCTGGGCCGAAGACGCCCAGAGCGAGCTGGCTGGCACCGTGCAGCGCGTGCAGGTCGCGCCACCCCATCCCTGGCTGGATGTGAAGACTGCGCAGGGCGTGGTTTGGCGCGTGGACCTGGGCAACCCCACGCAGACCGAGCGTTCCGGCTTCACGGAAAGCGCTGCCAAGCCCGGCGACGCCATCACCGTGGTGGGGAACCGCGACAAGGACAGCACGCGCCAGCGCATGAAGGCCGTGCAGATCACGGTGGAAGGCAAGCCCTACGTGATGTACCCCGAGCGCGTCGAGAAGCGCTGAGTGTCTTTCGCCATCCCGTCCTGAGCCCCCATGGAGCCCGCCGGGTTCACCGCGTTGCTCGAAGCCCTGGCCACTGTGCCGCCCGCCGCATGGCTGGCACGCTCGGGCACGGCTTATCTGATGGTGAATGCGCTGCACATCGCGGCGCTGGGCTTGGGGGTGGGTGCGGCGATGTTGCTGGATCTGCGCCTGCTGCAGGCCGTGGGTCGCCAGTTGCCGTTGGTGTTGCTGGGCCCTTTTCTCTCGCGCGCTGCGGCGGCCGGCCTGGGTTTGGCGGTGCTCACCGGGCTGTGGCTGTTCAGCGTGCGTGGGGCGGAGTATGTGGATAACCCGGCTTTTCTCATCAAGCTCGCACTGATCGGCCTGGCGCTGGCCAACGCGGGCGTGATGCATGCCAGTGGCCGTTGGACCGCCAGCCTGCGTGCCGGCCATGCGGGTGGGGTGGCGCGTGCGCAGGCGCTGCTGTCCCTCGGCCTGTGGTTGGGTGCCTTGCTGGCCGGGCGCTGGATCGGGTTTCTGTAGGCAGCGGCCCGTGCGTGCGTGGGGAGCAGGGCGGCATGCCGCTACCATCGCCGTCCATGGCGCTCAACTGGGTCTGGATCGGTTTCTTCACTGTGGCATTCGCCACAGCCGTGGCGCGCTGGCTGCTGGGCGACGACGGCATCTTCCAGGCGCTGCTGGCGGCGCTGTTCGACGGCGCGCGCTCGGGCTTCGAGATCTCTCTGGGTCTGGCGGGCGTGATGGCGCTGTGGCTGGGCCTGATGCGGGTGGGCGAGCGCGCCGGCATGATCGAATTGCTGGCCCGCGTGGCCGGGCCGCTGCTGCGGCGCCTGTTCCCCGGCGTGCCACAAGGCCACCCGGCGCAGGGCGCGATGACCATGAACATTTCGGCCAACCTGCTGGGGCTCGACAACGCGGCCACGCCGCTGGGCCTGACGGCCATGCGCGAGCTGCAGACGCTGAACACGCGCCAGCCCGATGCCGCGAGCAATGCGCAGATCATGTTCGTGGTGATGAACACGGCGGGCCTCACGCTGATTCCCACCTCGGTAATCGCCATCCGCCAGAGCATCGCGCTCAAGCAGGGCCTGGGCGCCAGCTTCAATGCGGCCGACATCTTTCTGCCCACGCTGATCGTCACCTTCATCTCGCTGCTGGCGGGCGTGCTGGCCGTGGCCGTGTGCCAGCGGTTGCCGCTGTGGCGCGCGCGCTTTCTGGTGCCGGTGGGCGTGGCGGCGGGCCTGCTGGCAGCGGCGGTGACGGCGCTGGCGCGCCTGCCCGCCGACCAAGCCGCGCGCATCGCAGGCACCACGGGCGCCGCCGTCATCCTGGGCGTGGTGATGCTCTTCGTGCTGGCGGGTGCCGTGCGGCGCGTGAACGTGTACGACGCCTTCATCGACGGTGCGAAAGAGGGCTTTGGTGTGGCCATCCAGATCGTGCCGTACCTCATCGCCATCCTGGTCGCCATCGGCGTGTTCCGGGCGGCGGGGTGCATGGACTTTCTGCTGTCCGCCATCGGCGCCGGCGTGGCCGCGCTGGGCTGGAACACCGACTTTCTGCCGGCGCTGCCCGTGGGGCTGATGAAGGTGTTGTCGGGCGCCGGAGCACGGGGGTTGATGATCGATGTGATGCAGGTGCACGGCGTGGATTCGTTCCCCGGGCGCCTCGCAGCCATCGTGCAGGGCTCGACGGAGACCACGTTCTACGTGCTGGCCGTGTACTTCGGCAGCGTGGGCATCCAGCACGCGCGCCACGCACTGGCCTGCGCGCTGTTCGCCGATGCCGTGGGGCTGGCGGCGGCGATCGGCGTGGGCTACGCCATGCTGCGCTGAGGTCAGGCGCGTACCGGGTAGGCCTGCAGCACCGCCGCCAATCCGTGCAGGGACTGCCGGAGTTGCGTCTGGTCGATGGCGATCTCGAACGCCAGGCGCTGCGGGCCGCCGGGCTGGTCGGTCGCCTCGCCGGTGATCCGCAGATGCCCCAGGCCATCGCCGGTCACCGACAGTTCCAGCTGGCCTTCCAGCGTGCTGAAGGTGGCGCTGCCCGACAGGGACTGGTACAGCACTGCCAGCTGATCATGGAAAGCCTGCAGCTCATGGGTGAGCAGGGCGGCTGCAAAGCGCCCCTGAAACGCGCCGCAGTGCACGGAGATGTCCGCTGTGACCCAGTTGTCATCGTAGTAGTCGCCCGTCGGCGCGCGCTCATAGCCGGAGATGGCGACTTCCAGCCGTTCTCGCTCCTGGCCGCCAAAGGCAAAGGTTTCCATCGGGTCTCCTGTTTCGTGGGGCATGGCAGTGTCGTTGCCACCGCAACGGCGCGATCTGCGCCGGGCCGTGTCCACCGAACCGCAGCGTAAACCTTGGACAATCGGCCCCTGGATTGTGTTTCCCCTTTGACTCCGAAAGAAGACGCCGTGACCGACACCCCGCAACGCCCCGAACTGCCCGACCACCTCTCCGTCGACCCGCGCAGCAAGTTCCATGTGCCCGCCGTGTTCGAGCACGACATCGGCATCCGCTTCAACGGCAAGGAGCGCTTCGACGTCGAGGAATACTGCGTGAGCGAAGGCTTCGTCAAAGTGCCCGCCGGCAAGACCCTGGACCGCAAGGGCCGCCCGCTGCTGATCACGCTCAAGGGTACGGTCGAAGCGTTCTACAAGTAAGCCGGCCTCTCTGCCGATGCCTGCCGCCCCGACGGATCTGACCCTGCGCCCTGTCGGCGAGGGAGAGCTGGATGCGTTGCTGGCGCTGTACGCGCACCTGCACGCGGTGGACGAACCGTCCCTGTCGGGCGACGCAGCTGCCGCAGCGTGGCGGGAGCTGTCCGGCAGCCCGCGCCACCGGTGCGTGGGCAGTTATGTGGGCCATGTTCTGGTCGCCAGTTGCGTGGCGACGGTGATTCCGAACCTGACGCGCGGTTGCCGGCCCTACGCCGTCATCGAGAACGTCGTCACCCACGCGCAGCACCGTGGGCGCGGCCACGGCAAGGCCGTGCTGCACAGCGCCTTGCAGTGGTGCTGGGCGCAGGGCTGCTACAAGGCCATGCTGATGACGGGGCGCAAGGATGCGGCGACGCTGCAGTTCTATGCGTCTGCCGGATTCGACGGCGAGTCGAAGCGCGCCTTCGTCGCCCGCCCGTAACGGAAATATTAAAAAGTGAGCGGCTGACGCTTATCTACTAATGGTTTCGATTCAATAAGTATCTGAAACCAAAGAAATACAAACGCTGACTGCTATGGTTTTATGCCTGGGCCGCCAGATCATCCAGGATCGGGCAGTCCGGACGGTCGTTCCCCTGGCAGCAACCCACCAGCGACTGCAGCGTGCGCTGCATGGCTTGCATGGCGGCGATGCGGGTACCTAAGTCGTCGATGTGGGCCTGGGCAATCTTCTTCACATGGGCGCTGGCGCGGCGCTTGTCTTGCCACAGGCCGAGCAGGGTGGCGATCTCTTCCATCGAGAACCCCAGATCGCGCGCGCGGCGGATGAAGCGCAGCGTGTGCACGTCGGCGTCGGAATACTGGCGGTAGCCACTGTCGGTGCGCGCCACGGGCGCCAGCAGTCCCAGCGACTCGTAATGGCGCACCATGCGCGGCGACACGCCCGCGCGCTCGGCCGCAGTGCCGATGGGCACCGGCCCGCCGGAATGCGCTGCAGGGGCTGCGCGGGAGCTCATGCAGCGACCGTATAGCCTTCTTCGGTGATGGCGGCGGCCAGGGGGTCGCGGGCGTGGTCGCTTTCCACCGTCACCTTGCCGGTGGGCAGGTCGACCGTGACCAGCGCTTCGGGGTCGACCTGGCGGACGGCGTGCACGACGGCGCGTTCGCAGTGGCCGCAGGTCATGCCCTGGACTTGGAGGATGTGTTGCATGGGGTGCTCCGTTCTGTAAGGGTGTGAAGGAAAAGGACTGGGCCGATGATGAACCCTGACATGGTGGCAGAGTCAAGCCCTTCGGTGGGGGTTCGGGCTGACCTATCTCCTTGACCTTGCCATGCTGTCAAGGTTTATGGTGCAGGACATGAACACGTCTGCCGCCTCCGCCACCCCTTCGCCCGATACCGCCGGTTCTCTTGATCTGGGCATTGCGGGCATGACCTGCGCCAGTTGCTCGGGCCGCGTGGAGCGCGCGCTGCGCAAGGTGCCGGGCGTGCAGGACGCGACGGTGAACCTGGCGACCGAGCGGGCGCATGTGGCCTATGCGGCACCGGCGGGCGAGTCTCCCGCGCAGATGGAGGCCATTCTGCGGCGTGCGGTGCGCAATGCGGGCTACGAGCCGCGCTCGGTGCAGGAGCAGGTGGCGGATGCGCAGGACGCCTCGCCCTGGGCGGGCTTTCTGCCGGTGGCTGCGGGGCTGGCGCTGTCGGCGCCGCTGGTGCTGCCCATGCTGGGCGATCTGTTCGGTCAGCACTGGATGCTGCCCGCGTGGCTGCAGTTCGTGCTGGCGACGCCGGTGCAATTCATTCTGGGAGCGCGCTTCTACAAGGCCGGCTGGCACGCGGCGCGCGCGCTCACCGGCAACATGGACCTGCTGGTGGCCATCGGCACCAGCGCGGGCTACGGGTTGTCGCTCTGGCTGTGGCTGACCGCGCACGCAGGGCATGCGCCGCACCTGTACTTCGAGGCCTCGGCGGTGGTGATCACACTGGTGTTGCTGGGCAAGTGGCTGGAGGCGCGTGCCAAGCGGCAGACCACCACCGCCATTCGCGCGCTGCATGCGCTGCGGCCCGATGTGGCGCACCTGATCGGCCGTGACGGCGAGGTGGACGTGCCCGTGGCCGAGGTGATGGCCGGCGACCGCATCGTGGTGCGGCCGGGCGAGCGCATTCCCGTGGACGGCACGGTGCTGGAAGGCCACACGCAGGTGGACGAATCCATGCTGACCGGCGAGCCGCTGCCCGTGCCGCGCGAGCCGGGGGGGGCGCTCACCGGTGGCTCCATCAATGGCGACGGGCGCGTGGTGATGCAGGTGACGGCGGTGGGCAGCGAGACCGTGCTGGCCCGCATCATCCGGCTGGTGGAAGACGCGCAGTCGGCCAAGGCGCCCATCCAGCGGCTGGTGGACCGCGTGTCGGCCGTCTTCGTGCCGGCGGTGCTGCTGATCGCGCTGTGCACGCTGCTGGGCTGGCTGTGGGCCGGAGCGGGGGGCGAGGCGGCACTGATCCACGCCGTGGCGGTGCTGGTGATTGCCTGCCCCTGCGCACTGGGCCTGGCGACCCCGGCGGCCATCATGGCCGGCACGGGCGTGGCCGCGAAGCACGGCATCCTGATCAAGGACGCCGAAGCGCTGGAACTGGCGCACCGTGTGGACACCGTGGCCTTCGACAAGACCGGCACGCTGACGGTAGGCCGGCCGCGCCTGACGACGTTCGAAGTGGCTGCAGGCGAAGACGAGGTGACTTTGCTGGCGGCAGTAGCCGGCGTGCAAAGCGGCAGCGAGCACCCGCTGGCCCGTGCCGTGTTGCAGGCGGCGCGTGACCGCAGTCTGGACGTGCCGCAGCCCGAGGGCGTGCGCGCCGTACCGGGCCGCGGCACGGAGGGCGTGGTGCACACGCGCAGCTACCAGGTGGGCAGCCTGCGCTGGATGGAGGAACTGGGAGCGCCGCTGGACGCGTGGCGTGGCCGTGCCCAAGCCCTGCAGGCCGACGGTGCCACGGTGTCGGTGCTGGCCGAGCGCACGGCGCAGGGCGTTGCGGTGCGCGCGCTGCTGGCCTTTGGCGACGAGCCCAAGCCCGGTGCCCACGAGGCGCTGCAGGCACTGCGCCAGCGCGGTATCCGCACGGTGATGATCTCGGGTGACAACCGGGGTGCAGCCGAAGCCATGGCGCGCCGGTTGGGGCTGGACCCGGACGCGGGCGAGGTGATGGCCGAGGTGCTGCCGGGCGACAAGGCGGCGGCCATTGCCGCGTTGAAGGGGCGTGGGCGCGAAGGCCCCCTTGGGGAGCAGCGACCCAGCGCAGCGGCGGAGCGTGGGGGCCACATCATCGCGATGGTGGGCGACGGCGTGAACGATGCCCCGGCCCTGGCCGCTGCCGACGTGGGCATGGCCATGGGCAATGGCACCGATGTGGCCATGCACGCCGCAGGCATCACGCTGATGCGGGGCGACCCGCAACTGGTGGCGGCTGCGCTGGAGATATCGCACCGCACGGTGGCCAAGATTCGCCAGAACCTGTTCTGGGCCTTCGCGTATAACGTGGCGGGCATTCCACTGGCGGCGCTCGGTTACCTGAGCCCGGTGGTGGCAGGCGCGGCCATGGCGTTGAGCTCCGTCAGCGTGATGGCCAATGCTTTG
>Ga0308157_10010323_pt1 | contig 10142 bp, 14 predicted proteins | sample PhyBR1_FD_201035 | JGI IMG/M metagenome (GOLD analysis project Ga0308157, IMG submission 201035) | Phyllosphere microbial communities from UC Gill Tract Community Farm, Albany, California, United States - DLSLB.R1 | ecosystem: Host-associated > Plants > Phyllosphere > Unclassified | place: USA... | reverse complement strand
ATGAATCTTTGGAACATCGTGTTCGGATCGCTGACGGGTTCGCTTCCAGCACATTTAGTACAGACTTTGAGAATTTACCTGATGACGCCGATTTAGGCGGCTTCCTGTATCGTTTTACCCCGAGGGACCGCACATGAGCATGTTCAACCGGAATGCTGACCAGTTTTGTGATTTGAGCGGTTTCGATCCAGATACCCCGCGTCCCGTCATATTCGCCCATGATGGCTCCGATATCACGCTGATCGAAATCAAGGGGATTCGCTCGATCACGTCCGAAGTCGAGTTTTCTGACCGCATGGTGGATATTTTCGCGGCCGAGCTGGCGCAAATCCTGAAAACGCCCGGCCATAACATGTCCATATCGTATGAGTGCTCCTACAACGCGGAGAAGGTCGTTGATGAGCACCTTGACCGTGCCCGTCATAATGCCGAGCTGAAACAGTTGCGGATCGATACGATCCTGCGAGAAACGCGCGAGGTTATTCTAAAAAGGGCGGTCAACGAGCGGGTTATCATGGCGCTCACGTCGCGGCCGATTGCCGGGCCACAGCGCGAAATGATGATGCAAAAAAAGGCCAACGACGAGGCTCGCAGCGAACTGCCGGCGATGCGGTCAGCAATGGACCCATTCATCGAATTAAAAGGGCTTGAAGGCCCGCACATGGCTTATGTGCAGAGCGTCCTTTCGGCCTTGAGACGATGCGGCGTGATGGCCGATGTCATTAGACCGAAAGAAGACGGATCGCGACCGGACATCGCGGCGATCCGGCAGGGCATCTTTTATCATGAGACGCCGGATGATTGGTTGCCTCACGAACCCGGCGCTGTGAAGTATCCTCCGATCAAAAAGACCTTCGACAGCGATGTGTCCGATTTCTTCGCGCAGCCCTTGGCAAAGCAGATTTTGTCGTCTGCACCGGTTGTTTCTCAAGACATGCGGCAAATTAAATGGGGTCCCCGAACCTTTTCCGTTTGTCAGGTTCATCGTTTTCCCAAGAACCTACGGCCCTTCAACATACTTGTTTCTCGGTTGCGGTCGGAAAAAATGCCGTACCGGATCACTCTACATCTGGAATCGCTTAATCACGCGGATCGGCGCTCTATAGGACTGCGGCAGGTTGCAGCGCAGCTCTTGGGCATCTTCAATTCAACGACGAAACTTCTTGGGCAGAATCTTCAACTCGTGACGCAGGCACTAGGGTCCGACACTGAAGCCGTTGTAAAGGCTAATCTGGAAGCTGCGACGTGGATCGAACCACATGAGCGACAAGAGTTGCTGCCCACGCGCGCCTCGCGTCTTCTGGTTGATATCCAGTCGTGGGGAGATTGTTCCGTTTCTGACAGCCCGGCAAATCCGGTGCGGGTGCTGGCTGAGACTGTCGCCGGTATGAACGCAACATCGAAAGGATGGCGCGGGGTGCTTGCACCCGTTTCCGACTTGTCGGTCATCATGCCCCTACACCGCACCGCCCCGGTTTTCCAAGCCGGTGATAGTATCTTCACGGGTTTGGATGGGTCGCTGCTACCTCACAGGGCGTTCGCGCCGGAGCAGCCAGCGTGGCTTACCCTTGGCAGCGCCGGTACGGGTTCGGGTAAATCTGTCCTTTTCAACCGCATGAACTTTGATCTGATGGCATACAGGTCAGGCAGCGAGCTACCTTTCATGATGATCGCTGACGTGGGCGTGTCATCGAGCGGCTGCATGAACTTGCTGAAGGAGCTGTTACCTCCCGAACGGCAGAATGAGGTTTTGTACGTTCGACCGAAAAACACGGCTGAGTGGGCGGTCAATCCCTTCGACATTTCGCTTGGGTCGCGTAGCCCCCTCGACCGCGAGCGGGTTTACCTGAAGAATTTCCTTTTGACCGCGATCCCGATGAAGGAGGATCTGCTTCCCGAGCTGATGACGCGCATTATCTCGCGAGTATACGAGGTCAAGAGTGATCTCAGCATCGATTCACGGCCCAACAGGTGGCAGGCGAACCTTGATCCGGTTCTGAATGATGCCGCCGCCGCCGCAGGCATCGTGTTGAGTGACAAAACGCGCTACTGGACGCTCGTGGACGAGTTTATGAGGCGCGGGCAACCTTCCATGGCCGCAAGGGCGCAACGCTACGCAGCGCCTCGCTTCAAGGACATTGCGACGATCATTGCCGAACCGCAGATGAAAAAGGATTTCGGCGAGGAAATGCTCGAAAAGCTGCAACGCTATCTGGAAGCGCTTGAGGCGGCATATCCGATGTTCGCCAGCCATACGACTATGGAAACCGGCGCAGCTCGCGTGATGGCTGTCGATCTTCAAGACCTTTTGACTGTCGGTTCGCTCAATGATGAGTTGAGCCGGAAAAACACCCTGATGTTCCTCATGACACGACAGTTGTTCATGGCGAAAATTGCTGGCGACAAAGACGACATCCGCGCCATGACCTTTCCTCAAGAGGAAGCCATTCGGACAATTTATGAGGAATATTGGACGAGGCAATTCCAAACGATTGCCGAAACTCCGAAGCGCCTGATGATGGACGAATACCATCTGACCGGCACTATCGACACCATTAACGAGGTTGTCTGGCACGATTGCCGTACAGGCCGTAAGTGGAATCTTGAGGTTTGCTTGGTCAGTCAGGAGCTAGGCGATTTTCGTGGTCTTACATCGCAGGCCACGACGATCATGATCTTGAACTCGGATTCGCAGGAAGCCCGCAGAAAGATTATCGATGAGCTTGGCGGCACGGAAGCTATCGACAAAGCCTTGACGACATATGTGAACGGTCCTGATCCTTCAGACCCGTCGAAGGGCGCGAACGTGCTTGTGATGTACAAGCTCCGAAATGACGAAAAGCGGTGGGTCATATTCAATAATGCTCTCGGTGTACGGATGCTTTGGGCGCTTTCCACGAAAGCGGAGGATCGAGCCGTTCGCGATGAAATCTATCGCCGCGTGCCACTGGATCGAGCACTCGACATCCTCGCCCGGCGCTTTCCAGAGGGAACCGCAATTTCGCGATGGAATGAGATCGCGCGTTCAAAAAAACGGAATAATGACTCTCTGGCGAAGGTGCTCGCGGATGAGGTCATGCAGTACGATGCACAATACTCGTTCAAGCAAGCAGCGGAATGAGAATGAAGGCTTTGCATTTCACAACGAAAAAGTTATCTGATATGTTGTGAATGGTAGCGGGTTGTAGTAAGACCGAAATCGATTATTCGCCCCCGAAACAGGGATGAAAAGGAGATGGGAATGAGCGGAGTCAGTTCGGCCATGACGGCTGTGAAGGACAGATATTATGGGGCGCTCGCTACTGCGAGTGTATCCTACTTTGCGTTGACGACATGGGCGTTCGCACAGGGGGCAGACCCCAAAGCGCCGCTCGATTTCCAGAAACAGGCGCAGTCGGCCGCTGCCAGTTCTCGTCTGAATCCGGACGATGCCCAATCGGGCTTGAACAACGTAGGCTCGACCTTCCTGTACGCAGGCAGTGCGCTCTCCATCATGTTTGCGCTCTACTCGCTCTACAAATGGTGGGATGCTGTCAACAACGAGCAGAGCCGTCACAGTGCTGGCGGATCGTTCATGGCAGCGTGTATCGCTGGCGTGATCGGCATTGTCGGTATCTTCGTTGGTTGGGTCCAGTCTGTTGCCCTCGGTGGCGGCAGCTAATCTGCTTCCCAATGAGCTGTAAGAGCAGAAAAGCCCCGGCCACAAGCCGGGGCTTTTTCGTTGGGATAAGTTTTTAAGACACAAAAAAAGAGAGCCGCGACTTAATCACGGCTCTCTCAGGGATAGGCATTGCTTGGGAGGATCGTTCCTATCAGGTGTTCATATATTTGGCGTGGCATTCGCTAACTTTCACGGGGGACCAGCGCTCAGATGCGGCCGCTACTGCAACTGCTTCAGCCTCGTTTATAGATTGCGTCAAGCGCTTGCGCTCTTCATGCAAAGCCTCGATTTTCGTGAGGTAAACGTAGACAAAATGATCATCCATTTTAGGAAGTTTGCGGAGCCAGTGACGCATTTGAATGCCTTTCCATTCGGCTTGATATAAGCTACAGATACTTATCTTTTCATTCGAAACCAAAGTCAATATAAGTGACAGATAGTGATCTAAAAAAATCCGCTAGGGGAAGAGCCTTGTCGCCGTGGCAAGCACGCGCCCATGCGGCCGGGCTTCAGCAGAAGGTATTGGCGGAGATCACCGGCAAAACCGAGATCAACGTGAGCCAGCAGCTTCGCGGAATGTACGGAGGGAAGGGCGAGCCGCCCCGCTATGTTGTGGCGACGATCATCGCTTGGGAGCTGATGACGCTCGATCAGCGCGAGGAATGGCTGGCGCAGCTCGGTAGTAAGGGAACCTTGCCGACACAGCATTTCACACGCTCCAACGTCATGGAGCGCTTCCGTGCGGCCGTTAGAGCGCGCAGGGAAGAAGTCTCGCTGTCGCGTGAGCAAATAGCCAACGCAATCGGAACCACGCGACGAGCTATCAAGGATTTCGAGGATGGAGGCGATGTCTCTATGTCTCTTGCGGCCAAGATCGCGGAATCTGTCGGATTGAGCATTGATGTGGTCGATACGGCGACCGCGAGCGGAATCGCTGGCGGATCGGCCGTAACCAGAGATACCGACACCTATGAAATCTCGGATTCCCTACCAGATGATTTGGAGGGAGCATGAGCGACGACAAGCTGAATGTGCTTCTTTACGACCGGCAGGTTGGCACGCTGGAGCGTTCGCGGGAGGGCGTCTACTTCACCTACTCTAATGCTTGGCTCGATGATGTTCGGAACGGCCGAGGCGGTCATGCGCTATCCATCTCGATGCCTCTCCATGAAAGGGAACATGGGCCAAGGGTTGTTGAGCCATTCATTGCAGGTCTTTTGCCTGATAGTGCGGTTCATCGGCGGAAAATCGCCGAGAGCTTCGGGATTGATCCGGGTCATGAGAGCGATTTTGAATTTCTCCGAAAAATCGGCCGGGATTGTGCTGGCGCTGTGGTTTTCACAGACCCCAATGATCCCTATGCCGATATTCGCGAGCCGCCCAAGCTCAAAAGGCTTTCGGATGGCGAGCTGGCGCAATACCTGCGTGATCTTCCGATCCGGCCTCTCGTAGATGACCCCGAGACAGGGACGCGCCTATCTTTGGCTGGCGTCAACGATAAAACTGCGGTGGTCATCTCGGGTGGCGTTGTGTCGCTCCCTTTGAACGGATTTCCGTCCTCTCATATTCTGAAAGTGGATATTGCCGGGCTGAAGGACTCGATTAAGACAGAGCATTTTTGCCTGCGGCTTGCGGATGCCTGCGGAATCAGAGTGCCGAAGTCCTCGATTCATCAGGTCGAGGATACGGTCTATATGCGTGTGGCGCGCTACGACCGACGCTTGCAGATGCGAGAGAACGGGCCTGCATTGCTGATCCGTGCACATCAGGAGGATATGTGTCAGGCGCTCGCCATACATCCAGAGTCGAAATACGAGGACAATCGCTATAGCCCCGGCCCCGGCTGGAAAGATATGGCCGAGGTAATGAAAATGATGGAGCGCCCGGCCGTCGATCAAGCAGGATTGCTCGACAGAGCGCTTTTCCAATACCTATCCGGCAACCCTGATGCTCACGGGAAAAACTATGCGATCCGGTATTCGCCGGGCGGGCAAATGTCGTTGTCGCCACTGTATGACCTGAATAATCAGGCAGCGTTTGCAGTCAACTACAAGAACGTCAAGCCTCGCATGGCTATGGCAATTGGACGAGATCGAGACGCTCCTGACAAGGGCGAGTTCTGGCGCACCAGAATCACCCGAGATCATTGGGCAGACTTTGCAAAAGACGTGGGAATGCCAGCGGCGCACGTCTTTAAAAAGCTCGATGAGATGACGACGCGCATCAGCGCTGCGGTGACGACGCTTCGAGAGGAATTCCGTCATACGCTGGCGGATACGCCGCTGTTGGATGTGATCGTAGAGGACATTGTGGGCCGCGCTGACGCGGTGAAACACAACCGCCCCGAGCCGGAACGGCAGCAGTTTCGAACGCCATCCAGTGGGCCGTCTGTCGGCATGTGACTGTTTGAACCTGAGCGTCCATCTTCGATAAAGTTGGACTTTCTGATCGGACAAAATACAATGAGATTTATTTTGATTTCATTGTGAATTGGACGAGGGCAATGGTCTTGAAGAACGGGATGATTTTTTTCTGGATCGGAGTCGTTGCTGGCGTCGTTGGTGTCTTGATGATCCTGAAGGATGGAGGCGGCCCTTATTCATTCGTCTGCATTGGCTGCTGGATAGTCCTTTGGGTGATAGCAATTAGAGCCGCGTTGAAACAGAACGAGCTATGAGCGGAGGCGTGAACATGAACTATGACCAGATGAGAGAAGAGCAGCGCCGCATACAAGAGCAGCAGCGCGAGGAACTGCGCCGGGCTGACGAACTGCGTCGTCAGGAAGCTATACGCGAAGAGCAGAGACGGCAGGACGATCTGAGGCGGCAGGAAGAGCAGCGGCGACGCATGGATCGCTGAAGAAGCACTGAGGGCTGTTGATGTTCTCTGGCGCTGAAGTGTTCAACGTCAACTTGACTCACTCGGGCGAGAGAACATAATAGGAACAAACAACAGCTAGCATTGCCGAGATTTCCATGAAAACCGCCATGTCGGCAGGTCAGCCAGTTTCCGTTTCGTATGTCCTGCGAGAAATCAAAACGGCGGGCCTTCGTGTTTCGGCCGGGTTTCCTTCCCCCGCAGGGGATGACCTCGAAGATCCAGTAGACCTCATCGCTTGGATGGTGCGCCATGAACACGCAACATTTTGGTTCCGTGTAAGTGGCAACAGTCTCTGTCGTGCAGGCATTCTTGATGGTGATTTCGTCGCAATCGACAGGGCGGGGAAGGTACAGCCAGGTCGCACGGTTCTTGCGCTCCATAATGGTGACCTTACCTTGAAAGTTCTCGCCCGGCGCGACGGCCGTCTATGGCTTGAAGCTCGATCTGACGAGCAATATCCGCCTTTGCCGGTGCTTGAAAACACGGAAATTTGGGGAGTGGTGGCCGGGATCGCCCGCCGCTACCCCGTCGAGTAAGGGTCATGGCCTCGCCGATCATAGCCCTTATCGACTGCAACAATTTCTATGTCTCGTGCGAGCGGCTTTTTGACCCGAGCCTGCGAGGAAAGCCGGTTGTCGTGCTATCGAACAACGATGGCTGCGCCGTCGCCAGAAGTGATGAGGCGAAAGCCCTTGGCATCAAGATGGGTGAACCAGCGCACTTATTCCGGGACAAGACTCGCGAGCATGGCATTCGCCTGTTTTCGAGCAACTATACCCTTTACGGGGATATATCTCGTAGGGTGGCCGCGACCATCGAAACATTCAGTCCTCGAACGGAAATCTACAGCATCGATGAGACGTTCGTTGATCTATCTGGTTTTGGTGGGCGCATGATCGATCACGCTACCGAGATGCGTGAGATCGTGCGCCGGAATGTTGGAATCCCGACTTGCGTCGGGATCGGGACGACAAAGACCTTGGCGAAATTTGCTAACTTCATTGCCAAGAAAAATCCTGTATTCAACGGCGTTGCCGACCTTACCAATACTGATATCGCCGCTTTCGCGATGGAACGCACCGATGTTTCTGAGGTTTGGGGGGTAGGCTCAAGAACGACGGCCAAACTTCGCGAGATTGGGATAAACAGTGTCGCGCAGTTACGTGATATGCCCTTGCCGCTCGCCCGTCAGGTTGGCACTGTGGTCCTTGAGCGGACGGTCGCTGAGCTTCGCGGCATACCGTGTATTGATCTGGTAGACGTTGAGCCGACCCGTAAGGGCATGGCCGTAACCAGATCAGCGGGCAATCCCATGACGACCCTTGCCGCGTTGCAACAGGCAATCACCGCTCACGCGACCCGCGCCGCTGAGAAGTTGCGTCGGCACGGCCTTGTGGCCTCGCATATGACTGTTTTTTTCCATACAAACCCGTTCAATGCCACGCCTCGCCATAGTGCGTCGAGAACGGCCCGCCTTTCGCCGCCATCGAGCGCGACGATGGTTCTTGTCCAATTGGCTCTTCTTTGCGCTGAGAGAGCGTGGAAAGGCGATCAGGAGGGCAATGGCTTTGCTTACACGAAAGCGGGCATCATCCTTGACGATTTGGTGTCGGAGGAAATGGCCCCCGTTGATCTATTCGCCCATGAACAGGCGAAGTCAGCTAAGATTTCGCGCGCGCTGGACTCGATCAACGATCGATGGGGTAAAAAGACCCTTATCCTCGCCTCTGAAGGCTTCAAGCGGGCAAGTGAGACGAAAGCCAGCATGAGATCACCGCGATATACGACCCGACTTGCTGATTTACCGACCGTCCGGGCTTAGTTGATTTCCCTCGCCCTATCGTCTTCTTGAACATGGCGTTCCAATCCGATGAGGCTCTATGCCTAAGTCGGCCGCTAGCCGTTCGGCGTATTCAAGCGCTCCCGCGCATGTTCGGTAGCTCGGATGCCAAGAAGGCTTATCGCCGTCCTCGTTCTCGTCTGGAATCTCGTCCCTGTGAACAGTCTTGTGGCATGGGAAAAATTGTCCAAGAGAGACAGCTAATTTTATATCGTCAAGCCGACCCGGCTTGAGATAATCGTTGCCATCCTCCGATGCTGTGAACGGGCATTCAGCACAACGTTTCCGCAGAGGCTGGTGGCCGTAGAATATAGTCACTCCAAGATCACCAGCTTTCATTGATGGCTCCGGGCCTGCGCAAGTCGGGCACGGCCCTCGTCTGTGACTATGCCAAAGCTATCTATCATCTTACTCGGTCTCTGCCTTGGCCCATTTGGCGAAGCTAGCACGGCTGGTGCATTTGGTGTTCACGAAGCCCCCGAGCGGCAGACGCTCAGAAGTCCGCCCCCAAACCACGTAAGCTTCCGATGCGCCCCATCCGACTACAGTTCGGCGCTCGTCGTTTCTCCCGCCTATGTAGGTCTTCTTTGGTTCGATCTCTTCGCTGCGCATCTCGCCTCCGGGCGCGATTGTTGGAATCAGGTCAGTCGTTCGAACCGGTAGCCGGTCGAGTGGTATTCGCTTGGACTTGCGGTCGTGACGTAACGGTCATTCCAATCCGCTGCACCCGCGATGGCGATATCAACTGGACCATCGATGCGTCGAGACAGCCGCCCGGCTTTGGCACGCGCTGCGCTGTCACCGGAGAGGCGGGCGAACGTGATGTCCGGCGAACCTGAAATCGAGCCGTCGCCTGTACCCCTATAGGCATGGAACTCATACTGCTGCATCGTTATCTCCGGGCATTATCTGGAATATGGTCACGGTGCTTGGCGTCATTTCCGATCCCACCGAAATATGATCGCCAAGCTCGCGATGATCATTGTTATAATCGAGCCAGCACGAAACCAGTACGAGGCGGATATCTCTGTCTCGCCAAATATGGCAAAATAGACCGAGAGTACCCAAGATACGAAGACCGGCAGGGTCACGTAAAGCGGCAGGGCAACGAAGAAGCGTTTTCCCGCATAATTCAGAAATCGTTTCATGCATCCCTCCGGCGTTATTTGGAATTAGGCCGCTTTTTCTATCTTGTCAGACAGGGGCCGAACTACTTCATTCCAGATTGCTTCGCAGGCATCGGTGACGCTGTAGTCGGATACCACGTCAAAGCCATCGTTACCGTAGATCAGTTGGAACCACCCTGCTTTGCTTCCGTCTCTGTCACGTATGACTATCACGTCCTCATCGGTTGAGAACAGTGCGGCGAGGATCGCTGCCTTATCCGTCGAACGCTTCACAGGCCAATCTTCGCCGTCCGAAACCGAAATCGCAAACCCGCGTTTGAGGCAGGCGGTGACGAGAGCAACACACATGCGCTTCTCTGCCTTGATGCGGCGGGCAAGGTCGCGTTCACCGCGATCCTCTGCGGCATGGATGGCGCTATCGAATCCTGTATTCATTGTTTCCTCCGGGTGGCTGGCAGAACTGGAACGTCTGGAACATTTGCGGACCTTTCGTTAGGCATTAGCGCCATGGAAAGACTATAGGATCAGGCCGGATTGCGGTCAAGCAGAAAAGTAAAAATAACTGCAAATAATTTTACGGTACACGACAAAAAGGGCTTGCGTTTAATAAAAATAACTGGCATATTAAGACCAT
>Ga0308157_10010322_pt1 | contig 10143 bp, 7 predicted proteins | sample PhyBR1_FD_201035 | JGI IMG/M metagenome (GOLD analysis project Ga0308157, IMG submission 201035) | Phyllosphere microbial communities from UC Gill Tract Community Farm, Albany, California, United States - DLSLB.R1 | ecosystem: Host-associated > Plants > Phyllosphere > Unclassified | place: USA... | reverse complement strand
CCACCTCCATGAGCGTGTTCATCGCCTGCGGATGCAATGCGGCCTCCAGGTACTGCCGGACGCTGCTGGTGCGCGCCAGATGCACGAACGGGTAGGCGGCCAGATCGGCAGGCTGCAGGCCGGCCGTCTTCGTGCCGCCGCGCCGGCGACGCGCCAGCGGATGGTCGGCACGGCACACCAGGTGAAAGCCATCGCTGCTGAAGGGCTCGGCCTGCAGTTCCGGCGTGTCGGCGCGGATGGCGGCCAGTGCGAAGTCGGCCTTGCCAGTGGCCACGCGTTCGATGCACGGCTCCGACAACACGTCGGCAATGTCAAGCTCGATGCCGGGGTGTGCCGCCCGGTACGCGGCCAGCACGCCGGGCAGCCAGCCTGCGGCCAGGGAGGGCAGCAGCGCAATCGCCACGCGGCCCCGCCGCAACGTGGCCGTGTCATGAACGGCGGCGAAGGCGCTGTCGATCTCGGCGCGTATCCGCCGGGCGGACTCCAGAAAATTCTCGCCGTCGGCCGTCAGGTCCACGTGGCGGGTGCTGCGGTCGAAAAGCCGCAGACCGATGGCGTCTTCCAGCGTTCGGATGAGGGCGCTGAAGGCGGGCTGCGACAGGTGGCAGTGCGCAGCCGCCCGCGTAAAGCTGCGCTGTCCGGCGAGTGCCAGAAAAGCATCGAGTTGGCGGGTCGATATATTCATTGAAGATTTGGATGAATTGATCCTGATTATCTATTTCACAGAATAACGCGTGCGCCCTACATTGGCCGGCAGGAGACAACCATGGCCCCCCATAAAAACCTGCTGGTCGGCTGTGCCGCCGGCTTTTCGGGCGACCGCACCGATGCCGCCGCGCCCGTGGTACAGGCGCTGATCGCCAGCGGCCAGCCGTCGGTGCTGATTTTCGAGACACTGGCCGAGCGCACGTTGGCGCTGGCCCAACTGGCCCGGCGCGCCGATCCCGACGCGGGCTACGAGCCGCTGCTGGACGACCTGCTTCGCCCCGTGCTGGCGCAATGCCTGCAACACCGCGTCCGCATCGTGAGCAATTTCGGCGCGGCCAATCCGCTCGGTGCCGCGCGCCGCATCCACCAATTGGCCGAATCGCTGGGCGCCCGCCGGCCGCGCATCGCCGTGGTGCAGGGCGACGACCTGAGCGGGGCGGAGCACCGCGCCGTGCTTGCGGGCGCGCTGGGTGCCGCCTTGCCGACCGACCCCATCGTGAGCGCCAATGCCTATATCGGCGCGCAGCCGATTGCCGAGGCGTTGCGTGCGGGCGCCGACATCGTGGTGTGCGGCCGCGTGGCCGATCCGTCGCTGGTGCTCGGGCCTGCGCTCGCGCACTTCGGCTGGGCGCTGGATGACTGGGACCGCCTGGCCCGCGCGACCATGGCCGGGCACCTGCTCGAATGCGGCGCACAAGTCACGGGCGGGTATTTCGCCGACCCGGGCTACAAGGATGTGCCGGGCATGGCGCAGTTGGGCTATCCCATCGCGGAGATCGACGCGGACGGCCATTGCACCATCGGCAAGCCCGCAGGCACCGGCGGGCGCATCGACGAGCGCACGGTGAAAGAGCAATTGCTGTACGAGCTGCACGACCCGGCCGCTTACCTCACGCCTGACGTGGTGGCCGACATCACCACCGCTTGCGTGCTGCCTGCGGGCACCGATCGCGTTCGGTTGGAGGGGGTGAGCGGGCATGCTCGCCCGCCGTCGCTCAAGGTGAACGTGTGCTTCGAATCCGGTTGGTTCGCCGAAGGCGAAATCTCCTACGCCGGTGCGCGCGCCGGTGCGCGCGCGCGGCTGGCGGGCGAGGTGCTGCGCGAGCGGCTGGCCGGCATCGCGCCGTTGCGCATCGACCTGATCGGCGTGACCAGCGTGTTCGGCGACGACGCCGGTCGCTGGCTAGACGTGCCGTCGGCATTCGACGCCGCCGAAGCGCGCGATGTGCGCCTTCGCGTGGCGCTGCAGCACCGCGACCACGCGAGCGCCCAGCGCCTGGTGCGCGAAGTGACGGCGCTGTACTGCTGCGGCCCGGCTGGCGGCGGCGGCGTGCGCACCGCGATGCGGCCGCGCCTGGGCACTGTGTCGTGCCTAGTGCCGCGCGAGGCCGTGGCCGTGCGCCACGTGATGCTGGATTGATGCCCGAGCGCGAGGAACCCGCCATGACCACCGATTTTTCTTCTGCCGCACCCTCCACACCCGCCGTGACCTCCGTACCCGCCGCCGGCTCGCTGACCGTGCCCCTGTACCGCCTGGCGCACAGCCGCACGGGCGACAAGGGCAACCGCTCCAACATCAGCGTGATCGCCTGGCACCCCGCGCTGTGGGAGGTGCTGACCGCCCAGGTCACCGAGGCTGCCGTGGCGCGCCAGTTCGTGCTGCGCCGGCCCAGCCGTGTGGCGCGCTACCTGCTGCCGAATCTGCATGCGATGAACTTCGTCATCGACGACGTGCTGGACGGGGGCGTGAACGATGCCCTCAACCTGGACAGCCACGGCAAGGCGCTGTCGTTCCTTCTGCTCGATCTGCCCGTTGAAGTGCCCGCTGCGCTGGCAGAGCATCTGGCGGGGCCGCGTCACGGATAACGCCTCGCTGTTCATTGCCTGAAAGGCGTGCCGAGACAGCCCCTGCAGTTGCTTTCGATCCCTATTTTCATAACCACAGGAGACAACATGAACCGATTCTTTTCCCTTGCAGCCCGTCCCGCATCGAAGCGGCTTGCATGGCGCCGCCATGCGCTGGCCGCTACGGCAGCGGCGGTACTGGGCCTGGCCGTGGCGTGGCCCGCAGCAGCGCAGTCACCCGCCTATCCCTCCAAGCCCATCACCTTCGTCGTGCCGTTCGCGGCCGGCAGCGCGACCGACCAGCTTGCTCGTGCCCTGGGCCAATCCGTCACCACCGACACCAAGCAGGCCGTGGTGGTGGACAACAAGGCCGGCGCCAGCGGCATGATCGCCGCGCAGGGCGTGGCCAAAGCAGCGCCCGACGGCTACACGGTGCTCATCACCACCAACACCACGCACGCCGCCAACGAGCATCTGTACAAGAAGCTGTCTTATGACCCGGTGAAGGATTTCGTGCCCGTCACCGGTCTGGGCAAAGGCGGACAGGTGCTGGTGGTGAACGCTTCTGCGCCCTACAAGAACGTGGGCGACCTGATCGCCGCCGCCAAGAAAAGCCCCGGCAAGCTCAGCTTCGGCAGCGGCAGTTCATCGAGCCGCGTGGCGGGCGAAATGCTCAAGCAGCTCGCGGGCGTGGACATCCTGCATGTGCCCTACAAGAGCAACCCCCTGGCCATCACCGATCTGCTGGGCGGGCAGATCGATCTGATGATCACCGACACCTCCACGGGCGTGCCGCAGATCAAGGCGGGCAAGCTGCGCGCGCTGGGCTATTCGACCAAGAAGCGGGGCGCTCAACTGCCCGATGTGCCCACCATCGAGGAAGCCGGCGTGAAGGGCTACGACATGGGCTACTGGTTCGCGGCCTATGTGCCCGCCGGCACACCGGCGCCTGTGGTGGCCCGGCTGAACGAACTGCTGGGCCAGGCGACCAAGAGCGCCGCGGCCCAGTCGTTCTACGACATGGCAGGCTCCGAAGCGTGGACCACCACGTCCGATGAGCTCGCCAAATTCCAGGCCGCCGAAACCCAGAAATGGGGCCAGGTCATCAAGGCTGCCGGCATCCAGCCCGAATAGTTTTTCTACCGCCGCCTGGCTTGGCTGCCAGGCGCGGTGCCCCCCCCCGGGCTCGCACACACCCGCCGCGGCGTACGGCGGGATGGGCGCAGCCTTGCCTTTCAGCGATGACGCCAACAGAAAACCGGAGACAAAGACAATGACTTTTCCGCTGCTTTCGATTCCACCCATTTCCCTCGTTGCGCGGCCGCTGCGACGCTCCAGAGCGCTTCGCGCCAGGCTGCACACGGCACTGCCCGTGCTGGCCGCGACGCTGCTGGCCGCCTGCGGGGGGAGCGATTCGCCCCCTGCGGCCACCACGCCGCAGATGCGCCTGTCCATCACCGCCACCGAGGATGTGGCCGGCACCTACGGCAGCGTGGGTGCGTATGAAAAGCTCACCGGCACTTTGCGGGGTGAGGTCGATCCGGCCGACCCGCGCAACGCAGTGATCCAGGACCTGCAGCTCGCGCCGGTGAATGCGCGCGGCATGGTCGAGTACAGCGCCGACTTCGTGATGCTGAAACCCAAGGACATGGCCCGCGCCAGCGGCGTGCTGCGCTACGACGCGCCCAACCGCGGCAACATCCTCACGCAGCCCAACCCCTCGACGACGCCCGGCGATGCGGTGTACTTCGAGCGTGGGTACGTGATGCTTTACTCCGCCTGGCAGGGCGATGTTCCCAAGACCACGCCCGCCCGTCTGACCGTGACGGTGCCGGTCGCCAGGAACAAGGACGGCAGCACCATCACCGGCCCGTACCGCACCGAACTTGTGCCCACCTCTGCCGTGCCCGCCATGGCGCTGCCCGGCGGCGTATTCAACGGCACGATGATTCCGTACGAGCCCGCCAGCCTGGACAACACGCAGCCGGGCTATTCGCTCACCCGCCGGCGCAACGAGACCGACACGCGCGAACCGGTGCCCGCAGGGCAGTGGAAGTTCGCCACGTGCGACGCGGCCGCTAATCCCTTCCCTGGCACCCCCAGCCCGGCCAGCGTGTGCCTGCAGGGCGGGTTCGATCCGCAGTACCTGTACGAACTGGTGTACGTGGCCAAGGACCCCAAAGTCATGGGCGTCGGCCTGGCCGCGCTGCGCGACACGGTGAGCTTCTTCCGCAGCGCTGCGGCCGATGCCGACGGCCGTGCCAACCCGGTGGCTGGCCGCATCCAGTCCACGCTGGGGCAGGGCACATCGCAGTCGGGCAACGCGATGAAGACCTTCCTGCACCTGGGCTTCAACCAGTCGCTGCGGGGCGGCAAGGTGTTCGACGGCATGTTCGCCCACGTGGCCGCGCGCCAGACCAACATCAATACTCGCTTTGCCGTACCGGGCGGCGGCGGCGGCCTGCGCACCGACCACACGGCCTTCGGCCAGACGGCGCCGCGCGGCCTGGACAAGGATTACAACGACGAGGTCAGCGGCCGCCAGGGCGGGGTGATGAAGCGGTGCGCCGCCACCGATACCTGCCCCAAGTTCTTCCTGGGCCTGTCGGGCACGGAGTTCTGGCAACTGCAGGGCTCGCCGGTGCTGACCGATGCCAACGGCCTGCGCGACATCGCCCAGCCCGCCAATGCGCGCATCTACTACTACGCCAGCACCCAGCACGGCGGCACCGGTGGAACCGAGAGCATCAGCTACGCGCCCACGCGCAACGTGTACCCGGCCGGCACGGTGGTGCACTTCACCGACACCTTCCGCGCGCTGTTCGTCGCGCTGGAAGACTGGGTGGTGCGCGGCACCGAGCCGCCGGCCAGCCAGGTGCCCAAGGTGGCCGACGGCACGCTCGTGCCACCCGCCAAGCTGGTGTATCCGGCCATGCGGGGGTTGAGCTGGAACGTGGGCGGCACGCCGACCGCGATCCCGGCGTTCAACTACCTCGCGCGCTACAACGGCTTCTCGCTGCTCGACTTCGGGCCGCAGTACATCCCGCAGGATGAAGCCGGCATCGCCACGCTGCAGCCACCGCGCGCGGTTGGCCGCGACTACGCCATCCTCGTGCCGCAGGTGGACCCGTCCACAGGCCTGGCCCGCGCTGGCATCCAGAGCGTGGAGGCGCGTGCGCCGCTGGGCACGAGCATCGAGTTCAACTACGTGGCCACGCCGGGCATTACCGACCTGTCGAACCTCACGGGCAGCTTCATTCCGTTCCACAAGACGCGCTCAGCGCGGCTGGCGGCGGGCGATGCGCGGCCTTCGCTGGAAGAGCTGTACGGCACCCAGGCCGGCTATGTGGCGGCAGTCACCCAGGCTGCGGACTCGCTGGTGGCGGGGCGCCTGCTGTTGCGGCGCGATGCGGATGCGCTGGTGGCCAAGGCCAAAACGGCTGCGGTGCTTCCCTGAGGGTTAAGCGGGCAGAGAAACGCTGCGGCGACGGTTTTGATCGAAAAAGGCCGCCACCGCAGTGTTCATTGGCTATGTAGCTATTAATTCGATAGCATGCGGTCTTCTTGACTGTTTTGGCTGTCGTGGCCCAGGGCGCAGGCCAGCGCCCCGACGGTGCGCAAGGACTCGTCGAACCGCGCTGCGGCCGGGTGGCCGTAGTTGATGCGAACGCAGTGCGAAAAGCGCCGGTCGGTGGAAAACACCTGGCCCGGCGCCAGGCTGATGCCCTGGCCTTGCGCCGCGCGGTGCAGTGCGAGCGCGTCCACCGGCGGCGGCAATTCCACCCACAGAAAGTACCCGCCCTCGGGCCGCGACACGCGCGTGCCGGGTGGAAAGTGCTGCGCAATCAACGCGAGTGCCCGTGCCTGCTGTTGCGCCAGCGTGCCGCGCAGTTGGCGCAGGTGCCGGTCGTAGCCGCCCTGGTCCAGGTATTCCGACAGTGCCTGCTGCGACGGCGTGGCGGTCGAGAGCGTGGTCATCAGTTTCAGCCGCTGCACCGCCCCGGCGAAGCGGCCCGCGGCCACCCAGCCCACGCGATAGCCGGGTGCCAGGCATTTGCTGAACGAGCTGCAGTGCAGCACCAGGCCTTGCGCATCGAACGCCTTGGCCGGTGGCGGGCGGCGCGGGGCGAAGTGCAGTTCGCCATACACATCGTCTTCGATCAGCGGCACGCCGTGGCGGGCCAGCAGCGCCACCAGCGCCTGTTTGCGCTCTTCGGGCATGGTGCTGCCCAGCGGGTTCTGGAAGGTGGGCATCAGCCAGCAGGCCTTGACCGGGTGCGTGTTCAGCGCTCGCTCCAACGCCGCCAGATCGATGCCTTCGCGCGGATGCGTGGTGATTTCCACGGCACGCAGCCGCAGTCGCTCCAGCGCCTGCAGTGCGGCATAGAAAGTGGGCGACTCCAGCACCACGATGTCGCCCGGTTGCGTGATGGCTTCCAGGCACAGGTTGAGGGCCTCCATCGCGCCATTGGTGGTCACGATCTCGGCGGCGTCCACCGCCATGCCGTGCAGGCCATAGCGCAAGGCAATCTGCTGGCGCAGCCGCTCGTCGCCCGGCGCGAGGCTTTGCACGATGGCGGCCGGGTCCAATCGCCGCATGCCGCTGGACAGGCAACGCGCCAGCCGCGCCAGGGGGAAAAGCTCTGGCCCCGGAAAGGCCGACCCCAGCGGCACGAGGTGCGGGTCGCGCGCCGAACCCAGCACTTCGAAGACCAGATCGCTGATCTCCACCCCGCTGGAGCCATCGCGCGGCGCGGAGGGCTGCGGCTCGGCCGGAACGCGGTCCGTGGCGGACGATTGCCGGTGGCTCACGTAATAGCCGGAGCGCGGCCGTGCGTGGACCAGGCCCTGGGCTTCCAACAGGTCATAGGCTGCAAACACGGTGGAGGGGCTGATGCCGCGCGCCCGGCTGGTTTCCCGCACCGACGGCATGCGGTCGCCCGCACGCAGGGCGCCGCTGTGGATCAGTTGGGCGAGGGCGTCGGCATGCAGTTCGTAGCGTTTCATGGCAGGGCAGGGCAGTCGGGGAATCAGCCACGGCCCACGCGTGGGCACATGTGGCCATGGGTTGGCAGGATGCAACTGATCCGTATTTTTACGGGCGAACTGAATCTGTACTGTTTTGATGCAGGTGCGTAGAGTCTCGCCATGGCACAAAAAAACGAATCCGAGGCCTGACCCCGATGAAACACCTTGCACGCGCAGTCCTGCGCCTTGCCTTGCCAGCATTTTTCTCGGCCACTGCGGTATTCGCCGCGCCAGCCGCCACCGCAGCGCCGGCCGACGGGCGTTTGCCCGGTGAGCAGCCCGCTGGCGGGCTGGGCGACCGCGTGCTGGCCTGCACGGCCTGCCACGGCAGGGAAGGGCGCGCGACGCAAGAGGGCTACTTTCCGCGCATCGCTGGCAAGCCCGCCGGGTACCTGTACCACCAGTTGCTCAATTTCCGCGATGGCCGTCGCAGCTATCCGCAGATGTCGTACCTGCTCGAGCACATGACGGACGACTACCTGCGCGAAATCGCGGCGCATTTCGCGGCGCTGGACTTGCCATATCCGCCGCCGCTGGCGCCCCAGGCACCGCCTTCCGCGCTGGAACGGGGGCGGGCGCTGGTGCTGCAGGGCGACGCGGCGCGCGGCATTCCGGCCTGCGTGCAGTGCCACGGTGCGGCCATGACGGGTGTTGCGCCAGCCATCCCGGGCCTGCTGGGATTACCGCGCGACTATCTCAACAGCCAGATCGGTGCCTGGCAAACCGGGCAGCGGCGCGCGCAAGCACCAGACTGCATGGCCCACGTGGCGCGGCAGCTCACGCCGGAAGACGTCAGCGCGGTCACCGCCTGGCTGTCGGCGCAGCCGGTGCAGGGCACTGCCAAGCCTGCCACCACACTGCCTGCCGGGCTGCCGATGGCCTGCGGGGGCGTCACGGACGGGGCGGCTGCATCGCCCGTTTCAGCGTTCGGCGATCGGGATCGGGCCCCCGGTACAAAAGCGGGAGCAACGCGATGAGCCGCCTGTTGAAAGGGTTGGCGGTGCTGGTGCTGCTCGCCGCCGCGGCCTGTGCGGCGGTGGTGTTTCTCAACCTGCGGGGCGAAGCGCCCCTGTCGCCACAGGACAGCCCGCTGACGCAGGCTGCGCCGGAACTGGTGCAGCGAGGCGAATATCTGGCACGTGCAGGCAATTGCGTGTCGTGCCACACGGCGCAGGGCGGGGCGCCTTTTGCGGGCGGCCGCGGCGTGGAGACGCCTTTCGGCGTGGTCTTCGCCAGCAATCTCACACCCGACACCGCCACTGGCCTCGGCCAGTGGACCGCCGCGGAGTTCTGGCGCGCCATACACAACGGGCGTTCCCGAGACGGCCGCCTGCTGTACCCGGCCTTTCCGTACCCCAACTACACCCACGTCACGCGCGAGGATTCCGACGCGATCTACGCCTATCTGCGCAGCCTGCCGCCCGTGCAGCGGGCCAATACGCCTCATGCCTTGGCCTTCCCGTTCAGCACGCAGGCGGCGCTGGCAGGCTGGCGTGCGCTGTTCTTCCGGCCGGGCGCGCTTGAACCGGACGCGCAGCAGTCGGCCGACTGGAATCGCGGGGCGTACCTGGTCCAGGGGCTGGGCCACTGCGCTGCTTGCCACAGCCCGCGCAACGCCTTCGGCGCCACGAGCGAATCGCGCGCGTTTCGCGGAGGGCTCATCCCGGTGCAGAACTGGTATGCGCCGGCACTCAATGCCGCCTCCGAGGCGAGCGTGGCGGATTGGCCGCAAGAGGACGTGATGGCACTGCTGCGCACCGGCGTGGCGCCGCGCGGATCGGTCATCGGGCCCATGGCAGAAGTCGTGTTTAGCAGCACGCAGTACCTGAACGATGCCGACCTGCGGGCCATGGCGGTCTATCTGCGGGCGCTGCCTGCGCACGAGCGCCAGGCTCCAGCGGCTGTGGCGCCCTCGCCATCGTCCATGGCGCGCGGCGGCACGGTGTATGCACAGCAGTGCGCGCAATGCCACGGCGAAAAGGGCGAGGGGCGGGCGGGTGCGTTTCCCGCGCTGGCCGGCAACCGGGCCGTCACGATGGAAAGCCCGACCAATCTGATCAGGATGGTGCTGCTGGGCGGGTACCCGCCCACCACGGCCGGCAACCCGCGTCCCTTCGGCATGCCGCCATTTCGCCAGGTGCTGAGCGACGAAGAGGTGGCCGCCGTGTCCACCTATGTGCGCAACACCTGGGGCAATCAGGCGGCCAGTGTGGGTACGATGGACGTCTACCGCGCCCGCGAAGGACGCAGTCCTTGAGACCCCCTCATCTCATCCATTCCATGCAAGATCCGGCTTCTTCCGCTTCTCTCGCCCCTCCAATCCTGGACGCCACCGCCGCCGGATGGTGGGTCGTCTGCCTGTGCGCTGGCTGGTGCGGCGTGTGTCGCGATTACCAGGCCGTATTCGACACGATTGCCAAGGCCCATCCGCAGGCCCGTTTTCTGTGGGTGGACATCGAGGACGAAGAAGATCTGGCCGGCGATCTGGACGTGGAAACCTTCCCCACCCTGCTCATCGCCGACGCTGGCGGCGCGCGTTTTCTCGGCCCCTTGCTGCCTCAG
>Ga0308157_10010321_pt1 | contig 10143 bp, 10 predicted proteins | sample PhyBR1_FD_201035 | JGI IMG/M metagenome (GOLD analysis project Ga0308157, IMG submission 201035) | Phyllosphere microbial communities from UC Gill Tract Community Farm, Albany, California, United States - DLSLB.R1 | ecosystem: Host-associated > Plants > Phyllosphere > Unclassified | place: USA... | reverse complement strand
GCGTCAGCTTCTACTCAGGGAGTAACGACATCCACAGGATTTATCAACACGGAGAGGATCGATGAACAAGGGGTAAGTTTGGAGGAAAATTTTGTACGTTAAGCGCAATATTTAACCAATAACTCTTCAGGCTGGATCACAGAAACAAGGAAACGGTATGAAATTATTAGCATCATCGGTTGTTTGTTTAGCCTCGCTATTATTACCACTCTCTACGCTTGCTGGAGAGGCCCGGTTTTGCGAAAGCACCAATATTAAATTTAAGGGCAGCAGTACGAATTATCTCACCAATGAAGTGGTTTTTGACTGTGGTGACAACGTGAAGGGTACGGTCATTGAATTAAGTAAGGCCGGCTGGAATATCACTCAAGTGATAGGAACGCAAAGTGTTGCCAGCTATGTATTGCTAATTGAAAAATAAGTACCCTATAAGGAAAAACCGACGAGGCCTTTTCTCGTCGGTCGGGTCGAGGTTCCGCCTTCATCTCGTTGCTCTCCTCCGTGATAATGACTCAGCTGTATTAGCTCAGATTTGACCTGACACAACTATGGCGCAGAATCAGACCCAATCTGGCAGTTCGTTCTGTGCCATTAGCGGATATAGAAAAAGGTGGTTGTGGCACAAACAGGATCATAAGGTGTATCATTTGATACTGTATTTCGTTTAACGTATATTGGGTAAAAATGTGATCATAGGGGGTGAAAATGGGTATTTTTGAATTTATCTTTAAAATGAATAAAAAAGATGAGAGATATGTAAATATCAGAAATACAGAAGAGATAACACAAACCCCCTCGCAATATATAAATATTGCAAGGCAAAATAAAGATATAATTGAAGGGATGCAGTTCCATGCGACATGCCAACTTCGGACCCCGATAGATGTATTAAAAAAACACGGTGAAGTTTTTAAAGGTGATGGCATCCCACCCACGTATGGTTCCCCAAGAGATGGGGTTTGGGTGCCGAAACTACTAGATAGTACATATGATTTTCTGGATAAAGGTGCTACCACAGCTTCTGATGCTGGGCCAGTAGATGCAGATGAGTATGTTGACTATGCGATTGGTTTACTGAGTATTTTTGAGTCTGATATGACTATTGACGATAAGATGGCTCAAGCGTTAGTTTATGCGGGAAATAATGATTCCAAAAAAAGAATAGAAAACGGGATTTTACGTTTCCATGGAGAAAAAAACATAGTTGACGTAATGTCTTTATATATATCTAAGCAAGAGTGTTTTAAATTTTATTTTGACAAGCCAAATAAATTAACCTTAGTTAATGGAGTTAATAGAAAAGTAGCCGCTGCATTAGATATTGCAGGGGTAAAAACATTAAGGGCATTGTCTGGTATGAATGAGAATGACTTAATTAATATTAACGGCATCGGTAAAGTCAGTGCTCAAAAAATAATAATGAGCATTAGAGAATTAAGCGGACCTATTTCCTCTAAAGAATCCATTAATTCGATATCTACTTAGAATCAATGTTCACTTAACACCCCAGGCATTCTACAATGCCTAAATAAGGGTGAGTTTTGCTAAAAGCATAATGTCAGATTTGAATCTGTACTGCCAGTTAAAACTGTCTGATCAAATCTGAGCTAATACAACTCAGCCTTTCTTTCACTCACCTATCATGTTTAACTCAGATTCAGCCGGTATTCCAATGCCGCAAAGCGGCATGCAGGCGCCAGCTGTCGCTAAATATTGCACTTTTATCAAATGGCGCCGGTGACACGGCGCAGCCGCCCAGGTTTGATAGGTATCGCCTATCTCATCCCTCGCCCTGCAAGACCAGTTCCGCTAAATGCGACGTGAATCTTTGTGTGCGCCGTCGGAGTGGTCACAGCAAGGCGTAGCCGCAGCTGTGGCGTATCTCCGCGTTAGCGGGCCGTACGGCCGCTTACGGGCGTGTAAGAAGAACGTTCAGCAACACTTCTGACAGCGATTTAAATGCTAGTTACAACATCCATCATTAAAAGCGACTCAGTTCCCCGGCCTTTGGCCGGGGGGCGGGGCCGCTTTTTAGCGGTGGTGAGGGGGTTTGTGGGGCTAAGGTTGACTAATTTCATTGGTTGGGAAATTTCGGCGGTTCCGGCGTGGGTGCAGGTCCTTTTGCCTGCAGTCGTGACTGCAGGTGCTACATCAGGTTTTTGTTAAGAGAGGCATGGAACTCAGTAAGGCTCTGTTTTTTGCCCGAACAAAGTGAGGGAGGTACTCAACAGCAACGGCGAAAGCCGGTGCGCTGAGTTACTCCCTTTATTTAAAGGGCTTAGTTTGTTCAGAAACAACCTTCGAAATTAAGCATCTCTCCGAGTGCTATTTCGAAGTTAATACTGCCTACGAAGTTAATGTCGAAGTTAAGGGTTTATCCGTTGCCGATCGATGTTAGCAACGCCCCGGATCGACGTCGGCGGCCGTGAAAATCACGCCGACATCAGCCGAAACACCCCGGCCGAATGTGGGAGGAAGTTAGGCGGAGATAGCGCCGGCACGCTCCAGCAGCAAGCGATAGAACGCCTCCGGATCGCTGTTCAGCAGTCCGGGCTGTTCATGCTTGAGCGTATTCTCCAGCTGCATCGCCTTCAGCGGCGAGCTGCCCATCGTCCACTGCACCCAGGCCTGATAAAAGCCGTTCTGCTTCTGGCGCCGGGCGGTAGCCAGCTTTTTGATGCCGGCAGCGGTGTCATCCAGCAGCGTATCCAACCGCTGCTCGTTCTGCTGCCGCCTGGCCAGCTCGTTGCCAATCACCTGCTCCGCGTTACGTTTGAGGTTTTGCAGATCGGGACTCACCACCCAGCGCCGGATCTGTTTCAGCCGGTTTTTCAGCGAGTGCTTGCGCTCGATGTCGATCCCCAGATGCGCGATGCGCACCAGATGGCGCTCGTACTTTTGCCTGAGCGTTTCGGTCAGGCCGTTTTTAATCGCCCACAGCCGGTACTGATTCAGCCACTGGCGAATTTCGTCCACCTGGATGCCGCGACTGGTGAAGAAGTTCTCCGTCAGCCAGATGCGCAGCGGCTTGTTCTGGCCGGTGTCTGTATCCTGCCCGCGCGACACGATGAGATAGTCCAACTGCTCGAGCACCGACAGCGCGTGCAACGCCACATCATAGGCTTTGCGGCCGCTTTCGTAGACGTGCAGCACCCCCATGGCCTTGGCCACGTCCTCGAACGGCAGCATGATCTCGAACGGGTAGTCACTGTCCGGGTTGTAGTCGCAGTTGGCGCCCAGCACCAGGGAAAGCACCGTCAGCGCCTCGCGGCTCTCCGAACGAGCAGCAATACGCATCGGTTTGGGACGGTAGTCAGGGTTATTGCGCTGGGTATAAGGGATATAGCCCTGCCGGCGCAGCTCGATCAGATCATCATTACGTCGCCAGTCGTGACTGCTCATGCGTGCAACGACTTTGCTCGCCATGCCTTTCGGCACACGGCAGCACAGATTTGGCGTATAGCGACGATGAATTTTTTGTTGCCCGCGCCGCAACGCATTAGCCTCGCCACGCCGGGAGCTACGGGATTCATTGATGTTGTGCTCAACATTCGTAAACTGGCTATTCAAATAGCCCTTCGCTTATGCTGCACACTAGGAGTTGACCTTTAAAAGGCATAAAACTATACTCCCCGTATAGAGCAACAGCTTCTATACAGTTTTGAGTGAGCCCCGGTAGTCTTTCCCTCCGCCAAGATGAGAAGATTATCGGGGTTTTTGCTTTTCAGTGTTCTGGTAACAACCTCCAGACCACTTCCCTGCCACCTTGCGGCGTGGCTCACCAAGAATTCTGTCAGACGATCAGTAATCTAGCATCCGGCACTAAAACAGGCAAGAAAGTAAAGACTTTACTCTAAAAGTCCTCGTTGATTGAGATCTTGCTCTATCAAACTTTCAATATACTCAGCTTGAGTCATCTCCCCCTCAGAACAGACTTGAACCATCATGTCCTTTAAAGGATTACGAACAAAAACCTTTACTTCTTTGTGAGTTACACGCTTTCTGGCCACCGCTGCCAACTGTTTTTCAGTAGCGGTCATTGGATTACCTTTACGGTAAAGGCGCTTAGGTTTCGCTGAGGAAGATTCTGCAGTAACTGTGTGCGACATCTCGCCCCCTCAAGGATCTTAAAGGATCAATTTGTCTGAGATTACTACAAAAATCGAGGCTTAGCAGCCGGATTACGATCTTTTGTTTATGGAACATAATGAATTGGCGGAAAAACATCCCATAAATCCGGTCAAACGTCAATAACGTGCGGTAACGACTTCGCCCTCCTCCCACAGCCGGTCGAACTCACGCTGATAGGCCTGGCTGACTGCCGGTTCGTTGCGGATCACCAACACATTCTCGGCGTTTTCACCAGTCAGGGCAGCCTTGGTGTAATTAAGCGAGCCGGTCTGAACTATCTCGCTGTTGATAATGGTGAATTTGTTGTGCTGGATTTTGTACCGACTGTTGGTACGTACCGGTACGCCGAGGTTGGCCAACGTGGCCACCGCACTCTTAGGGGTTTGAGGGCCAATGGAACGAAAACGTACGATAAGAAGATAATTCGTTGTTTATATTGAAATTTAATATTCTCGGCTCTCCCTTTAAAATATCCTCTGGGAGCGTGAACGTATAATGCCCCAGCATATTGATATGCTCATGCATCAGTGGGATAACCGGGCGATATCTTCATTCCCGGCTTCTGCTCCATTCTATGTCCAACAATCCATCAAACGCCTACTCACCGCAACGCTGGTATTTAACGATTTGTTGACGGCATAATGGGGCTGGACTTCATTCCCCCTTCTTTTTAAGGAAGAAAAACGGTGTTTCGCCAGGAAGCGATCGATAACCAGAACTTGAAATGGCGAGGTCGGGCAATGCTGTTGCCCGGCATTCCCTTTTGGCTTACGGCAGGGCTCTGCCTGTTTTTTCTCATCGCGTTTCTCACTTTCGTGATCGCCGGTACCTATACCCGGCGGGTTAACGTGACCGGTGAGATCAGCACCTATCCCCGTGCCGCCAACGTCTATTCCGCCGTACAGGGGGTGGTGGTCAAGCAATTTGTCACCGAAGGACAGGTGATTGCCGCCGGCGCCCCCATTTACCAGATTGACGTCAGTAAAAGCACCCGCAGCGGGGTGGTCAGCGATAACCAGCAGCGGGATATCGATGACCAGCTGGCACGCATTGCGCAAATCATCAGCCGACTGGAAAGCAGCAAGCAGGCCACGCTTACCATGCTGGAAAAACAAAAGGCGCAATATACCGCCGCGTTCACCCGCTCCACCGACATTCTCCGGCGTGCTCAGGAAGGGATACGCATCATGAAGGAAAACATGGAGAACTACCGGCACTATCAAACCAAGGGACTGATCAACAAGGATCAGCTCACCAACCAGGTAGCACTGTATTACCAACAGCAGAACAACCTGCTGGGCCTGTCCGGCCAGAATGAACAGAATGCGCTGCAGATCACCGCGCTGGAAAGCCAGATCCATATCCAGGCCGCCGAATTTGACAACCAGATTTACCAGATGGAGCTGCAGCGCTACGAGTTGCAGAAGGAGCGGCTCAACATCGATGCCGGTGGCGCGATCATCGTTCGCGCGCTGGCAGACGGCCGCATCGACTCGCTGAGCGTCACGGTTGGCCAGATGGTCAACGTGGGTGACAGTCTGCTGCAGGTGATCCCCCGCGACATCGATCACTACGCCCTGGTGCTGTGGGTGCCCAACGACGCCATCCCCTACATCGCCACCGGTGACAAGGTCAATGTGCGTTATGACGCCTTTCCGGCGGAGAAATTCGGCCAGTTTGCCGGTACGGTGTCCGTCATCTCCAAAGCCCCGGCCTCACCACAGGAAATGCTGACCTATCAGGGAGCGCCCAAAGCGGCGCTGACCGCCGCCGTGCCGTACTACAAGGTGATCGTCATGCCGGAGAAACAGGCCATTGCCTATGACGGCAAGCGTCTGAGCCTGGAAAACGGCATGAAAGCGCAAAGCACCCTGTTTCTGGAAAAAAGGAAGATTTATCAATGGATGCTGTCGCCGTTCTACGACATGAAACACAGCGCGACGGGGCCGGTCAATGAATAAGCCCACATTCAAACAGCGGATCAGCCAGCTGGATCTGCGGCTGCGCCAGCGGGTTCCGATGGTACACCAGACCGAGTCGTCAGAATGTGGGCTGGCCTGTCTGGCGATGATTTGCGGCTACTACGACAAAAACATCGACCTGATTGCGCTGCGTCGGCAATTCAATCTGTCGGCTCGTGGGACAACGTTGGCCGGGGTGACCGCGATCGCCGAACAGCTGGGGTTAAGCTCCCGCCCCCTGTCACTGGAGTTGGACGAACTCGGCGCGCTGAAACTCCCCTGCATTCTGCACTGGGAGTTCAACCATTTCGTGGTGCTGGTCAGTATCAACGGTCACCGTGCGGTGCTGCATGATCCGGCGCGTGGGCGCCGGACCGTCAGCCTGACAGAGCTGTCGCGCAGTTTCACCGGCGTAGCCCTTGAGGCCTGGCCCGGCAGCGAATTCACCGCCGACAGCGTTCGCCACCGCATTCACCTGCGCACGCTGATTGGCAGCGTGCATGGCCTCAAGGGGGCGCTGGGTAAAATCTTTTGCCTGTCTCTGGTGTTCGAAACCATCAACCTGGTGATGCCCATCGGCACGCAGTTGGTGATGGATCACGCCATTCCTGCCGGAGATCGCGGGTTGCTGACGCTCATCTGCGTTGGGCTGATGCTGTTCATCCTGTTGCGGGCTGCCGTCGGTATGGTGCGCGCCTGGTCCGGACTGGTCATGTCGACGCTCATCAACGTGCAATGGCAATCCGGCCTGTTTACCCACCTGTTGCGCCTGCCGCTCGGTTACTTTGAACGTCGCAAGCTGGGTGACATTCAGTCACGCTTCGGTTCGCTGGATACGCTGCGCAGCACCTTCACCACCAGTATCGTCGGCGCCATCATGGATGGCATCATGGTGATTGGCGTGCTGGTGATGATGGTGCTGTATGGCGGCTGGCTGAGTGGGGTGGTGATCGCGTTCACCGCGCTCTATGTGCTGATGCGCCTGCTGACCTACGGCTATTATCGCCAGCTGTCCGAAGAGGCGCTGGTGAGAAATGCCCGCGCCGGCTCGTATTTTATGGAGACGCTGTACGGTATCGCCACGGTCAAGATGCAGGGCATGGCGGAACGCCGTATCGCCCACTGGCTCAACCTCGAAATCGACACCATCAACACCGGTATCCGGGTCACCAAAATGGACATGCTGTTTGGCGGAATAAACACCTTTATAGCGGCCTGTGACCAGGTCGTCATACTGTGGCTGGGAACCAGCCTGGTGATCGATAACCAGATGACCCTCGGCATGTTCGTGGCGTTCGGCGCCTTTCGGGGGCAGTTCTCCGACCGCATCGGGTCGCTGACGGAATTTTTGCTGCAGCTGCGCATGATGAGCCTGCATAACGAGCGCATTGCCGATATCGCTTTGCACCCACGGGAAAACCGTAAACCCGACCTTCCCTGCGCGGGGGGAATGCAACCCGCGGGGTTGTCTACCCATGCCCTGAGCTACCGGTATGACAGCCAGTCACCGGCGGTCTTCGAATCCCTGAACATCAATGTTGCGCCAGGCGAAAGTGTGGCCATCGTGGGTCCGTCCGGGGCAGGTAAGACCACGCTGATGAAGGTGTTGTGCGGGTTGTTTCCCCCGGATTCAGGGCGGGTTGAGGTGAACGGCATCGATATCCGTCAGCTTGGCATCAACAACTACCACAAGATGATCGCCTGCGTGATGCAGGACGATAAGCTGTTCTCCGGCTCGATCCGGGAGAATATCTGCGGGTTTGCGGACGAGGTGGACGACGCCTGGATGGAAGCCTGTGCCCGTGCCAGTTATTTGCATGAGGTGATCATGCGCATGCCAATGGGGTATGAAACCCTGATCGGCGAACTGGGAGAAGGATTGTCCGGCGGGCAGAAACAACGCCTGTTCATAGCCCGGGCCATTTACAAGAAGCCGGCGATTTTGTTCCTGGACGAGGCGACCAGTGCGTTGGATCAGGAAAGTGAAGCGATGGTGAATCAGGCAATTAAGGCACTCAGCATTACGCGGGTGATCATTGCCCACCGCGAAAGCACTATAGCTTCTGCTGAAAGAGTTATTGAATTAACATAGGATAGTTATTAAATAATTTAGTAGAAGGATGTCATATGAATTACGATGAAGAATACATTAAAAGATATAAAGATGTTTCTGGCTGCCTATTGGTTACTTTAATTTTATTTGGAATTCCTTTCGTTACAAATACATTGCCATTTACTAATCGACTAATTTCTAATGGTGTGTTTTATTCTATATTTTTTATTGAGTTTGCTATCACTGTACCTTTGTATCTATTATTTTTCATAAAAAGGCATGGTTTTGGAAAAGGAAATGTGCAACCAGTTGATTTCTTTTTATTTATAATGGTCATAGTTTGTATTCAGTTTTTATTATTGCCACTAATGGGAGTTAATGATGAGAAACCGGCTGGGATTTTTGATTTTTCTGCATATACACCCAATGTAATTGGGATGTTGTTATCTACTGTTTTTTTAGCCCCAATATACGAAGAGATGGTTTTTAGAGGATGTTTTTTTAAATTAACTCAATATTGGTTTAATAATAACATTGCTGCTATCATTTTGTCCTCTGGTGCATTTGTTCTTTTTCATTCGCAATATGATGACTATAGAATACTCATTGCATTGTTTTTGGTTTCAATAGTTTTTGGAATTGCAAGGCAAAAATCCAATGGGGTCGCCTTACCCATGTTATTGCATATCTCCATGAATTTACTAGTTATTTATTTTTAATGCTATGTCCCTCTTGCTTTTCATTTGCGCTTTGGTATCAAAATATAAACGGTGACAATCACACAAGCAAAAGGAATAGTACTGTATGGAAATACCAACTCATTTTGATTCGTTACTATTTTTAATACGTATGTTATGAAGTAATGAACGAGAAAAACAAGCATCAACTTTAAAATAAGCGGTAGGATTTGAAATGAATCATTAACATTGTGTCTAGACAATTATCATATCCTCGATATAAGAAGGCAAAGGATAACCTTTGCCTTTAAAATAATCATTACCATTTATTACAGGTGCCAATACCTGCAGGTGTATGTGACACGCTTGGAGCTGCGTGTACACTTCCACCTATCTTTCCACCGATATGGGAACCAATACCAGCGCCTACAGCTTTACCTGGATTTCCACCGAGTTTTCCGCCAACATAGCCGCCAAGATACCCCCCAACCGATGAACCGACTGACTCCCCTAAGCTTGAATGATTATTAGAATTTCCGTTAGAACCGTTATTTTTACCACCATTATCAGAGCGATCGCCTCCGTTATTTCCACGGCCGCCAGAAACATGAGCTAACATGGATGGTTCAAGAACTTTCATAAACAACTCCTTTTGATGAAGATACTGTTCTATGTAAATTTATGTAAAGCAGTTCATTTTTAACCTATAAATTAAAATTTATCAATAGGTTTGGCTGGAAAATTTATCCCTATTGCTCTTTCGTTTACACATTTTAAACTACATTGATTGTTTTTGGGTTGCTATATAATGAAAATTCATATTAAATCAAAACGTTAACCACATTAGCACAACTGGCTGGGCAATGAAAATTGGTTGTGGTTAGGTAATATTATAACGAGCATCAAGGCTTTTGGGTTACATCCATTTCCCATCCTTGTGTTCCGTGCACATTCCCCCTAAAAGAGCCATCTGATGTCTAAAACTAATTATCATCATGCTATTACTCTATAAAAAATAAGCATTTTTGCGAGACCTTATCGTCTTGAATTATTTTATAAACCGTGGAACGGGCAATGTTGAGCTGCCGAGCAATTTCCATTGCACTAATGCCCTTCTGGTGAAGGGCCCGCACGACGCTCCTGTAGACAGTGCGTTTACGCCCAAATTGGATGCCTTTGAGCTTTGCTTCCTGCCGCCCTTCATTCGTCCGTTCAAGTATGCGCCTCCGTTCTGCCTGCGCCACCGCCGACAAAATAGTGACCACCATTTTTCCCATGTCGCCATCGGTACTGATTGGGGTTCCGTGCACATTTCCCCGAA
>Ga0308157_10010320_pt1 | contig 10143 bp, 15 predicted proteins | sample PhyBR1_FD_201035 | JGI IMG/M metagenome (GOLD analysis project Ga0308157, IMG submission 201035) | Phyllosphere microbial communities from UC Gill Tract Community Farm, Albany, California, United States - DLSLB.R1 | ecosystem: Host-associated > Plants > Phyllosphere > Unclassified | place: USA... | reverse complement strand
CGCGTCGACATCTTCGATGCACCTCAGATCCAGCTCGTGCTGCCGGCACGTAAGGAAGTGATCGAGAACGAGGGCCTGGCGGCGCTTCGCCGAGCCGTCAGCGTCGCGATTTATCGTGCGATCGCAGCGCGAGGAACGCATCGGCTGTCCGCCGAACATTGGCGCGATGCGCACGACCTCGGCGTCGAGCTGCCGGAGGCGGACGCGTACCTCTTCCGATGGGTGGCACCCGCCGCAGATAGCAGCCGCAACTACGCCACAGGCGAACGCACCACCGGCACCGCGATGGTGATCATGTCCGACTTCGACGCGCTGGTCGCCCAGCCCGCCGCGGACGCGATCGCCGCGCATAATCCGTTCGGCGGACCTCTTGTCGTGGCTGAGGATGCTTTCAAGGGCTATGGTTGGTACGACGTTCTCGCTCGCGTCGACGACCTGCGCTTCCGCGTCCTGCAGGGCGACCGGGACTTCATGGTTTCGGCTACGCTCGAAGCCCCGGGCGACGCCGAGGATGGTTGGGTCGACGCAATCACGCTGGAGGCGACCATGTCGCACGCCGGCGCGTCGATCGAGGTCTCGACTGCAGCAGACGTCGCCTTCGCACCCGATGAGTGGACGTGCAACTCGGTCGACCAGACCTCCATCTTCGTACGCCGGGATAGCAAGCAAACTGCTCTGGCCGTCGCCGATCTGTTCGAACGCGCGGCCTTCGAGCCCTCCACGGACAGCGACGCTGACAGCTACGACACTCAGCAGGAGCGTTTCCAGGCCGACGCAGCCGAGCGTATTATCGGACTGCTCGAAGGCGACGATGCGGCGCTGGAGAGCCGTATTCGCGAAAAGCTGTCCGGCCACTACTTCATGGTTCCCGCCGACCGGACGGTGACCGTGGTCATCAATCGCGACCGCCTCGAGGTGCAGATCGTCGAGCGCGATGCCACCCCGCCCGAGGCCGCAGGCGAGGGAGCGTGACATGGCGCGCTACAATCACGCCTACGCCATCGCCTTCAGCGTGGTCTCCGACGACGACCGCGGACACGATGTCGATGCGCGCCAGCTGCGAGCCGCGCTGATGGCACGGATCGAGGCCCTTGATCGCGAAGGCGGATGGGTCGAGGCGGCCGGCGTTCCGTACGACAGCTACGCCGAGCCGGAAGGGGATGAGCCATGATGGTGCCGCTCCCTCCGTCCGTGCTCTCCTACGGTATTGGCGTCGACAGCACCGCGCTACTGATCGAGCTCCACGCTCGTGGGCAAGCCCCTGACCTCGTCCTCAGCGCCGACACCGGCAACGAGAAACCGGAGACCTACGACTACCTCGACGTCATCCGTCCGTGGATGCGTGACCGCGGCATTCGCTTTGAGCTCGTCTCCTACGTGCCCAAGCGGTTCAAGCACTGGCCACCGTACTTCGGGATCCTGGAGATGTGCCTGACCAATGCGACCTTGCCCAGCAAGTCGCTCGGCGGATCGTCCTGCAGCCTCAAATACAAGAAAGCGCCGCAGGACGCGTTCCTCAAGACATGGCAGCCTGCGGTCGATGCGTGGCAGCGGGGGCAGCGCGTCATCCGCCTGATCGGCTACGACGCAGGCCCGCGCGACACCGCGCGCGCCAATCACGCGTCGACGATCGACGATCCGCTCTACGAATGCCGATCCCCGCTGCGGGAGTGGCTTTGGGACCGCCCGCGCTGCATCTCGCGGATCGAGGCCGAAGGTTTGCCCGTACCGCCGAAGTCCGCCTGCATCCTGTGTATCGCGAACAAACCGGACGAGATCCGCAGCCTGCCGGCGTGGTGCCTTCGCCTGATCGTTCTGGTCGAGGCGCGCGCAGCGCCCCGGCTCCACACGGTCGAGGGATTATGGCGCAGGTCGACCAGGGCGCGGCCCGGATCGATGACCGCCTTCATCCGGGCCGAGGGTCTGCTCCCAGCCGATGACGTCGACCGCATCGTGCGCGACGCGCCCACCGATCTCATCCGCTTCCAGGATGTCGCCGCCACAGTACCCATCGGGGAGCGCCCGAAGATGGGCGACTGGCTCGACCGCTTTCACCTGGCCTTCGCCGAACGAGGCCGCGGTCAACCGGACGCGCTGGCCGCCTGACGCTTCTCATCAACGGAACAACCGGAGGATCGACCCATGATCGACACCGCTGCCGAAACGCGCGTCGAGACCATCGCGCGTCTGAACGATCGATGCCGCCAAGGCTTTGACAGAACGGCACGCATCACCGTCACGCGTACCTGTCTTGCCACCTTGTCGAACGGCACACTCGCCTCCGAGGCCGTGGCGCAAGCTCTGCTGCTGCAGGAGTTGCGTCGCTACAGCTTCGCCGCGGACTGCCCGGAGCGGGATCGCGGCTCCTTCACGATCGACAAGACCGAGGTCTTCTTCCGCATCGACTATCACGATGCGACGCTCGAATGGGGCTCCGAAGACCCGGCAAACGCCAGCCTCACGATCCGCGTGCTGACGCTCATGCTGCGGGAGGATCTCTGATGACAATCGAGATCATCCTCGGCTTGCCCCACCTCGCAGACGGCGCGCTCCTGGCGACTGCTCGTCGTCTCCAGGCGCCTGTGCTGATCTCAGCGAACTGCCTGTCGCGCTGGCGCAAGGCCGATGGCTGGCGCGAGTGGACGGGATGGCGGACGGCCACGCTCGCTCATGCGGATGGCCTCGCAAGCCTCGACCTCGACAGCGCCGGCTACACGATGATGGTACGCTACGGCGGTCTGCCATGGTCGGTAGCCGACTATATGGCTCTCGCCGCATCGTACCCGTTCCGGCGCGTCTCCTCGATCGACTATTGTTGCGAGGACGGCGTCGCTTCGGATCGCGAAGAAGTGCTCGACCGCATCTCTCGCACGATCGCGACGAACCATGAGTGCTTCACTCGCGCCGGTGACCTCGGCATCCGGGACCGCTTCATGCCCGTCCTGCAGGGACGCACGCCGGACGACTATGTCCGCTGCCTCGAAGCGATCGAGGGCATGATCATGCCCGGCACCGTTGTCGGCATCGGCAGCATGTGCAGGCGCCCCATTCATGGCTCGGAGGGCCTCGTTGCCGTCGTCGAGCGACTCTCGCGGGTGCTGCCGGTCGGCGTGAAAGCCCATGCCTTCGGCGTAAAGGGTGATGCCCTGCCGTATCTGACACCATTCTCCCGTTGGATCGCCTCGATCGACAGCCAGGCCTTCGGCGTCGCGGCGCGGCGCGACGCAATCCAGCGCGGCGTCGTCAAAACAGACAGGCTGGTCGCAGCGCACATGGAACGTTGGTACCGACGACAATGTGGCCGCGCACTGGCCGCGCCGATTACGATGCCCGAGGCCGCTGACCACGGGGCGCGTCCCGTCCCTAACGATGACCCATGGGAACGCGCCATTGCGGATGCGCGCGCTCAGATCCGCGAGCTCATCGAGAGCGGTGATCTCGACCACGACGAAATCACCGCCAGCTGGGTCGAGACATGGGCGGCCGATCTCTATCAACAACGCGCCGCCTGACGAGGGATCCACCATGACTACCGATCGATCGCAACGCTGGCGCGACCGGCGCAGCCGCTTCGTGTCCGACGACACCGTCATCGACCCTCAGCGCTACGCCGTTGACGTTGTCGCCCATGACACGGCGCGCGCCTTCGTTGCGGATCATCACTATCTGAACCGCTATCCAGCTGCGCAACTGGCCGTGGGGCTCTTCGGCCCAGGCCGGGGCGGCGCTTCCTCTCTCGACGGCATTATCGTCTTCGGCGTTCCCGCGACCGCCGCGGTCATCACGCGCCACACCGGCTACGCCGACCCAGCACGCGGTTGCGTGCTGCAGCGCCTGCTCTGCCTCCCCACCGTCGCGGCCAATGGCGAAAGCTACTTCGCCGCGCGCGCCTTTCGTCTGCTGCGCCAGGCCAAGCCGTTGATCGAGTCCGTCGTCAGCTTCTCCGATCCTCAGGTTGGACATTGCGGCTGCGTGTACGCAGCCCTCTCCGGGGCGTATCGGGGAACCACGAGGCCGCGGACGGTGCTACGCATCGCCGGCGAGACGATCTCGGATCGCACCCTATCGAAGATCAGAAACCTCGAAACGGGCCATGCCGGGGCGGTCGACCAACTCGTCAGGCTTGGAGCATCGAGGCCGCGGCCGACCGAGCATCTCCGAGAATGGCTCGAACGCTGCCGCAGGGAGCGCATTCTGGTCGCAGCACGGCAAGCCAGTCTCTTCACCTACTGCTTCGAACTCACACGCGATGCACGCCGCGTCGGCCAACCGCTGCCGCGTCTGACCTACCCAATCAGGTCCGACGTCCTGCGTGAGCAGCTCGGAACCTGACCCGTCGTGCCGACGGGAAGGGGAGGGGGAGCAGGGATCGTGTCCACAATAGGAGACGAGCCATGCGCATCCAACAGGCGATCGCGATCGCCAAGGCCGACGAGGCCCACCTGATCCGCTTCATTGGGCGGCGCGACCGATTTCTTGACGGGCTCGACTGGGACGCCCTGCCCGAGCAGATGGCGCGCGAGGCCGCGATGATGGACGAGCTTCTCGCCACCGAACTCGCGGAGGCCGCATGCTATGTCATCTGGCTCGAAGAGTGCCTCAGCTTCGGCGTCGAGGACGTCATCGGCGCGCACCACCTGCAGCCCGCCTCGGTGATCCGCACCGTCGCCTCGTTGGCCTAGGCCGAAAGGCGACACCGACGACTGCGGTTCCGTAGGCGACCATCCCATGCAACAATCATCTCGGGAGATGAACGATGACTGCTGACCTGACAGAATTTCTCTTCGGCTCGCCCACGCACCTGTACTGGTCGCTCCTCGGCCTCGCCGTGCTTTCGCTCGTCGGCGTCGTAGTGGCCCACCTGCTGCCCGACTACCGTCGGACAATCATGGCTATCGGTGCGATCCCCGTCTTGGTTTACGCCGTCTCGTTCGTACCCCTGTTCGGCGCCGGCGAGCCGCCGACCAGCGATCCAGCCGACGGGTTGGCGAGAACCCAGAACCTGCTCTCCGGTGTGCTGCAAGCCGCACCCGTGATGCTGGCATTCGGAGGATGCTTATACGCCGCGGTCATGTTCATCGACGACCGCTCCCGAGTCCGCAAGCGGCGATCCGAGCAGTGACCACTGGACGCAAGCCGACCACGACAGGCTTGCACTACGTCTCGATGCCTGACCGCGTCGCAAGCGCCGATGTGCAGAGATCGACCTAACGAAGGAAGACGCTCATGAGTCGACATACCTTTGTCGGGCCTGCCGGCGTCAGCGTCGCGATCGGGTGGGATCGCCCACTCGAGACCTTCTACGTACAGGTGTCGCGACCTGACCCCGAAGACCCCGGTGAACGCGACACCTTCGTGTGGAAGGGTCTGGAGCCGGACGAACTCACCACCGCGGCCGCGGCGATCGCAATTGCCACCCCGTACGCCGCCCTACCAACGGATCTCGGCAACACGCTCGAAATGGACCGGCTGAAAACGCTCGGCCTCTCGGATGGCGAGTACCAGGCAGAGATGAAGCGCCGGCTCTTTCCGAAATAACCAGATAGGCACTGTCGTGGAGTGACCTGGGACAGCGCCTCGTGCTAACTTTGACGTGAGGAGATCACGCATGTCGGATACCCAACCCTCGCATGAAGTCGCCGGTGTCCGCACGTTGCCGGCCCGCCGCAATTGGCGCCTGTTCGCCATTCTCGTACTCGCCGGCATCGCCGTTGCGACGGGCTTATGGAGCCTCCAATACCTGCCTGAGGATTACCAATGGCTGCTCGCCATGACGGGCTTGGGTGTCGCCGGAGGCTTCTTCGTCTATCTGCAAACCGATCTTGATCGGCGCGAGACCATCGGGGTCGCCGGCGCAATGATCTTCATCCTGACCTATTCCGTCGCAACGCGCGGCTACCTCATAGCTTGGCTTGTTTGCGGGGCAGGCGCCCTGACAGCCATCGTCGTTCTCGCGCTGCGTTGGTCCGACCCGCTGTGGCTCGATCCAGACTCAAACCGCGGCACGCCGCAGTAAGAAGGAAAGGGGGAGGGGTCATGCGGTCCAGAGAGGGCCGTTGGAGATCCCCATGCCCTATTTTGTCGATATTGGTGGCACGCCCGCCAACGAGGCCTGCGCGCAGCTGGGCCAGACACCCGATTTCGACGTCCTCAACAAGCTCGAGGTGCTCGCGTACAAATACGCGATTATCGCCCGGTATGGGCCGCCACCTCCGGGATGCCGCCTCACCGGCCTTTCCAATCGACACGACTTCGGCCGCTACGTGTCGCTCGTGCTGCACATCGAGAACGAACTCGACGATGCCGTCCGCGCCTATGCGGAGGCCGTAGAAGAGGGATTGGAGAGCTGGCTTGAGGCCGGTTTCCGCGCGCCCGTCGAATACGACGACGCCACACCGACGATCGTTCAAGCCGATCCGATCGAGATCCTGGTCAGCGCCTTCCACGTTACCCGGCCAAGCTCGGACGGCCGCTTTCCTATCGCCGACTTCGAGACGCTGCACCGGAATCTGAGCGCAGCCTTTCCCGACGAAGCCGCGATCGCCAGCGCGCGCCTCACCGAGGCCGCGACCGCCTGAAGGCGAGCCCGCTGCCCACCCGGGCGGCTCTCCAGCACGAACGAGGCCGACGATGCCCGACCCCTTCGACCCCTCTGATCCCACCGCGTGGCTGTCTCGCGGACGCACCCCCGAGCACGCCGATGCTATCGCCACCGCGTGGCGCACGTTCCCAGACCTTCCGGCCGAAGCGCCTCTTGCCGACCGAATGGCTCGAGGCCGCGAGCGGATCGCGGCGATGCGCAGCGTCAACGACGCGATCGCGGCCGAGAGTGCGGCGCAACGCGAGCTGACCAACTTCGCGTTTACGGAGGACCAGGTTCGCCGGGGGCACGGCAACGACCGCGATATCGCGATCCTGCGCGGGCATGACGACTATTGTCTCAGTTGGGATCTCGCCAACCGCTACGCTGACGGCTGGTACGCCGCTCACGTCGGTTGGCCACACCATTACTCGGACGCGATTCCCTGCGCGGCGCCGCTCGCTGAGCGCCACGCCGCCTATGATCGAGGGTTTAGCGATGGTGGGGGCGACCGCACCGACCTGTTCGATGCCGCCCGCCGCAGCCTCGTCGCCGACATGCGGCGCGACAACCTGCCGGCCGACCCTCAACTTATTCTCGCAGGACGGCCGCTGCCGAGCAGCTTTCCCAAGCCCTCGGACCACCACCGACCTGCGCGATGGTCGCGACGCCTCCTGATCCTCGGCGCCGATTACATCGATGCCGATCCGGCATGGGACTTCCTCGCGATAACCCTCGCACGACCAGGTGCCGAAGCTGCGACGATCATTGTTCTCACCGACGCCGGCTTCATGCGTGCCGACACGATCGACGAGCCAACGCCGTCAGGCCTAATCAACGACCATCACAGCGCGGCTGACCAGCTTTCCGCTCTTCTGCAAAATCGTGAATACGACGACACTTTGATTGCACTCCAAGGTGCCGATCTCGACCTGATCGACACGGTCGCCCACGTCCTGCCGCTTACACGCACCATGGAGCGAACACGCAACTCGCGGCTCCAGCAACGCACCCATCTCCGCACGTGGCTCGACCGCGGCTTCACCGGGACTGCCACGGCCGCGCAAGGCCATATCCGATGGGGCAAGGCGATCACCGCCCTCTACGGCAGCCTTGGCGAATTCACCGCGCGCCACATCGGGCCAGCTCCGGGCCGCGGACACCTCGTCCGCGTCGAGACCCGCAACGGCCTCGCCACCGGCTTCGCCGCGGCGGACGGAACACCGCTCGATCCGGAGATAATCGTCTCGAGCAAGGCCAAGCTGCGCAGCACAATCGCGATGACGCTGCGCGCCTTCGGCAGTGCGACCCGCCTCATGGCAGCCGCCGATCGGGATGCTGCCTAAGGTTTGAAACCCGGGCTGGGAACATAGGGATGTTCCTGTCGGATGATCGCCTCTGCCTTGGCAATCGCCTCGAGCTGGCGGGGCGATCCACGCGGCGCAATCGACCAGTTCGAACGCGGGTGAAACACCACGGGCAACGCCGTGACCGGCCCCAACGCCTTGCGCCAGGCCTCATCGCTGCCGCCCGCAACACCGACCAGCAACGTCACGAACAGATCCTCGATGTCGCCAGTCGTCACCGAGCCTGAACGCACAGTCGCACCGGCTGTGCCGCGGCCGTCCAACACCCTTTTGCCGAAGGAGAAACCATCATGTCCGATATCACTGATCTTCCCGTCATGACCCGCGCCGACGCCGTCTCGCTCGGCTTCGCCGGCTTCAACGACGTGCCACACAAAGCGATCGACGTGCCCGACGGTGCCTTCACCATCACGGCGCGAACCAGCCAAGGACGCCGGGTCAGCTTCTGCTTCATGGGAAAAAGCTACGACGGGCCCGCCTGCTTCGTCGACATCCAATTCTACGACCGCGGCACCACGATTCCGGATCCGAGCGGCGGGGTATCACCCACCTTCAACGCCTTTGCCGTCACAGGTGGCGGTCGTCACGTCATCGATAGCCGCGCTCTGGATGAGGCCGAGAAGCCCTCCATCCTCGTCCTCCTCATGGACGAGGCAGGGGAGGAACCACCGCGCCCCGATACCTCGCGCCGTCCCTTGACCGACCGCGACCTCGCCGAGCTGCTGACCCAGGCTGCGGGCGTCGTCACCGATCCGGAAAGCGAGATCCGCTCGCGCCGCGACAGCCTGGTCGAAGCCCTTCATGCCGAGGCGGCGAAACGCGGATCGCGGACGCCGGTGTCATGAGCGCCCCGCGCAGCGACGGCATGCACGTTGCACACACCACCGCGGGCTGGATCGTCTTCGACAACAGCACTGCCCGCCGCGGCCGACTTTCAGCGCCATGCCACACCCGGGCCGAGGCAGTCGCCCGCAAGAAGGCCTTGGGACGGGCCTTACGTCACCAGCGCCACGAGGACCCCCGCGACGCCTGATGGAAGGGAAGGGGGACGGCGTCGGCGAGATCAGGCGGTGCTGAGGCCGCCCGGGCCTGTCAGGAGCATATCATGCGGAGCATCCTCGCATTCTACGAAGTCGATCGAGCCTATGGCGGCCCGGAAGAAGGGGGCTGGTGGTACGACACCGGCACTTTCGTCCGCGCACTTGCCATTTATTTCGATGACGGGGCCGCGATCGCGGCCCAGCGTCGGGCAAACCGGCTGCTCGAGCGGCTGCAACGACACAAGCCGGACGTGACGTCGGTGATCTATAACGGTGGGCGCTACCGCGCCTTCACGTTCTCGGGCCTGCCGCCAGCACGCTTCCCGGGGAAGCGACCACGCTACTCCTGACGGCAGTCGCAGTCCCCTCCCAATCAACCTGAAGGAAACGGTCATGCACCGCGTCCACTTCTACGACTCCACGGCAGCCGCCTACGAAGCGTGCCTCGACCAAAGCCCCTGCATCTTGGAAGGTGACGTTCTCGCCATCATCCCAGAAGGCGTCATTGGCCTCGCCTCAAGCGACCCTCTTGCGGTCACGATCGAAACCGGAGCGCTGCGCACGCTTGCGCCCATGTCGTCGGCAAAGATCCTCCGCGAAACGGTCCACGACGCCGAGCAGTGGCGACACGCGGTCGAGCTCGCGCTGGCGCATCACCTGCCGATCGCACCGCACTTCCTTCCGTTCGCGCTGCGCTGCGTACCCCTGTCCCCGTCTCAAACGGTCGTGGCGCTCACTCTGGACGATGTCATGATGGCGATCGACGCTATCCGGCACCGGGAAACGCAGCTGACCAAGCGCGCGGCGCTGATCGATGCCGAAAGCTCGCATGGGCTGTTCCTGGCGTCCGCCTTGCGCAAGCTTGCAACGGCGCGGCGCCACCTTGAACGGCACCCGCCAGCGACGATCCCGGATCACCCCTGCGGCCCACCATAAACGGCGCACCAGGACGACCAAGTCACCTCAAGACCCTCGAAACGATCCACCGCCGCGCGAAAAGCGCGTCGGTGAGGGGCGCTTGCGCGCCCTGCCCGGCCAAAGGGCCGGGGAGGAGAGAGGGATTGAAGATGTTGTCGAGGACATGGGGTCCAGCAGACACAGGAGACGTTACGATGAACATCGGTCAGATCAAGCAGAACGAAGCCGGCATCTTCAT
>Ga0308157_10010318_pt1 | contig 10145 bp, 10 predicted proteins | sample PhyBR1_FD_201035 | JGI IMG/M metagenome (GOLD analysis project Ga0308157, IMG submission 201035) | Phyllosphere microbial communities from UC Gill Tract Community Farm, Albany, California, United States - DLSLB.R1 | ecosystem: Host-associated > Plants > Phyllosphere > Unclassified | place: USA... | reverse complement strand
CAGGCCTTCGAGCACTTCCAGCTGGCTGTTGTTGCGGCGTCCTACCCGCACCGCGCGGCGCTGCGCCGTGCGTCCGCCCGCGTCCAGCACATAGACCCAGGCGCCGCCGCTGTCGTTGATGAAGGCGCCGTTCGGCAGCAGCAGCGCCTTGGCCGGCTCGCCCAGCGTGATGCGCGCGTCCAGGCTCTGGCCGGGATTGAGCACCGGCGGCTGGCCGCCGGTGAACACCAGTTCCACCATGAAGCGGCCGTCCTTGATCTGCGGGTAGATGGTGCGGATGTCGACCGCGAAGCTGTGCTCATCCTGCTTGACGCTGCCGTGCCGGCCCACCGCCATGCGGTTCAGGTAGTACTCGTCCACGCTGGCGGAGAGCTTGAAGCGTGCCGGATCGTCGATGCGGCCGATGTTCTTGCCGGTGCTGATCGATTCGCCCACCTGCAGGCGGAAGTTGGTCAGCCGGCCTTCGACCGGCGCCCGCACGGCCAGCGCGTCGACCGTGGCGGCGACCAGTTTCAGGCCGGAGTTCAGCCCTTCGATGGCCGTTTCCAGCTGCGTTGCCGCGCTGCGGCGCACGCGTTCTTCTGTGCCGGAGGCGCGTTCCTCCTGCGCCAGCAGGCGGCGTTGCTGCTGCAGCTTGTCCGCCGATTCCTCCAGCGCGACGGCGGAGATGTAGCCCTGCGCCGCCAGCCGCACATTGCGCTCGTGCTGCTTGCGGACCTGCTCCAGCGCGAACTGGAGGTCCTCGCGCCGGCGCTGGTGGTCGCTGGCGCTGGCCTCCTGCGCCACGCGCAGATTGGACAGGTTGAAAATGCTGACCGCGTGTTCCGACTGGCGCGCCAGCAGTTCCAGGTTGCGCTGCGGGTTGGAGATGCGGAACAGCAGCTGGCCCTTTTTCACCAGCGTGCCGTCGATGGCGAAGACTTCCTCGACCCGGCCCGATTCGACCGAGTCGAGTATCACGGAATTGAGCGGCTCCGCATTGGCGCGCACCACGATTTCGTCGACGAAGATGCCGCGTTCCGCTTGGCCGATGCGCAGGTCGGTGCCGTCCACCTGCAGGCCGCGCGGCATCCAGGCCCACAGGCCGTAGCCGGCCGCCGCGACGGCCAGCGTGGCCGCCAGGCCGATGGCGATGGCCTTGCCACGTTTGCGTGGCACGACGACATCCATCGCCGCGCCGCTGGACGGCAGGTGAGATGGAGAGGGACCGATATTTTTTTTGATGTGCATACCGGCCATACAGCAAGCGCTGTGCCAAGCCGGAAAACCCTGCATCGACGGCCTGTCCGGCCGGTGCCGGGCGTTCGGTGTCCGCTTATGAACAGCGGCCGGTGTTCGGAACTGAACACTTGCCGCGTGTGTGCGATGCGCTCGGCCGCAAGCCGTGTCCACAGCCGGTGAGCGGCTGCTAGAATGCCTGCATGTCCGCTTACGTTTTGATACTCGATGATGACGCCGATGTCGCCACTGCCGCGCAGTTGCTGCTGCGGCGGCGCTATGGCAAGGTCGCCACGCTGTGCGATCCGGCGGGCCTGCCCGCCTTGCTGGCGCAGGGCGTGCCGGACGTGGTGCTGCTGGACCTGAACTTCACACCCGGCTCCATCGACGGCGCCGAAGGGCTGGCGCTGTTGGACCTGCTGCGCTCCCAGGCGCAGCCGCCGGCGGTGATCGCGATGACCGCCTACGCCGACGTGCCGCTGGCGGTGGAAGCGTTGAAGCGCGGCGCCGGCGATTTCATCACCAAGCCGTGGGACAACGCGCGGCTGGTGGCCGCCATCGACCAGGCGCTGGCCCGCCGTGCCGCCGTGCGCGGACCGGCAGCGTCGGCGCCCGACCTGATGGGGGAATCCGCCGCGATGCGCGAGCTGAAGGCCTTGATCGCCAGCGTGGCGCCGACCGAAGCCAACGTGATGGTGCTGGGCGAGAACGGCGTCGGCAAGGAGCTGGTGGCGCGCGCCATCCATGCGTTGTCGCGCCGCGCGGCCGGCACGCTGCTGGCGGTGGACATGGGGGCGCTGCCGGAATCGACGTTCGAGAGCGAGTTGTTCGGCCATCGCAAAGGCTCGTTCACGGATGCGAAGGCCGACAGGGCGGGGCGCTTCCAGGCCGCGCGCGGCGGTTCGCTGTTTTTGGACGAAATCGGCAATATGCCGCTGGCGGCGCAGGCCAAGCTGCTGACCGCGCTGGAGCGGCGCGAGGTGACGCCGATCGGTGCCGACAAGCCGGAGGCCATCGACGTGCGCATCGTCAGCGCGACCAACCTGGATGAGGCGCGGCTGTTCGATCCCTCCGTGTTCCGGCCGGACTTGCTGTTCCGGCTGAACACCATCGTGATCCGCGTGCCGCCGCTGCGCGAACGGCGCGAGGATATTCCGCTGCTGCTGGCGCACTATCTGAACCTGTACGCATTGCAGTACGAACGGCCAGCACGCAACGTGAGCGCGGCAGCGATGGATGGCTTGCTGCGCCACGACTGGCCGGGCAATGTGCGCGCGCTGCGCCATGCCTGCGAGCGTGCCGTGATCCTGGGCCAGGGCGCCGAATTTTCCTTGAGCGATTTCGGACTCGGCGCCGGCATGGCGGCGATGGACGGCGGCGCGGATTTCATCGTCTCGCCGGGCATCGTTGCCGCGTCCGCGCGCAGCGCCGGCAGCGGCGAGATGACACTCGATGCGCTGGAGCGCGAAGCCATCGCCTCGGCGCTGGCTCAGTTCAACGGCAACATCAGCCACGCCGCCAAGTCGCTGGGCGTCAGCCGCGCCGCGCTGTACCGCAAGCTGGGCAAGCATGGCATCTGAGCGCGCCCTCAAGCTGGGCGCCGTGGCCAGCGTCGCCGCCTTGATGGCGCTGGCCGCCGTTGCCGACAGCATGTCCATCACGCCCGAGCCGCGCCGCATCGTGCTGTGCGGCCTGGCCGCCCTGATCCCGGCCGCCGCGTTATGGCAATGCCTGCGCCGCCTGGCGCCGCGCACCCCGCGCATGGAAGCGCAGGACAGCACCATGCTTCATGGCGCCGCATCCGCGGGCCGCGAACTGTCCGACACCATCCACGCATTGGAAGCCCGGCTTGAACACGCGCCCATCGCCCTGTTCAGCATTCAGAACGCGGCCGGCGCCGGCGCGGTGGCGCCGCTCAACGCCAGCGCGCGCCGCCTGCTCGCACCAGGCCGCGCCAGCGCGCCGCAGGACCTGCACCAGCTGCTGGCCGCGCAAACCGCCGGCCAGCGGCAGCTGATCAGCTTTGACACCGAGCGTGGCGTGGAGCGCGCGTTGGTCGCCGTCTCCGCGTTGGCGATGCAGGGCGCGCCCCAGCGCCTGGCCGCGTTGATGCCGGTCGAGAGCGAACTGGAAGCCGAAGCCCTGAACGCCTGGCGCGAACTGGTGCAGGTGCTGACCCACGAGATCATGAACTCCCTGACGCCGGTCGCCTCGCTGTCGCGCACCGCCTGTGGCCTGCTGGACGAAGCGGCTGCCGGCCTGCCTGCCGATATCCACGCCGACCTGGGCACCGCGCTGGACGCCATCTCGCGCCGCGCCGCCAGCCTGGTGGACTTCGTCGGCAGCTATCGCAGCCTGTCGACGGTGCCGCAGGCGCAGCCGCAGCGGGTGCTGCTGGAGGAGCTGTTCGAACGCCTGTCCATGCTGATCGCGCCGCAGTGGCAGGAGCGGGGCGGACGCGTGTCGTTCTCGGTGGAGCCGGCCTCGCTGGCGGTGATGATCGATCCGGGGCAGCTGGAGCAGGCGCTCATCAACCTGCTGAAGAATGCCGCCGAAGCGATCACCGGCAAGGCGCCGGAAGCGCAGGTGCGCGCGCGCCTGAGCCGGGGCGGACGCCTGCGCATCGAAGTGGCCGACAACGGCCCGGGCGTGCCGGAGGCGCTGGCCGCGCACATCTTCACGCCGTTCTTCTCGACCAAGAAGCAGGGCCGGGGCATCGGCCTGGCGATGGTGCGGCACCTGGTGCACGCCAATGGCGGCACGGTGCGTTACGCGCGCTCGGTCAGCGCCGGCGCGCGCTTCATGCTGACCTTCTAGCGCACCATGTCGATGTGCAGGATGCCGTCTTCGTCGTAAGGCTCGGTGACCTTCCTGAAGCCGTAGCCGCCGTAGAATTTTTCCAGGTGCGCCTGCGCGCCGATGCGGAAGCCGTGGCCGGGATGCAGCGCCTCGGCCAGCGGGATCGCCTTGGCCAGCAGCTCGCGGCCGATGCCGCTGCCGCGCGCGGCCTGCGTGGTCAGCACGCGGCCCAGCGACATCTCGTCGTACTTCACGCCTGGCGGCACGCAGCGCAGGTACGCGACCAGCGTGCGCTTGCCGTCGATCTCGCGCCACGCCATCAGGTGGTGGCACTGCGGATCGCAGCCGTCGATGTCCGGGTACAAGCAGGTCTGCTCCAGGATGAACACCTGCTGGCGCTGCAGCAGCACCTCGTACCAGTCCAGGCGGGGGATGTCTTCAAAGGCCAGCCATTGCCACTCAATCATTGCGCGTCCCGATGCGGATCAAAACATCGATTGTATGTGAAAAAAGGCCGGCGCCTCGGAGGAGGGGCCGGCCTGTCGTTCGCTGACTGGATCGATTACACGATGGTCAGGGTCACGTCGATGTTACCGCGGGTGGCGTTCGAGTATGGGCACACGACGTGGGCGGCGGCGACCAGCTTTTCAGCGGTTTCGCGGTCCAGGCCTGGCAGCGAGATTTTCAGTTCCACTTCGATGCCGAAGCCGGTAGGGATGGCGCCGATACCGACGGTGCCTTCCACCGAAACGTCCGCGGGCACGGCGATCTTGTCGCGGCCACCGACGAATTTCATCGCGCCGATGAAGCAGGCCGAGTAGCCGGCGGCGAACAGCTGCTCAGGGTTGGTGCCGACGGCGCCGGCGCCGCCCAGTTCTTTCGGGGTGGTCAGCTTCACGTCCAGCACGTTGTCGGAGGAAACAGCACGGCCTTCGCGGCCACCGGTTGCTTTTGCGTTTGCGCGGTACAGAACTTGTTGGATCGACATGATGATTTCCTTTTTAGTGAGTGAGGATGTTTAATTAACTATTAAATCGCAAGCTACTTACTTCTACTATCCGGCGTTGTTTGCAGCGCCCATGACCACACTATAGATTGTGTGCGATTGAATAGCAAGCGATTTTTGAAAATATTTTTGAACTTGCCCGTTATCCGCGGTGCCCCACGGTTATCAGGTGTGGTCGTTTTTGCATGTTGTCCTCCCTACAATTCATCCATCAAACGCACTCTATGGATGGGAACCTGTGATGAACACGCATGTGATCAACGGACTGGCCGAGCTTTGGAAGGACTCGAAGGGGTCTCCAGATATTCGCATTGCGGTACTGGATGGGGTGCCTGACTTGTCTCATCCCTCGCTGCGATCGGCCGACATCAAATCCATCACCACTGGAGCCGCCGGTGCGGTTGGCGGTGCGACGACAAATCATGCGACGCACATCTTCAGCAAGATCTTCGGCGAAGGTGATGGAGACGGAGGCATTCAAGGCTGGGCTCCCGGCTGCAAGGGCATTTCGATCCCGATTTTTTCCGCCGGCCCCAGCAATCGCGTCTCGCAAAGAGACCTGGTCAACGCGCTGCGCATCGCCATCGACCACGAGGTCCAGGTGATCAATATCAGCGGCGGCCAGCTCGTCGCCGCCAACAATGAAGCCGACACATCGCTGCGCGACATCGTGCAGGAGTGCCATGACAAAAACATACTCGTTGTCGCGGCGGCCGGTAATAACGGCTGCGAATGCCGGCACATTCCCGCCAGCTTGCCGCATGTGCTGGCCGTGGGCGCCATGGACAGCGACGGCCAGCCGATGGATTTCAGTAACTGGGGGAATGAATACCTCACGCAAGGAATACTCGCGCCTGGACAGGAAATACTCGGTGCCCAGGCCAATGGCGCAAGCGCTCGCCTGACAGGCACCAGTTTCGCCACCCCACTCGTGTCCGCAGTTGCCGCCCTGCTGCTCTCTATACAACGGAAGAGAGGCATGCCCGCCTCTCCCAACCAGGTGCGTGAGGCACTTCTCGCGAGTGCCTCACCATGCGATCCCCGCTGGGGGTCGGACTGTCGCCGATTCCTGGCCGGGCGTCTGAATATTCAACAGGCCTACGTTCACCTATTCAATGGAGGAAGTGCTATGACTCACCAACAAACAGACGCCGACACCAGCGTCCCATCCATGGTATCGCTCACACCGTCCGGCCTGGAGCCACAAGGGTCCCTGGACACAGTGGCCGCCATGCCGGCCGAGGCGCCCGCGGATTCCGCAGGCGCCGTTAGCGTGGCCGCCGGCGCCACGGGCATCGTTCCTTCCGGCGCGTGCGGATGCAAGCCGTCATCGTCGTCGCTGGTCTACGCCCTCGGGAAAATCGGCTATGACTTCGGCACCGAAGCCCGCCGCGACGGCTTCACTCAGCTGATGCCTGCCGGCCAGAGCCCCTACAACCCTGAGCAGTTGCTGGCCTATCTGGAAAACCGCGAGTTCGAATCCAGCATGTTGATCTGGACGCTCAACATCGACCTGACCCCCATCTATGCAATCGAACCAAGCGAGCCCTTCGCACGCGACACGTACGGCCTGCTGGTGGGCGCCCTGGAAGGGCAGGTGGCGAAGCCGGATTCCGACGGCTATGTCGAGCGCGTTTCCATTCCAGGCTACCTCACCGGCAAAACGGTGCGGCTGTATTCCGGCCAAGTGGTGCCGGTGATCTCGGTGGTTCCGCGTGGCCTGTACTACTGGAACGTGAACAAGCTGATCGACACTGCGATGAAGGCGGCCAACCTCACCGACAAGGACGACAAGCTGAAGACCGGCCTGCGCGAGTTCCTGAACCGCATCTACTACGACTTCCGCAATCTCGGCACCGCGTCTTCGGAACGGGCCATGAATTTTGCCGCCACCAACGCCTTCCAGGCAATCACCGTATTCGCGGAAAACCTGACGCCGGACGACCACGGGCATTCGCGTCAACTGGCCAAGATCGCCGTGGAGAAGAGCCCCTTCTGCCGTCTCGATTCCGATTGCTGGGACGTCAAGCTGGCCTTCTTCGATCCCGAGAACGATCAGCGCGCATGGCGCATCGTGCGCTACACGATAGACGTGAGCGACGTGATGCCCGTGACGATAGGCGATCCGAAAGCCTGGGCGGCAACCAGCTTCTGATATCCGGCGTATTGCGCCGGGCAGGAAGACACGGGGGAGCAGCGGAGGTGGCGGCTGGTCCGCCTCAAGAGGCCCTCGTGGAGAAATCCAGCCATATTTCAACCTCACTTTGGAGAATCATCATGAAAAAAGCGAACTATGAGTTTTCGAGCAAACAGCACATCGGCATGCCTATGCAGGCCAGCCCTGTGCATCGCACCATGGCCGGCGGCGGCGCCATCTCCGACGCCAGCGGCATCGAGGCATCGGGCTGGTGGGATACGCTGAAGAGCGTGGCCTCCACCGTCGCCCCATATGCTGCCAAAGTCGCGGGCGCCCTGCTGTAAGCGCATGTTTGCGCGCTGACGCACGTCCCCGTTCGGTCTGACCGCGGGGACGGGGTTCCACCGGCCGGCGGCCTTGGCCAGGCGCCGGTGGAATTTCGATGCGTCACGCGCCCCCCAATCAATCCACGCGAGGACATCATGAAGACACGCCACCACCACACAGCTGTGCGCCGCTCCATGCCGGACCAGGCTCAGCCCATCCAACGCAGCATGTACCACGGACCGATACCAAGCCATCCGGACTTCGCGGGAGGATTCTTCAACGTGATTGCGGGGCTGCAGCATCCACACCCATCCATCTGCCACATCCTGTCGCCGGTCGCTCAATGGGATTGCCAGGCCGGCTTCGATTAAGCCATTGCCAGAAAGGACGCCAGCATGTCTGTCTATACCGTTTGCTTCAGCGGCACTGCCTGCACCCGCGATGAGGGAGAAAAGTCGCGCAAGGAGAGCGACCGCGACATCTACACCCCGGACACCGGCTACATCCCGGTTCGCATCCACAAGGAAATCACGGGTACGCTCCAGCCCGGTCGTGCCAGCGCCAGCGTCCGCGGCGTCGGTGAAAACGATTGGGCCTCCCCTCGGGACGATAGCGAGCCGCTCAAGCTTGACGGCCCGCTCGATGTGCCACCCGATCTGCTCAAGTACACCCAGCCGTATTCAGGCGGTAACCAGTTCTCCTACCCAAGCCAGATTAATGGATGGGCCGCCGTCGCCCTCGCCCTGCACGGCGCCAATCTTGCGGCCGCCAGCGGCGCCGAGCAATACAATCTGATAGGCCATAGCCGGGGCGCGGCTGAATGTATCATGGCCGCCTGGTTCCTGTACGCCTACGGTCGCCGAGACGTTACCGTCAACATCTTTGCGATCGACCCCGTTCCCGGTTCAGGCGAATGGTATGGCATCCTGACCCAGTTGCCCCCGAACGTCCTCAATTTCACCGGTATCTATGCCTGGGACCATGTGGGGGGACGCCTTGATGCCGGCTTCATGGCGCTGGTCCCCCGGCCCAACGCGCGCCAGTGCCAGGAAGACCAACCGCCGTTCAAACTAGGGACGACGTGGAAAACGTTAGCCGACCACAATCAACGCGCCGACCCGCTGCAGCTCCAGGCCGGCCGCACGCAACCCAAGGGCTATCAGCTTTATGCTTGCCGGGGACGGCACGGTACAGTAACAGGCAACAGGACATCGGACGGCATGTACGATGCCAGCAAAGCCGATCCCAGCGTGGACCCGGTACCGGAACTGATCTACAAAATGGCGCGGGAACATCTGTCCGACTGGGGCACCTTGTTTGAAACCCCGTGTGCAGTGCAGACCAAGTCAGCCGAGTTGAGCGAAGCGATCCACAAGAATCATGCTACGTTCGACAAAATGGGTGGCGGACCTAACCGAACAAGCACGCTGCCGTGGCGGCCTTTGGTGCGGCGTATTTCGTCAATTTCCGGCCTCAATCCAGCGAACTATTATTACCTGGAGGACGTCGCGGGAGCGCCGCCGGCGCTATCCAACTATCCCGTCACGTCGGAACGGACTGGCAGAGGCTGGGTGGACTGGTCGTATCTGTAAGTGTCAACGCCGACGCCGCGCGGAAGATCCCGCAAGTTGATGTCCAGCAGCTGCCGATAGAGCTGTTGGGCATCACCAGCGCGCTGACGGGGATCCTTATGCAATACTGTCCGCAATAACTCGCCCAACGGGTGCCCGATCAACGGGGCCGGCAGCGGCACCTCATCACCGGCGATCTGTTGCCGGTACAATCGTTCCACGTTTGGGCCGGCGAACACCGGCTGCCCAGCAAGACATTCGAGCCACACCAGTCCCCAGGCATATAAATCGAATTTGGTGCTCGGCGGCGCGCCGAGTAATTGTTCCGGTGCGCTATAAGCGGGAGAAAACAGCCTGCCGCCTGGCGTCCCCGGGGCCATCATCAGCGCACTACCGAGGTCAAATAGCTTGGCCCCCTCATCCACAATCATGATGTTATGCGGCTTGACGTCACAGTGTACGACGCCGCGGTCATGTAGATAAGCCAGCGCCTCCAGGACATGCAACATCGGCGCGCGCGCGGCGATCGCGGCAATCGCCCCTTCCTTGATCAGATGCTCACGCAGCGTGCGGCCATGGAGCAATTCGAATACAGCGAAGTGCGGGCCCCAATCCAATAAGGCGGCCAGTTGTGGGTGTGCCAATCGCCGGTAAAGTGTAATCTCATCGTCTAATTGACGGGAGTCCTGGTCTGCTTTGGGAAACTTGATAGCCACCAGTTCACCGTCCTCCTGACACCGTGCTTTGAATACGTGGCCGAATCCTCCTTCGCCCAATAGCTCAAGCACACGGTAGTGACGTCGAGCGATGCTGGCAACGATGGAGCCAGCTAATAGAGGAGAATGAGATGACAATGCGGCCTTGGCGAAGTCCGGTCATAAAGACAGACTTTACTCAGGCCGCAATTGGCACTCAACCACGTCAAATAACAGCGATCAACGCGGGATAACGGCCAATATTATTGGGCTCGGCTATGCATATAACTACCAACAAAATAAGCGGCGCGGCAAACTATCGCGGAATTATCCCGGAACTGTTTGAAGCGGATCGAACCTGGCCTCCAACCGGGAACCCCGCATAATCTGGA
>Ga0308157_10010316_pt1 | contig 10146 bp, 6 predicted proteins | sample PhyBR1_FD_201035 | JGI IMG/M metagenome (GOLD analysis project Ga0308157, IMG submission 201035) | Phyllosphere microbial communities from UC Gill Tract Community Farm, Albany, California, United States - DLSLB.R1 | ecosystem: Host-associated > Plants > Phyllosphere > Unclassified | place: USA... | reverse complement strand
CTGGCAGACACGAGCGCCTGGCGCGCCCTTGTCGTTACACCGGCTGCGCCTTGCCGCGTGCGCGGCCGCTGACGTAGCGCACGCCGCGCACGATGGCGCGGTACAGCAGGCGCACCATGGTCAGCGTCAGGATCGCCTCCACCAGCGTCATGCCGAACGCCGCCAGCGAACCCCAGCGCTCGTTGCGGCGGCCGAACTTGGCAGCCATGCGGTCGCGCGCGATCTCGATGCTGTCATAGAAGGTCGGCACCACCAGCAGCGTCAGCAGGGTCGAGGTGATGGTGCCGCCGATGATGGCGATCGCCAGCGGCTGGTAGAACTGGCCCGAGTCGCCCAGCGCCAGCGCCACCGGGAACATGCCCGCGATCAGGGCGAAGGTGGTCATCAGGATCGGACGCAGGCGCTTGCGCCCGGCCGCCATCAGCGCTTCTTCGCGGTCCATGCCTTCATGCTCCAGGGCGCGCGCGGCGTCCAGCAGCAGGATCGCATTCTTGGCCACCAGCCCCATCAGCATAATGATGCCGATCATGCTCATCAGGTTGAGCGTATTACCGGTCAGCAGAAGCGCCAGCACCACCCCGATCAGCGACAGCGGCAGCGACAGCATCACGCCCAGCGGCGCCGTGAACGAGCCGAACTGCATCACCAGGATCAGGTACATCAGGGCGATGCCCGAGAACAGCGCGATCACCATGTCGGTCATCAATTCCTGCTGGTTCTGGCTGTCGCCGCCCAGCGCCAGGCCATAGCCGGGCGGGAAGTCGAAGGTGCGCGCCAGCTTCATGGCGTCGGCCGTGACCTCGCCCGGCGAGCGGCCCTGGGCGTTGGCCGAGACCGTGATCATGCGCTCGCCGTTCTTGTGGCGGATTGCCGACGGGCCCTTGCCCATCGTGATTTCGGCGATCTGCTCGAGCGGCACCATCATGCCGGTGCCGCTGACCGAGATCGGCAGGCGCTCGATGCTCTCGGTGCTGACCCGGTCGTCCGGATGCAGGCGCACCGCCACGTCGCGCGTCTCGCCGGTCGGGTCGACCCAGTCGCCGACCTCGATGCCGGCAAACGCCACCCGCAGCGACTGGGCGGCATCGTTTACCGAAATGCCCATGGCGTTGGCCAGGCCGCGGTCGAGCACGATCTGCAGCTCATTCTTCGGATCCTGCTCGGACAGGGTGACGTCGACCGCGCCCGGGACCTGGCGCAGTTTTTCCATGTAGGCGTTGGTGAGCTCCATGAGCTTGCGCGAATCGGGACCGGTAAAGTCGAGCTGGACCGGCTTGCCGCCGCCGTTCAGGTCATCGATGACGACGTATTCGGCGCCCACCAGGCGGCTGACCTTGGTGCGCAGCTCGATCGCGATCTCGGTGGCGCTGCGCTTGCGCTCGCCGCGCTTGCCGATGTCGACGTAGATCCGCCCGCCGTTCAGGTCGACCGTGGTATTGGTGTCCTTGGTCTCCGGCAGGGTATGGGCCAGTTCGGCTGCGGACCGCAGCTTGAGGCGCGCATATTCCACGCTCGACGAGGCCGGCACGCGTACCTCGATCGACAGATTGCCCGAGTCCATCTTCGGCATGAAGCTGGAGCCGCCGAAGGTGGCGTGCAGGTAGATCGCGCCGATGAAGCTGGCCAGCGCGATCGCGCTCATCCAGCGGCGGTGGTGCAGCGCCCAGGCAATCACACGGCCGTAACGGTCGGCCTGGTGATCGAACCAGACGTTGAAACGGTCCAGCTGGCGGCCCAGGCCTTTTTTCGGCGCATGATGGTGGCCCGGCGGGTCGCCCCAGTAGGCCGACAGCATGGGGTCGAGCGTGAACGAGATGAACAGCGACACGATCACCGAGCAGGTCACGGTCAGCGCGAACGGACGGAACCACTCGCCGGACATGCCCGGCATGAAGGCCACCGGCACGAACACGGCCATGATCGAGAAGGTGGTGGCAGCCACCGCCAGGCCGATCTCGGCGGTGCCTTCGAGTGCCGCGGTGCGGCGGTCGGACCCCATTTCCATGTGGCGCACGATGTTTTCGCGCACCACGATCGCATCGTCGATCAGCACCCCGATCGCCAGCGACAGCCCGAGCAAGGTCATGAAGTTGAGCGTGAAACCGCACAGCCAGACCGCGATAAAGGCTGCCAACACCGAGGTCGGCAGCGCCAGCGCCGTGATCAGGGTCGAGCGCCAGGAATTGAGAAAGGCGTACACCACGAACACGGTCAGTACCGCACCCAGCACCAGCGACTCGATCACGTTGTTCAGGCTCGACTGTGCGTCTTCGCCGCCGTCGCGCGTGACTTCCAGTACCGTGCCCTTGGCCAACTGCTTGTTGGCTTCTTCGACCACGTGGCGTACCTTCTTGGCCAGCGACACGGTCGAGGCGTCGCGCGAGCGCGAGATCTGGATGTTGACGTTCGACTTGCCGCTGCGCACCGACAGGCTGTTGATGTCGGCAAAACCGTCCTCGATCTCGGCCACCTGGTTCAGGCGCACGATCTGCTCGCCGTTACGCTTGACCACGATCTGGGAAAAATCTTCGGGGCGCTCGATGCGGCCGACCAGGCGAATGCCCTTTTCGCTGAGCTCGTCGCGCAGCTTGCCGACCGGGGCGTTGGTGTTGCCGGCACGCAGGGCGTTGGTGACGTCCGCCACCGACACGTTGAATTCGCGCAGCTTCTCGGCGCGCAGCAGCACCGACAGTTCACGCCGCAGCGCGCCGTTGACGGTGACGGTGGCAACGCCGTCGATGGCGCGGAACTGGTCGGCCAGCACGTCCTCGGCATAGCGCGAGATCGCGGCGTGGCTCTGGGTGCTGGACGACAGCGCCAGCGACATCACCGGCTGGGCGCCCGGATCGACGCGGCGCAGCACCGGCTCGCGCATTTCGAGCGGCAGCTTGTAGCGCACCGAGGCAATGGCATTGCGCACATCGTCCGACGCTTCGATCAGGTTGCGGTCGTAGTCGAACTCCATCCAGATGCTGACCCCGCCCTCGTACGAATTCGAGTTCACTTCGGTAACGCCCTGGATCGCCTGCATCTGCTTTTCCAGGCGATCGGTAATCTCGCGCTCGGCCGTTTCAGGCGAGGCGCCCGGATACGGGATATTGACCACGATGATCGGAATCTCGACGTCGGGGTTCTGGTTGACCTTCAGCTTGGACAGCGCGAGCAGGCCGATGGCCATCATCGCCACGATGATCACGATCGTGGCAATCGGTTTCTTGACACTGAAATTGGACAGGAACATCTTGTTTTCCTTGTTATATGTCTGCTGATCTGCTTCGAGGCGCGTCTTATTTGTTCTGTGCCTGCGCCGCGGCAGGTGTCGCGCTGGCTACGCGCGAGGCAGCCATGTCGACCTTCTGGCCTTCCTTCAGGTTCGAGGTCGGGGCGCGCAGCACGATGTCGCCGGCCGCCAGCCCCTGCTTGACCTCGAAGTTGCCGGTACGCGGGTCGCGCGCGCCGATCACCAGGTTCACGCGTGCCAGGGTCTTGTCCTTGATGCGCCAGGTGTAGTTGCTGTCGCCCTGGCGCACCAGTGCGCTCTCGGGCAGCATCAGCGCATCGCTGCTGGCGGCGTCGACCCGCCCTTCGGCATACAGGCCGGCCACGCGCGGCTGGGCATTGTCGGCGAAGCTGACCAGCACCTCGACCTGGCGCGTGACCGGATTCGCGGCCGGGTCGATGCGGCGCACGGTGCCGGCGAACAGCTGGTCGCCGTAGCCGTTGACGCGGAATTTCACCGGCTGGCCGATCTTGACGGTGCTGATCGAATCGGCCGACACCGCGCCTTCGAAGCGCATGCTGGACGGATCGATCACCTTCACCAGTTCCTTGCCGACCGTGGCGGTATCGCCGTTCGAGACCTTGCGCTCGGAGACGATGCCGTCGAACGGCGCGCGCACCGTGGTGCGGGCCAGCTGCTGGCGCGCGGTGGCCACGCGGCTCTTGGAAGCCGACAGTTCGCTCAGCGCGTTGTTGCGCGCCATCTCGGCGTCGTCCAGCGCTTTCATCGAGGTCATGCCCGAGGCGCTCAGGGTTTTCAGGCGCTCGACCTGGCGATTGGCCTGGTCCAGCGCCAGGCCGGCGGCGCGCTGCGCATCCTCGGCCGAGGTCAGGGTGTCGCGGATCGAGGTTTCGTCCAGGCGCACCAGCACGTCGCCGCGCCGGACCGGTTCGCCATTCTCCTTGAGCACCTGCAGCACGATGGCCGAGACTTCGGCGCGCAGGTCGGCGCGCCGTTCGGGCTGGATCGAGCCGGTGATCACCGGGCCGGAGGCGATCGCACCGCTGCTCACGGTCAGCACGTCTTCCGGGGCCACCGACAGCTGCGCCGGCTTGTTGTCCTTGGCCTGTTCGGGCCCCTTGGCGGAATCCTTGCCGCAGGCGGCGAGGCTGGCGGCGATGGCGAGGACGAGAAGGGTTTTACGCAGCATTGTGGATCTCCGGAGAATGGACTTCGTGTCTTTGTAAGTATGAAAAATTTGTAGTGCGTATGTTTCTTGCAAGCGATTCTGGGAACGCGAACAGATACGGTCAGCAGGCAGTATTCAGGAGGCCCCCATTGGCGTCAATCGAGGAAACTGTGGTCTGCGGGATTCGATGGATGAACTGCGGATTTTGGCGATGAGCTGCGTTGCAGCCCGGATGGAATGCCCGGGCCTGGTGGACCGGCGGACGTCCGCCGGACGCCGTCCGGCTGGCGGCGCGTATCCGAGTTGTGTACATACGCGCCGCATCACGATCAGAATCCGCCGAGGACGGCGTTGATCAGGAAACCCATGCCGATGCCGGTCAGTATCCCCCCTAGAATCTCGACCTTGGTGTGGCCCATGCGCTCGCGCAGCACCACATATTCCGTCTTGCCGTCGTGCAGGCGGTTGAGCGCCACCGCGTGGCGGCCGACGTGCTGGCGCAGGCTGTTGGCGTCGATCATGACGATGAAGGCCAGCGTCACCGCCACCCCGAAGGCGGGATTGTCCATGCCTTCGCGCAGGGCGATCAGGGTCGCCATGCTGGTCACCACGGCGCTGTGGTTGCTGGGGAAGCCGCCGTTGCCGACCAGGTCGAAGGCCCAGCGCCGCAGGCGCACGCTGGAAATAAGGAATTTGATCGGGCCGACCACCATCCAGGTCAACACCGGCGTCACGAGATAAATAAGGTCCATGGAATTATAAGAGTAAGAAATGCTGAGTAAGAAATGCGGCGTGAAAAATGCGGAGTGAAAAATGCTGGGCAGAATTATCTCAGAAGCAAGCTTCGCCGGGCGACTTTCCGAACGGCCCCGAGCTTTCAAGAACCGGTAATATTCCTCCAACCCGTACTGACAGACAAGGAGAAGACATGCAGCACTTCCGCTGGTCGTTTATCGTCACCGTCGTCCTGATGGCCCTGGCCGGCTGGTGGGGCTACGAGCATCGCGGCATGGCCGGCCTGCTGCAGGCGCTGTGGATCACCGCCATCCTCGGGGTGCTGGAAGTGTCGCTTTCTTTCGACAATGCGGTCGTCAACGCCTCGGTGCTCAAGCACTGGAACGAATTCTGGCGCAAGCTGTTCCTTACGGTCGGCATCCTGGTGGCGGTGTTCGGCATGCGCCTGCTGTTCCCGCTGGTGATTGTGTCGGTGGCGACCGGGCTGGGCCTGGTGGATGTCTGGCACATGGCGATCGAGAATCCAAATGAGTATTCACGGCACCTGACCGAGCACCATGCCGAAGTGGCGGCCTTCGGCGGCGCCTTCCTGGCGCTGGTGTTCCTGAACTTTCTGTTCGACGAAGAAAAGGAACTACACTGGCTGGGCTGGATCGAGGAAAAGATGGGCCAGTACGGCACCGGCGGCCTGGCGGTCTTGATCACCCTGCTCGGCGTGCTGGCATCGATGAGCCTGATGCCGCCGGAGCGCAAGCTGGCGGTGCTGCTGGCCGGCGTGGTCGGGGTGCTGGTGTACATCGGCGTGCAGTGGTTGAGCGGGCTGCTGGAAGAGAAAGAACAAGACCCGTCGGTCGGGGCCATGATCTCGCAGGGCAGCATCGGCGGCTTTTTATACCTGGAAGTGCTGGACGCGTCGTTCAGTTTCGACGGCGTGATCGGCGCGTTCGCGATCACCAACGACGTGGTCATCATCATGCTGGGCCTGGCGATCGGCGCCATGTTCGTGCGCTCGATGACGGTGTTCCTGGTCTACAAGGGCACGCTGCAGCAGTTCGTGTATCTCGAGCACGGGGCGCACTATGCGATCGGGATCCTGGCGCTGATCATGTTCCTCGGCGTGCACTATCACATCCCGGAATGGTTCACCGGGCTGTCGGGGCTGGCCTTCATTCTGGTATCGCTGTGGTCTTCGGTGCGCTACCGGCGCCGCATGGCGCTGGAACGCGACGGTTTGCGAACCGGCGCCGGCATGGCAGAATGAGCGCGCATCGCATCGGCGCTGCCATATAGACAATTACCGAGGACTCCAGCCCCACCATGCCGACCACTTCGCCCAAGCGCGTCACCGCCCTCCTGCTCGCCGTCATCGTCATCGTTGCCGTGCTGGGCAGCCTGTACACCTGGTTCACGCTGAACTGGTCGTATTCCGAAGGCGACCGCGCCGGTTACCTGCAATCGTTCTCGAAGAAGGGCTGGCTGTGCAAGACCTGGGAAGGCGAGATCCTGCTGTCGAGCATGCCGGGCGCGATTCCGGAACGCTTCGCCTTCACCGTGCGCGATGATGCGGTGGCCAAGCAGCTCAACAGCAATATCGGGCGCCGGGTGCAGGTGTCGTACCAGCAGCACAAGGGTGTGCCCACCTCGTGCTTCGGAGATACCGAGTATTTCGTCAAGGGCGTGGTGATGGGGCCGGTGAATCCGGTGTCGCCGAGCGATGCGCCGGCCGTAGGGTTGGCGGCTACGCCGCCGACGCGGTGATAGTTCGCCACAAGATCATCCGGCGCGATATCGAAGCAGCCACCAATCGCCGCGTCGGCGGCAGAGCGCGGGGCCGCCGAGGCCAACCCTACGTTGCCGAAGCAGCCTATTGATCGAGCTTGCGCTGGTTGGCCACTACCTCGGCCAGCCGGGCCGCGGCCTGCGCGGCGGATGATTCCGCCGCCCTCGCCTGCGACTGCTTGAAGCGGCCCAGCACTTCGCGCGTCAGGTCGGCCGAGACCGACCGATGCCCCGCCTCTTCGCGCCGTTCGCCGATCACGCGCTCGGTTGCCGCCAGTTCCGCCGCCTGCTCGTCCTGGCGCTTGCTTTCCAGGTTCACCAGGTGCTTGCGCGCGTCGGCCATCTGCTGGGTGGCGTAGGCCGACTTGCGCTGCATCTCGGCGTGGGCCTGGGCGTGTTCGAGCAGCACGCGCTGGGCTTCGCGCTTGTCGATCGCGGCCTGCATCGCGGCCTGCTCCACCAGCTCGCGCTCGCGCGCCAGCTGTGCCTGTTCTTCCTCGGCTTCGGCGCGTGCCTGCGCGGCCTGGCTGGCGGCTTGCTCGGATGCCAACCGCGCCGCCGCCGCTTCGTTGGCACGGGCGTCGGCCATCGCCTGCTGGCGCTGGGCGGCCAGCTTGCGCTCGACCAGGGCCAGCGATTCGCGCGCGGCCTGGGTCGCTTCACGCTCGGCGCCGATGGCCTGCTCGGTCAGCTGCACCTGCTGGCGCTCGACCGAGACCCGCTCGGCCTGCGCCTCGGCCAGCTCGGCCGCGCGCCGGGTCTGCGCCTGCTGGGCTTCGGCGGCCGCTTCGGCCTGCGCCGCTTCTTCGATCGCGGCGTCGGCCTGCGCCTGCTGCGCTTCCCAGGCCGCGCGCTGCGCTGAGGCCAGGCGCTGTTCGGCGTCGGCCTGCTGGCGCAGCGCCACCGCCGCCGCTTCTTCGGCCTCGGCGCGCGCCTGCGCCGCCAGCATCAATGAGCGCTCGGCGGCCTGCTTTTGTTGCAGCGCCGCCAATGCCGCGGCTTCCGCGTCCAGCCGTTCGCGTTCCGCTTGCGCCAGCGCCGCGGCCTCTTGCCGGTTGCGCTCGGCCAGCTCGGCCGCCTGGCGCTGCAGGTCGGCGCGTTCGGTATCCAAGGCCAGCGCCGCCGCTTCGGCCGCGTTCTGCGCCGCCAGCGCGTCGGCCGCGGCCCGGGCCTGGTCGGCGCGCTCGCGCGCCAGCGCCTGTTCGCGGGCGTGTTCGTCCTGCTCGCGCCGCGCCGCCTCTTGCGCCGCTTCGTCGGCCGCCTTGCGCGCACGCGCGGCGAGCGCCGCCTCGGCTTCGGCTTCCAGCCGCGCCTGGCTCTGCATGCCGGCTTCTTCCTCGGCGCGCGCACGGTCCTGGGACACGTCGAGCAGCTTGCGGTCGGCCTCCATGCGCGCCTCAGTGGCGGCCAGGATGCGCACCTCCGCTTCGCGCCGCGCTTCGGCGCTGTGGGCGGCCATCTGCTCCATGCGCTCGCGGTGGGTGGCGGCGTCGCGCAATTCCTTCTCGGTCTGCAGGCGCATGCGCAGCGATTGCGCGGCCACCCGTTCGGATTCGGCCTGGGCCAGTGCGATCGCTTCGCGCTCCTGTTCGATGTGAGCGAAGGCGCGCGCTTCTTCCAGCGCCCGCGCTTCGGCCGCCGCGCGCTGGAATGCAGACGTCAGGGCCACCTGGTCGGCGCGTTCGCGCTGCAGCGTCAGCTCCAGCGCTTCGGCTTCGGCCTGGGCCAGCTTTTCGGCGGTCTGGCGCGCGGCCTTTTCGGCGCGTTCGCGCTCGCGCGCCAGGATCGCGATGCGGGCGTCGGCGCTGGCGTTGTGCAGCACTTCTTCCTTGGCCGCGGCCACCGCCGCCATCCGCTCGGCCGCCTGCAGGCGTGCCTGTTCGGTCTGCAGCACCAGTTCGTCGGCGGCGCGCGCGGCCTGGGCCGCCAGTTCGGCTTCGGCCTCGATCTGCACCGTGGCGCGGCGGCGCGCTTCTTCTTCGCTGCGCACGCGCGCCTCGGCCGCCAGGCGCACTTCGGTTTCGGTCTTGACGCGCGCGCGCAGCTCGGCGGTCTCCTGCCGGATCGCTTCCAGCCGCTCGCTCGAGGCCTGGGCCGCGGCGCGCAGCGAATCGAGGCGGTCGCGGTTGGCGGCGATGGCTTCTTCGGACGCCTGCGAATTGGCCAGCGCGGCGGCAGCGGCGGCGGCGTCGAGCGCGGCGCGCTCGTCGGCCAGCGCGCGCGCCTGCGATTCGGCGTGGGCGCGGCTCTCGGCGGCGACGTTGGCCTTGGCTTCGGCTTCGACGCGCGCGATCGCTTCCTGGATTTCGCGCATCTCGAGGGGTTTACGCGACGCCGGCTCGGATGCCGGCGCCGACGCTTCGGCCACGGTCTCGGCCACGGCAGGGGCAGCGTCGGCCGGCGCCTGCGGCGCGTCCATCTGCGACAGGTCGATCATGAAGTCGGCATCGTCTGGCTTGGCTTGGTTCGGTTCCATGAAAGCTCTCGTTGGCGGCGATCCCGAGGATGGGACGTGTGGTGTCGATTATCCGGCAAAATTGCAAGACGTGCCACGCCGAACAGGGGGCGGCATACCCGTCATCTCATCCATTTGGCGTTTGCGCTACACCGGCCACAGCGGCGGCTCATCCATGAGCGCCACCTGCTCGCGCAGCTCCAGGATCCGGTCTTGCCAATAGCGCTGGGTGTTAAACCACGGGAACGCCGCCGGGAACGCCGGATCGTCCCAGCGCATCGCCAGCCACGCCGCATAATGGATCAGGCGCAGGGTGCGCAGCGCTTCCACCAGGTACAGCTGGCGCGGGTGGAATTCGCAGAAGTCCTCGTAGCCGGCCAGCACGTCGGCCATCTGGCCCACCATCTCCTGGCGCTCGCCCGAGAGCAGCATCCACAGGTCCTGCACCGCCGGCCCGGTGCGGCTGTCGTCGAAATCGACGAAGTGCGGCCCGTCGGGCGTCCACAGCACGTTGCCGCCGTGGCAGTCGCCGTGCAGGCGCAGGCTCGGCAGTTCGCCGGCGCGCTCGTAGCAGCGCTGCACGCCATCCAATGCCTGCTCGACCACGCTGGTCCAGGCCGGCAACAACTCGGGCGGCACGAAGCCGTGGCTGCGCAAGTAGTCGAACGGCGCGCGGCCGAACGTCTGCGGGTCGAGCGCGGGCCGCTGCGCATACGACTTGGCCGCGCCGACCGCGTGGATGCGTCCGATGAAGCGGCCGACCCATTC
>Ga0308157_10010315_pt1 | contig 10146 bp, 6 predicted proteins | sample PhyBR1_FD_201035 | JGI IMG/M metagenome (GOLD analysis project Ga0308157, IMG submission 201035) | Phyllosphere microbial communities from UC Gill Tract Community Farm, Albany, California, United States - DLSLB.R1 | ecosystem: Host-associated > Plants > Phyllosphere > Unclassified | place: USA... | reverse complement strand
CGCGCTCCTTGAACATCAGGTAGTTGCTCATGTTCGCCGAGACCGAATCCCAGATGCCCTGCTCGTCCTCGGTGCGGCTGGGCTTGTAGTCGAAGTGGCGCGGGCCCTCGTACGCCGGGCCGCCCGCGGGCGAGCCGTGCTCGAGGAGGTCGACGAGCGCGAACGCGTTGTAGAGGTCGCCATGACCGAACACGAGGTCCTGGTCGTACTTGATGCCGCGCTGTCCGTTGAGGTCGATGTGGAAGAGCTTGCCGTGGTACAGCGCCTGAGCGATGCCGGCGGCGAAGTTCAGGCCCGCCATCTGTTCGTGGCCGACCTCGGGGTTCACGCCGAACATTTCGGGGCGCTCGAGCGAGTCGGTGAACGCGATCGCGTGGCCGAGCGTCGGCAGCAGGATGTCGCCGCGGGGCTCGTTGGGCTTCGGCTCGATCGCGAAGCGGATGTCGTAGCCCTTGTCGGTGACGTAGTCGGCGAGCAGGTTGACCGACTCGCGGTAGCGCTCGAGCGCGGCCTGGATGTCCTTGGCCGAGTCGTACTCGGCGCCCTCGCGGCCGCCCCACATCACGAACGTCTTGGCGCCGAGCTCGGCGCCGAGGTCGAGCTGGCGGAACACCTTGCGGAGCGCGTAGCGGCGCACCTGGCGGTCGTTCGACGTGAAGCCGCCGTCCTTGAAGACGGGCGCGCTGAAGAGGTTGGTGGTGACCATCGGCACGACGATGCCGGTGTCGGCCATGGCGCCCTTGAGGCGGTCGATCTGCTTCTGGCGCTCGGCGTCGGTGGATCCGAAGGCGAACAGGTCGTCGTCGTGGAACGTGAGGCCGTACGCGCCGAGCTCGGCGAGCTTCTCGACGCCGTGCACGACATCGAGGTCGGGGCGGGTCGGGCCGCCGAACGGGTCGGTGCCGTTGTAGCCGATGGTCCAGAGTCCGAAGGAGAACCGGTCTGCCTTGGTGGGGGTGATGGGCATCGTCTGCCTGCCTTTCAGCGTCGCTGGTGAAATGTTGTTAGTGAAAACGTATCAGGCGTTGCGTGGGGGCGCAACGACGACGCGCGACTCGCGGGACACGCGTTGGCGCGCTACGATGGGAGCGTTCCCACGCCAGTCCAATGGAGGCCTCACGATGACCGACTACCGCAACGTTCCCCTCGACTTCCCTCGCGGATTCCTCATCGGATCCGCGACGGCGTCGTATCAGGTGGAGGGCGCCGCCCATGAGGACGGCCGGACCTCGTCGATCTGGGACACGTTCTCGCACACGCCGGGCCGCATCTGGAACAACGACACCGGCGACGTGGCGTGCGATCACTACCACCGGCTCGAGGAGGACCTCGATCTGATGGCTCGCCTCGGCCTCGAGGCGTACCGCTTCTCGATCTCCTGGTCGCGCGTGCTGCCGGGCGCCGGCGGCGTCGTGAACCCGGCGGGCATCGACTTCTACTCGCGCCTCGTCGACGGGCTGCGCGCCCGGGGGATCCGCCCGATCGCCACGCTCTATCACTGGGACCTGCCGCAGGAGCTCGAGGATGCGGGCGGCTGGCCGAACCGCGACACCGCCTACCGCTTCGCGGAGTACGCGGCGCGCACGGTCGAGCACCTCGGCGACCGCGTCGACACCTGGTCGACGCTCAACGAGCCCTGGTGTGCGGCGTACCTCGGCTACGGATCCGGCGCGCACGCGCCCGGCCGCACGAACGGTGCCGACGCGCTCGCCGCGGTGCACCACCTGAACCTCGCCCACGGGCTCGCGGTGCCGGAGATCCGGCGCGAGGCGACGAACGACCCCGAGGTGTCGGTCACGCTGAACTTCCACGTTCCGCGCGGCGAGAAGGAGGCCGGCGTGCTCGTCGACGCGCTCGCGAACCGGGCCTTCACGGGACCGATGCTGCGCGGCCGCTACGACGACGATCTGCAGGAGGCCACGCGCAGCGTCACCGACTGGTCGTTCGTGAAGGACGGCGACCTCGAACAGACGAAGCAGGACATCGACGTGCTCGGCGTCAACTACTACTCGACCGTCACCGTGCGCACCTGGGACGGCACGAGCGAGAAGGTGATGAACGACGGGCACAAGAACGTCGGCGGATCGCCGTGGCCCGGCCTCGACGACATCGAATTCCTGCCGCAGGACGGCCCCTACACCGACATGGGCTGGAACATCGCGCCCGACGGGCTCGAGGAGCTCCTGCTGTCGCTCAGCGCACAGTTCCCCGACCAGCCGCTCATGATCACGGAGAACGGCGCCGCCTTCCCTGACGTCGTCACCGAGACCGAGAATGGCCCGCGCGTGCACGACGAGCAGCGCACCGACTACCTCGCGCGGCACTTCGCCGCCGCGAAGCGCGCGATCGATCAGGGCGTCGACCTGCGCGGCTACCTCGTGTGGTCGCTGCTCGACAACTTCGAGTGGGGCTACGGATACTCGAAGCGCTTCGGCATCGTGCGCGTGAACTACGAGACGGGGGAGCGCACGGTCAAGGACAGCGCCCGGTGGGTGTCCGAGGCGATCGCGCGCAAGAACGGCTGACGGATCCGTGCGGCGCGCATCAGGCGCGCGGCGCGGCCGTCGAGTCGCGAACGATCAGCTGCGACGGCATCCGCACGTGCTCGGGTCCGCTCGTGCCCTCGATGAGGCGCACGAGCAGATCCACCGCGGCGCGGCCCATGTCGATGAGCGGCTGGCGCACGGTCGTCAGGGCCGGGCTCGCGGCGGCCGCGGCGGGGATGTCGTCGAACCCGATCACCGAAAGATCCGCCGGCACCCGCAGGCCGCGCTCGTTCGCGACGCGGATCACCTCGATCGCCGAGACGTCGTTCGAAGCGAAGATCGCGGTGGGCGGATCCTCAAGGTCGAGGAGCGCGGTCGTGCCTGCCGCGGCCTCCGCCTGCTGGAACTCGCCGGTCACCACGAGCGACGGATCGAACTCGATCCCCGCCGTTTTCAGGGCCTCGCGGTATCCCTCCTCGCGCAGGCGGGCCGACTCGAGGTCGTCGCGGCCGCGCAGGTAGCCGATGCGGGTGTGTCCGAGGCTGATGAGGTGAGATGTCGCCTCGCGCCCTCCGCCGAAGTTGTCGGTGTCCACGACGGCCAGCCCCGCCGGGCCCGCGTGCGGGTCGATCGAGACGATCGGCATGCCCGACTCGGGCGGCTCGACGGTCGGGGTCACGACGACGGCGCCGTCGATCAGCGTGCCGCCGAGCCGCGACAGCGACCGCGCCTCCCAGCCGTGATGGGATCCCTGGGAGACCGCGCCCGCATACGCGAGAACGTCGTACTCCGAGCCGCTCAGCGCCTCGGAGACGCCGTGCAGCAGCTGCAGCGCGAACGGCTCGAACTCGGCCACGAGCACCCCGATCACGTGCGTGCGGCTGCGGCGCATCGACGTCGCCACCAGAGAGCTCGCGTACCCGAGGTCGGTGACGATCCTCATCACGCGCTCCTGCGTCGCCGCGGCGACCCCATCGCGACCGTTGATCACCTTCGACACGGTGGCGACGGAGACGCCCGCGGCACGCGCGACGTCGGTGATCGTGGTTCGCCCGCGCGGCGCGGCGCCGATGGTGCTCATGATTTCCCTACGCTAGCCCGGTCGTCGCGGCGGTCCCGCCGCGAACTCATGTAAAACGTTATCGATAACGATTGACATCCTGTCACATTCCTGCCAAAGTCGGCATGCACGACGGTGATCGACGCCGTCAGCGCATCGCACTCAAAGAGGAGAACTGCCATGAACGCGCGAAAGACTTGGGCCGCGGCGATCGCGGTCGCAGCGGTCGGAACACTGGGACTCGCCGGGTGCTCCGGCGGATCCGGCGGATCCGGAAGCGACGAAGACACCCTCACCATGTGGCACAACTCGACCACGGGCGACGGCAAGGCCTACTGGGAAGAGGTCGGCGCCGCGTTCGAGGAGGAGACCGGCGTCGCAGTGAACATCACCTCGCTGCAGAACGAGGATCTCGACGGCAAGCTGCAGACGGCCGCGAACTCGGGCGACATGCCCGATGTCTTCCTCGCCCGCGGCGGCGGCAAGACCGCCGCGATGGTCGACGCCGGCGTCGTGAAGGACCTCACCGACCTCATCAGCGACGACACGCACTCGGCGATCGGCGATGCGGCCTTCAGCGCCTTCACGATCGACGGATCCGTCTACGCCGTGCCCGCATCGGTGCTCCCGGAGGGCATCTTCTACAGCGAGGACCTGTTCGAGGCCGCCGGAATCGACGCGGCGCCCACGACGTTCGATGAGCTCGACACCGCGGTGCAGAAGCTCAAGGACTCGGGTACCGACCCGATCGCGCTGGGCGCGAAGGCCGCCTGGCCCGCCGCCCACTGGTACTACTCGTTCGCGATGCGCGCCTGCTCGCAGGAGACCCTCGAGAACATCGCCGTCACGATGGACTTCTCGGACGGGTGCTGGCTGTCGGCTGCGGAGCAGCTCGAGGAGTTCGCTGCTACCGAGCCGTTCAACAAGGGCTTCCTCACGACTGACGCGCAGGAGGGCGCCGGATCCTCGGCCGGCCTCGTCGCTAACCACCAGGCCGCCATGGAGCTGATGGGCGGATGGAACGTCGGCGTCATCGCCTCGCTCACCCCCGACGCCCAGCCCCTCGCCGACCTCGGCTGGTTCCCGCTGCCCGCGACCGCCGAGGGCGAGGGCGACCCCACCGCGATGATGGGCGGCATGGACGGCTTCGCCTGCTCCGCCGACTCGCCGCCCGCGTGCGAGGACTTCCTGAACTTCATCATCCAGAAGGAGTGGCAGGAGAAGTACGCGGTGGCGTTCAACTCGATCCCGGCGTCGGCCGAGGCGCAGGAGGCGGTCACGGATCCGTCGCTGCTGCCGATCATGGAGGCGTACAACGACGCCGCGTACGTCGTGCTCTACCTCGACACGCTGCTCGGTCAGAACGTCGGCAACGCGCTCAACACCGCGGTCGTCGAGCTGCTCGCCGGTGACGGCACACCGCAGTCGATCATCGACACGGTCACTGACGCCGCCGCGCGCGGCTGAGGACCATCGGCATGGCACGTCGCACCGACTGGCGCGTGCGCGGGGAGATCGCGCTGCTGGCAGGGCCAGGGATCCTGGTCTTCGTCACATTCGTGATCCTCCCCGTGCTGATGGCGGCCTTCTACGGATTCTTCAAGTGGAAGGGGTTCGGATTCCCCGACGATTTCGTCGGCTTCGAGAACTACCTGCTGATCCTGAAGGACACCACCTTCCGCGAGGCGGTGGGGCACAACCTCTTCATCGTGGTCGCTTCGCTGATCCTGCAGGGGCCGCTCGCGATCCTGTTCGCGCTCCTGATGAATCAGCGCATGCGCGGACGCAGCCTCATCCGGGTGCTCATCTTCGTGCCGTACGTGATCAGCGAGGTCGTGGTCGGCACCGGCTGGTCGCTCATGCTCCGCGATACGGGTGCGCTCAACTCGATGCTGGAGAAGCTCGGCCTCGAGTCGCTCGTCCAATCGTGGATCGCTGATCCGTCGGTGGCGATGGGCACCCTCATGTTCATCATCAGCTGGAAGTACATCGGCTTCGCCGTGATCCTCATGCTGGCGGGACTGCAGTCGATCCCGGAGGAGCTGTACGAGGCGGCGTCGATCGACGGCGCGTCCTTCTGGCAGACGCAGTGGCGCATCACGCTGCCGCTGCTCGGCCCGACGATCCGCATCTGGGCGTTCCTGTCGATCATCGGATCGCTGCAGCTGTTCGACCTCGTCAACATCATCTGGGGCCAGTACGTGGCCGCCACCGCCGGAACATCGACCATGGCGACCTACATGTACCAGAACGGCCATCTCGCGGGGAACTACGGGTTCGGCAACGCCGTCGCCGTGCTTCTGTTCCTCATCTCGCTCGTCATCGCCCTCGTGTACCAGCGCTTCGCGCTCCGGCGCGACACCGCCGGCGCAGTCACGGGGCCGAGCGGAAGGAAATCATCATGACCTCGACGTCCGTCGCCATTCGTGCGATCGCGCCGAAGGGCGGGCCGCGCCGCGGCCGCGTGAAGGGGGCGAGTCCCTGGGTCTATCTGTTCGCGACGATCCTCGTCGCCGTGTGCATCGGCCCCGTTCTGTACGTCATCATCGGCGGGTTCCGCACGAACGCGCAGATCACGACGGATCCGTCCGGCTTCCCGTCGCCATGGGTGGTGTCGAACTACACCTCGGTGCTCGGAAGCGGGGAGTTCTGGGTCGCCATGGGCAACTCGACGATCTCGGCGGGATTCACGACGCTCGGCACCGTCGCGCTCGGCGTCATGGCGAGCTACGTGATCGCCCGCTACGACTTCGTCGGCCGGGGCGCGATGTACTCGCTGTTCGCGGCGGGGCTCATGTTCCCCATCACGGTCGCGATCACGCCGCTGTACCTGCTCGTGCGCAACCTGGGCCTCGTGAACTCGCTCGCCGGGATCATCCTCCCGCAGATCGCGTTCGCGCTGCCCACGACGATCATCATCCTCGTGCCGTTCCTCCGGGCCATCCCGAAGGAGCTCGAGGAGGCCGCCTCGATCGACGGCGCGAGCAGGCTCGGGTTCTTCTGGCGCATGGTGATCCCGCTCAGCCTGCCGGGCGTGATCACCGTCGGGATCCTGTGCTTCGTCACCACGTGGAACGGCTACATCCTGCCGCTGTTCATCCTGAACGACACCGCGCTGTTCACCCTGCCGCTCGGGGTGCAGAACTTCGCCTCTCAGTACTCGGTGGACACCGCGCGGGTGCTCGCATATACCTCGCTGTCGATGATCCCCGCGCTGATCTTCTTCAGTCTGTTCGAGAAGCGCATCGTCGGCGGCCTCACGGGCGCCGTGAAGGGATGAGTGTCGTGACGACATCCGATCGCGTTCTGGGCCTCGTGGCCTCGATGACGCTCGAGGAGAAGGCCGCGCAGCTCGTGGGCTACTGGCTCGATCAGAACGGCAGCGTCGTCGCCCCGATGGCCGACGAGCTCGCCACCGGCGACGACCGGGTCCTCGCCGACATCACCCACCACGGCATCGGGCACTACACCCGCGTGTACGGCACCCGCCCGGTCGAACCCGCGGCCCGCGCCGCGTGGCTCGTCACCGAGCAGCGCCGGCTCGTGAACGAGACCCGGCTCGGGATCCCCGCGCTCGTCCACGAGGAGTGCCTCACGGGGCTCGCCGCGTGGAAGGCCGCGATGTTCCCGACGCCGCTCGCGTGGGGCGCCTCCTTCGACCCGGATCTCGTGGCCGAGATGGCGGCGCTCATCGGCGAATCGATGCGTGCGCTCGGCGTGCACCAGGGGCTCGCCCCGGTGCTCGACGTGGTGCGGGATCCGCGGTGGGGGCGCGTCGACGAGTGCATCGCCGAGGATCCGTACGTCGTCGCGACGATCGGCACGGCGTTCGTGAAGGGCCTGCAATCGACGGGCGTGCACGCGACGCTGAAGCACTTCCTCGGCTACTCGGCCGCGCAGGCCGGGCGCAACCACGCGCCCGTGCACGCGGGGCCGCGCGAGATCGCGGATGTGTTCGTGCCGCCCTTCGAGATGGCGATCCGCGACGGCGGCGCGAAGAGCGCGATGAACAGCTACACCGAGATCGACGGCGTGCCGGTGGCCGCCTCGCCCGAGCTGCTCACCGGCATGCTGCGCGATCAGCTCGGCTTCGACGGCGTCGTGGTCTCCGACTACTTCTCGGTGGCGTTCCTCGAGATCATGCACGGGGTCGCCCGCGACCGCGGCGAGGCCGCGGCCCTCGCGCTCGAGGCGGGCATCGACGTGGAGCTGCCCTCGGGCGACGCGTTCCTCGACCCCCTCGTGGAACGGGTGCGTGCGGGCCTCGTCTCCGAGGACCTGCTCGACCGCGCGGTCACGCGCCTGCTCGCGCAGAAGGAGGAGCTCGGCCTGCTCGAGCCCGACGCGTTCGCGGCCGATGCCCCGGCCGAGATCGACCTGGACACGCCGCGGCACCGCGACGTCGCCCGACGCCTCGCGGAGGAGTCGGTGGTGCTGCTGTCGAACGACGGCGCTCTGCCCATCGCCTCATCGTCGCGCGTCGCCGTGATCGGGCCGAACGCCGACCGCACGGCGGCGCTGCAGGGGTGCTATTCCTTCCAGAACCACGTGCTGGCCGACCACCCCGACACTCCCGTGGGCATCGAGATTCCGACCGTGCGCGAGGCGCTCGCCGCCGTGCACGACGTGACCTTCGCCTACGGGTGCGAGGTCGAGGGCGATGACCGCTCCGGGTTCGCGGACGCACGGGCGCTCGCGGCCGCGTCCGACGTCGCCGTGGTCGTCGTCGGCGACCAGGCCGGGCTCTTCGGCCGGGGCACGGTCGGCGAGGGCAACGACGTGGAATCGCTCGACCTGCCGGGTGTGCAGCGCGAGCTCGTCGAGGCGCTGGTGGCCACGGGCACCCCCGTCGTGATGGTGCTGCTGACCGGCCGCCCCTACGCGATCGACTGGGCGCTCGACGGCCCGGCCCGCCCCGCAGCCGTGCTGCAGGCATTCTTCCCGGGGGAGGAGGGCGGCACCGCGATCGCCCGAATCCTCTCGGGGTCCATCGCCCCGTCGGGCCGGCTGCCCCTCAGCCTGCCGCGCTCGGCGGGCGCCCAGCCGTACGGATACCTGCGGCCCATTCTCGGCGGGCCCTCCGGCGTGACCTCGACCGACCCGACGCCGGTGCGGCCGTTCGGCTTCGGCCTGACGTACACGTCGTTCGCGTACTCGGAGTTCTCCTGCGGCGCCGTCGAGGGCGACGCGTTCTCGGCGACGCTGACGGTCACGAACACGGGCGGAACGGCGGCGACCGAGACCGTGCAGCTGTACGGGCACGATGTGGCGGCGTCCATCACCCGCCCCGTGGCGCAGCTGCTGGGCTACGCGCGCGTCGATCTCGCGCCGGGGGAGAGTCGCACCGTGACGTTCGATGTGCCGGTCACCCGATTCGCGTTCAGCGACCGCCGCATGCGGCGCATCGTCGAGGCGGGCGAGGTCGAGGTATGGGCGGGCTCCGACGCCGCGACGGAGGTCACCGATCGGGTGAGCATCGAGCTGCCGGGGCGCGAGGTGACCTCGTCCGATCGGCGCATCGTCGGCGTGCAGGTGGAGTAACGCCCGATAAGCTGTCACCCACAACGTAAGGGGACGACATGGGCAGCGGAGCGAACGTCGAGGGCGTGCGCCGGGCGAATCTCGGCGAGATTCTGCGGCTCGTGCACCATCGGGGGCCGCTGTCGCGCGCCGCGCTGACGCAGGAGACGGGCCTGAACCGCTCCACGATCGGCGGCCTGGTGACGACGCTCGCCGAGAACGGGCTCGTGTCGGAGGAGAATCCCGACCCCACCCGGCGCGTCGGTCGCCCGTCACCGACGGTCGTAGCAACCGAAGGAATCCTCGCCGTCGCGGTGAACCCCGAGGTGGACGCGCTCGAGATCGGCGCGGTGGGGTTCGGCGGGGTGGTGCGCGCCCGCACGCGCCAGGAGACCGATCTGGTGCTCGCACCCGAGGAAGTAGCGGCCCGTGTGGCCGCGGTCGTCGACGAGTGGCGCTCGGGCGAGCTCCGCGACGCACGGCTGCTCGGCGTCGGCGTTGCCGTTCCCGGCCTCGTTCGCGCCTCGGACGGCATCGTTCGTAACGCCCCGCACCTCGGCTGGCGCGACGTCGACATCGCCTCGCTGATCTCGGAGCGCACAGGGCTCTCGGCGGCGGTCGGCAACGACGCCTCCCTCGGCGCGGTCGCCGAGTGGCTGTTCGGCGCGGCGCAGAACCACGACGACGTGATCTACCTCAACGGCGGGCCCAGCGGCATCGGCGGCGGCGTGATCCTCGGCGGGCGCAGCCTCGCGGGCGCCGGCGGGTACGCGGGCGAATGGGGCCAGAACCGTCCGAGCCTCGATGACGAGGCCGACCGCCGCGTGCCCGGCGGCGTGCTCGAGGACGAGGTGAACCGGGCCCGGCTCTTCGACGCGCTCGGCGTGCGGGACGATGAGGCGCTCGCCGCCGCGCTCCGGAGCGCGACGGCGGACGAGGTCGCCCGGCAGCGACGGATCCTCGCCGCGACCCTCGCCAACGCCGCCAACGCCCTCGACCCCTCGACCGTCGTGCTCGGCGGCTTCCTCGCGGCCCTCCGCGGTGCGGATCCGACCGGGTTCGACGACGCCGTGCGCGCCC
>Ga0308157_10010314_pt1 | contig 10146 bp, 10 predicted proteins | sample PhyBR1_FD_201035 | JGI IMG/M metagenome (GOLD analysis project Ga0308157, IMG submission 201035) | Phyllosphere microbial communities from UC Gill Tract Community Farm, Albany, California, United States - DLSLB.R1 | ecosystem: Host-associated > Plants > Phyllosphere > Unclassified | place: USA... | reverse complement strand
GTGGCCGCCTGACGTCCGGCTCAGATAATCAGGATTTACTCAGTTTCTCTGATTTTTCCATGCATTTTGTCATCGCTTCAATAACGGCCGAACGGAAGCCGCGCTCTTCCAGCACCCGCACCGCCTCAATAGTGGTTCCGCCAGGCGAGCAGACCATATCTTTCAGTTCACCCGGATGCTTACCGGTCTCCAGCACCATTTTGGCAGAGCCCATCACGGCCTGTGCAGCGAATTTATACGCCTGCGCTCGTGGCATACCGCCAAGCACCGCGGCGTCGGCCATCGCTTCTAAAAACATAAAGACATACGCAGGCGCTGAACCGCTCACTCCCACTACCGGATGGATCATGGATTCGGCAATGACTTCCGCTTCACCGAAGCAGCGGAAGATGTTCAGGACATCCGCCACGTCTTCCGACGTCACCAGCGCGTTAGGCGTGACGGAGGTCATGCCGGCGTTAACCAGTGACGGGGTATTCGGCATAGCGCGTACGATTTTACGGTCATGACCCAGCGCGCGCGCCAGCTGATCGAGCGTGACGCCCGCGGCAATCGATACAACCAGCGTCTCTTTGTTCAGACTGGTGGTGATGTCGCTCAGCACTTTGATCATGATGTTCGGCTTGACGGCGCCAAAGACAATATCGGCTACCTGAGCCACTTCCTGCGCGCTTTCGGCTGCGTTGATCCCGTACCGATCGCGTAACGCGGCGACGTTGTCCGGTGATGGGGTGTAGACCCAAATCTGACCCGGCAGCACCTGTCCGCTGGCGATCAGGCCACCCAGGATGGCTTTGCCCATGTTACCGCAGCCGATAAACCCGATTTTCTTATCCATCACGATTCTCCGTCATTATGCGTTGTTTTCTCTGATTGATAGCTTAACAACGAAATGCAGGCGACAATAGTCGGCAGAATCATTATGGGGAGACAATATGGCGATTTGGGTTGATGCGGACGCGTGTCCGAATGTGATTAAAGAGATTTTATTCCGCGCGGCCGAGCGCGTGCAGATGCCGCTTACGCTGGTGGCGAACCAGAATATTCGCGTACCACCTTCCCGATTTATTCGCGCGTTGCGGGTTCCGGCCGGCTTTGACGTGGCGGATAACGAGATTGTGCGTCTGTGTAGCCCTGAGGATCTGGTGATCACGGCGGATATCCCGCTGGCCGCGGAAGTGATTGAAAAGGGAGCGGCGGCGCTGAACCCGAGAGGGGAGCGTTATTCGCCGGCGACCATTCGTGAAAGACTCACCATGCGTGATTTTATGGATACGCTTCGCGCCAGCGGCGTGCAGACCGGCGGGCCAGACAGCCTGTCCCAGCGCGATCGCCAGCAGTTCGCCGCAGAGCTTGATAAGTGGCTGCTCGAAGTCAAGCGTCGCACTGCGTAATGATAACCATTGTCACTTTGTGGTACAGTATGGCCTCCGCAGGGTTGTCATCCCGTACCGCTTTGCAGTAAAGTAAACGCAACATCTTCTGCAATTATTTCTTTACGCTCTTCGGCCATCCGGCATCAAGGGGAACACCTGGTTATGACCCAACCCATCTTTTTAGTTGGCCCCCGCGGCTGTGGGAAAACCACCGTTGGCCTGGAACTGGCACGCGCGTGCGATCGTCAGTTTGTTGATACCGACCACTGGCTGCAAACCGAAGCCGGGAAAAGCATCGCGGAAATCGTTGAGCAAGAGGGGTGGGAGAGCTTTCGCGCTCGTGAAACGGCCGCGCTGAAGGCGGTCACCACGCCGTCTGCTGTTATCGCAACCGGTGGCGGCATTGTTCTCGCCGAGTGTAACCGTCGCTTTATGCGCGAAAAAGGGATTGTCATCTACCTCAGCGCACCCGTTTCGGCCCTGGTAGGGCGGCTGGAAGCATTTCCGGAAGAGGGACAACGTCCTGCGCTGACCTCCCGGCCGCTCAGCGAAGAGGTGAGCGAAGTGCTGGCCGAACGCGATGCGTTATACCGCGAAGCGGCACACCACGTTGTGGATGCTTCCGCTTCACCCGAGGACGTGGTAATTCAGATTATTACCGCCCTGCGTTTGGCTTGTGCCAGCTAAGCGGCGTCTATACTTATAGCTCAGACATAAAAAAAGGATGAGCTATGCCAACCAGACCTCCCTATCCACGTGAAGCACGCATCGTTACCGTTGAAAAAGGCAATGGCGATCAAACCGTCACCTGGTATCAGCTGCGTGCCGATCACCCCAAACCAGACTCTCTGATCAGTGAACATGAAACTGAACAGGAAGCGCTGGATGCCAAACGGCGCTACGAAGATCCTGATAAGTCGTGAATGAATTCCTAAAGGGCTAAATACCGTGCCTGAATCACACTTTTTACTCATCGCAAATGTTAAGCAGGAGTTAATATTTAGTTATTACAGGTAACTCCGTAATGGGCAGGCGATCTTTACATTTCGCGATGGGGATCACCTGCTACGCTTGGTGCTGTTTTGTTGAAAAAACGAACTGTGCAGCGTAGTGAGCCTGTACCTGTGTGAAAGATTTAGCGGTAATGGAAGGCGATGAAGATGAAGGCGACGTTGGCGATCCTCACTATTGGTGTGGTCCCTGTAAGCGAAGTGTTACCGCTCTTAACCGAGCATGTATCTGAACAACAGATAACGCATCTAAGCCTGCTGGGGAAGATGAGTCGGGAAGAGGTCATGGAAGACTACGCTGTAGAGGCGGGGGAGGATCCCCTGGCGACGTTATTAAGTGACGGTAAACTGGCGCATGTTTCGCGTCAGAAAATAGAGCGCGCGCTGCAGAGCGTAATAGAAGTGCTCGATAATCAAGGCTATGACGTTATTTTACTGATGAGTACTGCACCTGTTAAGGGACTCATCGCGCGTAATGCGATTTTGCTGGAGCCGATGCGGATCATTCCGCCGCTGGTGGCCTCCATTGTTGACGGGCATCAGGTGGGTGTCATTGTTCCCATTGAAGAGCTCATGGACAACCAGACGGCAAAATGGCACGTACTCGAAAAAATGCCTTTGTATGCGCTGGCCAATCCCTTCTGGGATAGCGAGGCTGCGCTGATTGAGGCAGGACGGGAACTGCTGGAGAGAGGGGCCGATGTGTTGATTCTGGACTGCCTTGGATTCCACCAGCACCACCGTGATTTACTGCAAAAGGCGCTGGATGTCCCGGTGCTGTTGTCCAATGTTCTGATGGCCCGGCTGGCCGCAGAGCTGTTGATCTAATGATTTTGCGTGACAGGTGATGATCATGGCCCCTATAGTGAATTTTTATCTAAAAATATAAGGGCCAGTTCATGCTTCAAAGTAACGAATACTTTTCCGGTAAAGTGAAATCCATTGGTTTTACCAGCAGCAGCACTGGCCGCGCCAGTGTCGGCGTTATGGCTGAAGGGGAATACACCTTTGGTACAGCCGAAGCTGAAGAGATGACGGTGATCAGCGGTGCGCTCAACGTCTTACTGCCGGGGGAAACAGAATGGAAAGTTTACTCTGCCGGACAAGCGTTCAACGTCCCTGGCCACAGCGAATTCCATCTGCAGGTTGCTGAACCGACCTCTTATCTGTGCCGCTACCTGAAATAAAACGTTTTATTCCCTCTCCCTGCCGGGAGAGGGTCACTGCAGGCATTACCGCTGCGCTTCGCCGCCGAGGCCTTCCACCAGATTCTGAATTAACGCTGCCAGCTCTCCGGTCATCAGGATAAAGTCCGCGTCAAAGCGCTGGGCGTAATCTTCACGATCGATATCTTCGTTCTGATCGCGCAGCTCATCGCAGAATTTCAGACGCTTCACCGAGCCGTCATCGCACATCACAAACTGAATACGCTGCTGCCAGTCGAGTGCCAGTTTGGTTACCACTTTGCCCGCTTCAATGTGTACGGCGATCTCGTCGCTCACCAGATCCTGCTTTTTCGCGCGGATCACGCCGCCATCTTCGAGCAGGGCTTTGAGCTCGGCTTCATCAAGGATCTGGAAGCCCTGGGCCGCTGTACCGCTGCGCACCCATTCGGTCAGGGTCAGCTCAATCGGCGTTTCCAGCGCCAGCGGAACGACCGGTAACGAGCCGATGCTTTTGCGCAGCAGGGCCAGCGTATCTTCCGCTTTTTTGGCGCTGGCGCAGTCCACCATGATCAGCCCGTTAACGGTATCGATCCACATCATTGTCTGGCTGAAACGGCTAAAGGCGCGCGGCAGCAGAGAGTGAAGAACTTCGTCTTTCAGCGAATCTTTTTCGGTTTTTTTCAGCTTGCGACCCTGTTCGGCTTCAAGCTTGAAAATTTTCGCTTCGAGCGCCTGCTTGACCACCGGCGTGGGCAGAATTTTTTCTTCTTTGCGGGCGCAGACGATGATTTGACCCGTGCTGCTGGCGTGGGTCAATGCATCGCTTTGTGAACCCATTGGAGGAACCCAACCGGTTTTTGCCATATCCTGGCTACCGCAAGGGGAAAAGCTATAAGCGGCTAACTGTTTTTCCATCTCTTCTGCACGCAGCGAAACGTCGCGGCTGAGACGGTAAACCATCAAATTTTTGAACCACAGCATGATAATTTCCACGGCCTTGTCGTTAAATCAGCGGGCATGATAACGAATTGTCGCATCGCTTGCATTGCTAATCGGGAAGCGGGCTTCTACTCTGTTGATAATCAAAATAATGAGGAGTGTCTTGTGCGTATTGGGATTGATTTGGGCGGCACCAAAACAGAAGTCATCGCACTGAGCGAGCAGGGGGAGCAACTGTTCCGCCACCGTCTGCCTACGCCGCGCGATGATTATCACCAGACTATCGAGACGATTGCCCGGCTGGTCGACATGGCTGAGCAGGCGACAGGGCAGACCGGCACCGTTGGGATGGGGATCCCGGGCTCAATCTCGCCCTATACCGGGGTGGTTAAAAACGCCAACTCCACCTGGCTCAACGGTCAGCCTTTTGATAAAGATTTAAGTCAGCGCCTGAACCGGGAAGTGCGTCTGGCAAATGACGCCAACTGTCTGGCCGTCTCCGAAGCCATTGACGGTGCCGCCGCAGGGGCCCAGACCGTTTTTGCGGTCATTATCGGGACCGGCTGTGGCGCAGGCGTGGCCCTGGGCGGGCGCGCTCATATTGGCGGCAACGGTACGGCGGGCGAGTGGGGACATAACCCCCTGCCGTGGATGGATGAAGATGAACTTAAATACCGCGCCGAGGTGCCGTGCTATTGCGGCAAGCAGGGCTGTATTGAGACGTTTATCTCCGGCACCGGTTTTGCCACCGATTACCACCGCCTGAGTGGCCAGCCACTCAAGGGGAACGAGATTATGCGCCGGGTCGGGGAACACGATCCGGTGGCTGAGCTGGCTCTCAGCCGCTATGAAATGCGGCTGGCGAAATCCCTGGCGCACGTGGTGAATATCCTTGACCCTGACGTGATTGTGCTCGGCGGCGGGATGAGCAATGTCGACCGTTTATATGCCACGGTACCGAATCTGGTGAAGCAGTGGGTCTTCGGCGGCGAGTGTGAAACCCCGATCCGCAAAGCGGTGCACGGGGACTCCAGCGGCGTGCGCGGCGCCGCGTGGCTCTGGCCGCTATAGCCATTCTCCCTCTCCATGCGTGAGAGGGGGCGGGATGAGGGTGCCCTCATGCAGGGCACCCTCACTCCACCGCAAACACCTTATCCAGCTTGCTATACCCCAGCCCGTTAATCTTCTTCACTTTGATCTGCACCGGGATCCGCTCTTTCATCGCCTCGACGTGGCTAATCACGCCAATGGTTTTCCCGGTGGCGTTCAGCGCGTCGAGCGCATCCAGGGCGGTATCCAGCGTTTCGCTGTCGAGCGTGCCGAAGCCTTCATCCAGGAACAGCGAGTCGATGCGTGTCTTGTGGCTCACCAGATCGGAAAGCGCCAGCGCCAGTGCCAGGCTAACAAGGAAGCTTTCGCCGCCGGAGAGGGTACGGGTATCGCGCACCGCGTCCGCCTGCCAGGTATCCACCACTTCGAGTTCCAGCGCATCGCTGACCTTGCGCTGCAGCAAATAGCGCCCGTGCAGGCGATTTAGCTGCTGGTTGGCAAGCCAGACCAGATTATCCAGCGTGAGCCCCTGGGCAAACTTACGGAACTTGTCGCCGGTGCTGGAACCTATCAGCGAATTCAGATAGCTCCAGTCATCGGCCAGCCGCGCGGCCTCTTCAATATGCTGCATGAGCGCCAGCTGGTGCTGACGGTTATCGCTGTCCTGTTTAAGCTGCTGGCGGATTTCACCCTGATGAGTGGTGTTCTCCCGAAGCTGTTGCCCGAGTTGCTGTAGCTGCAACTGCAGGGTTGGCGCGTCGAGTTCCAGCCCTTCCGGTCGCTGCGTCTGATGAGCCTGCAGCTGCTGGTTTGCCTGTGCGAACAGCGCGGTTGCCTGCTGAAGCTGGTTTTCCAGGGTCTGCTTACGGTGTTCAAGACGGCGGATGGTCTCTTCATCAAGCAGTGCAGCCAGAAAGGCCTCCCGATCGGCGAAGCAGCTTGCGGTCAATGCGGCGGTAAAATGCGTCGTGGCGTGCTGCAGTCGCTCGCTTTCGAGGCTTTCCTGCTGTTGCAATGTGGCAAGCTGGCTCTGAAGAGAAACGCATTCGTCGTGCGTTTCGCGCCAGTTATCAGGAATGGCCGGTTCGGTTTCTGTGTCGTTTGTGGCGGGCAGGGTGTCGAGCAGCGGCATCAGAGCCGTCATGCGCTCCTGCATGACGCCATGCTGAGTCTGTTTTTCCTGCCACTGTGCGAACTCGGTTTCTCGTTCGTTCAGCCAGGCAGCCTCTGTGCCTTCTTCCGGGACGTTGAGTGACAGCGTCAGCAGGGTCGTTTCCAGCGCCTGGCGCGTGGCCGTCAGCTGCTGTTGATACTGACGCGCCTGCGCGTCCTGTTCATTCAGCTGTTGCTGCAGCGTCAGACGCTGGCTCAGCTGGTAAAGCTGACGCTCATACTGCTCTTGTTCGTTCATCCACGGGGCAATATCTTCCTGAATATTCAGAGTGATATTCAGGGACGCGCAAACGGATTGCCACTCTTTAGTGAGCGCTTGCTCCTCCTGAGAGAGCGTCTGAGCGTCGTCTGTCTCACGCTGGATCTGCCGGGTCAGGGCATTCACCTGGCCGAGAACTAACAATCCTTCCTCTTTAAGCGCAGCGACCTCTTTGGCTAACTGGTCGCGACGCTGCTGGTTGGCACTGAGCTCCAGCGCCTGATATGCAGTGACCGCCGGGTGCGAGGTTGAGCCGCATAGCGGGCAGGGCTGTCCCGCCTGCAGCTGCGCACGCTCTGCCTCCAGACTTTTAATCTTCTCTTCCTGTCTGCAGAGCGTTTCAAGATCCAGATAATGTTGGTTTTTCTCTTTGTACTGCTGGCGACGCAGCGTCAGCGTTTCATTGAGTTTTACCTGCTCTGCCTGGGCTTTCTGCAGGCTTTCACCGTTCTGGCGCAGACGCTGTTGCAGCGGCAGATAACGGGCCTGAAGCGACATCAGCCGCTGGCGGAAAGTCCGTGACTGAGCCTGTTGCTCCATCGCCACGCTGACCTCGTCAGCCGTGAGCGTCAGGGCGTTTTCCGGCATCTCTGTCAGCTTCTGGCGTAATTCAGCAATGCGCGTGGAAAGCGTGGCGATCTGATGTTTATCGCGATTCAGCTGTGCAAAATGGGCGCGCCAGCCTGCTATCTCCTGGCCCCACTGACGATACCGCTCGTGCTCTGCCAGCCACTGTGCCAGCGCCGTAAGGTCGGTCTGCAGTTGTGCATGGCTACGCTGGGCCGTATTACGGATACGCGAGCGCAGCGCGGTTTTTGCTTGTAAGCGAGCATTTACTTCAACAATGCGTTGCTTCGTTTGCCCCAGCCGGGTGGTTTGCTCTTGCTGGCTGTCCCACAGTGGACGCAGCTGGGCGGCGGGGTGAGCAAGCTGGAGCGTTGCCAGCTCGGGCGCAGCCTCGGTCAGTGCCTGTTGCGCCTGTTGCTGCAAGGTGGCAACGCGCTGCTGCTCACGTATAAGCTCGTCATTGCGCGTAAGCCACTGAAAATCTTTCTGTTGATTCTGCTGTTGCGCCAGCAGCGTTTTTTCTTCGTCAGTAAGTGCCTGCAAACTTTGCTGTAACTGCTGCTGTTGCTCTTCACTCAACAACACGACGCCTGCAGCCTGTGCTTCATACACCTCAAGGGCGTTACGTGCGGCTTTGTGTTTCTCAAACACCATGGCGGAAATCTGACCGTAGATCTCGGTTCCGGTCAGTTCTTCCAGCAGTTCGGCGCGGTCGGAAGGTCTGGCATTGAGGAAGGCGGCAAATTGCCCCTGAGAGAGCAGCATTGAGCGGGTAAAACGGCCATAATCCAGCCCGGTGAGGGCGGCCGTTTGTTCCAGTTTATCCGACACTTTGTCGGCCAGAATTTTACCGTCCTCACAGCGTGCCAGCTCGACGCGTGGGGCCTGAAGATTACCGTCGGGCTGATTTCGCGCGCGGTTCTGACTCCAGAAAGCGCGATAGGCAATACCTTTGACTTCAAACTCAACTTCGGCAAGGCATTCGGCCGTGTCGCGCGTCATCAAATCGTTTTGTGCCTGGGAGACTTTCTGCAGACGCGGCGTTTCGTGATACAGCGCCAGACAAATGGCGTCGAGCAGGGTCGTTTTCCCTGCGCCGGTAGCCCCGGTAATCGCAAACAGTCCGTTGCTGGCAAACGGCTCCGCGGTAAAATCGATTTTCCACTCACCCTTCAGTGAGTTGAGATTTTTCAGACGCAGGCTGAGGATTTTCATGCGTTTTCTTCCTCATCGTTCAGGGCATGCAGGGTGTGCGTAAACAGCTCGTTCAGCCGTGCGCGTTTCGCGTCGTCAATCTCCTCGTGGGAGAGCCGGCGTTCAAAGACCTCTTCCACCCTGAGTTCGCTGAGCGTTTCGCGCTGAGCGCCGAGCAGAATTTTCTCGCGCTGCTCGCGGCTGCGGCGCACCAGCAGCACCTCTACCGGCAGGTCTTCCGTGAGTACCTGAATTTTACGCTGCACATCATGCAGGTAGTCGCCGCTGGCGATCTCAATATCCAGCCAGACCGGCGGGTTTTGTTCCACGCCGCGCCACTGTTCAAGCTGGGCGGTGATGGCGTCCAGATCGCCTTTCAGCACCGCCAGCGGTTGGGTGACGGGCACTTCCAGCGTGTCGACGGCGCTGAGCTTGCCGTCGCTAAAGCTCACCAGATGGACACTTTTGGCTTTGCCGGTCTCATCAAAACTCAGCGAGATGGGCGAGCCGCAGTAGCGAATGTGCTCGCAGCCGCCGATAACCTGCGCCCGGTGGATATGCCCGAGGGCAATATACTCCGCGGGCGGGAAGTTTTGTGCCGGGAAAGCATCCAGCGTGCCAATATAAATGTCACGCACCGCGTCGCTTTTGCTGGCCCCAACGGTGGTGAGGTGCCCGGTGGCAATCACCGGAATCGCCTGGTCGCCGCGAAGGGCACAGGCCTGGGCATGCTGCTGGTGGTAATAGTCGGTGATGGCCTGCAGCAAATGCTGCTGTTTTTCTGCGCCGGAAAGCCCCGCCTGGCTTTGGACAATATCGCGCGGGCGTAAAAATGGGATCGGACACAGTACCGCACCCGGCGTCCCGTCGCGCTTTTTCAGGATCTGCGGCGCATGTCCTGCGCTGGCCACCACGGTAGTATTGAGAAACGCCAGAATATCGCGGGATTCATTTAACGTTGCGACGGAATCATGGTTGCCGGCAACAATCACCAGATGACAGCCCGTTTGCTGCAGATTGACGACAAAACGGTTATATAACTCGCGCGCATAGCTGGGGGGCGAGCCGGTATCGAAGATGTCACCCGCCACAATAATGGCGTCCACCTCATGAGAGCGGGCCGTATCCAGCAGCCAGTTCAGGAACGCTTCGTGTTCAGCCGCCCGGCTTTTGCTGTAAAAATTTTGACCCAGATGCCAGTCAGAGGTGTGTAGTATGCGCATTGCTGATCCGTGGCGAAAAAGAGAAAGCAGGATTATAAACTGTCAGGGAACAGAAAATAACCGCTGTAATAAAACAACAGTTTGCCCTTTATAGTGGTACTGTTTTTCATAAATCTGTCATAAATCTGACGCATAATGACGCCGCATTACAAACTTGTAACTTAAATAAGATAAAACAGGGCAAAGTAT
>Ga0308157_10010312_pt1 | contig 10147 bp, 7 predicted proteins | sample PhyBR1_FD_201035 | JGI IMG/M metagenome (GOLD analysis project Ga0308157, IMG submission 201035) | Phyllosphere microbial communities from UC Gill Tract Community Farm, Albany, California, United States - DLSLB.R1 | ecosystem: Host-associated > Plants > Phyllosphere > Unclassified | place: USA... | reverse complement strand
CGGATCGGCCTGACCTGGGCAGACTTCTCGACACTCACCCTCGCGCAGGCGGGTCATGCCAAGGGCCATGGCGGTGAAATCGTTGATCAGCAACAGGTGCCCGATCTGTAAGCGTTGGCAAAAGGCGGTCCGGCTCAGGCGCCAATGGTTGTTGGTGAAGCGAAACTCATCGCCATCGACCGGGCCGGCCACCGCCAGGCAAGCAGCGGCTACGCCACCCCGCGGTATGGCCAGGGCTTCAAAATACGCTTCGATGGCCTGTTCCGGGCTTGTGTAGTCCTCGGTGGCGAATACCTTCACCTCGTGCAGCTGGTTGTCACGCCATAACGCAAAACGGGCATTGGTGCCGCCGATGTCGCCAACCAGCAGGTCATTCATTTCAGGTTCTCCAGGGCAGAGGTAAAGGCGCTGGCGCCCTGCTCTGCCGGGCTGAACGCCATGCGCATGAAGCCGAACAGCTCGCGCCCGCAGCCCAGGTCATTGCCCTGGGGCGCGGTCGCCAGGTCACGCAGGGCCAGCTCGTCGGCCGATACCATTACCCGCAATGTACCTTCAGCGCCATCGACCCGCACGATATCACCATCGCGCAGCCGTGCCAGCGGGCCGCCGTCATAAGCTTCGGGGCACACGTGAATGGCGGCGGGGATCTTGCCCGATGCACCGGACATGCGCCCATCGGTCACCAGGGCTACCTTGTACCCGCGATCCTGCAGCACGCCAAGGAACGGGGTGAGTTTGTGCAGCTCCGGCATGCCGTTGCAGCGCGGGCCCTGGAAGCGCACCACTGCGACGAAGTCCCGCTCCAGCTCGCCTGCCTTGAAGGCGTCGGCCAACGACTGCTGATCGTGAAAGATGCGCGCCGGCGCCTCGACCACGCGGTGCTCTGGAGCCACGGCGGAGACTTTCATCACGCCACGCCCCAGGTTGCCTTCCATCACCCGCAACCCGCCTTCGGCGGAGAACGGCCGCGCCACGGGCCGCAGGATGCTTTCGTCCAGGCTCTGCTGTGGCCCTTCGCGCCAGACCAGCTTGCCGTCCTCCAGGAACGGCTCCTGGGTGTAGCGACGCAGGCCAGGGCCGGCGACGGTGTTGACGTCCTCGTGCAGCAAACCGGCATCGAGCAGCTCGCGGATCAGGAACGCCATGCCGCCGGCGGCCTGGAAGTGGTTGATGTCGGCCTTGCCGTTGGGGTAGACGTGGGACAGGGTCGGTACCACTTCGGACAGGTCGGCCATGTCCTGCCAGGTCAGCTGGATACCGGCGGCCTGGGCTATGGCCGGAATGTGCAGGGTATGGTTGGTGGAACCGCCTGTGGCATGCAGGGCCACGATCGAGTTGACCAGCGCCTTCTCGTCGACGATTTCGCCCAGGGGCATGAAGGTGCCGCTGGCCTTGGTCATGCGCGTGACCTGTTGCGCCGCCTCGGCGGTCAGCGCGTCGCGCAGCGGCGTGTAGGGGTTGACGAAAGAAGCACCCGGTAGGTGCAGCCCCATCACTTCCATCACCAGCTGGTTGGTGTTGGCCGTGCCGTAGAAGGTGCAGGTGCCAGGGCCGTGGTAGGACTGCATTTCCGATTCCAGCAGTTCCTCTCGGCTGGCCTTGCCTTCGGCATAACGCTGGCGCACATCGGCTTTCTGCTTGTTGGAAATACCCGAGACCATCGGCCCGCCCGGTACGAACACCGTGGGCAAGTGACCAAAGCGCAAGGCCCCCATCATCAGGCCCGGCACGATCTTGTCGCAGATGCCCAGCATCAGGGCCGCGTCGAACATGTTGTGGGACAACGCCACGGCAGTGGACATGGCGATCACTTCACGGCTGGCGATGGCCAGTTCCATGCCCGGCTCGCCCTGGGTGACGCCATCGCACATGGCCGGCACACCGCCGGCGAACTGGCCTACCGAGCCGACTTCGCGCAGGGCCTGCTTGATCTGTTCGGGAAAATGCAGGTAGGGCTGGTGGGCCGACAACATGTCGTTGTAGGCCGAGACGATGGCCACGTTGGCGGCATTCATCAGGCGCAGGGTCTGTTTGTCCTCGCTGCCGCAACCGGCCACGCCATGGGCGAAGTTGGCGCATTGCAGGCTGGCACGCATCGGGCCCTCGCTGGCGGCCCCGCGGATCAGCTGCAGGTAGCGTTCGCGGGTGGCGCGGCTACGCTCGACCAGCCGTTGGGTGACCTCAAGGATGCGCGGGTGCATGTACTGGACTCCAGGCTAATTGTAAGGGCGGTTTACCAAGTGATCGTGCCCGGCCGATTGCCGCCTAGGCTCAAAGGACAGGCGCGCACTGCTTCGGTAGGCTCACGATCGAACCGCTCGTTGTAGGTTTAAACAAAATACTGCCACTAAAAAGGCTTGTTTTCTATCTGCAACTGAATAATCTTGTAATTCCAACAACAAAACCGTTTCAGTGAAGCACCTTTGTGCCACAGGTTTGACTCGGACTGCCAGAGGTATCGCCATGACCCTTCGCATCGCCATCAACGGATTCGGCCGCATCGGGCGCAATGTCCTGCGCGCACTCTATACCCAGGGCTACCGCCAGGACATGCAGGTCGTCGCCATCAACGACCTGGGCGACAGCACCATGAACGCCCACTTGCTCAAGTACGACAGCGTGCACGGCACCTTCGAGGCCAGCGTCGAAGCCGACCACGAAAGCCTGACCGTCAACGGCGACCGCATCGCGGTGAGCGCCATTCGCAACCCGGCCGAACTGCCCTGGAAAGCCCTGGCGATCGATGTGGTCTTCGAATGCACGGGGCTGTTCACCGAGCGCGACAAGGCCGCTGCGCACATCGCTGCCGGCGCGGGCAAGGTGATCGTCTCGGCGCCGGCCAAGGGCGCTGATGCCACCGTGGTGTATGGCGTCAACCACGACGTGCTGCGCGCCTCGCATCAGGTCATTTCCAACGCCTCCTGCACCACCAACTGCCTGGCGCCCATCGCCCAGGTGCTGCACCGCGAGTTCGGTATCGAGCAAGGCCTGATGACCACCATCCATGCCTACACCAACGACCAGGTGCTGACCGACGTGTACCACAGCGACCCCTACCGCGCCCGTTCGGCCACCCAGTCGATGATCCCCAGCAAGACTGGCGCCGCCGAGGCCGTGGGCCTGGTACTGCCGGAGCTGGCCGGCAAGCTGACCGGCATGGCCGTGCGGGTACCGGTGATCAACGTGTCGCTGGTGGACCTCACCGTCAACCTCAAGCGCGAAGCCACGGCCGAACAGGTCAACCAGCTGTTCCTCGAGGCCAGCAAGCATTCGCGAGTATTGGGCTATAACGCCCTGCCCCTGGTCTCGTGCGACTTCAACCACAACCCGCTGTCGTCGATCTTCGATGCCAACCACACACGGGCCAATGGGCGCATGCTCAAGGTGCTGGCCTGGTACGACAACGAGTGGGGCTTCTCCAACCGCATGCTGGACAACTGCCTGGCGCTCTGCCGCGCTCAGTAACGGCTGTGCCAGCACGCCCTGACAACTGGTAGCAGGTGCTGGGTCATCGAGCTCGTATCGCCGTAGCCGCTCTGCGGCACCGGCGATACTCGCGGCGCCGTTACGATTTGCCTACATTTCGCAGCTTGACCTCAAGCACGGATGATAAGCATTATCATTGGCCGCTTGTCAGGTCAGGTCGCTCCGTGAGTCAGTCCCGGTTCAATTCCGTATTCCTCAGCCAGAGGCCCATCTTGCTCCGCACGCTCCAGCGCATGGTAGGCAACCGTTGCACGGCCGAAGACCTGCTTCAGGAAACCTACTTGCGCGTCTCACGCGCACTGGGCGAGCGTTCGGTCCAGCACATCGAACCCTTCGTCTTTCAGACCGCCCGCAACCTTGCGCTCGACCACTTGCGTGCCCGCCGGGTACAGGCCCGAACCCTGGTCGACGACGTGGCTGACGAGGTAGTGAACAATGTCGCCGTGCTCGCCAGCAGCAACGAGGATGCTGCACATGCCCAGCAACTGCTGCGCCACCTGAGCGAAAGCCTGAAGCAACTGACGCCACGCCAGCAAAGGATCTTCACGCTAAGCCGGCTGCACGGCGCCACCTCTCTCGAAATCGCCCAGCAGCTGGGGGTTTCTGCGAGCACGGTGCAAAAGGAGCTGAAGTTGATCATGGGTATCTGCCTGGGTGTCGCCCAGCGCCTGGACGCCTGACGGGCCGCCGCGATGAGGCCCGCTTGCCACATCGCGCCAGCGCCCTGATCATCTGCGCACGCCCGCTCAAGGACTCACCGTGACCGACAGCCCCGAACATCGCCCGTCACCAACCAGGCCCAATGCGCGTCGTCGTGCCACGGACGAGGCTTTGGCGTGGCTGGTCCGTCTTGAAACCGCCGAGCCCGCCGACCACCTCGCATTCGAAACCTGGCTGCAAGCCGCTCCCGAAAATGCCGAAGCGTTCGTGCAAGCCGAGGCATTGTGGAACGGCGCAGCGCTCAAGCAGGCCGCTGCACAGCTGCAGGGCTACCCATCGCGCCCTCGCGCAGGTCGCCTGCGTCGCCAGTGGAAACCGCTGGCCACCGCTGCCGCGCTGCTGGTAGGCCTGTTCACGTTCGGCAACGTGCCAGTGCGCCTGCAGGCTGATCACCTGACGGTCGCGGGGGAACGCCACCGGGTGAACCTTCAGGACGATGCCCGGGTGCTGCTCAATACCCAGTCAGCGTTTGCCAGCGAGCGCAATGACGGGCGGCAGGTCGCCCGCCTGCTGCAAGGCGAGGCATACTTCCAGGTGCCCAAGGGCGCGCCGGCACCGCTCGAAGTGCAAGCCGGCCCTCTGCGCGCCCAGGCACGCGACACCGATTTTGCCGTGCGCCTGCTCGATGGCCAGGCTTGGGTCAAGGTGCAACGCGGCGACGTCGACGTCGACGTGCAAGGGGGCCGCGTCCAACGCATCCGTTTGCAGGCCGGTCAGAGCATTCGCGTCGGGCCCGACGGGCTCGGTGCACGCAGGCAACTGGACATGCGCAAGGACCTGGCCTGGGTCGATGGGCGCCTGGTCTTCGAAAATTGCCCCTTGAGCCAGGTGCTGGCCGAGCTGCGCCGCTATTACCCCGGCTGGATCATCAATCGCAATGAACGGCTGGAGAACATCGCCGTCACCGGCAACTACCGCCTTGACCAGCCGCTTGAGGCGCTACGTGCATTGGCCCATATCACCTCGGCACAACTGCATGAGTATCCAGCGCTGGTCATCCTGAACTGATGCGCCTGCCTTAACCGCTACCAGCCCACCCGCGGCAGCGCCGTACGCCCTGCTGGGCGCCTGGGATTTATTTTTACGCGATACCCCCTCCCTGTCCGTCTCGTCATAGCCAATGCAATTGATTCTTGTTCAATCAAGAACGCACACCCTATGAACAGTTCGCGCGTCAGGGAGCGCTTTCGATGCCCACCAGTCCTACCCGTTCGACCCTACGGCCACGCCTCAAGGGGCAACTGTCCCTGTTTTCACTCGCCTTGCTCGCCACAGGCGCCTGTTCACTCCCCACGCTGGCGGTCGAGCCGGCGTCGGTGAGCACCTCGCGCATGGGCGACTACCACTTCGGCATCGCCCAACAGCCGCTGGTATCGGCCATCAATGCCTTCAGCCAGGTCACGGGCTGGCAGGTGGGCTTCGACGCTCGCCTGGCCGAAGGGGTCGCCTCCCCCGGCATACAGGGTTCACTGCCCCCCGAGCAGGCACTCAAACGCCTGCTACACGGCACTGGCCTGGTCCCGCGGACCATCAGCCGCGGCAACGTGGTGCTCGAGCGCCAGTCAGGTCGCGGGGCCATAGCCTTGCAGCAGGTGACCGTCAGCGCCACCCGCAGTGCCCAAGACGTGAGCCAGGTCCCCAGCACGGTCAGCGTGCAGACCCGAGAGCAGCTGGACCGGCAGAACGTCAACACCCTCCAGGACCTGGTGCGCTACGAGCCGGGCGTCTCGGTGGCGGGGACCGGGCAGCGCAGTGGCCTGAACGGCTACAACATTCGCGGTATCGATGGCGAGCGGATACTCACCCAGATCGACGGCGTGGCGATACCGGACAGCTTCTTCTACGGGCCCTACGCCCAGACCCAGCGCAATTATGTCGACCCGGAAATCATCAAGCGGGTGGAAATCCTGCGCGGCCCAGCCTCAGTGCTCTACGGCAGCAATGCCATCGGCGGTGCAGTGAGCTACTTCACCCTGGATCCTGAAGACATCATCAAACCTGGCCGAGACGCTGGCGCGCGACTCAAAACCGGCTACAGCTCAGCCGATGACAGTTGGCTGACGTCCGCCACCGTGGCTGGCCGTGAGGGCAGCCTGGACGGTCTGCTGCACCTGAGCCAGCGCAACGGTCACGAAACCGAGAGCCATGCCGATCACGGCGGCGTGGGCCTTGCACGCACCCGCGCCAACCCAGTGGATGCGCGTACCACCAACGTGCTGGCCAAGCTGGGCTGGGACTACGCCGACGACGCCCGCCTGGGCGTGACCTACGAACGCTTCAAGGACGACCGCGACCAGAACCTGCTCAGCGCCGTAGGCGGGCCATTCATCCCGGGCGTTGGTGCCATGAATTCGTACCGCATGCGCCAGGGCAACGACACGATTACCCGCGAGCGCTTCGGCCTGAACCAACGTTTCGGCCTGGACAGCCTGTTCGCAGACGATGTCAGGTGGAGCCTGAACTACCAGATCGCCAAGACGGACCAGCGCACCGACGAGCTGTACGTCGCTTCGGGACGTCAGGTACTGCGCGACCGCCAGACCACCTACAAGGACCGCCAGTGGATCTTCGATGCCCAGCTTGAAAAGGCATTCAGCCTTGGCCAGACCGACCACGCCCTGACCTATGGCACTACCCTCAAGCACCAGGACGTCACCGGGGCGCGCAGCGGTACTGGCACGTGCGTGAATGTGGGCGGCACCTGCCGGGGTATCGGCCAGGACAGCCCGCGCGACGGCCAGGCGCTGGTCAGCGACTTCCCGGACCCAACCATCGATACCTACAGCCTGTTCGTTCAGGACGAGATTCGCTGGGGCAGCTGGACGTTCCTGCCAGGTGCGCGCTACGACTACACACGCATGGCGCCTCACTTCACCGATGCTTTCCTGCGCGGCCTTGATGCCAGCGGCACGGCCCCGGCTTTCCAGGATGACTCAGACAAGAAGTGGCACCGCGTGTCACCCAAGCTGGGGATGACCTATGCCTTCAACGACCACTACACAGGCTACGCGCAATACGCCCAGGGCTTCCGTACGCCCACGGCCAAGTCCATGTACGGCAAGTTCGTGAACCTGGAACAAGGCTACCGCGTGGAGGGTAACCCTGGCCTGCGGCCTGAGCGCAGCAAGGGCCTGGAAACCGGGCTGCGCGGTCGCTTCGATACGGGCAGCTTCGATATGGCGGTCTACTACAACAAGTACCGTGACTTCATTGACGAAGACGCCGTGCAAGGCGCCAACCTCGAGCAGACCTTCCAGGCCAACAACATCAAGCGCGCGACCATCAAAGGCGCCGAGGTCAAAGGCCAGCTCGAACTCGACCAATTCGGCGCGCCACAGGGGCTGTATGCACAAGGCTCCCTGGCATACACCTACGGCCGCAACGACGACAGCGGCCAGCCGCTCAACACCGTCAACCCACTCAAGGGCGTCATGGGCCTGGGCTACACGCAGGGCGACATGGGTGGGCTGCTGAGCTGGACGCTGGTCAAGCGCAAGACGCGGGTCGACGACAGCACCTTCTATTCCCCCGATGGCTCGGCGTCGAAGTTCCGCACGCCCGGCTATGGCGTGCTGGACCTGACCGGCTTCTACAACGTTACCGATGACATCACCGTGAACGCCGGCCTGTACAACCTCACCGACAAGAAGTACTGGCAGTGGGACTCGGTGCGCAGCTATGACGGCCAGGGGGAGGCCGCGGTGACCCAGCCGGCCAACATCGACCGCCTGAGCATGCCGGGCCGTAACTTCGCCATCAACGTGGTGTGGGACATCTGAGGCGCTGGCGCAGCTGAAACCGGGCGGGGTCGCTGTGTTCCCGCCTTGGTTCCTGGCACCCACCCCTGTTCCTGCGGGGTTTTTTACGCCCCCGCCCCTGTTGATTCGTCTTGTATTGAAACGCTTCGCTTTCCAAGGACTGCATCATGAGCAACCGCGCTTCTTCGCGTACCCAACGCCTGAACCTGGTGACCCAGGCGCCCCATGCCGCACTCGACGCCCTGGTCAAATCCCATGCGCCATTCGATAGCCGCGAAAGTTTTGCCCGCTTCGTGGTGGCCCAGTACCTGTTCCAGGCCGAACTGCAGCCGCTCTACAACGACCCGCGATTGATCGCCCTCATACCCGACCTTGCCGAGCGCTGCCGAGCCCATCAGGCCCGCCAGGACCTGGCGGACCTGGACATGCAGGCGCCTGCCGAGCTGCCGGGGGCCGTGCAGCGCCCCAGCATTGCAGAGGCATTAGGCTGGATCTTCGTGTCCGAAGGCTCCAAACTGGGCGCCGCGTTTCTAATCAAGCGGGCGGCGGCGCTGGGCTTGTCGGAGACCTTCGGCGCCCGCCACCTGGGCGAGCCAGCCGGTGGCCGCGCCGAAGGCTGGAAGCAGTTCACGCGAACACTCGATGGCCTGATGCTGTCAGCTGGAGAAGAAGTGGCTGCAGAACACGGCGCCGTCGCAGCGTTCGAGCGCTTTACAGTCTTGCTCAAACAGGCCTATGCCGTGGATGCCGAGCAGGTTTGAAACACTTTCAAAGGCCCCCTGACCGGGGCCGTTCGTTCTAGCAGTGAGCCCATGACCCAACCTGCCCGCTCCAAAATTGCCCGACTGCTGTATGCGATCCTGGCTTACGCAAGCCTGGGGGTGGGCCTGGTCGCCATTGTCATTCCGGGCTTGCCGACCACCGAATTCATTCTGTTGTCGGCATGGGCGGCCACGCGAAGCTCGCCTCGCCTGTCCGCCTGGCTGGAAAATCACCGGTTGTTCGGTCCTATTCTGTACAACTGGCGCAACGGCAAGGTGATCCAGCGGCGGGCCAAGGTCAGTGCGACGGTCAGCATGTTGCTCTGCGCGGTTTTGATGCTGGTGTTTCTTGAGCATCACTGGCCGGTGTTCCTGGCCATCGCCGGCATGAGCCTGGGCAACCTGTGGATCTGGTCCCGCCCGGAACGGCCGTTCACAGCCGGCTCACAGGCTCAGCAACCCTGACCAGAGTGCATAGCCTGCCAGCGCCGCCCCCGACAGCACGGCGGCGAAGATCAGTTTCTCCATCAGCGTGAAAAGCGTGAGACCTTGTTCATGCTTGGCCCGCGCAAACAGGATCACCCCCGGTGCGTACAAGAGCGCAGAGAGCAGCAGGTACTTCAGGCCACCGGCATACAGCAGCCAAACGGCGTACACCACCGCGAGCGCGGCCACCAGCAGGTCCTTGCGCCGCCGGGCCGGTTGGCCTGCGTAAGTCTCCCCACGCACGGCCAGCGACATGGCGTAGGCGGCAGACCACAGGTACGGCGCCAGAATCATGGATGAGGCCAGGTAGATCAGGCTGGTATAGGTACCGGCAGATACCAGCGTGATCAGTAGAAAACCCTGGATCATGCAGTTGGTCAGCCACAGTGCATTGGCAGGTACCTGGTTGGCGTTCTCCCTGGCAAGGAAACGGGGCATGGTCTGGTCGCGCGCCGTGGCATAGAGGATCTCGGCACACAGCAGCGCCCACGACAGCAACGCCCCAAGCAACGAGACAGCCAGCCCCAGGCTGATCAGTAACGCGCCCCAGGGGCCAACGATGTGCGACAGAACCGCCGCCAGCGAGGGGTTCTGCAAGCCAGCCAGCTCCGGTTGCGTCATGACCCCAAGGGAGAGGACGTTGACCAGCACCAGCAGGGCCAGCACACCCACAAAGCCAATGACCGTCGCCCTGCCCACGTCGGCCCGGCGCCGTGCCCTGCCCGAATACACGCTGGCGCCTTCGATACCGATGAAGACGAACACCGTCACCAGCATCATGTTGCGCACTTGCTCGAGCACACTGCCGATCGCCGGAGCGCCCTGCCCCCAAATGTCCTGGGTGAAGATATCCAGGCGAAAGGCGCAAGCCGCGATGACGACGAACAGTACCAAGGGCACCACCTTGGCCACCGTGGTGACCAGGTTGATGAACGC
>Ga0308157_10010310_pt1 | contig 10149 bp, 8 predicted proteins | sample PhyBR1_FD_201035 | JGI IMG/M metagenome (GOLD analysis project Ga0308157, IMG submission 201035) | Phyllosphere microbial communities from UC Gill Tract Community Farm, Albany, California, United States - DLSLB.R1 | ecosystem: Host-associated > Plants > Phyllosphere > Unclassified | place: USA... | reverse complement strand
AGGACGAAGCCGGCAAGTTCGTCTGGCCGGGCTACGGCGAGAACATGCGCGTGCTCAAGTGGATGATCGACCGCATCGAAGGCCAGGTGGAAGGCGTGGACAACATGCTGGGCGTGACCCCGGCCTATGCCGAGATCAACTGGAATGGCCTGGATTTCAGCGCCAGCCAGTTCGAGACCGTGACCCGCATCGACAAGGACGCCTGGCAGGCCGAGCTGCAACTGCACGACGCGCTGTTCACCCAGCTCGCCGACAAGCTGCCGCAGGAACTGCTGGCGACGCGCGCCAACCTGGAAAAGCGCCTGGCGGACTGAAGCGTCCCGCACCTTGGAGCGGGCCTGCCCGCTCGATGAGCAAAGCCCTGCAATGCAGGGCTTTTTTGCGTGCGCTGCGACAACGCCCGCACGGTTAAGGCACGGCCCCTTCCCAGGTGGCCACATCGTACGAGCCGAACACTTCACGCGCGCTGCGGGTTTCGGGCAGCACGTAGACGATGCCGAACGTGCCGGTGAACACCGGGCTCACCACGTTCTCATAGAAGGCGATGGGTACGTTGATGCAGCCATAGGAAATTCGCCGGTCCGCAGGCGTGGCGCTGACCAGCCTCTGCGCGCGCTGCTCGCGGGCCGTGCCGGCCACCACGCGGTGCAGGGAAATCGCCGTGTCGTAGTCCACCCAGAGGATTTCCTCGCCCTTGAGATTCTTGTCCAGGTTGGCCACGAAGCGGCCGGCCGGCGTGGTGCGTTCATGCGGGCGTATGGCGGACATTTTCTTGCTGCCTATGCCGGGTGCCGAGTCATCGCCTATCGCCATCCCAAGCAACGCGGACGAGGCGCCGCGCAGCCGCCCTGCGGCGTCGAACACGAACACCCGGGCCTGCTGCTTGTCCACGATGATGAAGGGCTGCTGCGCGTTGTCGCCGGAGTCGACCACCCAATCGGCGACATGCCGGGCTTGCCCCGACGCGGTGGCCTGCTGGAAGTCGGCGTGGCGGGCGACGGGCGACGGGCGCGCAGCGGCCGGCGGCGCTGCGTGCAACGGCGCACAAACGCCGCCACAGGCCAGCAGCGCCAGCAAGGCGGTACGCCACGCGGCGGTCAATTGCGTTCCGGCTTGGGCTGGCGCACAGGGGCTCGGTATGGCACGGACGGGGTGATGGCCGTGGCCGCCAACGGCACAGCGAGCGGCGGGGCGGGCGCTGCTGCCATGACCAGTACATTGCCGGCCACCGGTACCGGAGTCGGCATGGTGAAGGCATATCCGGCAGGCATGGCGGCGGGCGCATCGGCTGGCGCCCACACAGGTGGCAAGGCATTGTCGGAGCCCCCCACCACAGGGAGCATGGTTGCAGGCGGTGCGACCAGCACCGGGGGCACGACGACGGGTGCAGTCACTATCGGTGGCGTGACCACGGGCGGCGTCACCACCGGAGGCGTAATCACGGGCGGTGCGACCACCGGAGGCGTGACCACGGGCGGCGTCACTACCGGAGGCGTGACCACCGGAGGCGTGACTACCGGAGGCGTGACTACCGGCGGGGTGATCACGGGCGGAATCACCACGGGTGGCGTGACCACCGCGGTGATGTCGGCGGTCGCGGTGGTCGTCATCGGGCCGCAGCAAGCCATGGCCAGCACGTACTTATCCGCATCGGCCCCGGCCAGGCTGTAGCCCGTCATGGTGATCGTCTTGTTGCTGCCGGCTTCCGGCGTGTCGAAGTGGGCCGTGCTGCCCGGACCCGCGACCAGACCCACATCGCCGACCGGCTGGCCCTGCAAGGCGTTGACCGTTGCCGTGGTGGTGCCGTCCGCGATCTTGTCCTGCCCCTGGGCGAACACCAGCATGTGCTGCACGGGGGCGGCGCCAATGATGTGCTGCGCATAGTCCGTCGGCGACGTGTAGGCGACCGGGTTGTAGTGGATGGTGGTGGGCGCGTTGGTGACCGTCGCCGCCGGCGCCAGCGGTGCGAACACCACGCTGCCGCCGAGGCCCGGGGCACCAGCGCCATAACCGGCGCTGAGCACCAGGCCCAGCGGCAGACCCAGGCTCTGGGCCGGCACGATGGTGGTGGTGTGGGTCAGCGTGATCTTTGCGCCGATGTTGACGTCATTGGCCGCGCACATGGTGACGTTGCCATCGGTGGTCGACAGTGCGCCCAGCAAGTTCAGGTCACGTCCTGCGCCCAGCCACACGCTGCCATTGGTGGTCGTGATGTCGGCGCCCAGGTTGACATTCACATCCCGGCCGCAGCATGCCGCCAGATTGCCATTGGTGGCGGTGATCGGCGCATTGATGTGCAGATCTCCGGCGGCCAGCAGCGTCAGCGTCGTCGGGGTCGAGCTCGCCGTCCAGGCGACAGCCTCGTTGACATGGATGTCGCCGTTGCCCGGCTGCGTGCTGATGGTCACGCTGTTGGTCACCAACTGCTTCGATAGCGTGGTTCCCGAGATGCTGTCCGTTTCCTGGCTGCCGACCGTGAAATCCTGCGACTGCAGGGTCCACAGGCCGGCCTTGCCCGATGCGGCGGCCGTGGTGACCACCACGCCGTCGGCCATTTTCAGCCGGGCCGCGGCGGTTTGAATGCTGCCGCCGTTGCCGCCCGCGGGAGCCGACGCGTCCAAGGTGCCGGCCACCGACAGCATGCCGTTTTGCATGCCGCCGCGCAGCACGATGGTTCCGCCGACGTTATCGATGGTGCGCGCCTGCACCACGCCCGTGTTGTTGACGGCATTGGCCAGCAGGCTGCCGGCCGACTGCGTGGTCATCACCACCTGGCCAGCGTCGGCGCGGATCAGCCCGCCGTTGTCCACCAGCGCGTTGACCGCACCCTGATCGACCTGGACGCTCAGCAGTCGGTCGCCCGCCAGGTCCAGCGTGACCGCGTTGCCCGCCGCCAGCGCCACGCTGCCGAGCTGGGCGACGATCACGCCCTGGTTGCTGACCTGCGCACCCAGCAGTGCGACATAGCCGCCGGCCGCGGCGTTGATGCTGCCCTGGTTCACGACCGAGCCCGCGCCCGCGCCGGAGAACCGGTAGCTGCCGGCCATGAAATTGGCGTCCGAAAGCGCCAGCGTGGACGCGAGCAGGCCGCCCACATTCACCGCCGCGCCCTTGCCGAACAGGATGCCATTGGGATTGACCAGGAACACCTGGCCGTTCGACGACAGACTGCCCAGGATCTGCGAAGGGTCGGCGCCGACCACACGGTTCAATGCTACCGACCGGCTGTCGGGTTGCACGAATTGCACCGACTCCCCGGCCTTGATGCCAAAACCCTGCCAGTTGATGATCACCTTGGGGCTGGTCTGGGTCACGGTCAGGTGTCCGGGTGTACCGCCGAGCACGGCAGCGCCGGATGTCACCGTGCCGCCCACGGGCTGCGCAAAAACGCCTGCCGTGCAGGCCAGCATCACGCCAGCGGCCAGGGCCTGGTGCCGCAGACGGCGGCCAGCGCCTCCTGCCTGGCGGGACGAAACCTTCTTGCCGCCACTGCGGGTGTTTTCGCCCACCGCCACGTAGGTGCCGGTGCGGTCGTTCCAGATGGAGCTGTGGAGGAGGTTCATGTAAATCTTTCGCGTATTTTTCAAAAATCGGCTGTGGTCCGGCATCCGCCCCGGCAGGGGCGACGGGCAACGCGGGTCAGAAATACTTGACGGCCTGGATCCAGAAGCGGCCCGACTTGTCGGGTGCCGAGGTGGCGGCTTCGCTGCCGAGCTGGCGGGCATATGAGGCACGCACCAGGAACTCGGGCGAGTGCGACCAGTTCAGCCCCACGCCCGCGCCGCTGAGCGTGCGGCGGTTGTCGGCCGTGGCGCCCGGATGCTTGCGCAGCGTGACGCTGCCGGTGTCGACGAAGCCGATCAGTTGCAGCTGTCCCGGCAGCAGAGTGGCGGTGGGCAGCAGCAGCCGGGCTTCAAGCGTGAGCACATGGCCCTGGTCCGCATAGGCCTCCCCTGGCGGATAGGCGCGCACGCCATACATGCCGCCCAGCTCCATCTTTTCGGAGACATCCAGATTGTTGAAAGCCACCTGGCCGTGGATGCCGGCATACAGCGAAATCCTGGGCGTCACGCCTTGCAGCCGCGAAGCTCCGTAGCTCAGCTTGTCGAAGTGCTTGCGGCCGGACGAGGCCGGCGACTGTCGGTCGATGCTGCCGGTCGACCAGGCCAGCGAATAACCGGTCACGGCGCCGTGCCCCAGGCCGTCGCGGTGCTCACCGCGCAGGCTGGCGGTGAGCGTCTGGCCTTTCTTGTCGGCCACGGGCCAGCTCGGGTCGCTTGGGTTCTTGTCCTTGAAAACCTTGTGATCAAAGGCCAGGCCCGCGTACAGATTGGTGTTGCGCGAACGTATCAGCGGGTAGCTGCCATAGAGGCTGGCGACCTGCGCGCTGCCGGTGGCGCCGGTGGCACGGAATTCCCTGCCCAGCTCGTAGGCCAGCCAGCTGTATGCCGCCCCGACCGTGGCCTTGCCGAATGGCATCTGGTAGGAGGCACGGGCATAGTTCAGACCCCGGCCCGCGGTCAGCACGCGCAAGGACGCGACATCGCCACGCCCGGCGGGATTGTTGAGGTTGACCGTGGCGCCGAGACGGTACTCGCCGGTGTAGCGATTGCCGGCGTTGTCGGCATCGATGCTGCCGGTGATGCGCTGCCCTGGCACCACGTCCACGATCAGGTCCGAGCTGCCCGGCACGGCGCCCGGAACGAGAGTCGAGGCGATTTTCACCCCGGGCAGGTCCGACAGCAGCAGCAAGGGGCTTTCCAGCGGCTCCAGCGCCACGGTGTCGCCACGGTGCAAGCCGGCGAGCTGGCTTTGCAGCACGTCGTGCGCCAAGAGGCTCTGGTTACGCAGCACAACCTCGCCATATTCGCCTTCGATCACGGCAATCGTGACCGACGCATCGCGGATCTCCTGCTCGGGTAAATAGGCCCGGGCCACAAAATATCCCGCTTGGCGATAACGCTCCGTAATGGCCATGGCCATGGCGTGTAAATCGCTCAGCGACAGTGAACTGCCCGGCTGGAAGCCGGTGAGCGCCAGCAACTCTTGCGGTGGATAAATCCGTGCACCCGTCACATGCAACTGCTGGACGGTGATTCTGGCCTCGTCGGAGGCGGGCTGAACGACGGCAGTGCGGGGTGCAATGCGGATCGTGGTTTCTGCTGGGGGAGGAGCAGGAACAGCGGGAATCTGCTGAATCTGACTGCCGGCACTCGGCGTTTGCTGGGCGAAAATACCTTGGCTGAGGACGAGTAATGCAAACGGCAGTAGATGATTTTTGCGCAAGAAGGCCTTGATGCGAATGATTTTGATGGCGACCATTCCCGGAAAACTCTGGGAAACGGGCACCTCTAATCAAAAAGCGCCCCCATGGACTTACTTCATAGTAGCCTTTTGCAAAATATTATGTTAATTACTTGCGTTTATTAATATGTGTGGTTTTTGTGAGAAGAGCGATTACCTTACACCGTGGCCCGCACCACGCAAAAGCGGCCCTGAAGGCCGCTGCGGGGGGGAAAGCGCAAGGCTTGCGCGGGCTCAACGGCCCTGGTCGTGCATGGCGCGGCTCAGATCGGCCATCACGCGTGCATCCTTGAGCGCCGCATTCCAGGTGCGTTCGTCTTCGGCGGCCTGCTTGCGGCTTTGCACCCAGTCGCGGTGACCGGCGCGCACCGTCACCGCGGCGCGGCGGGCCATTGCAGCCAGCATACCCAGCCCAGCCCGGATACCGGCACCCAGGGGCAGGCGCTGCGAGCCGGTCAGGTCGGCGGCAGTGGCTTGCAGAAACACGGCGGCGCGCTGTACGCGCACGATGCCGCTGTGTTCAAAGGAGGAGCTGGAATGTACGGTGCTGGTGGTCATGATGGAAACCCTTGTTACAGACGCTTGTGGCGAAATTGCCGGGCAATGCAGCAATCATAGGGTTTACCCCATGCAACCTCAAATTTATCTTTTGAATTAATATCATTCATATGAGTGATGTATTGCCGCCATGACGCCGCACAGCTTCCACCACCTCGACCTGAACCTGCTGCGGGTCTTCGACGAAGTCATGGCCGAGCGCAGCCTGACGCGGGCGGCGCACAAGCTGGCCATCACCCAGCCCGCGGTCAGCAATGCCATGCGGCGCCTGCGCGAAGCGCTGGACGATGAGTTGCTGGTACGCCACGGTCAGGGCGTGCAGCCCACGCCACGCGCGCTCGCGCTGTGGCCTGCGGTGCGCGGCGCGCTGGCCCAGCTGCAGCAGTCGCTGGCGCCCGATCCCTTCGATCCGGCCACGGCCAACACCACCTTCGTGCTGGCGATGGCCGATGCCACGGCCTCGACGCTGGTGCCGGCGCTGCACACCATCATGGAACGCGAGGCGCCGGGCATCACGCTGCGCGTGCTGCCGCTGACCACGCGCGACCCGCGCCAGATGCTCGAAGATGGCGAGGCCGACATTGCCGTGGGCTACTTTCCCGCGGTGCTGGCCGACCTCACGGCGCGCGAGCAATCGGGCGATGTCGTAGGCTTTGAAAGCCGCCGCCTGTATGCAAGTGCTTACATTTGCGTGATGCGCGAAGGCCATCCGCTGGCCCATGCGCCGCTGACCCTGGACAACTACTGCGCCGCACGCCACATGCTGGTGAGCTTTTCCGGGCGCTCATTTGGCTTCATCGACGAAGCCCTGGCCTCGCTGGGCCGCAAGCGCCAGGTGGTGCTCACGGTGAACCAGTTCTTCACCGCCGGGCGCGTGGTCGTGCAGTCCGACCTGCTGACCATACTGCCGCGCCACTTCGTGCCCGTGACCGGCATGGCCGGCTCGCTGACGCTGCGCGAGCTGCCCTTCCATGTGCCGCCGGTGCATGTCGATGCGCTGTGGCGCCACCGCGGCCCCCAGGCCAATGCCGGCAACTGGCTGCTGCAGGCGCTGTTCCGTTCCGCCCAGACCACGTTTCCACCGGCATCCTGAATTCCACCGATGCCGCAACGGCATTGGTTCACGCTGGTGCAGGCCGCGCACCATCTTGGCCCTTCACTCCCCGTCCTGGTTCGCCTCCTTGAGCCTGGCGCCAACGAATTCGGCAAATGCCGCCGCCGCCACCGGCAGCACGCGGTCGCGCAGCGCCACCAGCACCAGCCGCCCGGTCGGCAGCCGGCGCTCATCGATGGGGATGGCGACCGCGCCCGCCGAAGGCCCGGCCCCGATCTCGATCTGGAAGCTGACGCCGCCGGCTTCGCGCGCATAGCCGCGCATCATTTCGTAGGAGTTGGACACCAGCGGTGGATGCGGCTGGGCCGAGGATTGCTCGAACAGGTCTTCCAGCACGCTGCGGCCTGACAGGCTGCTGTCCGGCAGCGCCATCGGGTAGGCCAGGCAATCCTTCAGGCGCATGCTCGCGCGCCCGGCAAGCGGATGATCGGGCGCGACCATGGCGCAGGTGCGCTGGCGCGCCTGTGCGAGCACCGTCAGGCCGCGCAGATCGGGCGGGTTGAAGATCAGCCCCAGGTCGGCCTCGAAGTCGGTGATGGCGCAGGCCGCGCGCTCCCGGTCCAGCACCTTGACGTCAAAGGCAATGCCGGGCCGCAAGGTCTGGAACTCGTGAATGGCCTGGGGCAGGAACGCGGGTGCGAGCGCCTGGCTCGCGGCCAGCGTGACCTGGCCGCGGCGCACGCCGCCCAGGTCTTCGATCTGCGAGCGCACCTGGTCCAGATCGGCCTGGCGTCGGCGCGCATAGCCCAGGAACAGCTCGCCGGCCGCCGTCAGGCGCACGCCCCGCGGCAGGCGCTCGAAGATCGGCGTTCCGAGTTCGGCTTCGACATCCTGAACACGGCGGTTGACGGCCGAGGAAGCGACATGCAGCTTCTCGGCCGCCGCGCGGATGGAGCCGCAGCGGGCCACGGCATCGATGTAATGGAGAAAGCGCAGGTGTTGCATGGCTTTCCCATTGCAAGACCGATGCCAGAACGGCAGCGCTGAGCGCGCGAAAAGGCCTCGCTCGAGAGCGCTCGATGGCATGCCGCTTGCGAGCTGGTACGGCCACACCCGTCCAAGAAAGGCCACCGAACATGCACCACGTCGATGTCATCCGCATTCCCAGCCGCAGCCCCGGCGACACCTCCGGCCTCGAGGCGCTGATCGCCTCCGGCCAGGTCGCCGCGCACGACATCGTCGCGGTCATGGGCAAGACCGAAGGCAATGGCTGCGTCAACGACTACACGCGCGAATACGCGACCAGCATGCTTGCCGCCTGCCTGGGCCGGCACCTGGAAATGGATGCCAGTGCGGTGGAGCAGCGCGTGGCCTTCGTCATGTCGGGCGGCACGGAAGGCGTGCTGTCGCCGCACCACACAGTGTTCACGCGGCGGCCGGCCCAGGGCGCGCCCGTGGCCGGCGCCAAGCGGCTCACGCTGGGCATTGCGTTCACGCGCGACTTCCTGCCCGAGGAAATCGGCCGCCGCGCCCAGATCGAGGCAACGTCCGCGGCCGTGCAGCAGGCCATGCGCGACGCGGGCATCGCGTCGACCGACGACCTGCATTTCGTCCAGGTCAAATGCCCGCTGCTGACGTCCGCCAAGATCGCCGCGGCGCGCGCACGCGGCTGCGAGCCGGTCACGGCCGACACCTATGAATCCATGGGCTATTCGCGCGGCGCCTCGGCCCTGGGCATTGCGCTGGCCACGGGCGAAGCGGATCTGCCGGCGCTGGACGACGCGGCGGTGCTGCACGACTGGCGCCTGAGTTCGGGCGTGGCATCGGCATCCGCCGGCATCGAAGTCGAGCACAACGTGGTCATCGCCCTGGGCATGAGCGCCCAGGCCACCAGCGATCTGGTGATCGCCCATGACGTGATGGCCGACGCCATCGATGCGGCGGCCGTGCGGCGTACGCTGCAAGCCCTTGGCCTGGTCGATGCGCAAGGCCTGGAGCGCATCGTCAATGTCTTCTGCAAGGCCGAAGCCAGCCCCGACGGCCTGGTGCGCGGCATGCGCCACACCATGCTCGGCGACTCGGACATCAACTCGACGCGGCACGCGCGCGCCGTGACCGGCGCCGTCGTCGCCTCCATCGTCGGCCACGGCATGGTCTATGTCTCGGGCGGCGCCGAACACCAGGGCCCGGCCGGCGGTGGCCCGGTGGCCGTCATCGCGCGCGCCTGAACCTCACCAAGGAGCATCCGACATGGAACAACAGCACATCCTCCACTACGTCCAGGCCGCGGCGCTGACGCAGGGCTTGCCGCTCGACGCGACCCGCGCGGCGGCAGTCGCCCAGCATTTCGGCCGCACCCTCGCCATGGCGCGGCTGCTGGAGCAGGCGCCGCTCGCACCCGAAGACGAGCTGGCGGAAATCTACCGCGCCGCGCCATTTCCCGATGCGCAGGTGGGCGCATGAACACGGCAACGCTACTGCACGCCATTGCCACGGGCGAACGCAGCGCGCGCGAGGTCTGCGACGCCGCGCTGGCCCATATCGAGGCCAGCGACGGCGCGATCAATGCATTCACGGCCATCACCGCCCAACGCGCACGCGCCGAGGCCGATGCCGTGGATGCGCGCCGTGCGCGCGGCGAGGCCCTGCCGCCGCTGGCCGGCCTGCCCTATGCCGTGAAGAACCTGTTCGATATCGAAGGCCTGACGACGCTGGCCGGCTCCCGCATCAACCGCGAGCTGCCGGCGGCACATGCGGATGCCGTGCTGGTGCAGCGCCTGCAGGCTGCGGGCGCGGTGCTGGTCGGCGCGCTCAACATGGACGAATATGCCTACGGCTTCACGACCGAGAACACGCACTACGGCGCGACGCGCAACCCCCACGACAGCACGCGCATTGCGGGCGGCTCATCGGGCGGCTCGGGCGCGGCCGTGGCGGCGCGCCAGGTGCCGCTGACGCTGGGCTCGGACACCAACGGCTCCATCCGCGTGCCCGCCTCGCTGTGCGGCACCTGGGGACTCAAACCCACGTTTGGCCGGCTGTCGCGCCGCGGCACCTATCCCTTCGTGCACAGCCTGGACCATCTGGGCCCGCTGGCCGACAGCGTACAAGGTCTGGCGCTGGCCTATGACGCGATGCAAGGCCCCGACCCGCTGGACCCGGGCTGCCACGCGCTGCGCGTGCAGGCGGCGGCACCCGCCCTGCAGCACGGCCCAGGCGGCTTGCGCATAGGC
>Ga0308157_10010307_pt1 | contig 10150 bp, 7 predicted proteins | sample PhyBR1_FD_201035 | JGI IMG/M metagenome (GOLD analysis project Ga0308157, IMG submission 201035) | Phyllosphere microbial communities from UC Gill Tract Community Farm, Albany, California, United States - DLSLB.R1 | ecosystem: Host-associated > Plants > Phyllosphere > Unclassified | place: USA... | reverse complement strand
CGTTGACGAACTTCTGCAGGAAGAGGCCGGCGGTGATCGAACCGGCCGGACGACCGCCGATGTTCTTCATGTCGGCGATCGGGCTTTCGATCTGCTTCTCGTAGGCGGCCGGCAGCGGCAGACGCCACAGCGGCTCGCGCTCGGCCTTGCCGGCGCTGAGAAGTTTCTCCGACAAACCGTCGTTATTGCTGAACAAACCGGCGTAGTCATGACCCAGCGAGATGATGATCGCGCCGGTCAGGGTGGCCAGGTCGATCATGAACTGCGGCTTGAAACGCTCCTGGCAGTACCAGAGGGCGTCGGCCAGCACGAGGCGGCCTTCGGCGTCGGTGTTGATGACCTCGATGGTCTGGCCCGACATCGAGGTGACCACGTCACCCGGACGCTGGGCGTTGCCGTCGGGCATGTTCTCGACCAGGCCCAGGATGCCGATGGCGTTGACCTTCGCCTTGCGGCCGGCCAGGGCGTGCATGACGCCGGTCACGGCGGCCGCGCCGCCCATGTCCCACTTCATGTCTTCCATGCCGTCGGCCGGCTTGATCGAGATGCCGCCGGTATCGAAGGTCACGCCCTTGCCGACGAAGGCGATCGGCTGCGAATTCTTGTCCGCGCCGCCCAGCCACTTCATGACGACCAGCTGGCTCTCGCGACGGCTGCCTTGACCCACGCCCAGCAGGCTGCCCATGCCGAGCTCGGCCATCTGGGCCTCGCCCAGGATCTCGACTTCCAGGCCCAGGCTTTCCAGGCTCTTGGCGCGGGCGGCGAATTCTTCGGGATGCAGGATGTTGGCCGGCTCGGAAACGAGATCGCGGCTGAAGACGATGGCGTCGGCCAGGGCCGACAGCGGCTCATAGGCCTTCTGGGCCTTGACCGGATCGGCGGCGGCGACCTTGACCACCTGGACCGAGGGCTTCTTCTCGGCCTTCTCGGTGGTGCGGTACTTGTCGAAGCGATAGGCGGCCAGGCGGGCGCCGAAGGCGGCGCGGGCGGCGCTCTCGGCGTCGGCGCCCAGCTTCAGGACGAGCTCGGTGACGCCCGAGCCCTTCACGGCCTGATAGGCCGAGGCGGCGGCGGTCTCGACCGCTTCCGGCTCGACCGCGCCCGAACCGTCGACGCCGACCAGCACCAGGCGGGCGGCTTCCAGGCCGTGCGGGGCGGCCAGGTCCAGGATCTGGCCCTTGGCGCCGGTGAAGCGACCGCCGGCGATGGCGCGCGCCAGGGCGCCGCCAGTGGCTTCGTTGGCCGCCTTGGCTTCCGGCGAGAGGGCCGCGCCCTCGTGGGCCAGGACCGCGACGGCGGCCGTGGCGCCGGCCTGGGTGTCGACGGGGACGAACTCGATACGCATGCCGCGCTCCTGCATCTGGGCGACTTCTGAACGGCTACGCCGCTTGGTCTGAACTAGGCGGCATAGTCCAATGCCGCGCCATAGAAAAGGCTCCGTTGGGCCCCACTCGGCACAGTCAAGTCAGGTCCCCCGTTGTGTCGACGCGAAGCCCCCGTGTAGAACGACCCATCTTCGGGGTTCGTCCCACGAATCCAACCGCCCCGAACGTCTCTTCATGCGCCTCATAGAACGCTATCTCTTCCGGCAGTTGCTGGGTCCGACGCTTCTCGCGACGGCGGCCCTGGTGGCGCTTGCCCTGCTGGCGCGCAGCCTGTCGGAGTTCGACGTGCTGGTCGAGCAGCGCCAGAGCGCGCTGGTGTTCCTGAAGATCATCGTCCTGGCCCTGCCCCAGCTCTTCAGCATCATGATGCCGCTGGCCCTGTTCGTAGCCGCGCTGGTGGCGCTGAATCGCCTGCACACCGAGCAGGAGATCGTCGTCTGCTTCGCCGGCGGCATGAGTCGCTGGAGCGTCATCTCGCCGGCCATGCGCCTGGCGGTGTTCGCGGCCTTGATCTCGCTGATCTCGGGCCTGTGGCTGCAGCCCTGGAGCGCCCGCCAGATCCGCGAGACGGCCTTCGAGATCAAGACCGACGTCGCCTCGACCCTGGTCCAGCCGGGCCAGTTCACCGAGCCGGGCCCCGGCCTGACCGTCTATGCCCAGTCGATCGACCGCGACAACAAGATCCAGAACCTGTTCATCCACCAGGAACTGCCCAACGGCGCGGCCTCGACCTATTCGTCGCGCGAGGCCGAGATCGCCACCCGCCGGGGCGAGCCGGTGCTGATCATGCGCCACGGCTCCAACCAGCAGTTCTCGCGCCAGGGCGTGCTGCAGTACACCTCGTTCGACGAGTACACCTTCGATCTGTCCAGCCTGTTCCACAGCGACGAGCTGCTGCACTACAAGATCGCCGACCGGTATCCGCACGAGCTGTTCTTCCCGGACATGACCCAGGAATGGGAGCAGCGGAACAAGGGCAAGATGCTGGCCGAGGGCCATTCGCGCTTCGCCGGACCGCTGTACAACATCGCCCTGATGACCATGGCCCTGGCGGCCGTTCTCGGGGGCTCGTTCAGCCGCATGGGCTATGGCAAGCGGATCGCCGCCGTCGGCGCGGCCGCGGGCGTGGTGCGCATCGTCGGCTTCGGTGTGCAGGCGGCCTGCGAGGACAGCGCCTGGCTGAACGTCCTGCAGTACATGGTGCCGCTGGCGGCCATGTGGTGGGGCCTGGCCCAGATCTTCCGCGAGAAGGTCACCACCCGTCGCAAGGTCAAGCTGGCCAAGGCGCGCCCCGCCCTGTCGGGAGCCGCCTGATGCTGACCATGGGCATGCTGGAACGCTACGTCCTCAAGCGCACGATGAGCGCGCTGGTCGGCGCCCTGGCGGTGCTGGGCGCGATGGTGATGCTGATCGCCTTCGTCGACATCGCCCGCAACGTGGGCACGCGCGCCGACGCGACCTTCTTCCAGCTGCTGTACCTGACCATCCTGCAGGCTCCGGCGACTATCCTGATCCTGGCGCCGTTCGTGTTCCTGTTCGGCACCATGTGGGCCTTCGTCGAGCTGAACCGGCGCAGCGAGCTGATCGCCATGCGCGCCGCCGGCGTCTCGGCCTGGCGCTTCATCATGCCGGCGGCGTCGTCGTCGTTCGTGATCGGCCTGCTGACCATCACCCTGCTCAACCCTCTGACCACGGCCATGACGGCCAAGTACGAGAGCGAGCGCGACGCCGTGATGAACGGCTATCTCAAGGAAGCCCCCAAGGGCACCTGGCTGCGCCAAGGCGACGACAAGACCCAGATCGTCATCCGCGCCCGGGCCCGCGAGACGGTCGACGGCTCGGTGCGCCTGAAGGGCGTGTCGCTGTTCGTCTACGCTCTCAACAGCAAGGGCGTCATGGACTTCACCCGCCGGATCGAGGCCAACGAGGCGCGGCTGGAGCCGGGCTTCTGGCGCCTGACCGGCGTGCGCGAGGCCACGCCCGGCGCCGGGGCGATCCGCTCCGACAGCCTGTCGATCCCGTCGAACCTGGACGACCGCACGGCGTCCGAGCGCTTCAACACGCCGTCGGCGGTGGCCCTGTGGCGCCTGCCGGCCACCATCCAGCGCACCGAGGACGCCGGCTTCTCGGCCGCGCCGTTCAAGCTGCGCCTGCAGCAGGACCTGGCCACGCCGATCCTGTTCGCGGCCATGTCGGTGCTGGCCGCGGCCTTCTCGCTGCGCCTGATGCGGCTTGGGGGTCTCGCCGCCCTGGCCGGCTCGGGCGTCGCGCTGGGCTTCGGATTCTTTTTCTTCAACGAGCTGTGCAGCACGTTGGGCAAGGCGGACGTTCTGGCCCCGTTCATCGCCGCATGGACGCCGCCGACCGTCGCGCTTTTGGCGGGCTTCACTTTGCTTTGCTATACGGAAGATGGGTGAGTCATTGCGCTCAGGGATGATCATGACTGAAACGCGCGATCGCGCCTCGTCCGCCTGCCGTAAGCTGCTGCTGAGTGGCGCGGCGTGGCTGGCGTTCGCCTGCGCCGCCCATGCCCAGCAGAGCCTGGTCAATATTCCGCCGACTCCGGTCGTACCCGCCGCCCCGACGGATGGCCTGGGCGACGAGGGCTACTACCTGGAATCCGACCTGCTGATCCGGGACGACAAGAACCAGATCATGACAGCCAAGGGCTCGGTGCAGGCGCGTTACCAGGGCCGCACCCTGCGCGCCGACCAGGTGATCTACGACGCCAAGACCGGCTCGGTGACCGCCGACGGCCACGTGCAGCTGCTCAATCCGGACGGCACGGCCGAGTTCGCCGACCACATGGAAGTCGACAAGGACTTCAAGGCCGGCTTCGCCCAGAACTTCGCCGCGCGCCTGGACCAGAACATCAAGATCGCCTCGGTCACCGCCGTCCGCCGCAACGAGAACATCCAGGAGCTGAACAAGGCGATCTACACGCCTTGCGAGGTCTGCGCCGAAAAGCCGACCCCGACCTGGTCGGTTTCGGCCGACAAGATCGTGCAGGATAAGCAGAAGCAGCTGATCTACTACAAGAACGCCACCATCCGCTTGTGGGGTGCGCCGATCCTGTACATGCCGCTGTTCTGGCACCCCGATCCGTCGGCCAAGCGCAGCTCGGGCTTCCTGGCGCCCAAGATCGACTTCTCCAAGGGCCGGGGGATCTCGTACAACCAGCCCTATCTGTATGTGATCTCGCCGTCGTCGGACGTCATCGTCTCGCCGCAGATCAACAGCCAGGTGAACCCGTTCGTAAACGTGAACTATCGCAAGCGCTTCTACTCGGGGGTCCTCGAGGCGCGCGGCGGCTTCACCTACGACAAGGACTTCGACATCCGGGGCGACCGCTTCGGCCAGGCCACCGCCCGCAGCTACATCCTGGCGAACGGCAAGTTCGACATCGACCAGAAGTGGAAGTGGGGCTTCTCGGCCGAGCGCGTCTCCGACGCCCTGCTGTTCGACAAGTACAAGGTCAACGACGTCTACCAACAGCGTGGCCTGTTCACGAGCGACGACCATCGCCTGGTCTCGCAGCTGTACGCCACCCGCCAGGACCAACGGTCGTGGTTCTCGGTCTCGGCCGTTTCGGTCCAGGGCCTGCGCGTCGTCGGCGTCAACACCGCCGGCACCGCCAACGCCTTCGAGAACAGCGGGGCCTTCCCGCTGATCGGCCCGCTGGTCGAAGCCCGTTGGGAGCCCAACGCGCCCGTGCTGGGCGGCCGCCTGCGCCTGCAGGGTTCGGGCGTGATGCTGAACCGTTCGGAGTCGCAGTACGGCGAAGCGCCCTACTTCCTGCCCACCTACAAGGGCCAGGACGGCGTCGACTCCAGCCGCGCCAGCTTCAAGGCCGACTGGCGCACCAGCACGATCGTCGGCAACGGCCTGAAGATCTCGCCCTTCGCCCAGGCGCGCGGCGACGCCTATTCGATCAAGACCTATGTCAGCCCCACGGCTGCGGCCCTGGGCGACGACAGCAAGGACACCTACACCCGCGCCCTGGGCGTGGGCGGCGTCGACTTCAGCCTGCCGTTCTACAAGCCGCTGTCGAACGGCGGCAGCGTGGTGCTGGAGCCCCTGGCCCAGGTCGCGGTCGGCTCGGACAGCTCGCGCGTGCCCACGGTGGTCGCCCGCAACGGGACGACGACCTACCTCTACAACGAGGACAGCGCTACGCTGGAGTTCGACGAGACCAACCTGTTCCAGGCCAACAAGTCGCCGGGCTTCGACCTCTATGAGGGCGGCCAGCGCGTCAATGTCGGCGGCCGCGCCACCTACAGCCGTCCCGACGGCCGTGGCGGCAGCATCCTGGTCGGACGCAGCTTCCGCTCGGAATTCGATCCGCTGCTGCCGGCCCGCACGGGCCTGCAGAGCAGGTCGTCGGACTGGATCGTGGCCGCCACGGTCACGCCGGTCCGGGGCATCAACGCCTTCGTCCGCACGCGCCTGGACGCCCAGACCCAGGAGATCCACCGGATCGAAACCGGGGTCGACGCCTACACCAAGCGCGGCTGGGGCTCGATCCGCTACCTGAAGGACGAGATCGACTCGAACGGCGCCCGCCAGGAGAGCTTCGAAGCCCGCGGCGAGGTGAAGCTGAGCAAGCGATTCTCGCTGACCACCTTCGGCCAGCGCGACATGGTTCAGGACGTCTGGCGCCGCCGCGACGTCGGCGTGGCCTATCAGGACGACTGCATTCGCATCGACGTGATCTACCAACAGGAAGACCGTTACGCCTCGACGGCGACCGGTCTGCGGCTGCAGCCTGACCGTACGATCGTCTTCCGCCTAACGCTCGCCACATTAGGTGATACAGGGTACTGAGTGACCGCGCCTGGGGGGCGTGCGGGGCGAACCCGCATGTCAGACGGGCGTGTCTTGGGGGCGACGGCCGAAAGGAAATCGCCGGACCGGCGACGCCGCCCCTGAAAACATGATAATCGACCGCGCTTCCGCAAGGGGGCGGACCCGGTCTAGAGGAACGACACTATCCATGCGGTCTGCGCGTAGCGTGACGACTTTCGCGGCCGGCGCCGCGTCCATTTTCGCCCTGACCGTGGCGAGCCTCGGCCTGCCCGCTTTCGCGCAGACCCAGGAGGCCGCACCGCCTCAGGTCGACGCCCCGCCGGCCGCCGCGCCGGCCCAGCCGGCTGCGCCCCAGCCGCTGCAGGAAAGCGTCGCCGCCGTCATCAACGACGAGATCGTCTCCAGCTATGACCTGATGCAGCGCATGCGCCTGCTGATGGCCACGTCGGGAATGCAGCCGACCCAGGAGAACCTGCCGCAGATCGAGCAGGAAGCCCTGCGTTCTCTGGTCGACGAGCACCTGCAGATGCAGGAGCTGCGCCGCGTCGAGAAGCAGCAGAAGATCACGATCATCTCGACCGACAAGGAAGTCGACGAGCAGATCGCCGACATCGCCTCGTCCAACAAGATGAGCGCCGAGCAGCTGCAGCAGTCGCTGGTGCAGCAAGGCATCGGCCTGGACACCTGGCGCGCCCAGCTGCGTGCTGATTCGAGCTGGCAGTCCTGGATCCAGGGCCGCTACGGCTCGCGCCTGCGCATCGGCGAAGACCAGATCAAGGCCTATCAGCGCCGCCTGGCCGAGTCGGCCGCCAAGCCGCAGTACCAGATCAGCGAAGTCTTCCTGGACGCCAACCGCGTCGGCGGCATGGAGGTCGCCGTCAACGGCGCCAGCCAGCTGATCGGCCAGATGCAGCAGGGCGCGCCGTTCGCGGCCGTGGCCCGCCAGTTCTCGGGCTCGGCCACCGCGGCCAACGGCGGCGACGTGGGTTGGGTCAACCAGGGCGAAATGCCGGCCGAGGTCGACGCCGCCCTGGAACAGCTGCGCCCCGGCCAGCTGTCCAAGCCGATCCAGGTCAAGGATGGCGTCTACATCATCTATCTGCGCGACAAGCGCGCGGGCTCCAAGACCGCGATCGTCGACCTCAAGCAGGTCGCCGCCCCGCTGGCCGCCGACGCCAACGAGGCCCAGGTCGCCGCGGCCACAAAGCTGCTGACCGACCTGAAGCCCAAGATCTCGAGCTGCCAGACGCTGGAAACGGCGGCCGGCAAGGTCGATGGCCTGGTCGCCGGCGACCTCGGCGAGGCCGAGATCACCGACCTGGCTCCCGCCTTCCAGGACGCGGCCAACAAGCTGGACGTCGGACAGGTGTCGGACCCGATCCGCACCGACGCCGGCATGCACCTGATCGCCGTCTGCGGTAAGCGCCAGGGCGGCGCCAATGCGCCGAACCACGACCAGATCGAGAACCGCCTGCGTGGCCAGCAATTGGCGCTGATCGCCAAGCGCTACCTGCGCGACCTGCGCAACCAGGCCACCATCGAGACCCGATAGGCGTGACACGGCCTCTCGCCCTCAGCGCCGGTGATCCCGCCGGCGTCGGCGCGGAGATCATCGCCAAGGCCTGGGCCGCCCTGCGCCAGGACGGACCGCCCTTCGTCGTCGTCGGCGACGCCCAGCTGCTGGCCTCGGCCGGCGGCGGGGTGAAGGTTCGGACGGTCACGCGACCTCAGGACGTCGCGGGCATGTTCCCCGACGCTCTGCCGGTGATCGACATTCCCCTGCTCTCCCCGGTCGTCGCGGGCCAGCCCTCGCCGGCCTATGCGCCGCAGGTGATCCGCTGGATCGAGACCGGCGTCGGCCTGGCCCTGTCCGGCGCCGTGTCGGGCCTGGTCACCGCTCCGATCGCCAAGGCCCCGCTGTACGAGGCCGGCTTCAAGTTCCCGGGCCATACCGAGTTCCTGGCCGAGCTGACCATGACCGAGGCGATGGACGGCGCGCGCGGCCCGGTGATGATGCTGGCCGCCGCCGACCTGCGCGCCACCCTGGTCACCATCCACACATCGATCGCCAAGGTTCCGGGCGCGCTGGACGTCGAGAGCATCGTCAACAGCGGTCTCGTCACCGCCCAGGCCCTGCGCAAGGACTTCGGGATCGCGTCCCCTCGCCTGGCCATCGCCGCCCTGAACCCGCACGCGGGCGAAGGCGGAGCGCTGGGCCGCGAGGAAATCGAGATCATCACCCCGGCCGTCCGCGCCCTGCAGGACCTGGGCGTCGACTGCTTCGGCCCCGCCCCGGCCGACACCCTGTTCCATCCGGAAGCCCGCGTCCGCTACGACGGGGTGCTGTGCATGTACCACGACCAGGCCCTGATCCCGGTCAAGATGCTGGACTTCTGGGGCGGGGTTAACATCACCCTGGGCCTGCCGATCGTGCGCACCTCGCCCGACCACGGCACCGGCTTCGACATCGCTGGACGCGGCATCGCTCGTCCCGATAGCCTGATCGCCGCCATCAAGCTGGCGGCCGACATCGCCGCCCGTCGCGGCGCCTGAGAGAATAGACCTATGAGCCTGGCCGACCTGCCGCCCCTGCGCGAGGCCCTGGAGCGCCACGACCTGATGGCGCGCAAGAGCTTTGGCCAGCACTTCCTGCTGGACCTGAACATCACCCGCAAGATCGCCCGCCTGGCCGACGTGCATGAAGGCGACACCGTGGTCGAGGTCGGTCCCGGCCCCGGCGGCCTGACCCGCGCCCTGCTCGAGACCGGCGCCCGCGTCGTGGCGATCGAAAAGGACAGCCGCTTCCTGCCCCTGCTGGCCGAGCTGTCCGAGGCCGCCGACGGCCGCCTGGAGCTGGTCGAGGGCGACGCCCTGAAGGTCGACGGCGCCAAGGCCGCCGGCAGCGTCCCGGCCCATGTGGTCTCCAACCTGCCCTACAATGTCGGCACCCAGCTGCTGATCAACTGGCTGACGGGGCCCTTCAAGCCGCTGTCGATGACCCTGATGTTCCAGAAGGAAGTCGCCGAGCGCATCGTCGCGGGCACGGACGACGACGCCTATGGACGTCTGGCGGTGATCTCCCAGGTGCTGTGCGACGCCAAGATCGTCATGGACCTGCCGGCCAAGGCCTTCACCCCGCCGCCGAAGGTCGCCTCGGCCGTGGTCCGCCTGGTCCCCAAGGCCGATCCGCCGCCCGCCGACGTCATCGCCGCCCTGGAGCGAGTCACCGCCGCCGCCTTCGGCCAGCGCCGCAAGATGCTGCGCTCCAGCCTGAAAGCCCTGGGCGGCGGGGACCTCTGCGAGAAGGCTGGCGTCAGCCCCGACGCCCGCGCCGAGGTCATCGACCTGGCGGGCTTCGTGGCGCTGGCGCGGGCGACGCTGGACTGATGTCCAGCCGCTACGGCCTGTCCGTCAGGAGCGCCCAGGCCAGCGATGCGGACGGGCTGGCGGAATTGCTCGGAGCGGCTGGCCAGACGGTCGCCAAGAATCGGCTGGCCCAGCGATTGCCCGCCCTCCTTGACCAGCCCGGCGCGCTGCTGATCGCCGAGGAATGGGGCCCGCCATCCGGCGTCATCGCCGTGCACTGGCACGCCGTGCTGACTGCCGACCTGAAGGTGGGTTCGATCTCCATGCTGCTGGTCGACCCGGAGCGGCGTCGCAACGGCATCGCCCGCCTGCTGCTGAAGTCCGCCTCGCAAGCCGCGCGGTCGGCGGGCTGCGGCGAGCTTGTCCTGGAAGCGCCGGTCGGGGCGGACAACCTGCGCGCCTTCGGCCTGGCCACGGGCTTCGAGCCCTCGGGCGAGACCTTGGTCCGCGCCCTGCGCAAGCGTACATAACAAGCTTCAGCTTAGGTTCATCTAGGCCGCGCCTATCCTCAGGTTGAGCGTATAGCTCGACGGGGAGAAAGCCATGGCCGTTCGCCTGATCCTGGCCTGCGTGATGCTGTTCCTGGCCGCTTT
>Ga0308157_10010306_pt1 | contig 10152 bp, 10 predicted proteins | sample PhyBR1_FD_201035 | JGI IMG/M metagenome (GOLD analysis project Ga0308157, IMG submission 201035) | Phyllosphere microbial communities from UC Gill Tract Community Farm, Albany, California, United States - DLSLB.R1 | ecosystem: Host-associated > Plants > Phyllosphere > Unclassified | place: USA... | reverse complement strand
TGGGCGTCCAGACCCGATCGCGACTGTCGCGTGCCTTCTCCGGAGCCTCGACGATGAGACCCGCTTCGGCGAGCACGCGCAGATGGAAGCTGATCTTGTTGGCTGGCTCGCCGAGATCCTGCGCGATATCGGCCGCGCGGGCGAACTCGCGACGGGCGAAGACGCGCATCATGTCGCGGCGCAGCGGGTTGGCGAAGGCCTTCAGCATCGCCGTCGTCATGACGCGTGCGGCGGGTTCTGCGTGGGCCTGCTGCGGGTCCTCCCGCTTCTGGTCGACCATGTCCCCAGCATACCCACCACAAAATTTGCGCGACTTTAGTTGCGCAATTATTCTCGCGGGTCTATTCTCAGTGACATGAGCTCCCTCTGGCGCAATCTGCAGTACGTCTCGTGGCTCGTCAGCGACACGAGCAAGGGACTGGCGAGCACGCTGTTCGGGTTCGCGATCCCGCTCATCGCCTTGATGGTCACCAACGACCCCGCACAGGCTGGAATCATCGGCGGAGTCGGTGCCGCCGTGCGCGTCTCACTCACCCTGTTCGGCGGAGTGCTCGCCGATCGACACCGCCGCATCACGCTGATGGTGCTGGGCGCCTCGGTCGGAGTCGTGTTGTCGGTAGCGTTCACGGCTCTCGCACTCGGCAATGCGCTGACGTTCGCGTCGCTGCTCGTGATCGATGTACTGCTCGCAGCGCGCACCGGCCTGTTCGACACCGCGGGGGAGAGCGCTCTGAAAGACCTCGTCACCTCTGACACCATGGGTCGCGCGCAGGCGGCGAACCAGGCACGGGATGCCGCGTTGCAGCTGGCCGGAGGCCCGATCGGCGGAGCCCTGCTCGTCGTCGGCGGATGGCTCGTCGGAGTTGTGATGGCCGTGTGTCACCTCATCTCGGCGGTGACGGCCGCGGCGATCCCGCGGTTGCGGGGAGCGGATGCCGTCGTCGCATCGGAGATCTCGGATGCCGCAGGGGCGGATGCCGCAGGGGCGGATGCCGCAGGGGCGGATAACGCAGGCCAGGATGCGGCGAGCGCTGGACTCCCGATGTCGGAGTCGAGCCCGATGATCGGGGTTCCGGCTCCGGACGTCGTGCCCGGTATCGCGGCATCCGGATCCATCGCGGCCGAAGCGGATGCGGATGCGGCGCTGGCCGCCGCATCCGCGGTGTCCGCGGCATCCGTCACCAAGCCGAACGCCCTCCGCGAGATCCGCGAGGGATTCGCCTGGCTGTTCTCACGCCCGGATCTGCGCGGCGTGCTGCTGATCCTCACCATCATCAACCTCGGAATCAACACCGTGATGACGACGATCGTGTACGCACTGCAGCAGGACGGCCAGTCACCGGCGGTGATCGGATGGATCAGCGCGGGTATGGGTGTGACGATGCTGCTCGGCGCACTGCTGGCGACGCCGCTGGTCAGTCGCATCGGCACCGGAAAGCTGATGGTGCTCGGGCTCGCTGCACTCACCCTGGGCTCGGCCGCGACGATCCTCACGCGCGACCCGTGGGGAATCGTGCTGGTCATGGCCGTGCCAGGGCTGCTGCTCGCACCGCTGAACGCGGGCATGGGTGGCTACTTCATGGTCGCCACACCGTCGGAGCTGATGGGACGCGCGAGCAGCGCATCCGGAGTGTTCGCCATGGGAGCGATGCCGCTGGCGCCCCTGATCGCCGGATTCGGGCTGTCGCTCGTCGGGCGCACGGGCACGATCGTGATCGGCGTCGCGCTGTGCGTCGTGGCGACGGCGATGGCGATCGCGAACCGTCCGCTGCGCTCGCTTCCCGCCGAGGCGGGATGGGCGGAGCACGCCAGGCAGTTCGAGGTCAGCAGGCAACCCGTCATGATGCCTTGACTCTGCCGCCAGGGCAAGCACGAGAACAGAGAGCAGACGCTGCGGCGATGGATCGCAGCTCGACGAACAGGAGTTGTCATGACGCACGCAGCGATCCGCCTTGCATCCCCCACCGCTCCCGAGCGCGCTCTGTTGAAGCTCGCCGAGATGCTCACCACAGTCGTCGCGCGCAGGCGTGAGGTTCGCGCCGAACGGCGTGAGTCGCGCGCTGAGCGTGGTCGGGTCACAGGCGAACTCGTGCGCGGGCAGGGCCGTGCACAGGATCCGGCCGCGCTCAACATCGCACTGCTGGCGCTGGGCTCACGCCCGCGGCGGTGACGGCCAGGCCTGCGCGGCCGTGCTCGATCGTCGTCTCGATCTCGCTGGGCCCAGATGGCCGCCTCGCGCCCCTCGACCCGACCACTCGGAACCACCGAACCCGCGCAGAAGCACCGCGCAGATCGGCATCCATACCCCAGACTTGACCCTGACACGGTGTCAGACGGGAGAACTTAACCATGTTGTCCATCGGAGCTTTCGCGCAGATCGGCCAGGTGACCCACCGGATGCTGAGGCATTGGGACACCTCGGGTCTGCTCGTGCCCGCACACGTGGATGAGTTCACCGGCTATCGCTCGTACGACCCATCGCAGCTTGACCGGCTGCACCGGATCGTCGCGCTGCGGCAGCTGGGGTTCGGTCTGGATCAGGTCGGTGCGATTCTCGAAGAGGGAATCGATGCTGATCGACTCACGCAGATGCTGCGCTCTCATCGGGATGCCGTGGAGCGCGAGCATCGCATCGCAACCGAACGACTCGTCGACGTGGAACGGCGACTCCACCTCATCGAAAGCGAGAACCGCATGTCATCCGCCGAATTCATCGAGAAGTCCCTGCCCGCCGTGCGCCTGGCCGCCCGCACCGCGGTCGTCACCCCCGAAGAGGTCGGTCGTCATGTCGGGCCGATGTTCGCGGCCGTCGAGCAGGCCATGCCAGACGCTCAGGGCAAGCTCGAGACCCCGATCGCGCAGTACGACCTGGTCGAAGACAGCATGCACCTGACCATCGGATACGCCTACACGGGCGAGGCGTTCGACGGGGTCGAGATCATCGACCTGCCCGCCGAGGAGAGCGCCGTGTGCGGCGTGCACCTCGGCGCCATGTCGGGCATCGCCGATAGTTGGCACGCGCTGCACGCCGAGATGCTCGCCCGCGGCTTCGTGCCCTCTGGCCCCTGCCGCGAGCTGTATGTGCGCGCGTGGCCGCTCGACGATGAGTCTGGGTGGGTGACCGAGCTGCAGCAGCCCGTCACTCGCGCCTGACCTGGCCTGCGTTCCCCCACCGCGGTGGGGTCGCAACCCGCGGCGCACCCGCCGACCTCAGCGCAGCGGGTTGAAGGGGGCGAGGATCGGGTCGATGCGGCCGGTGGTAATCTGCTCGGCGAGCAGCTTGCCCGTCGCGGGGCCCAGCACGATGCCCCACATGCCGTGCCCACCGGCGACGTACACATTCGGAGCCTGGGTCGCACCGACCAACGGCAGGCCGTCGGGGGTGACGGGGCGTGACCCCATCCATTCATCCTGACGGTCATCGAGGTCGACGCCGGTGAACATCTCGCGCACCTGCGCGATGATGGCCTGCACCCGCCGCGGCTGGAACGGCTCGTCAGGTCCGCGGAACTCCATCGTGCCCGCGATGCGGAACCGCCCCTGGTACGGCGTGCAGGCGATGCGCTGAGACGGCAGGTACACCGGATGCTCCTGCGGCTGCGCAGTCGCCACCGTGAACGAGTAGCCACGACCGGCCTGTACGCGCGTGCGCACACCGAGCTTGCGAGCGAGCTTCGGCATCCAAGCGCCCGTCGCGATGACGACCGAGTCGGCCTCGAGATGCTGCCCATCCGACAGCGTGACGACAGGGCGCCTGATCGACGAGACATCCGTCACCTCGACACCGGTGATCAGCTCCGCCCCGCGCTCGACGACCGCGTGCCCGAGCGCCTCGACGAACGGCGCTGGTTCGAAGAACCGCTGCCCGTCCAGTCGGTAGACGTGCGTCACGGCATCGGACAGCACCGGAGCGAGCTCGCGCGGGTTGTGCAGACGCTCGAACGGCACGTCCTGACCGTGCCGGATCACGCCTTCGATCTCGTGCAGGAAGCCTTTCGAATCAGCTTCCTTCTTGAAGCCGATCACGAACGGGCCCTCGCGAGTCCACGACTTCACACCGCCGTCGATCAGCTCGTCGAAGCAGTCGAGCGCGATCTTGTCGATCGGCGTGAGGTCGGCCATCGTGCGGTCCCACGCCCGGTTCGTGCCGTGCGAGGCGAACTGCGTGAGAAACGACCACAGGCCGGGATCGACGCGGAAAGGAACGTGCAACGCGGCATCCGGATCCAGCAGGGCCTTCGGCCCGTACGTCCACAGGCTCGGATCGGCGAGTGGAATCGTCTTGCCTGGAGTCAGCCATCCGGCGTTGCCCCACGACGAGCCGGCGGCGACGCCGACGCGGTCTATGACGGTGACCTCGACTCCCCGTTCCTGCAGGTGCCAGGCCGTGGCGAGCCCCACCATTCCTGCACCTACGACGATCGTGCGCGACATTGCGTCCTCCTGAAGTCCAGGCGCGAGAGGCGCCCGTACCTGCGATTATGCAGATTCCAGTCGCGATACAGAATGGATGCCGAAGATTCTGCGTACGATCGTCTAGTACTGATCGAAATCTTCACTCAGAGTCGAGGAAGCAAGCAGATGTCATCAGATTCTTCGGGCCCGATCCACGGTGATCTGGATGCCGTGGATCGCACGATCCTCTCTGAACTCAGCCGCAACGGACGCATCTCGAACACCGAGCTCGCCACGATCGCCGGCATTGCCGAGTCCACATGCCTGAAGCGGGTGCGCGCGCTGCAGGCGAACGGGGTGATCGTGGGCTTTCACGCCGAGATCTCCCCCGCAGCGCTCGGCCTGCACCTCGAGGCCCTGATCACGATCCGCCTGCACGCGCATGCGCGGGGTGATCTGCGCAGGTTTCAGGCGTATCTCGAGCAGCTCCGCGCGACGCAGCGGGTGTACTTTCTCGCTGGCGACCGCGACTTTCTGGTGCACGTCGCGGTTCCGGATGCCGCGGCGCTGCGCGAGCTGGTCTCAGACACGATCAGCCTGCGCCCAGAGGTCGCTTCGACGTCGACGAGCCTGATCTTCGCGCAGGCCGAAGGCGCGAAGGGGATCTAGGCGAGGCAACAGCCCCCTGCATACCCTCGGGCTCGCCCCGACCCCTCTCCGTGGAGTCGGGAATGGCGGCCTCACCCGTGGGGACACCGCGGGTTGTGACCCCGCAGCGAAGTAGAGAAGGGTGGCGAACGGGGTCAGACCGCGCGCACCTCGTAGCCGGCATCCACGAACTCCTGCTGCGCGTCTGCCGAGATCGCGGCATCCGTGATCACCAGGCCGAACAGATCCGCCGAGCCGACGTGCGCGAACGCGTCGCGGCCGACCTTCGACGAGTCGGCGACGATGATCGCGCGCGTCGCACGCTCGGCCATCATGCGGTTGACTGCCGCCTCACCCTCGTCGTGCGTCGTTCCACCGGCGACAGCCGACAGTCCGTTGACCCCGATGAAGGCGATGTCGAGATGGATGCCGGTCAGCAGCTGCTCGACGAACGGACCAACCAGCTCGAAGGTGCGCGACTGGATCACACCACCGGTGACCACCACCTTGAACTCCGGCCGCATCGCCAGCTGTGCGGCGATGTTGACCGCATTCGTCACGACGGTGAGGCCGAGGTCGCCGAAATCGTCGCGCGCGGCGAGCGCCGTCGCGATCGCGTTGGTCGTGGTTCCACCCGAGAGCCCGACGACCTGCCCAGGTTCGACGAGCGATGCCGCCGCCGCCGCGATCTGCTCCTTCGCACCGGTGCCGTGATGGCTGCGGTATCGGATGGGCAGCTCGTAGGCGAGCGACAGCGCGACCGCTCCGCCGTGCGTGCGGGTCAGCAGCCGGCGCTCGGCGAGGCTGTCGAGATCGCGGCGCATGGTGGCCGCGGATGCGCCGAACCGGTCAACGAGATCCTCAACGCTCACCTCACCCTGCTCGGCGAGAAGGTCGAGTACTGCGGTGAGCCGGGCGGCGCGCTTCATCAGAGACTCTCTTCGGTCAGTGCGAATAGGCGCAGCATCCTCGCGGCCTCTTCTGCAACGGCTTCTCTTCCCGCTACAACATACTTGCGCGAGTCGACGAGCGTCGCGTCGGCAGCCAGCGCCTCGCGAATCGCACGAGTGAAGAAGCCATTCAGGTGGGTCGAGACGTTGATCTTGGTCATGCCGGCACGCACCGCGCGCACGATCACGTCATCGGCGACGCCGGAGGAACCGTGCAGCACCAGCGGCACATCGCCCCCGCTGCGGCCGACGCCGCGCAGCGCAGCCTTGAGACGCTCGATCAGGTCGATATCGAGGGATGCCGAGCGGTCGAGCATCGCGTGCGATGAGCCGACGGCGACAGCGAGCGCGTCGACTCCGGTCGCCTCGACGAACGCGCGGGCCTCATCCGGATCGGTGCGCACGCCGGGAGCGTGTGCGCCGTCTTTGCCTCCGACCTCGCCGAGCTCTGCCTCGATGTACACGCCAGCGGCATGCGCCCGCGCGGCGACCTCGGCGGTGATCGAGACGTTGGTCTCGTAGTCGAGCTTGCCGCCGTCGTACATGACCGAACCGAACCCGAGTTCGATGGCCTCGTCGACGAGCTCGGGGCGCTCGGCGTGATCGAGGTGCACGGCGACAGGAGTCGCAGCGCGGCGAGCGATGGCGAGCGTCGCCCAGCCGATCGGCTCGAGTCCGCCGTGGTAGTCGGCGCAGTTCTGCGAGATCTGCAGAATCACCGGCAGCTGCGCGCGCTCGGATGCGGCGACGAGCGCTTCGGCGGTCTCGAGGTGGATCACGTTGAAGGCGCCGATGCCGCTTCCGGCCGTCGCGGCGGCGCGCATGAGGTCGCGTGCGGATGCAAGAGTCATCGGTTCTCCTCGGAATCGGTTGCGGTCTTGTCGGGCGAGAAGCCAGAGAATGCGCCGACGGTGATGCGGCGCTCGAGGTCAGGCCATGACGCGTCGATCTCACCGGCGAGTGGCATGAGCACGGCGGCTGCCGACCACGCCGTGGCACGGCGCAGAATCTGCTCGGGGTCATGGATGCCGGCATCCATCAGCACAGCGCACGCGGCGACAGCCGCATCCCCCGCACCGGTCGGATTTCCTGCCAGCGGAGCGTCGAGTCGGGCCTGCAGGATGCTGAGGGTGTTGTCTTCGGCGAGCGATATCGCCAGCATCCCGTCGGCGCCGAGCGACAGCAGCACGAGCTCGGTGCCACGGCGCAGCAGCTCTCGGGCGCCCTCGAGCGGGTCATCGAGGCCGGTGGCGTCGCGCAGTTCGTGCACGTTGGGTTTGAGCACGGATGCCCCGGCATCGGCGGCCGTGAGCAGCGCAGGGCCAGAGGTGTCGACGATGACGCTCACGCCAGCATCGCGACCCAGCGCGATGAGCGAGGGGAGCACGTCGGTGGGCGTCTGCGGCGGCAGGCTCCCGGAGATAACGAGGACGCCTGCGGAGCGCCCTTCGTCTCGCTGCGCTCGCTCAGGAACCGGGAGGGAGAGCGCTTCGCGCACGGCATCGCGCAGAGCGTCCCACTCGGCGGGCTCCAGCCCGACACCGCGCTCGTTCACGATCGTCGTGTCCCCGCCCGCCTGATCCACCAGGGCGATGCTGCGGCGGGTCGCGCCTGCGACCGGCACCAGCACGTGCGGCACCGACGAGTCACGCAGCTCTGCGGCGAACTCCTCGCCCGTCGCGCCGCCGACTGTAGAGACGGCGAAGGCAGCGGCTCCCGAAGCGTGAGCCACCCGCGCGACGTTCAGTCCCTTGCCGCCTGCGCGTGTACGACCGGTGTCGGCACGGTGCGTGGAGGCCAGCGTGAGGGCTTCGACGTGCCAGGTGAGATCCAGGGCAGGGTTGGCCGTGACGGTGACGATCATGCGGCGCCTCCTGCCGCGGCATCCCGAGCCCGAAGGGCCGACCCGAGCAAGCCGGCGTTGCCGGAGAGCTCTGCCGCGACCAGTTCGGGAAGGCGATGAAAGCTCAGCCGATCGGCAAGCCGCGCGCGCACCTCGTCGAACAGCGCGCCCCCGGCGCGCGAGAGACCGCCGCCGATGACGACGGCTTCTGGAGCGATGACGGCCGTCAACTGCGCGATGGCCATGGTGAGTGCGTCAAGCGCCTCGTTCCAGATGCGCGAGGCGACCTCGTCATCCGCAGCCGCGAGTGCGATGACTTCCTTGGCGCCGGCGACAGCGCGCCCCGTCTCTTCTGCATAGCGGCGCGAGATGGCCCCGGCCGAAGCTCGCGCCTCCAGGCATCCACGCGCACCGCAGGGGCACGGCCATTCCCCCAGCGGCGAGTGCCCGATCTCGCCCGCGTACCCGCCCGCGGTATAGGGACGACCGTTCACGAGCAGGGCGCCGGCGATGCCGGTGCCGATGATCAGCACGACCGAGTTGGCGTACTCGCGGGCGCCGCCGAGCTTGTGCTCAGCCCAGCTCGCGCTGCGCACGTCGTGATCGAATCCGACGGGAAGACCGAAGCGGGCTGAAGTCAGATCCCGCAGCGGCGCGTTGCGCCAACCGAGGTTGCTGCTGAAGACGGCAAGCCCTGCGTCAGCGTCGACGATGCCTGGCACGACAAGGCCAACGGCCTGCGGCACGACATCCGGATGCTGTGCCTTCAGCTCATCTGCCAGCACCACGAGCTGATCGATCAGCACAGAAGGTGCACCGTCGCCCCCCACCGGAGTGGGGGTGCGACGAAGGCCGACCGCGTTGCCTGCGGCGTCGAACAGCGCCGACTTGATGTCGGTGCCGCCCACGTCGAAGGCCAGCACCGGCACACCGGAGCCGATCGTCACAACCTGCGCGAGCTTCTCACCGGATGCGTCGATCGGCACATCTGGAATGCTGCTGCGCATGCGCGGTGACTCGTCAGTCATCGAGAATGACAGACCGGGTCAGGTTTCGGGGCTGGTCGGGGTCGAGGCCCTTCGCGACCGCGCGGTCGAGCGCGACGCGGTGCACGCGCACGAGTTCGGCGAGCGGGTCGACATCGTGCTGCACGAAGCGGGCACCTGTCGCTTCGACCTGAGCCTGCAGGCCATCGGGGGCCGCACCGAACTGCCAGGTGATCCGGCCGGGCGCGGCGATCGCGATCGGGCCGTGGCGGTACTCCATCGAGCTGTACGACTCGGTCCACGACTGCGACGATTCGCGCAGCTTCAGCGCGGCCTCGTGGGCGAGCCCGAACGACCAGCCCATCCCGAGGAAGCTGTACTGCTCAGCCTCGGTGAAAGCGACGTCGTCGGTTGACGCTGCGTCGAGCACGGCCTGCGCGTCGGCGATGGCTCCATCGAGGTTCTCACCGAGCGATGAGCGGAACAGCGCGAGGGCGGTCGTCGCGAAGCGGGTCTGTACGACCGACTGCTCGTCGGCGAACGGCATCGCGATCACGGAGTCGGCGAGGTCGACCAGAGGTGAGGTGTCGTCGCCGAGCACGGCGATGACGGGCGTCTTGCCCTTGACGCGTTCGGTGAGCTCGAGCACCTCGGTGGTCGTGCCGGATCGGGTGAGGGCGACGATCGCGTCGTAGCCGCGGCCGAAGGGGAACTCGGAAGCAGTGAATGCGTCGGTCTCGCCGTGGCCGGCGGACTCGCGCAGCGCTGCGTATGACTGGGCCATGAACCAAGAGGTGCCGCAGCCGACGACGGCGATGCGGGATCCGGTTGCCGGCAGCAGCTGCTGCTCGGTGCGCATCGCAGCGGCGCGCGCCCAGGTCTCGGGCTGCGAGTTCAGTTCCGCGCGCATGTGCGCGCCGACGGCGTTGTTCATTTCGATTCCCCTAGATGCTTGTTTTTGAGCTTTACGTGCAAGTATCAATCAAATTATGGCATCCCGGGGCGGCGGGTGTCGAGTCGTCTCGACGACAGTCGGGAGATCTGCCGAGCTCAGCGGTTCTCGGCTGCCTCGGTGTGATGCCGAATCACCTCGGCGACGACGAAGTTGAACCACTTCTCTGCGAACTCAGGATCAAGGTGGGCGTCTTCGGCGAGCGCGCGCAGTCGAGCGGTCTGCTGCTCTTCGCGCTTCGGGTCCGAAGCCGGCATCTCGTGCTCGGCCTTGAGGATTCCCACCTGCTGCGTGCAGCGAAAACGCTCCGCGAGCATATAGGTGAGCGCGGCGTCGATGTTGTCGATGCTGGCCCGCAGGCGCAGCAACTCGGAGTGG
>Ga0308157_10010305_pt1 | contig 10152 bp, 9 predicted proteins | sample PhyBR1_FD_201035 | JGI IMG/M metagenome (GOLD analysis project Ga0308157, IMG submission 201035) | Phyllosphere microbial communities from UC Gill Tract Community Farm, Albany, California, United States - DLSLB.R1 | ecosystem: Host-associated > Plants > Phyllosphere > Unclassified | place: USA... | reverse complement strand
GCGCAGCAGCGTGGCGTAGTGGCCCGACAGCGGCGCGACGATCAGCACCACGGGCTGCTTCTTGAGCTGTTCCAGGACCCTCGGCTCGTCGGTGAAGCGCTTGAAGCGGCGCAGCTCGCAGAACGGCCTGTCCAGGGCGATGGCTTCCTGGATGACGACGTCGCTGCCGCCGACCTTCACGCTCTTGATGCCGAATTCAGGCTTCTCGTAGTCCTTGCCCAGGCGGAAGAGCAGGTCGTAGCCGGCGGCCATGCGCTGCGCCATCGGCAGGTGCGACAAGGGGGACTTGTCGTTGCTGTAGAGCTTCGACGCGGCCTGGGCGAAATCGGTCAGCGGTTCCATCAGGGACCGCTGGGCTTCATAGAGTTGATAGAGCATGGGAGCTGGACCTGTATGGAACTGTTGTTGAAATTGTTGCGGTGCAATATATCAACACACCGGCATGCCATGGTAGGGGGAGGGCCCTAGCCGATGGAAGGGTTCCGGCCCGCTCCGGGGTCAGACGACCTTGGCGATGCTCTGGCAGACGTGGTCGATGTTGCGGCTGTTGAGCGCGGCGACGCACATGCGCCCGGTGTCGGTGCCATAGACGCCGAACTCGCTGCGCAGGCGCACCATCTGGTCCTTCGTCAGGCCCGAATAGCTGAACATGCCGATCTGCTTCGTGATGAAGCTCATGTCCTGCTGCACGCCGGCCGCCTTCAGGCCATCCACCAGCTTCTGGCGCATCGCCTTGATGCGGGTGCGCATCTCGGCGAGTTCGCCTTCCCACACGGCCCGGCGCGCCGGGTCGTTGAGCACGGCGGCCACCACCGCGCCGCCGTGGATCGGCGGGTTGCTGTAGTTGGTGCGGATCACGATCTTGAGCTGCGACAGCACGCGGGCTGCTTCCTCCTTGTCGGCGCACAGCACCGACAGCGCGCCGACGCGCTCGCCATAGAGGCTGAAGCTCTTGGAGAACGAGGTCGACACGAAGAAGGTCAGACCGGCATCGACGAACTTCCCGATGACCGCGCCGTCTTCCTGGATGCCGTTGCCGAAGCCCTGGTAGGCCATGTCGAGGAAGGCGACGAGGTCGTTGCGCTTCACCGCCTCGACCACGCGATCCCATTGCTCGGGCGTGATGTCGTAGCCCGTCGGGTTGTGGCAGCAGGCATGCAGCACCACCACGGTGCCCGCCGGCGCGGCGTCCAGCGCGCCGAGCATGGCGTCGAAGTCGACGCCGCGCCGTTCGGCGTCGTAGTAGGGATAGCTCTCGACCACGAAGCCGGCGTTGGTGAACAACGCGCGGTGGTTTTCCCAGCTCGGATCGCTGATCAGCACCTTGGCGTCCGGACGCAGGCGCTTGAGGAAGTCGGCGCCGACCTTCAGGCCGCCGGTGCCGCCGATGGCCTGCACCGTGGCGACTCGGCCGGACGTGACGGGCTCGCTGTCGGCGCCGAAGACCAGGCCCTTGACGGCGGCGTCGTAGGCCGCGATGCCATCGATGGGCAGATAGCCGCGGGCGCTCGGCGCCTTCATCATGTCCTCCTCGACCGAACGCACGCAGGCGAGCAGCGGCAGCTTGCCGTTGTCGTCGTAGTAGACGCCGACGCCGAGATTGACCTTCTTGGGGTTGTCGTCGGCGGCGTACTGTTCGTTGAGCCCCAGGATGGGGTCGCGGGGCGCCATCTCGACGGCGGTGAACATAGACATGGGAGAAGTCCTCAGGATGATTCGGATCGCCAACGAGGCCGGTCGGCCTCTGGCTCTGGCCCCGAAGCTGGATTAGGCTTTCAGGTTGCCTTGAATTTTACCGACCGCCCGCCAACTGCCACGGACACGCCATGCCTCCCATCACCGAAGTCATCTCCCCGTCCCCGGCCGCCGATCCCACGGGTCCCTTCAAGGAAGGCACCTTCCTGAGCTTCCCGGGATCGCCGTTCGAGCTGTTCCAACCCTATCCCCCCGCCGGCGACCAGCCCGCCGCCATCGAGGGCCTGGTCGAGGGCCTGGAGAACGGCGAGGTCTTCCAGACCCTGCTGGGCGTCACCGGCTCGGGCAAGACCTTCACCATGGCCAATGTGATCGCGCGCATGGGCCGGCCCGCGATCGTCTTCGCCCCCAACAAGACGCTGGCCGCGCAGCTCTACAGCGAGTTCCGCGAGTTCTTTCCCAAGAACGCGGTCGAGTACTTCGTCAGCTACTACGACTACTACCAGCCGGAGGCCTACGTGCCGCAGCGCGACCTGTTCATCGAGAAGGACAGTTCGATCAACGAGCACATCGAGCAGATGCGGCTGTCGGCCACCAAGAGCGTGCTGGAGCGGCGTGACACCATCATCGTCGCGACGGTGAGCGCCATCTACGGCATCGGCACGCCCGAGGACTACACCCAGATGCGTTTCATCATGCGCGTCGGGGACGAGATCGGTCAGCGCGACGTCATCGGGCGGCTGATCCGCATGCAGTACACGCGCAACGAGCAGGACTTCTCGCGCGGCACCTTCCGCGTGCGCGGCGACACCATCGACGTGTTCCCGGCCGAGCACAGCGAGCTCGCCATCCGCATCGAGCTCTTCGACGACGAGATCGAATCGCTGCAGCTGTTCGACCCCCTCACCGGGCGCATCCGGCAGAAGATCCCGCGCTTCACGATCTATCCGTCGAGCCACTACGTGACGCCGCGCGACAAGGTGCTCACGGCGGTCGAATCGATCAAGCTGGAGCTCGATGCCCGTCTCAAGGAATTCGTCGCCCAGGGCAAGCTGGTGGAGGCGCAGCGCATCGAGCAGCGCACCCGCTTCGACCTCGAGATGCTCGCCGAGATCGGGCACTGCAAGGGCATCGAGAACTACTCGCGCCATCTCTCCGGCGCCGCGCCCGGGCAGCCGCCCGCGACGCTGACCGACTACATGCCCAAGGACGCGCTGATGTTCCTGGACGAGAGCCACCAGATGATCGGCCAGCTCGGCGGCATGTACAACGGCGACCGGGCGCGCAAGACGACGCTGGTCGAGTACGGGTTCCGGCTGCCGTCGGCCATGGACAACCGGCCGCTGCGTTTCGAGGAATTCGAGGCGCGCATGCGCCAGTGCATCTTCGTCTCGGCGACGCCCGCGCAGTACGAGAAGGACCACTCCGGCAACGTCGTCGAGCAGCTCGTGCGTCCGACGGGACTGGTCGACCCGCTGGTCGAGGTGCGTCCGGCCACGCACCAGGTCGACGACGTGCTGGGCGAGATCCGCCTGCGCGTCGACAAGAGCGAGCGCGTGCTCATCACCACCCTCACCAAGCGCATGGCCGAGCAGCTCACCGACTACCTGGGCGACAACGGCGTCAAGGTGCGCTACATGCACAGCGACGTCGACACGGTCGAGCGCGTGGAGATCCTGCGCGACCTGCGCCTGGGCGCCTTCGACGTGCTGGTGGGCATCAACCTGCTGCGCGAGGGACTGGACATCCCCGAGGTCTCGCTGGTGGCGATCCTCGATGCCGACAAGGAAGGCTTCCTGCGCGCCGAGCGCAGCCTGATCCAGACCATCGGTCGCGCCGCCCGCAACCTGAACGGACGCGCCATCCTGTACGCCGACCGCATGACCGATTCGATGAAGAAGGCCATCGACGAGACCGAACGCCGGCGCGCCAAGCAGATCGCCCACAACGAGGCCCATGGCATCACGCCGCGCAGCATCGTGAAGAAGGTGCGCGACCTCATCGACGGCGTCTACAGCGAGAAGAGCGGACGCGAGTCCGAACGCCTGGAACTCGACCGCGCCAAGGTCGAGGACATGAGCGAGAAGGACATCTCGCGCGAGATCAAGCGTCTGGAGAAGCAGATGCTGGAACACGCCCGCAATCTCGAATTCGAGAAGGCGGCGCGGGTGCGCGATCAGCTTTCGATCCTGCGCGAACAGGCCTTCGGCGCCAGTGGGGGCGACAACATCGCAGTCATCTGAAAGTTGTCGCGCATTTGGACTACAGCAGCACGAGCCTGGATGTGGGTTAACCCGAGCAGCGTACAGGTCTTGATGGTATACTTGAGCGAATTAGTCAACAACAATAACTTCGCGATGAAGACCCGGTCCCCGACCTGAATTGAAGGCGAGGCGACCGGAAGAGGCGGAGACCGCGCCATCCAGCCCCCGCGGGCTGTGATGTCCATTTACGAAGCACACAAGGAGCTTTCGATGCGTCTCACAACCAAAGGTCGTTTTGCAGTCACCGCGATGATCGACCTGGCCCTGCGCCAGAACACCGGCCCGGTGACGCTGGCGGCCATCAGCCAGCGCCAACAGATTTCGCTGTCCTATCTCGAACAGCTGTTCGGCAAGCTTCGCCGTCACGAGCTGGTGGAATCCACCCGGGGACCCGGCGGCGGCTACAGCCTGGGCCGCAAGGCGGCCGAGATCACGGTCGCGGACATCATCGTCTCGGTCGACGAGCCGATCGATGCCACGCACTGCGCGGGCAAGGAGAACTGCCTGGGCGAAGCCGGCCGTTGCATGACGCACGAGCTGTGGGCCTCGCTCAATCAGCGGATGGTCGAGTTCCTCGATTCGGTCACGCTGCAGAAGCTGGTCGACGACCAGATCGCCAAGGGCGTGCAGATCGAGAACAAGCCCGCCGTCAAGCGCGCCATCTCGGCGCAGCCGGTGGTCAAGCCGATCCGCGTCAATGCACCCAATTCGGTCTTCGCATTGGGCAACGCCTTCGCCAAGTCCTGACCTTCGCGCAGGTGGCGGCAGGTGGGGTCCTCGGACCACACGCGCGACCGACCTGCCGACGCATCGAACCGCCTCCTTCCATTCCAGCCATTCACGCCAGCCAGAGCCAGCCATGGACGTCACGCCTCATTTCCCCATCTATCTCGATTACGGCGCCACCACTCCGGTCGATCCGCGCGTCGTCGACGCCATGATCCCGTGGCTGCGCGAGCATTTCGGCAATCCCGCATCCCGCAGCCACGCCTGGGGCTGGGAAGCCGAGGAAGCGGTCGAGAAGGCGCGCGGTGAAGTCGCGCAACTCATCGGTGCCGATCCGCGCGAGATCGTCTGGACCTCCGGCGCGACCGAATCCAACAACCTGGCCATCAAGGGCGCTGCCCAGTTCTACAAGGGCAAGGGCAAGCATCTCATCACGGTCAAGACCGAGCACAAGGCCGTGCTCGACACCATGCGCGAGCTCGAGCGCCAGGGTTTCGAGGTCACGTACCTCGACGTCCAGGAGAACGGCCTGCTCGACTTCGAGGTCTTCAAGGCCGCGATCCGCCCCGACACCATCCTGGCGAGCGTGATGTTCGTGAACAACGAGATCGGCGTGATCCAGGACGTCGTGGCGCTGGGCAACCTGTGTCGCGAGAAGGGCGTGATCTTCCATGTCGACGCCGCCCAGGCCACCGGCAAGGTCGAGATCGACATGACCCGCTTGCCCATCGATCTGATGAGCCTGGCTTCGCACAAGACCTATGGTCCCAAGGGCATCGGCGCGCTGTACGTGCGCCGCAAGCCGCGCGTGCGGCTCGAGGCGCAGATGCACGGCGGCGGCCACGAGCGCGGCATGCGTTCGGGTACCCTGCCCACGCACCAGATCGTGGGCATGGGTGAGGCCTTCCGCATCGCCCGCGTGGAGATGAAGGACGACCTCGCCAAGGCCAGCGCCCTGCAGAAGCGTCTGCTCGATGGACTCAAGGATGTCGAACAGGTGTTCATCAACGGCGACATGGAACACCGCGTGCCGCACAACCTCAACATCAGCTTCAACTATGTCGAGGGCGAGTCGCTGATCATGGGCATCAAGGGACTGGCCGTCTCCAGCGGATCGGCCTGCACGTCGGCCAGCCTGGAGCCCAGCTATGTGCTGCGCGCCCTGGGACGCAGCGACGAGCTGGCCCACAGCAGCCTGCGCATGACGATCGGCCGCTTCACCACCGAGGAGGAGATCGACTATGCCGTCTCCACCATCCGGCACAACGTCGCCAAGCTCCGTGAACTGAGCCCGCTGTGGGAGATGTTCAAGGACGGCATCGACATCAGCACGATCCAGTGGTCCGCCCACTGACCGATCGCGCACGACCTCACGACGAAATCAAAAGGACCCCACCATGGCTTACTCCCCCAAGGTCATCGACCACTACGAAAACCCCCGCAATGTCGGTTCGTTCGAAAAGGGCGACGACTCCGTCGGCACCGGCATGGTCGGCGCGCCGGCCTGCGGCGACGTCATGAAGCTGCAGATCAAGGTCAATCCCGAAACCGGCGTCATCGAGGACGCGCGCTTCAAGACCTATGGCTGCGGCTCGGCCATCGCTTCGTCGTCGCTCGTGACCGAATGGGTCAAGGGCAAGACGCTCGACGAGGCGGCCGCGCTCAAGAATGCCCAGATCGCCGAGGAACTGGCACTGCCGCCGGTCAAGATCCATTGCTCGATCCTGGCCGAGGACGCGATCAAGGCCGCCGTGCTCGACTACAAGCAGAAGCATGTCGCCGCCGGCTCCGGCGCTACCCCGGCCGTTGCCGAAGAAGCAGCGGCGGTCCACTGACATGGCGGTGACGCTCACTCCCTCGGCCGCGCGGCATGTCAACCGGTACCTCGGCAAGCGGGGGAAGGGCGTCGGCGTGCGGCTGGGCGTCAAGACCACGGGCTGCTCGGGCCTGGCCTACAAGCTGGAGTACGTGGACGAGTTCGCTCCCGAGGACGTGATCTTCGAGGACCAGGGCGTCAAGGTGCTGGTCGATCCCAAGAGCCTGGCCTACATCGATGGCACGCAGCTCGACTTCGTGCGCGAAGGCCTCAACGAGGGCTTCAAGTTCAACAACCCGAACGAGCGCGACCGTTGCGGTTGCGGCGAGAGCTTCAGGATCTGAGCCATTACGGCCCCGGGGCGACGAGGCCTTCGCCTCGTGCCCTGATCGAATGCAAGCCGCCGCGCCCGCTGGCGGCATTTTTTTGTCTGCCATGAATCTCAACGACACCGACTTCGAACTCTTCGGCGTACCGGCGACCTTCGCGCAGGACCGGAGAGCGCTGGATGCGCGCTGGAAGGAACTCCAGCGCGAGGCGCACCCGGATCGCTTCGCGGCCCAGGGCCCGGCGGCGCAGCGCGTGGCGATGCAGTGGTCGGTGCGCATCAACGAGGCCTACCAGCGCCTGAAGGACCCCGTGCGACGCGCGGCCTACCTGTGCGAGCTCCATGGCGCCGAGGTCGACGCGGAGCGCAACACCGCGATGCCGACCGACTTCCTGATGCAGCAGATGGAGTGGCGCGAGGCGCTCGACGACGCCACCACGCCCGAGGCGGTGGAGCGGCTGCACGACGAGGTCGAGGCCGGCCGTGCCCGCGCGCTGTCGTCGCTCGACCGGCTGATCGACGAGCAGGGCGACCACCCCGCGGCCGCGCAGCAGGTGAGAGCCCTCATGTTCATCGAGCGCTTTGCGCACGATGTCGAGAACCGAGCCGATCGCTTGGGACAATAGAACCATGGCACTCCTACAGATTTCAGAACCGGGTCAGGCGCCCGACCCGCATCAGCGTCGCGTGGCGATCGGCATCGACCTGGGCACCACGCATTCGCTCGTCGCGGCGGTACGCAACGGCGTGGCCGAATGCCTGCCGGATGAGCAGGGCCGCGTGCTCCTGCCATCGGCGGTGCGCTATCTCGCCGGCGATCGGCGACAGATCGGCCACGAGGCGCTGGCGGCCCGCGCCGACGATCCGGCCAACACCATCACCTCCGTCAAGCGGCTCATGGGCCGCGGTGCCGCCGACATCACCCATCGCGAGGCGATGCCCTATCGCCTCGCCGACGATGGCGGCATGCTGACGGTGACCACGATCGCCGGTGCGAAGTCGCCCGTCGAGATCAGCGCCGAGATCCTGGCGACGCTGCGCTTCCGCGCCGAGGACACCTTCGACGACGAGGCCCTGCATGGCGCGGTCATCACCGTGCCGGCGTACTTCGACGAAGGCCAGCGCCAGGCGACCAAGGATGCCGCGCAACTCGCCGGCCTCAATGTCCTGCGCCTCATCAGCGAGCCCACGGCGGCGGCCATCGCCTATGGGCTGGACAACGCCAGCGAGGGCGTCTACGCGGTCTACGACCTGGGGGGCGGCACCTTCGACATCTCGATCCTGCGGCTCGCCCAGGGCGTCTTCGAGGTCATCGCCACGGGAGGCGATTCGGCGCTCGGTGGCGACGACTACGACCACGCGCTGGCCGACCTGGCCCTCGCGCGGCTGGGGCGGCAGGCCGGCAGCGATGGCGACCGCGCCGCGCTGCTGGTGGCCGCGCGCCGGGCCAAGGAGGCCCTGACCGACGCGCCCGTCGTGTCGTTCACGGCGCGCCTGGCTGGCGTGGAGGCGCATTGCGACCTCACGCGCGACGACTTCGAGACGGCCACGCGGGCCTTGACCGACCGCACCATCGCCGCGGTCCGCAAGGCACTGCGCGATGCGCGCCTCAAGCCCGACGACCTGCAGGGCATCGTGCTGGTGGGTGGCGCCACCCGCATGCCGCAGGTGAGGGCGGCCGTGGCGGCGTTCTTCGGCCGCGCGCCGCTGACCGACCTGAATCCCGACGAGGTGGTGGCGCTCGGCGCCGCCATCCAGGCCAACCAGCTCGCCGGCAACGGCGGCGCCGACGACCTGCTGCTGCTCGACGTCATCCCCCTGTCGCTGGGCATCGAGACGATGGGTGGCCTGGTCGAGCGCATCGTGCCGCGCAACCAGACCATCCCGACCGCCATGGCGCAGGACTTCACCACCTACCAGGACGGCCAGACCGCCCTGGCGCTGCACGTCGTGCAGGGCGAACGCGACCTGGTGGCCGATTGCCGAAGCCTGGCGCGCTTCACGTTGCGCGGCATCCCGCCCATGGCGGCCGGCGCGGCGCGCATCCGCGTCACCTTCACCGTCGATGCCGATGGCCTGCTGTCGGTCGCCGCGCGCGAGCAGGGCAGCGGCGTCGAGGCCAGCGTGGCCGTCAAGCCCTCCTATGGCCTGTCGGACGACCAGATCGCGACCATGCTGAAGGACAGCTTCGCCACGGCGCAGCAGGACATGCAGTCGCGTGCCCTGGTGGAGGCCCGAGTCGATGCCGAGCGCATGCTGATCGCCACCCGTGGTGCGCTGGAAGCCGATGGCGACCTGCTCGAGGCCGATGAACGCGATGCGGTCGAACGGCTGCTGCGGACGCTCGACGAGGCCCGCGCGGCGAGCGCTGACGCGGCCGCCATCGAAGCCGCCACGAAGGCGCTGGCCGATGGCACCGAGGCGTTCGCCGCGCAGCGCATGAACCGGGGCATCGCGCGGGCGCTGTCCGGCCGCAAGCTCGAATCTCTCTAGAACCACCGTCCGATGCCCAAGATCAAGATCCTTCCCCATCCCGAGTACTGCCCGCAGGGCGCCGAAGTCACCGCCCCGGCGGGAACCTCGATCTGCGAGGCCCTGCTCGACAACCACATCGACATCGAGCACGCCTGCGAGATGAGCGCGGCCTGCACCACCTGCCACGTCGTCGTGCGCGAGGGCTTCGGCTCGCTCGCCCCGTCCGAGGAGATCGAGGACGACCTGCTCGACCGCGCCTGGGGCCTGGAGCCGCAGTCCCGCCTGAGCTGCCAGGCGATCCTGGCCCAGCAGGACGTGACCATCGAGATTCCCAAGTACTCGATCAACCACGCCAAGGAAAACCACTGATGTCGCGTCAGATCGTCCTCGACACCGAGACCACCGGCCTGTCCGCCGAGAACGGCGACCGCGTCATCGAGCTCGGCTGCGTTGAGTTGCTCAACCGCAAGCTGACCGGCAACGACCTGCACATCTACTTCAATCCCGAGCGCGAGAGCCACGAGGACGCATTGAAGGTGCACGGCCTGACGACCGACTTCCTGCGCGACAAGCCGAAGTTCGCCACGCTGGCCGACGACGTGGTCGACTACCTGCGTGGCGCCGAGCTCATCATCCACAACGCCGCCTTCGACGTCGGCTTCCTGAACAAGGAGCTCGAGCTCGTCGGCCTGCCGCCACTGCGCACCTTCGTGGCGGAGGTGACCGACACGCTGGCCATGGCCAAGTCGGTCTATCCGGGCAAGCGCAATTCGCTCGATGCCCTGTGCGACCGCTTCGGCGTCGACCGTTCCAACCGCACCTTCCATGGCGCCAAGCTCGATGCGCAG
>Ga0308157_10010304_pt1 | contig 10152 bp, 9 predicted proteins | sample PhyBR1_FD_201035 | JGI IMG/M metagenome (GOLD analysis project Ga0308157, IMG submission 201035) | Phyllosphere microbial communities from UC Gill Tract Community Farm, Albany, California, United States - DLSLB.R1 | ecosystem: Host-associated > Plants > Phyllosphere > Unclassified | place: USA... | reverse complement strand
GTACAAAAGAAAACCCCGGCAAATCGCCGGGGTTTTTGTTTGTCTTAATTTTAATAACTCAACGTTTCCTGCCGTTTTCAGCTAAATCGAGCAATACCTTCGCACCGATCTCGCCAGAAGGCCGTTCGGTCGCCATAATCGACGTCACCTTATCAAACCCATCAATCTGAGCCTGTCGCGATGCGCTTTTTTGCATGAGCTGTTCAATGTAGCGCGCCAGATTACCGGGCCTCACGGATTCGTTGAAAAACTCAGGCACAACTGGCGCATCAGCAATGATATTTGGAAGAGCTGCACTCCAGATCGTAATTTTAGATGCCAAGAACTGCCGCACAAACCAATCGGCCTTATAAGACAAAACTGTTGGAATATGAGACAAAGCCAGCTCTAGCGAAACTGTACCAGACGCAGCCAGCGCCGCATCGGCGCGCGCAAAAGCATCCCACTTGGCTTCATCGCCAGTGACGATAAGCGGCTTGACTGGCCAATCCTTAGAAAGCTCACGCACCATTTCCTCAATGCGTGGCAACGTTGGCAAAATAATTTCAAGCTTTTCGATACGTGTGGAGAGTTCTGCAACTGCTTTACCAAATGGCTCCATCAGCATTTCAACTTCACCACGGCGCGAACCAGGCATCAGCAATAAACACCGTGAATCGTCACTCCAGCGATTCACCTCGAGTGTACGCTGCGCTGCCTGCACCTTCAAAATAGGCGCATAGCTACTCAACCGATGGCCAACATAAGTCGATTGCGGACCATTCAGCCGCTTCATGACCTCAACTTCGAATGGCAGAATCGTCAACACGTGATCGACATAAGCACGCATGGCTTTTGCACGTTGCGGGCGCCATGCCCAAACACTGGGCGCAATATATTTAACAATCGGGATAGATGGATCGGCAGCACGTATTTTCTTTGCTACGCGATGTGTAAATTCCGGGCTGTCGATCAACAAAACGCAATCAGGCTTCTCTGCAATAATCCGCTTTGCGGTTTGCCGAATGCGGAGCAGAAGTCCCGGAAGATTTTTTAAAATCGCACCGAGGCCCATAAGTGCAATCTCATGGGGATCGAAAAATGTCTTTAGGCCGCGCTCGCCCAAATGCTCGCCGCCAACGCCAATGATATCGACAAGCTTGTCCGTCTGTCTGCGCAGAGCATCAATGAGATCAGCACCAAGAAGGTCGCCGGACTCTTCTCCGGCCACGATTGCAATTTTCAATGGCCGGCTGGTTTTACTCACCCTGTCGTGTCCTTTGTGCTTCGACTAATCGTTTCGATAAAGAGGCCTTTTTCATTGGCTGCGGCCATGGTTTCACCAAGACCCAGAATGAAGGTTCGACCTGCTTCAATCACAATTCCCGAAAGTCCTGCCCGCGCCGCATTCTCGACCGTTGATACGCCGATAGCCGGCAAATCAGCACGCTCATCTTGCCGTGGCTTTGCCATTTTAACAAGCACACCACCACGTTTAGAGATACGTCCCGCCTGACGAAGTTCATGCACGCGCTCGATCATCTGATCGGTACCTTCGGCACCTTCGAGAGCCACTACACGTCCACCGGCAGCAATTGCGCCCTGCCCCACATCTAGTTCACCAAGGCGAAGTGCTGCGTCCATCGCAAGCGCTATGTTTCGCCGCTCGCGAGCGTCAGGCGACATACGCGTAATGTTGCGTGGCGGTATAGGTGATAGCAATTCCGGCACAACTTCGTGTGCGCCAACCATGCTGAAACCATAACGTTCAAGCAAACGCATGAAAGCGCGCAACAACGCATCATCGCCCTGTCCCAGAGCAACGAGCACATAACGCATCGCTCTGATCGTGGGCAAATTCAACTTCAGATCGCTCAGATGTGGTCGGTTGCGAAGCCCGCCTGCGAGTACGACTTGGCTGACGCCAGCAGTTCGCATCGCACGAATGAGCATGCCAAAATCAACGGCTGCGATTTCCTGATGTTCATACTCGTAAAGCGAGGCATCAGCCTCACCACGCAATGGAAGCAGAAAAGGCGGATTTCCATCCGCCTTTAAAGCTTCAGCCACTTTGATTGGCAAAAGACCGTTACCAGCAATGATGGCAGTGCGCTTACTCGTTATAGGACTAGCCCCGCTATCAATCGTCGTCACCGTCATTCATCGCTCCGCCTATGGATGAACCCAGCGGTGGCGTGCAATAAGCGCGCTTATTTTCCACCATGATGAAAGAAATAAGATCTGCCACACCATCCGAATCAGAAAACGCGTTCAACACATCCTGTGCGCGCTCACGCACCGGTTTGCTGCGATCAAAAAGCATATGTACGGCATGGCGTAGATTATGGATGTCTTTGCGCTGCATACCGGAACGCTTCATGCCTATAATATTCAGCCCGCCGAGATAAGCGTGATTACCAATTGCGCTTCCGTAAGGAATGAGATCATGCGCGAGAGCGGCCATACCGCCAACAAAAGCATGATGGCCAACACGCGTAAACTGGTGAACAGCAGAACCGCCACCAAGAATAGCATGGTGACCGATTTCGACGTGACCGCCGATCATAACATTGTTTGCAAACGTAACGTGATCACCCACATCGCAATCATGTGCAACATGCGCATAAGCAAGAAACTGGCAGTTACTGCCAACGCTTGTGAAACCACGGCTGCTATCCGAACCGCGATGCATGGTAACGCCTTCACGCACGAGGCAATTGTCACCAACAATAAGCGTGGTTGGTCCACCCTTATGCTTGCCATTCTGCGGGTCGCAGCCCAGAACCGCGTGCGGATAGACCTTGGCATTCGCACCAAGACGCACAGCATCACTAATAACAACATGGCTCATCAGTTCGGAGTTATCGCCAATAACGGCGCCAGTCTGAACATGACAAAAAGGGCCGACGGAAACGCCCTGCCCGAGTTCCACACCCTGCTCAACCAGAGCTGTAGGATGGATGAAAGTTTCTTTCATTGAGGTACTCATGCCTTTTCTTCAGCTACGCCAACCATTGCGGCGACTTCAGCTTCGGCAACCTTTACGCCATCAACTTGAGCTACGCACTCAAATTTAGAAATATTTCCGCGCTGTTTGATCTTCTTCACGTGAAGGTGAAGCTGATCACCAGGCACAACCGGGCGGCGGAACTTCGCTTTGTCAATTGTCATGAAATAAACAAGGCTAGGCTTATCAGAGCCGTTCTTCAAAACTGTAATAGCGCCAGCTGTCTGCGCCATAGCTTCGATAATCAAAACACCTGGCATAATAGGCTTATCAGGAAAATGACCGGTAAAATGCGGCTCATTCATCGTGACATTCTTGATGCCAGTTGCAGACTGATCACCATCAATATCAATGATACGGTCGATCAGCAAAAATGGATAACGATGTGGGAGCGCGCCCATAATAGTCTGAATGTCTGCAGTTTCCAGCTTCTGGTTAGCTTCACTCATCAGAGGATTGCTCCTTTCTTGGTTTCCCGATGCTCCTGATATTCGCGATATCACGGAACCACTGTTTAATAGGTCGAGCGGGGACGCCGCCCCAACGCTCACCATCGGGTATGTCATTCATTACGCCGCTTCCAGCAGCAATCTGCACACGCGATCCGATGACCACATGATCGGCCAGCCCTACACTACCGCCGATCATCGTCTGATCGCCGATAACAACACTTCCTGAAATGCCGCAAAGTGCGGCCACAACGCAAAAGCGACCAAATCGAACATTATGTCCAATCTGCACGAGGTTATCGATCTTGGTGCCTTCGCCGATAAAAGTGTCGCTTAAAGCGCCACGATCAATCGTTGTGTTTGCACCAATCTCAACGTCATCCTGAAGAATAACACGGCCAAGCTGCGGTACTTTTTCAAGGCCACGTGGACCCGGAACATAACCAAAGCCGTCCTGCCCGATACGAACACCGGGATGAAGCGAGACACGATTGCCGATCATGGCAAATTGGACAGCCACGCCCGGCGCGATATAGCTATCGCGACCAATCTGGCAGCCGGCACCAATAACAGCAGTTGCCGCGATCAGCGTGCCTGAACCGATGGTTACATCTTTGCCAATCGAAGCACCGGCTTCAATTGTCACGCCATCTTCAATTTTAGCTGAAGGATGAATGAAAGCAGCTGGTGAAATACCTGTTTCACCAAGCCAGCTTTCTGGCCTCACCGAAACTGGGAAAAGCATCCGTCCGACGGAAGAAAAGTCGCGTTGCGGATGTCGCGTTATAAGAACAGCCACATCGGAAGGAACGCTATCAGCAACATCTTCTGAGCACAAAACAGCGGCGGCTTTTTTACCTGCCAGTGTTGCAGCATTCTTTTTACCATCGACGAAAACGAGTGCATCGGCACTTGCATCATTGATGGAAGACAAACGCGCAACAGCACGCGGTGCAAGCTTCGGGTTACGAAGGCTTGCACCGGTGAAATCTGCTATATCGCCGATCGTGAGTTCACGAGAAGGCTTGAAGAAAACTGGATCTGCCATCTAAGCACTTTCTTGCCCGGGGCATGTCTGCCCCGGGAAAAGGCAAATCTATTAGAACTTGGTCGAAACGCCGAAGTTGAAATTCTGAACCTTATCGGAATCAGCCTTCGAAACAGGAAGCGCATAATCGAAGCGCAGAGGACCAAATGGCGATGCCCACATCAGACTGACACCGACAGAAGAACGGATCTTCTTGTCGTCACCCGAAATATCTGGCGTATTGTTACCATAAAGCGTTGCAGCGTCTGCAAAGAATGCACCACGGATGCCAAGGCTATCTGGAACGAGTGGCATTGGAAACTGCACTTCAGCTGTCGCATTGAAGTACGTTGTACCACCAAGCCAATAACGGTTGCCGTTAGTTCCGTTAGCATCCTGATAAGGACCAATGCCGTTGAACTTGAAGCCGCGGATCATATCAGAGTTGTTCTTGAACAAATCAAAGATACGGACACCATCATTGCCAAATTCGTGGATATAACCGCCACCTACACCCAGCATACCGACGATATCGGCTTCCTGAGCAAGAGTCTGGTAGTAGTTACCCTTGAAAGTCGTCTTGATGTACTTTGCGTCACCACCAAGACCAGCAAATTCCTGATTGAACTTCGCATAAATGCCATCATGCGGGTTCTTCATGTCATCGATGGAATTATAGGTCAGCGAGTAGCTAATTGAAGAACGAATCCAAGGGCTATGATCAGCAGCTTCAATCAGTGCTGGCGCATAGTAATCACTTAGAACGTTACCGTCGTTATCCGTGTAAAGCTTATACTTTTCCTGCACGAGGTTGTAAGCAAGACCAGCCGAGAAGTTATCGGTGATCGGCAGGCCGAAACGAATCGTTCCACCTGTCTGCTCAACATCGTAACGACCACCACTGCTGACGCGGTATGAACGACGGAATACGTCGAAACCGGCCGACATGCGATAACCGAGGAAGTAAGGCTCAGTGAACGAAAGCGCATAGTTACGCATTTCATCCTGACCAGCACCCGCGCTGATACGAACGAACTGGCCACGACCGAGGAAGTTACGCTCAGTGATCGCAGCTTCAACCTGTGCGCCCGGCGAATCACCACCTGTCGTATAGCCACCACCGATGGAGAATTCACCGGTCGACTTTTCGACAACATCAACAATCAGAACAACCTGATCAGGCTCTGCACCCGGAGCGGTCGAAACATTGACTGTCTGGAAGAAATCAAGCGCTTCAAGACGACGCTTTGCACGCTGAACCATGACCTGATTGAAAGCATCGCCTTCGTTCATGTCGAATTCGCGACGGATTACGTAATCACGTGTCTTATCGTTGCCACGGATTTCAATGCGCTCAACATAAGCGCGTGGACCCTGATCAACGCTATAAACAACCGAGATTGTGTTATTTTCGAAGTTACGATCGCCACGTGGCTCAACTTTCGCGAAAGCATAACCGCTGCCGGCTACGTTTTCGGTGATCGCAGTCACCGAGTCTTCAACTTCCTTGGCGCTGTAAGCTTTGCCGGAGCGGGTCTTTACGAGGCCATTGAGTGCCTGCGTATCAACACCTTCAACAGTGCTTTCAACCGAAACGTCACCAAAGTTGTAACGATTACCTTCATCAACATTGATGGTGATCGTGTATTCATTGGTCGAAGGATCAAGCGTCGCATTGGAAGACAACACGCGGAAATCGGCATAACCACGGTTGTAGTAGAAACGACGCAGCGCTTCTTCGTCAGCCTGCAAACGACCTTCATCGTAAACGTCATTACGGGTCAACCACGACAGCGGGTTCGAACGCTTGGTGGAGATGACATCGCGCAGACGGCGCGAACCGTAAGCATTGTTGCCAACAAAATTGATGTCTGCAATCTTTGTACGGCCACCTTCCGTGATCTCATAGACCACGTTGACGCGACCCTGACCGAGATCAACGGTACGTGCATTCACGATCGCATCGCTGCGTCCGATATGCGCGTAAGCACCCTTAATGGCTTCCTTATCGGCTTCCATGGTTGCAGCGTCATAAGGCGAACGCGCCTTGAGCTGAACGGCACGCGCCAGATCAGGATCCTTGATCTTCTTGTTGCCCTGAAACAGGACGTTATTGACGACCGAGCGCTCATCAACATGAACAACGAGCGTGCTGCCGGACTGGTTGATGCGAACATCAGAGAACAGGCCCATGGCATAAAGACGCTTTACAGCTTCATCGATGTCATTGGCGTTGAAAGCTTTGCCCGGCTGAATGCCGATATTATCACGGACCGTCTGCGCATCAACACGCGCGTTGCCGCGCACTTCAATGCGATTGACAACAGCAGCATGAGCAGCAGTGACCGATGCAAGAGAAAGCGCAGCCGAACCTGAAGCTACCAGAGCAACTGACATGGCGAGCGCTGAAGCGGCACCAAAGAATTTAGAACTTGCCGTCATGGGCTTTCCGAACCTTCGTTTTTTCTGTCCCCGGGGCGAATTTCCCAGAAATGCACGTACAGATACAACCGTAATAGCCGGTTTTTCTATACAAGCAAGCGTCGCGGTTAAAATCTGTTTACTTAAGCAACCAGCGTGGCATCCATGCCACGCGATTTAATACTTATGGTAAACAAAACACTACGCTTTTCCAGTCCTCACTCCAAAACTTCATTTCTGATTAACACCTCTACACAGCTTTTGGCCAGTGAGATGCTTATGCGGTAGAGAGCCTCGCCAAATTCACAGCGCGACCCAGTTTCCCGTCAAATATCCGGGAAGTGATCTAGCAGGCAAAGAGGTCGTTGAAAAGTACAAACCCCATAAAACCCATAACTACGAGGAAGCCTACGCGATAAAAAAGTTCCTGCGCGCGAACCGACACCGGACTGCCCTTAATTGCTTCCACAGCATAGAAAACGAGATGCCCACCATCGAGCGGTGGCAGCGGAAACAGGTTCAAAAGCCCGATACCAATGGAAAGCATGGCTGTCAGCTGGATAAGCCAGTCAAAACCCTGACTTGCAGCCTTACCCGCCATATTAGCGATCTTTACCGGACCACCAAGCTGACACTTGTCTTCACGGCCAACAGCGAAGCGCTGAAAAAACTCACCCGTGCGGCTGATAATATGGCCAGTTTCTACAATTGCCTGCCCCACTGATTCGAGGGGACCATATTCAATACGGCGAAAATTGCCGACCGCTTGCGTGGTTTCAACGCCGATAGCGCCCATCTTAACATTGTTGCCAAGCGGGTCTGTGCGTTCGACAAGCGCAGGTGTTGCTTTCAGGTCTACCATCTTGCCGCCGCGTTCGACGGTGAAGTCCAGCTCGTCACCAGAGCGACCAGATACAATCCGCTGCACGTCCGAAAAAGTCGTAACTTTCTGACCTTCAACGCTGATAAAACGGTCGCCCGGCTCAAAACCCGCCGCAGCCGCAGGACTGTTTGGCTGCACGCCCGCGACAAGTGGATCAGCAATTTGTCGGCCATACATCGCGAAAAACACGCTGAAGATGACGACGGTAAGAATAATGTTGAATGCAGGACCTGCAAAAACAGTCGCTGCACGCTTCCAGACAGGCTGCCCGGGGAATGCCCTGCTCTGCTCATCTGCGGAAAGCTTGGAAACATCCACACCAACCGGCGAGCTTGTAGCGTCTTCATCACCGATGAATTTCACGTAACCACCGAGTGGAATCGCTGAAAGTTTCCAGCGCGTGCCATGCTTATCGGTGAAGCCGATAAGTTCTGGGCCAAAGCCAATGGAAAACGCACTCGCGCCAATGCCGCACCAGCGACCGACGAGATAATGCCCCATTTCATGTACAAAAACGACGACCGTCAGCACAAACAGAAATGGAATTATGGTTCCCACAAGCAGACTTTCGCTGCCGATAAAAAAGGCGAGAGCCTCTTGCAAATTACCACTCCTACAAATTTACTCGCGGTCAGAAACTAAAAAAGATAGCTGATGGCACATCAGGTTCGGCCATGATGGCTCCAAACAGATATAAAAGAGCTGCTGCTGCAACCAGCCCATCAACGCGATCCAGCACTCCACCATGCCCCGGCAGGAGACGACCCGAATCTTTTGCACCAAACTGTCGCTTTACCCATGATTCTGCCAGATCACCGATCTGGGAAATGATGGACAACAACAATGCCAATAGTGGCACAATCCAGCTGCCCGGCGCCGCAACAAGCGATGCTACCAGAATTCCGCCCGCAACGGCTGCTGCTGCTCCACCAAGCGCACCAGACCATGTCTTATTCGGCGAAAAGCGTGGCGCAAGCTTAGGACCGCCCAGAGCACGCCCATTGAAATAGGCTGCAATGTCGGTTGACCAGACCACGGCGAAAAGGAAACAGATAGCTGTGAAGCCGAACGGCTCATCGCCGCGCAACAGCGAAAGCGAAATTGCAGAGAAACCCGCGTAGAACAGACCAGTTGCAGGCCATCCACGGCCATTCTTCCACTGAGTTATCAGGAGAACAACCGTACCCAATGCCAAAACGCCGATAGTCAGCAAGGCACCGCGATCAAGAATCAGAAGAACCGACGTGATTATCAACCAGCCCCAGCCAAACAGGCGGGAAAATGTCGTCTGCTTCGTCGCACTCAGCTCGGTCCACTCGTAAAACATCGCGAGGCCAATAGCGATTGCGAACAGCGTGAAGCCAAGCCCGCCAACCCAAGTTAGCCAAAGAGCAACAGTTCCAAGAACGATCGCGGTCAGAATACGAGTTTGCAGATTTGACATTGATACCTTTCGATAAAGCGGGCGAGCCGCATCACACAGCTGCACCATTGGTCGAAGGGCATGCATATTCTTCGGATTGTTCAAGGACGTCTACACCACCAAAACGGCGTTCGCGCTGGCGAAAGACTTCATAGGCCGCATCAAGATCAGATGGCCTGAAGTCTGGCCAATGCCCCGGCACAAAGAGGAACTCGGCATAAGCCGCCTGCCAGAGCAGAAAATTCGATAAACGCATCTCGCCGCTGGTGCGGATGATCAAATCAGGATCAGGAATGCCAGCTGTATCAAGATTGGCAGAAATCAATTCAGCCGAAATAGATGATGGATCGAGTAGTCCCGCAGCGACATCACGCGCAAGACTTTTGACCGCTCTGGTAATCTCATCACGAGAGCCATAATTGAAGGCGATGATCAGATTGAGGCCTGAATTCTGGCGGGTGAGCGACTCTGCCTCGCCAAGCAAACCACAAATATCAGCCGCCAATCCTTCGCGTTCGCCAATAATCCGTACACGGACATTGTTGCGATGGAGCTCAGCAAGGTCGCGCCGGATGAAGAGCTTCAGCAATCCCATGAGATCGCCGACTTCACCACTCGGGCGTGACCAGTTTTCGGACGAAAATGCAAATAGTGTGAGATAGCCAAGGCCGCGATCACCCGCGCCCCTTACCGTCTCACGCAAAGCTTCGACGCCGGCCCTATGGCCAGCGCTACGCGGCAAACCACGCGCCTTAGCCCAACGGCCATTACCATCCATGATAATGGCTATGTGGCGCGGATCAGACATGTCGAAGCTCCCCTTGATGGAAAATCATGTCAGGCCTAAACCTGCATGATTTCTCCTTCTTTGACCGAAACGATCTTGTCCATTTCTGCAATGGTATCGTCAGTCAGCTTCTGTACTTTTTCCGAAAAACCACGGCTGTCATCCTGGCTGATGTC
>Ga0308157_10010302_pt1 | contig 10154 bp, 9 predicted proteins | sample PhyBR1_FD_201035 | JGI IMG/M metagenome (GOLD analysis project Ga0308157, IMG submission 201035) | Phyllosphere microbial communities from UC Gill Tract Community Farm, Albany, California, United States - DLSLB.R1 | ecosystem: Host-associated > Plants > Phyllosphere > Unclassified | place: USA... | reverse complement strand
CATGGCCGCAGCTTGCTGGTGCTGGATACCCGTTGCGACGATACCGCCAGCACGTTGTATCGCAAGCACGGTCATATCGAAGCCGGGCGCATACCCGGCTACGCGCTCAGTGCCGAGGGCGGGCTGGACGGCACCAGCTATTTCTACAAGCAGATCTGACGTCCGTTGTCAGCATCGGGGTGGGTGGCTCACACCCCCAGCACCGTCCTGGCAATCAACCCCAGCTGCACTTCCGCCGCGCCGCCAAAAATGGTGAATGCCCGGCTGTTGCAGTGTTCGGGTACCAGCACGCTGGGACGCAGGGCGCTGTCCGCCGGGTCGCTGCGCCAGCGCAGGCCGGTCGTTCCCAGCGCATCGACGCCGAGCTCGGCAATCGCCTGTTTGAGGCGGCTGGCGCGCAGCTTGAGGATGGATGACACCGGCCCAGGGGTGGCGCCGGGCGCAATGCCGCCCATGGTGCGCAGTTCCAGCCACTCGAAGGTGTCGATATCGGCCACCACTTCGCCGAAACGCTGGGCCAACGCGTCGGGAACGTCGTCGCGTGCCGCCAGGACATCGGCCACGCGCCTGAGCTGGGAGCGCAGGCGCGGGCTGAAGATGCCGGCGCCGCGTTCGAACTCGAGCAGGTACTTGGCGCATTCCCAGCCCGCGTTTTCCACACCCACGCGTTCCGACTGTGGTACGCGCACGTTCTCGAAATGCACCTCATTGACATCGTGGTCGCCGCCGATGGTAGCGATCGGCCGCACCGTGATGCCGGGCAGCGCCATCTCGATCAGCAGGAAGCTGATGCCCTGCTGGCGCTTGCCTTCGCTGCTGGTGCGCACCAATGCGAACATGCGGTTGGCGTGGTGGGCGTGGGTGGTCCAGATCTTTGTGCCGTTGAGCACATAGTCGTCGCCATCACGCTCGGCGCGCAGTTGCAGCGCGGCGAGATCCGAGCCGGCGTTGGGTTCGGAAAAGCCCTGGCACCAGTAGTCGGCGCCCGACAGGATGCGTGGCAGATAGAACTGCTTTTGCGCTTCAGTCCCGTAGCGCAGAATCACCGGCCCGACCAGCCGCGCGCCCATGGGGTGGACCAGCGGCGCGCCGGCCAGCGCGCATTCGGTCTCGAAGATGAAGCGCTGCAGCGCGGTCCAGCCCGTGCCGCCCCACGCGCGCGGCCACAGCGGCACCAGCCAGCCGCGCTTTTGCAGCGCCTGCTGCCAGGGGGCTGAGACTTCGGGTTCGGGGTACATCGCGCTGGTGGCGGCCTGGCCGGCGCGCAGTGCCGGGGTCAGCTGTTCGGCCAGGAAGGCACGCACTTCGGTGCGAAACGCCTGGTCGGCGGGGTTCAATTCCAGATTCATCAGGCAATCTCCATCGGGACGGCACAGGGCGCTAGCGTGCGGCTATGTGCGTACCGGCCGCTAGCCAGAAGCGCGCGCCCGGCCTGCAGCGCATGGGCGGCGCCGTCGCCGTCCCATTGCGCAAAGGCCAGCAGCGTGCGGAAGGTGCTGGCAATCGGCAGCTCCTCGCAGACCCCCATCGCGCCATGCAGCTGCACGCATTCCTGCGACACATAGCGCGCGGCGCGCGCCAGCTTGCTCTTGAGCAGCGCGGTATGCACAGTGCAGTCAGCGGCACTGGCCGTGGCCAGCGACAGCGCTGCAAGTTCGCAGCCGGCCTGGGCTTCGGTGCAGGCCACGGCCATTTCGGCCAGTCGGTGCTGCACCACCTGGAAGGCGGCCAACGGCTGGCCGAACTGGCGCCGCTGCTGCACATAAGCCGTGGTCTGTTCCAACGCCGCCTGCATCGCGCCCGTGGCGGCCCAGCAGCGCGCAACCAAGCCTTGGGCGCGCACGCGCGGCAGGGCATCGTGCACATTAGCTTCGGACAGGCGGCTCGCGGCGTTGACCTGCACGCTTGCCAGGCGCAGGTCGGCGGCGCGGCCGCCATCGCTGGTGTTATAGGCGTCGATTGCAATGCCGGCGCTCTGCGGATCGACCAGGAACAGCGCGGGGTCGCCGTCGCCCAGCGTCGCGCAGAGCAGCCAGCGCGCCGCGCCCGGCGCCGAGGGGACACAGCGCACCTGGCCATCGAGCACCCAGCCCGCGCCGTGCGCATGCGCGCGCAGCGTCGGCCTGGCATCGGCCATGGCCAGTCTGTGCGTTCCTGCCACTACGCCCGGCAGCCAGGCCTGCTGCTGTGCCTGTGATCCCGTGAGCGCCAGCAGCCGCGCCGCCACCAGGCAGCTGTCTATCCACGGCTCGACAACGAGTTGCCGGCCCAGCGCCTGCGCCAGCAGGCCCGATTCCAGCACGCCCAGGGCCAGGCCGCCCATGTCCTCGGGCAGCACCAGGCCCAGCCAGCCGAGTTCGGCCATGGCCTGCCAGACGGCGGGATTGCCGCCGTCGCGGTACAGGCTGGCCTCGCGCTGGCGAAAATCGTAGTGGTGCAGCAGCCAGTCGCTGGCGCTGTGCGCGATCAACTGCTGCTCTTCGGTCAGGGCAAAGTCCATGCTCAATCCGCCTTGATGCCCGCGCTCTTGATGACCTTGTCCCACTGCGCGATGTCTTTGCGCAGGAAGGTGGTGAACTCGGCGGGCGTGTTGCCGATGATGTCCAGGCCCCAGTTCCTGAATTTCTCCTGCACCTCGGGCTCCTTGAGGATTTCCGCGACTTCGCGGTGCAGGCGATTGACTGTCGCCGCCGGCGTGCCGGCCGGCGCCATCAGGCCCAGCCAGGGCATGGCTTCATAGCCCTTGAGGCCGGATTCGGCCACGGTGGGCAGATCGGGCACGGCGGCCGAGCGTTGGCCCGTGGTCACGGCGAGTGCGCGCAGCTTGCCGGACTTGACGAACGGCCCCGACGAACCCCAGGCATCGAACATCACGTCGACCTGGCCGGCCACCATGTCGATCAGCGCCGGGCCGCTGCCCTTGTACGGGATGTGCACCAGGAACGCCTGGCCCATGTTCTTGAAGAGCTCCATTTCCAGATGCGTGGAGGTGCCCATGCCGGTGGAGCCGTAATTCAGCTTGCCCGGGTTCTGGCGCGCATAGGCCAGCAGTTCGCCGACATTCTTCACCGGCAGCTTGGGATTGATGGCCAGGATGTGCACCACCGAAGCCACCTGCGTCACCGGCGCAAAGCTCTTGATTGCGTCATAGCCGACTTTTTCATAGAGCAGCGGCGCGGTGCCTATGGAGGAGGCGGCCAGCAGCAGCGTGTAGCCATCGGCCGGGGCACGCGCCACGGTGTCGGATGCCAGCACCGTGCCCGCGCCCGGTCGGTTGTCGACGATGACCGGCTGGCCCAGGCGCTGCGCCATCTTCTCGGCCAGCGCACGCGCCAGCAGATCGGTCACGCCGCCGGGAGGAAAGGGCAGCACCATGCGCACGGGCTTGGCAGGATATTCCTGGGCCTGGGCCAGGCCGGGTGCGGCAACGCAGGCCAGCGTGGCGCCGGCAAGCAGCGCGGACACCAGGCGGCGGCGGATCGAAAGGCTGTTTGTCATGCTGTCTCCTCTTGTGGTTGGAATTGTGCGGCCGGGGCTTCGGCCGTACGCGGCTGCGGCTTCACCAATACCAGCGCATCGAGCGCGTCGGCCCCCTGGCCTTGGGCGCGCACCTGCAACGGGTTGATCTCGAGTTCCTGCACCTGGACGCGCAAGGCCCAGGCGGCGTCGCCGAGCGCGGCGATGGCGGCGCAGGCGGCGTCGACATCAGCCAGCGGCCGGCCGCGAAAGCCATCGAGCAACGGCCAGGCCTGAAGCGACTCCAGCATCTCGCGCACCATGGCGGCGTCGACGGGCAGCAGCCGGTGCGCGACATCGCGGTAGATCTCGGTCAGCACGCCGCCCAGGCCCACGGTGAGCGCCGGGCCGAACACCGGGTCGTGCGTGACGCCAGCGATCAGTTCGGCCACGCCGCCCGCGGCCATGGGCTGGACCAGCAGGCCGTCGATGTGCGCGTTCGGGTCATAGGCCTGGGCCGAGTCGAGGATCTGGGTGGCCGCGCTGCGCACGGCTGCAGCGTCCTGTAGCGCCAGGCGCACCCCGCCAGCCTCGGTCTTGTGCGCAATGTCGGCGCTGAGAATCTTCAGCACCACGGGGTAGCCGATCTGCGCGGCGGCGGCCACGGCGGCGTCGGCATCGCGCGCTACCAGACCGGTGAGCGACGGCACGCCATGGCCCGCCAGCAGCAGCTTGGTGTCGAACTCGTTGAGACGCGCGGGCAGGGCCGGTGCGTCGATGGCGCGCTGCGCGCGCTGGCGCTGGCGCAACTGCGCCCAGCGCGCCGTCGCCGCCTCGCGCGACAGCCACATGCAAAACGGCGCCAGCGCCTGGGTGCAGCGCGCCAGATCATCAAACACCGGCACGCCGGCCGCCGACAGGCGCGCGCGGCACCGGGCCTCGCCGGTATCGAGCGCGACAAACAGCCGCGGTTCCTGCGCGCAGACTTCCAGCAGCGGATCGGCCATGCGATCGAGCAGATAACCGGGCGCCGCGACCACCACCGTGTCTATGCCGTCGCACTGCGCGAGCGCCTCGAACACCGTGCGCACGAAGTCGGGCGAATTCACGATGTTGCCCGTGACATCGACGGGATTGCTGACCATGCCGTAGTCGGGGACGCCCGCGCGCAGCAGCGCCTGCAGATCGGCGGGCAGCGTGGGCACCTCCAGGCCGGCCAGCGTCAGCTTGTCCGCGAGGATGGCGCCGACCGCGCCCGACATGGTGACGATCGCCACGCGTTTGCCGCCCTGGCGCTGGCGAAAACCGCTCAGATAGCCCAGGTCGGCCATATGCGCAAAGTCCTGGCCGCGAATGACATTCAGCTGATCGAAGCTGGCGCGGTACACGGCCAAGTCGCCAGCCAGCGCGGAGGTATGCGACTGCACGGCTTCCGAGCCCTTCTCGGTTTCGCCGGCCTTGTAGATCACCAGCGGCTTGCGCTGCGCTGCAAATGTCAGCGCGGCATCGATGAAGCGCTCGCCATGGCGCAACTGCTCCACATAGCCCAGCACGCAGTCGGTGGCCGGGTCCTGCGCCAGGTACTCGAGATACTGCGCATATTCGAGCGTGGCTTCGTTGCCGGTGTTGATGAAATGGCTCACCGGCACGCCGCGCCGGCGTACCAGGCCGAACACCGCCGAGCAGACATTGCCGCTTTGGGTGAGGATGCTCACGCGCCCGGGGTCGGTCTGCGCCGGCACGTTGACGAAGATCGACGCAAACGCGGTGTAGGCCTGCAGGTTCAGATTCGCCAAGCCCATGCAGTTGGGGCCGGCCACCACCATGCCGCTGCGTGCCACGAAGGCCTCCAACCGGCGCTGCAAGGCCACGCCGGCGTCACCGGCTTCGGCAAAGCCCGCCGCATAGACAATCGCCGCGCGAATTCCGCGCCGGTGGCAGCGCTCAAGCATCTCCACCACCTCGTCGGCGGCAATCGCCAGCACCGCCAGGTCGGGTACGGCGGGCAGCGACTCCACATCCTTGTAGCAGCGATTGCCAAACACCTCGGCGTATTTCGGATTGATCGGATAGACCTGTCCGGCATAGCCAAAGCGCTGCAGCAGATCGAGCGGCATGCCGCCAATGCGCGCCGGGTTACTGCTCGCGCCGATCAGCGCAATCGAGCCGGGCTCCAGCAGCGGTTTCAGCGCCGCGCTCATACCTTGGCTCCCTGGATGGCGCTGGCCAGCCCGGCCTCCTTGGTCAGGCGGTATTCCTCGCTCACGTGGCTCAGCTGATGCACGTCAAAGTGCGCCGACAGCGCCTGGCGCATGCCCTGCACGTCCATCGAACGGTTCAGGGATTTCTTCAGCAATTGCATGGCAAACGGCGGTGCCTTGGCAATGCGTTCGGCCAGTGCCAGCGTGTCATCGGCCAGGCGCTCGCGTGGCACCACGCGATTCACCATGCCGAACTCCCTGGCCTGCTGCGCCGTGATGCGCTCGCCGGTGAACAGCATCTCCTTGGCCTGGCGCAGCCCCAGCACCCAGGGGTGGATCAGCACTTCGAGCGAGGCCGCGCCCATGGTGTGGGTCACGGGATCGGAGAAGAAGGCATCCTCCGAGGCGACGATCAGATCGCACATATTGGCCACCATCAGCCCGGCAGCAATGCAGCCGCCCTGCACCTGGGCAATCGTCGGCTTGGGGAAGTCCCAGATGCGCAGGCAGTAGTTGAAGTAGCGCTGTTCCTCGTAGGCCCAGCGTTCCTCGACACTGAACTCGGCGCGCTCGGCCTGGGCCTGCTTGAGGTCATGGCCGGCGGAGAAATGCGGGCCGGCGGCGGCCAGCACCACCACGCGCGTGGCGCTGTCCTGGCGGGCGCTGTCAAATGCCGCGTCTAGCTCATCGAGCATCTGCTGGCTTTGCGCATTGCGCATCTCGGGGCGGTTCAAGGTGATGCGGCGCACGGCGCCCAGCTGCTCGGTGAGGAGGTTCGAAGTACTCATGGCAATCCTGCTAGTGGAGCCACGATGATCTCGATAAGATGTTCACTTCGCGAGATTAATCGCAAGGAAATCCTACATCGTGAGCAAAACTAGTGAAACTCCGGGTGCGCAGAACATGCGCCGCTCCCTGCTGGTGCTGCGCGTGCTGGGTCGCCACCAGGAGGAGGGCATCAGCGTCACCGACGTCATTGCCGAAACCCAGCTCGAGCGCTCCACTGCCCACCGCCTGCTCACCTGCCTGGTCGAGGAGCGCTTTGCCGAGCGCGACCCGCTGACGCGCCGCTACCGACTGGGCATAGACGCCATGCAGATGGGCCTGGCCTCGCTGCGCCGCGCACCGCTGGTGGCCTCCTACCAGCCGCTGATGCAGCGCCTGGCGCGCACTTCGGGCGACACCGTGTATCTGCTGGTGCGCCAGGGCGACTACACCATCTGCCTGCACCGCGAAGACGGCCCCTATCCCGTGAAGGTGTTCAGCACTCGGGTGGGCGATGCGCGGGTGCTGGGCATAGGCGTGGGCGGCATGGCGATTTTGGCGGGGCTGGCCGACGAGGATGTGCAGCGCATCCACCACCAGCACCATGCGGCCTTTGATGCCGCAGGGCTGGGCGACGTCGCGTTCAGCCGCATCCTCGCGCGCACACGCCGCAGCGGCTGCGCCGAGATGCTCGACACCGTGACCCAGGGCGTGGGCGGCGTAGGCATGGCCATTCCCCAGCCCGAGGGCACGCCGTTTGCGGCGATCTCGATTGCGTCGATACAGCCGCGCATGTTGCCCCCGCGGCGCGCCGAGCTGGCACAGCTGCTGGCTCGGGAGCTGGCGACAGTGGCCGCGAACTAGTCACTTTCGGTCACAAAGGTACATATTGCCAACACATTTGCCGGTATAGACTGGCTTGCATGATCCTGGACTACAACCCCACCGACCTCGACGTGACGATCTCCGAGTTGCTGATTGCGACCAGCGATTCGGCGGATCCGGAGTTGCCGGCCGCGGTGCCCGAGGTCCTCAGGCTGATCCGTGCCAAGCTGAACATGGATGTGGCCTTTGTCTCGGAAATCACCGATGGCACGCGCACTTTCAAGGCCATGGATTGCGTGCCCGGCTTCACACCGCATCTGGAGGCCGGCATGTCGGGACCAGCAGAGGCCAGCTGGTGCCAGCATGTGGTCGAGGGCCGGCTGCCGGAGGTGATGCAGGATGCCGCGCCTTTCGTGGCTTCGGGCCAGGCGCCAGACCCGGGCTTTGCCATAGGCACGCACCTGAGCACGCCCGTGCGGCGTGCCGATGGCTCCGTGTATGGCACGCTGTGCTGCTTCAGCCGCGGCGTCAGGGCGGATACGGATATCGAATTGCTGCGGCGCACGGCCCATGTGCTGGCGGCGAAGCTGGGCAACCCACCCGCCGCGGCGCGGGCCTAGGTGTGGCTAGAGCAGGGCGGCCAGCGTCAGCCAGAAGTTCCAGCCTTCCGCGCGGTTGCGCGCGCCCCACTCGTGATACGCCTTGGCATTCACGTAGTACTTGAGGCCGCCGAGCTCAAAGAACGTGCCGGCCTGCGGGCCAATGCCGTTGATGCGTGACTTGTCATGGCCCAGCACCGCGCCGCTGCCCGAGTCGCCTTTGAGCTGGTGCTGGAAGTAGCCCACCAGCCCCACGTGCGCATACGGCGTCACCAGATAGGACGTGGCCCAGTCGAGGTGGGCGTTCCTGCCGCTGCGGAAATCGGTGTCGGGGTTGCGGCCATATTCGGTCACGCCCGCGACCAGCGAAAACTCCAGGCGCTGCCTGGCATTGAAATAGGTGTAGCCGGCGCCGGCATCGATGCCGCGGCGATTTTCGCCAACGTTGGCCAACCGGCCCTGGCGGTAGGAGCCTGTAGGCACCACGCCCGAGATATAGGCCAGGTAGTTGTGCGAGCCGTCGTTCCATTTGAGGTTCGCGGTGGGGTACAGGTCGGCACGTCCCGAGCTGGAGTCGCTTTGCGAGCCGGAAGTCGAAAAGCCGCCGGGCATGGCAAAGGTCACATCCACCCTCGAGCGCGAATGACCCGCGCCAATCCCCAGGCCTATCGAGGGCCGGCCCCCCAAAACCATGCCCTCGAAGGTGTAGGTCGGCATGAACAGCAGCACATTGGTGGTGCCTTTGGCATCCGTCGTCAGACGCGTGCCAGGCAGCAGTTCGCGCGAGTCCGTGGCATCGACATCGAGGCGGACAAAGACCAGCGGCAGCGACCAGCCCGGCTTGCCTGGGACGGCGGCCATGCTGCCCAATTGGCCGGGGCGCCAGAAGCTGAGGCCGAGTTCGTTGGCGCTGGCACAGGCGGTCGAGGCGCCCAGGATCAGAGCAGTCCAGAGGCGGGCAGTGGGCGTCATGCGGATCTCCTTGATTGGCAGGACATGTTGCCGACGCATATCGGCAGTTGTTACTTTATGTAAGTAGCATCCTACACAAAACCAGTGAGGCTCGCAGCAGTCGATTTTCATTATTGCGTGACACAGCGCCCGATCAGATCTGGTATGTCGAGTTTTCATTAACGAGGCGGTGATTCCGCGTGCCATGGAATGTTGTAAAAATGACGCGCTTAGGACGGGTGCAATCAAGCATCCACCCACGGTCCCTGGCCGTTGACGCTGCATTAAGGCCATGGCAGATACTGCAAATCCGCTGGCGTATGTCGCGGCGACAGTGAGCTGTGGTGGCGCTGGATCGGTGCGTCTGGCCCGACTGCTGAAAATAGTCAGAGTACTGTTTATCGCCGCCGAGCGACGTGGTATCAATCTGCGGATGAAACTTAGTTACATTGATTGTTACTAATTACTTCGATATTTTTGCGCCATGGCTTTACCCGGGGTTTGGGCAAAGAAATGGCGTTTGACTTGATTCAAGCGCGTTGTGCCGCGCAGCGTTCCTCAAGGTGTGCGGGTCTTCGTATGTTGAAAAGTCCGTCGCAGTTTCGCAATAGAAGGAGTTCAAATGGAATCGGATGAGTTGGAATACGTAGGCTTCTGGGCGCGCGTAGGCGCATCGGTGATAGATACCATTCTGATTGGAATCATCATCTGGCCGCTGTTGACGGCCGTCTACGGTGCGTCCTATTGGACGGATGAGGGTCTGGTCAAAGGACCCATGGATTTTCTGCTCTCCTGGGTGTTGCCCATGGTCGCGGTCCTTATTTTCTGGGTAGCGAAACAAGCCACACCGGGGAAAATGGCCATATCGGCGAAAATCGTGGATGCCAGGACGGGCGAAACGCCATCCACCGGCCAATTCATCGGTCGCTACCTCGCTTATTTCCTGAGTGGGCTGCCATTGTTGCTGGGAATCTTCTGGATCGCCTTCGATGGCCGCAAACAAGGCTGGCACGACAAGCTCGCGGGCACGGTGGTGGTTCGACAGAAAAACAGACAGCCCAAACCAGTCACCTTCAATCGCTGAATTGCCGCTGCGCCGGCGCTCGCTGCCACCTCAGGGTTGAAGCGTGAACTTGCTGCGGTACTCCGTGGGCGACAGCGCCAATTGGCCCTAAAAGGGATGCTCGGGCGCGAGTCATAGGGAGCAAAGTCGGCTTCGCGCCGGATTGCTCGGTGGATGGCGCCAACGCCAGCCCTCGGTGCTTCAGCCTGCAACCGCCGGCCGGCGCAAATGCCAGTCCGTCGATTCCTGGTAGAAGCAGCCGATGTCAATCAGCCGCTGCTCTTCGAGATGCGG
>Ga0308157_10010301_pt1 | contig 10156 bp, 8 predicted proteins | sample PhyBR1_FD_201035 | JGI IMG/M metagenome (GOLD analysis project Ga0308157, IMG submission 201035) | Phyllosphere microbial communities from UC Gill Tract Community Farm, Albany, California, United States - DLSLB.R1 | ecosystem: Host-associated > Plants > Phyllosphere > Unclassified | place: USA... | reverse complement strand
GTACTTGGTGAATCTTATCTATTTTTGTATGGATGGACTGTAGCGCCCATAATGCTTTTAACTTTTGTTCTACGGATTGTTCCATTATCAAACGTAATATTTAATAGGATTTGTCTCTATTCCTGTCAATAGGACAGCAAAGTTAACAAATTTTTTCTGAATAATTTCCAATAATAATTCCTGCGTAAATTGTTCACTTTCAAAATGTCCTATGTCTGCGATAACAATGGCTCCTTCTGCATCAAAGAACTCGTGGTATTTATAATCGGCCGAAACAAAGATATCTGCCCCAGAACGTTTTGCATCATCCAATAAGAACCCTCCCGCGCCTCCGCAAACGGCAACTCTCGAAATATCTTTTTTTCGCAATTTGGTATGCCGGATAACCTCTACATTCAATCGGTCTTTCAAGTATTTTAAGAATGCTTTTTCTTCCATCGGTTGGGGTAAATTACCGATAACCCCAGAACCGACGGTTTGCAACGTGTTTTCTAAAATAAAAATATCGTGCGCAACTTCTTCATACGGATGTGCTGCATACATCGCTACCAACAGGGCTCGCTCTCTATGTGCTGGATAGATAACTTCTATTTTAGTCTCCTCGATACGTTCGTGCTCGTTAATTTTACCCATCGTGGGATTGGCGCCCTCTAAGGGCCGAAATGTTCCATATCCTAATGTATTATAGCTACATTCTTCATAATCGCCGATAGCGCCGGCTCCTGCTTCGAACAATGCCCCCCGAACGGATTCCACATGGGTGCGCGGCACAAAAACAGCCAATTTTCGGAGCAAACTTGGCTTAGGTCGTAAAATCGCAGGTGATGTTAATGCTAACTTTTCGGCTATTTTTCCGCTTACCCCACCGAAGACGTTGTCTAGATTGGTATGAATGGCATAAAGCGCAATACCGTGACGTATAGCTTGAATGACTACCCGTTCCACATAATTCTTACCATTTAGTTTTTTCAGTCCTTTAAATACAATAGGGTGGTGAGCTATAATGATGTCACAACCATTTTGTATAGCTTCATCAACGACTTCCTCGGTACAATCCAACGTAATCAATGCCTGATGTATTTCGTCCTCCGGATGGCCAACGATTAATCCTGAATTATCATACGATTCTTGATAAGCTAGTGGAGCAATTTGTTCCAAATATTGAGTAAGTTCTTTAATTTTCATCCTATTTATATCTCGGTTTTCTCTTTTTTATCAGCTATATAATCTTCCCCATAATGTTCTATGTGTATTCGCAACAACGTTTTATATTCATTTACTTTGACCCAATAGGTAATAAAATAGACAAAATGTAATATGCCGATAATCGTTAATACAAATAACGGCAATGGAATATTACTTAACAAAAATGTCCACGCGAATATAAGACCCCATTTTTGTGTTGGTTTCTCTTCCACTTCCACTTTTCGATCATAAAACTCGTTATTTAGAGAATCTGCAACGCGCTTTGCCACTTCAAAATTCCAGTAGATGTTAAATATAGGTACCGCTACAAACCACGCTTGACTAGGTAGTATACATAAATTCTCCTTTTTTATGAGTTTTAGGGTGCGATAAAGAGTTAAGGCAAAAAAAATCCAGATTATAATTCGGATTATTCCCCCGATGAGCATATACAATGCCATGTCACCGGTTATATTATCAGGCAGTATATCTAACATGATATAAACTCTTTAATTTTGAACATACATCAAAAATATCGTGGGCTTCTTATGGATATCTATCTTTTGGTTTTTCCATTCGGAAACCGACAACGTCAACACCCATTCTTCGGAAGCAGTCAAATTACACGCTACACAAATTCTTGTTTTCGGTTTGCAATTTTTAATTAAATCGTCAAACAAACTGTTATTACGGAAGGGTGTTTCAATAAATAGCTGCGTTTGTTGCTCTTTTTGCGACTGAAACTCCAAATCCTTAATTTTCTTTGTCCGCTCACTTTTGTCTATAGGAAGATAACCATGAAAAGCAAATTTTTGTCCGTTAAATCCCGAAGCCATTAATGCCAATAAAATAGAGCTAGGACCAACCAAAGGAACTACTTTTATTCCTCTTTTATGCGCTTCAGAAACGATGTCCGCACCGGGGTCTGCCACGCCGGGACATCCTGCTTCGGACATCAGTCCCAAATCCTTTCCCTCCATAATAGACTTAAAAATACGATTATAATCTATTTTTTCACGCTTGTGTTTGCCATAATCATGAATTTTCAAATCACTTTGCGGTATTTTCAAACCCGCTTGTTTTAGAAATCGTCGAGCGGTTTTTTCGTTTTCGACAATATATTCGTCAATTTGATTGATAAGTTCCTGATGGAACAACGTGTATGATTGTCCTTCCGCGTTTTCAGCCAGCGGAACCGGCATAAGGTATAATATTCCTATCGACATTATCCAAACCTAAATAAAATGCTTTGCATTCACGAACCGTATTTTAAATAAATTCATGCATGGCTTTAAAAATAAACAAAAATAAGAAATACAATAAGATAAAAAATCCTCAAAAGGAATCACTAAAGAAATTCTCATCCCTAGAAAAAAGAAAAATGAAACCTAAATAAATTTGAAGTTTTAGAAGATAATTGATAATTTGCCCAAGATTAAAAGATCTAGAACAAATAGATTCTGAGAAGTATTCGATACGCAATAAAAAAGGCAATTAATAAATGAATACGCAAATAACATCCGGCGTAAAAGTATCTGTAAGCGTCGTTTATCAACCCGAATATTCTAATCCGGCGAAGACGCACTTTATGTTCTCCTACCAAATCACCATAGAGAATTTAGGTGATGTTACCATACAGCTCATGAACAGACATTGGGATATTTTCGATTGCGTTGGTGACTTTAAACAAGTAGAAGGAGAAGGTGTAGTCGGCGAACAGCCCATACTGGCTTCAGGGGCTGTCTATCAGTACGTTTCAGGGTGTAATTTAAAAAGTGAGATGGGATACATGGAAGGTCACTACGAAATGACCAAGATCGTAGATGGTAGCGTATTCCACGTAGAAATACCTCGATTCAATTTAATTGCTTCATTTAAGTTGAATTAGAAATCCAATCCTTTTGTAATTTATCTCCCCTTATCTTTTGTAATCACGCTTTTACAGCAATATTTACTTATTTTTGCACTTGAATTTTTGTAATATCTAAGAATAGATTTTAATGGCGTCCCTAAACAAACGTTATGCTGGTCATTCAATCTTTTCGGTCAGTATCATATCGGGGAATAAGATTTTCTGAGTAAAAAAAAGTAAATATTTAATTTTCAACACCTTATATAAGTGAGTATTTTAGCAACAGAACAAGTCAGTCATTCCTTTCATGACAAATGGTTATTTTCCGGTTTACATTTTGGCTTACAAAAAGGTGATCGGGTAGCCCTAGTGGGTGTTAACGGAACAGGCAAATCTACTTTACTTAAAATACTGGCCGAACAAATCCTTCCAACAACAGGAAAGGTAGTCAAAGAAAGAGGTTTAAAGATAGGATTTTTATCGCAGGAACCTACTTTTAAGCAAATGGAAACCATTAACGATTTTATATATAGCGCAGATAATGAACAGCAGCAACTTATAAAAAGCTATGAAAATTTATTGAATAGCGATAAAATAGATCAGAAACTACTCGCCGAACTTACAGATCAACTGTCAGCCATGGAGGCTTGGGAGTATGAACACAATATAAAAAGTATTTTAAATCGTCTACAGATTTCTGATTTTGATCAAACTATTGATAGTCTATCCGGCGGACAAAAGAAACGCTTATCGTTGGCTAAATTATTGATAGATGAACCCGACGTATATATCTTGGACGAACCAACCAACCACTTGGATATAGAAACGATAGAATGGCTTGAAAAACTACTGACTACAGGAAATAAAACTGTTCTTCTAGTTACCCATGATAGATATTTTCTAGATAATATTTGTACTGAAATAAGAGAATTAGATAGCGGAAATTTACATACTTACAAAGGAAATTATACATACTTTTTAGAAAAAAAAGCCGAGCGAGAGGCTATAGATTCGGTAGTCGTTGAAAAGTCAAGAAATCTTCTTAAACGTGAACTCGAATGGATGCGTCGTCAACCCCAAGCGAGAGGAACAAAATCAAAATCCCGAATTGAAGCTTTCTATGATTTGGAAGAGAAATCGAAAGGGGCACAGAAAAGAGATAATGTTCAACTGTCCGTAAAGGTAAGCAGACAAGGCTCTAAAATATTAGAACTAGATGGGGTTTCAAAGTCTTTCTCTAGAAAAAAAATAATTGACAACTTTTCTTATATATTTAAAAAGGGCGACCGAATAGGATTGGCAGGGAAAAACGGCAGTGGAAAATCCACCTTTTTAAATTTGATCACCCAAAATATTTTTCCAGATCAAGGTAAGATTAGCATAGGGGAAACCACAAAATTTGGATATTATAAACAAGAAGGATTGCTTTTTAAAGATGATGACCGTGTATTGGATATCGTAAAAAATGTGGCGGATTATATTGAAATGGCCAATGGTGATATCATTACAGCATCACAGCTATTGACACTTTTTTTATTTCCCCCAGAAAAGCAATACAATTTAGTAAGTCGATTGAGTGGGGGAGAAAAGAAACGTCTGCAATTAATGCGCGTGTTGATGGCTAATCCAAATTTTTTAATACTAGATGAGCCTTCTAATGATTTGGATATTGATACACTAAATGTCTTAGAAGAGTTTTTACAAAACTATACAGGTATACTGATTTTGGTTTCGCACGACCGCTACCTGATAGATAAATTATCTGACCAACTATTTATTTTTGAGGATACAGGTAATTTAAAAATATACAATGGAAATTATGCAGATTATAAATTAGAAGAAGAACAGACATCACGCACGGAAAAAGAAAGGGAAAAAAGCAAACAAATAGAAAAATCGTATCCGACAGTCCAAACAGAAAAGAAAAAGCTATCGTATAAAGAACAGTTAGAATATGAATCTTTAGAAAATGAGATAACGGAAATAGAGAATACAATCATAAAAAAAACAGAAACACTAAACATCATATCCGACCACCAGGAGATAACAGCAATAGCTTTGGATATAGAAAAATTACAAATAAAACTTGATACTAAATCAGAGCGTTGGTTAGAATTGTCTGAATTTATGTAATCAGTTCCACGTGAAACATATTTTAAAATTTCACGTGGAACATTAGCAAATAAACAATGTTTAATAAATATAATGTTATAGTAGTTGGTGCCGGACATGCAGGTTGTGAAGCAGCGGCAGCAGCGGCAAACCTAGGGTCATCCGTGTTATTAATCACGATGAATATGGGTGTAATTGCACAAATGAGCTGCAATCCTGCAATAGGCGGCGTAGCAAAAGGACAAATAGTAAGAGAAATCGATGCAATGGGCGGCTATACCGGTATAATTGCAGATAAGTCTACCTTACAATTTAGAATGCTTAACCTTTCAAAGGGGCCAGCAATGTGGAGCCCTCGCTCGCAGAATGATCGTATGCGTTTCGCAGAAGAATGGCGTCTAACACTTGAATCATTACCCAATGTAGATATGTGGCAAGACACCGTTAAAGAAGTAATTGTGGAAAATGGTCGCGCTGCCGGGGTCGTTACTTCGCTTGGTATTCGTATAAAATCCGACGCTGTTATTCTCACAAACGGAACTTTTTTAAATGGTTTAATACATATTGGTGAAAAGAAAATAGGAGGGGGGCGAACCGGAGAAAAAGCGGCTACTGGTTTAACAGAACAATTGATCCATTTAGGATTCGAGTCAGGAAGAATGAAAACGGGAACTCCACCTCGAGTTGATGGTAGATCGCTCAACTATTCCTTGATGGAAGAACAATGGGGGGATAACAAAAGAGGCAAATTTTCTTTTACAAAAGTCGACATGCCAAAAGAGCAACGTTGTTGCTGGATTACTTATACCAACGATAAAGTTCACGAAGTTCTAAAAACAGGCTTCGAAAAATCTCCCATGTTCACTGGTCGTATAAAGGGACTAGGTCCACGATATTGTCCTTCTATCGAAGACAAAATAAATCGCTTTGCAGAACGCGACAGACATCAAATTTTTGTCGAACCAGAAGGCTTTAAAACAGTAGAAATATATGTGAATGGTTTCTCCACCTCACTCCCAGAAGACATCCAGTTAAAGGCACTCCGATTAATTCCGGGGTTTGAAAATGCAAAAATGTACCGTCCTGGATATGCTATTGAGTACGACTATTTTCCGCCCATGCAATTAGATCTGACTTTGGAAACATTAAAGGTTAAACATCTTTTCTTCGCTGGGCAGATTAATGGAACGACTGGTTATGAAGAAGCGGGGGCACAGGGATTCGTTGCAGGTGTCAATGCCCATCAACGAATTAATGATCTGCATGAGTTAATATTAAAACGTTCCGAATCATATATAGGTGTCCTTATCGACGACTTAGTAACCAAAGGAACAGAAGAACCCTACCGTATGTTTACTTCAAGGGCAGAACACAGACTGCTCTTACGTCAGGACAACGCCGATATTCGTCTTACACCTATTGCACATAAATTAGGTCTTGTGGATGATAAACGTTTAGAAAAAGTTAATAAAAAAATAGAGGATTCAGAATACTTGGTAGAATACATGAAACAAAATAGCGTTGCACCTGAAGAGATGAATACTGTTTTGGAACAAGTAGGCTCCAATCCCCTTCATCAAAAACAACGAATATTTAATATATTAAGTAGACCTCAAATCAATATTGGTCATATTGCAAAAGCAAACGCAAAATTTAGTATCTTGCTGAAACAATATGATGAGGAAACTATTGAACAAACAGAGATAAAAGTGAAGTATGATAGCTACTTTGCAAAAGAAATGGAGATTGTGAATAGAATGAAAAAAATGGAAGATAGAGAAATAAATCCAGATTTCGATTACAACTCGCTTACGTCCCTTTCTATCGAAGCGCGTGAAAAATTACTAAAAGTAAAACCGCGCACATTGGGACAAGCATCACGAATTTCAGGTGTTTCGCCCTCTGATATCAGTGTTTTAATGGTTTACATGAGTTAACAAACTGATTTTCAATACATTAATTATAAATATATTAGGCTTTAAATAACGAGGTATACGGGATTATTTTTAATTTTATGAGTCATATATCCAAAAGAGATAAAAATGTATCAAACAGCTTTAAAATCGCAAAATCAAAACATATAGCTATTTATGGCTTTATCCTATTGATGCTGTTCAGTTTGACAAGATGTGCTAATATGCAACGTCCTACAGGTGGACCAAAAGACTCTATCCCACCGAAATTGTTGGAAGTATCCATACCCAACTTCAGTACCAATTTCACGGAAAAAAGAATTGTGTTACGATTTGATGAATTCATTAAATTAAATAACCAATACAAAGAATTCAGTATAAGTCCAGACGTGGAAGATATTGTAGATTATCGGGTGAGAAAAAAGGATTTAGTGATCACCTTACCTGATTCATTAGACGAAAATACCACCTATACAATAAATTTCGGTAACGGACTAGTAGATTACAACGAGAGTAATCCCTTTGTTGATTACAACTATGTATTTGGAACAGGGGATGAATTGGACTCTCTTTCTGTCAGTGGCTCGGTTATCAATGGTTTTACAGGAGAATTTGATCAAAAGAAAGATGAAAACATAAAAATTCTTCTCATTCCCACATCACAAGACTCCATATTTGGAAAAAGAAAAGCCAATATATTTGCTAACGTAGACACCTCCGGTAATTTCAAATTCAATAATTTAAGAGAAGATACTTATCGTATTTACGCATTAAAAGAGCAGAATAATGACCGCATTTTTAATGGAAACGACGAATGGATAGGCTTTCTGGAAGATAGTATACGTTTAAATAAGGATATAGCCGACATAAAACTTGAAATAACAAAAGCATATCCTAAGGACTTTCGTACATTGGAAAAGAAATTTGAGCCAACTGGCCATATCTTATTAACCTTTACAAAACCACTCGAACAACCAGAGACGAAAATTTTGTTCCCCGCAGAATTAAATGATAACAAAATAGAACAATACAGTTTTACTAATGACTCTGTTAAAATCTACATACCAAAAATAGAACTTGATTCCATAAAAATCGAATTAAATAATGGTAGTGAGCCCATGGATACCATCCTTATCAGAACAAATAAAAACGCAAAATTCGATAGGGAAGTAAAACCGATACTCAGCATCACAAACAAAGTAGATCGTGTACGCCATATCACGTTAACAAGTACAAGCCCCCTGGCTAATGTTGATAAATCAAAAATCCTTATTCATGAAGACTCCGTCTCCAGAAGAAACTTCCAATTACAACAGGATACCATAAATAGAAATCTATATCATATACGTTACAACTGGCGTCCTAAACGAGACTATGAGTTGGTTATTCAAGAAGGAGCTATGCGTACACCATTTGATGACATCAATTTAGAATCGAAGACGAGATTTACTTTAGATGAGTCCGATAACTATGGTAATATCCATTTCACAGTCACTGGATTGGATTCTACAATGAATTACATCGTAGAACTGATCGATGAATCTAAAGAAAAAGTATTTGATAGGAAACCCCTTATTGCTTCTAATCCAAAAATAAGTTATACCAATTATCCGGGAGGAAAATATTCTCTGCGGATTATTTATGATGCAAACAATAATGGTCGGTGGGATCCCGCTGACGTTTACGCAAAAAAACAAGCGGAAAATATCTGGTATCTAAATAAAACGTTTACCATTCGAGCAAACTGGGATCAAAATGAAACGATTAATTTAAAATAGCTATGCAGGTGTAACGCTAGTTAATCAAACCAAGAACTATATAATACGTAGTTATGAGGCAATCGCTGCAACAGCGCCAATTGCTCCGCTGTTAACAATTTTATCTTTCTCGCAGGAATCCCCGCATACAGATAACCCGACTCGCAAATCATATCTTCCAACACAACTGCTCCCGCTGCAATAATTACATTTGATTCCACAACTGCTCTATCCATAACGATAGCCCCCATACCTATCAATACATAATCATGCACCGCGCAACCGTGTACGATAGCATTATGCCCTATGTTTACATAGCTGCCTATGTCGGTTCCATTTCTCTGATAGGTACAATGGATAACTACGCCATCTTGGATATTGGTATAATCTCCAACACGGATATAATTTACATCGCCTCTAACAACCGCATTAAACCAAACAGAGCAATGCTTACCGATGATGACATCACCAATAATAGTCGCATTATCGGCTACAAAAACAGATTCATCAATCTGCGGAAATTTATTTTTTACGGGTAAAATAGTAGGCATTTCTCTTAAAATTGAATATTCTCACTCCCTATTATAAAACGGTATCTTCCAATTCATCTGATTTACGAGGAAAATCAGTGGTATAATGTAATCCTCTGCTTTCTTTCCGTTGCATAGCAGACTTCACAATTAAATAAGAAACTTGTATCACGTTACGCAATTCACATAGCTTTACCGATAACTTCGTATTTTTATAAAAATCCTCTGTTTCTTCATATAAAAATCCCAAACGTCTGATGGCTCTATCCAAACGAAAATCGGATCGCACTATACCTACATAATCACTCATTAATTTCTGCGTTTCACGTAGATTATGCGTCACTAATATCTCTTCATTCATCAACTGTGCCTTCGATTCATCCCAACCAGGTATATCAATTGCATAATCCAATTTTCCTATCATTGGTAAAGCGTCTTCAAAAATACGGTGCGCATATACAACGGCTTCTAATAATGAATTGGAAGCCAAACGATTAGCACCATGTAGACCTGTCGAAGAGCATTCTCCGCACGCATACAAATTTTCAATGGAAGTCCTGCCATTCTCGTCGACCATAATACCACCACATAAATAGTGTGCTGCGGGTGTCACCGGTATATAATCCTTTGTCATATCTAACCCAATCGAAAGACATTTCTCGAAAATATTTGGAAAATGTGCAATGATATCTGCTTTCTTACGATGCGTTATATCCAAATAAACAAAATCCAGTCCTGACTTCTTCATTTCATTGTCTATGGCTCTTGCGACAATGTCCCGGGGGGCCAAGGATGCACGCTCGTCAT
>Ga0308157_10010300_pt1 | contig 10158 bp, 7 predicted proteins | sample PhyBR1_FD_201035 | JGI IMG/M metagenome (GOLD analysis project Ga0308157, IMG submission 201035) | Phyllosphere microbial communities from UC Gill Tract Community Farm, Albany, California, United States - DLSLB.R1 | ecosystem: Host-associated > Plants > Phyllosphere > Unclassified | place: USA... | reverse complement strand
CCGGCGCCACCATCAACCGCCTGTGCGGCTCGGGCCTGGACGCGGTGGGCACGGCGGCGCGTGCCATCAAGGCGGGCGAGGCCGGCCTGATGATCGCGGGCGGCGTGGAAAGCATGAGCCGCGCACCGTTCGTCATGCCGAAGGCGGAGACGGCGTTCAGCCGCAACAACGCGGTGTACGACACCACCATCGGCTGGCGCTTCGTCAACAAGCTGATGAAGGCGCAGTACGGTGTCGATTCGATGCCCGAGACGGCCGAGAACGTGGCCACCGACTTCGGCATCGAGCGCGAGGCGCAGGACCGCATGGCGCTTGCCAGCCAGCTCAACGCCGTGGCGGCCATCGAGGCCGGCCATCTGGCGCGCGAGATCGTGCCCGTCACCATCCCGCAGAAGAAGGGCGACGCCATCGTGGTGAGCCAGGACGAACATCCGCGCTCCACCAGCCTGGAAGCGCTGGCCAAGCTCAAGGGCGTGGTGCGGCCGGACGGCACGGTGACCGCCGGCAATGCCAGCGGCGTGAACGACGGCGCCTGCGCGCTGCTGCTGGCCGATGAAGCCAACGCCGCCAGATACGGCCTGAAGCCCCGTGCCCGCGTGGTGGGCATGGCCACGGCCGGCGTGGCGCCGCGCATCATGGGCTTCGGCCCCACGCCCGCTACCCAGAAGGTGCTGGCGCAGACGGGGCTGACCATCGACCACATGGACGTGATCGAGCTGAACGAAGCCTTCGCCGCGCAGGGCCTGGCCGTGCTGCGCGCATTGGGCCTGAAGGACGACGACGCCCGGGTCAACGCCTGGGGCGGCGCCATCGCCCTGGGCCACCCGCTGGGCGCCAGCGGCGCCCGGTTGGTGACCACCGCCGTCAACCGGCTGCACGAACATGCCGGCCGCTACGCGCTCTGCACCATGTGCATCGGCGTGGGGCAGGGCATCGCCGTGATCCTCGAGCGCGTCTGACCGCGCCGCTTGCCAACCAGAAGGAAAGCCTGTGTCCACCACGACCCTCCAGACCCCGGGTGGCGCGTTCCGCGTGCGCCTGGACGGCCCCGCCGATGCACCGGTGCTGGTGCTGTCCAACTCGCTCGGCACCACGCTCGAGATGTGGGACGCGCAGGCCGCGCGCTTCGCCCAGACCCGTCGCGTGCTGCGCTACGACACGCGCGGCCACGGTGGCAGCGTGGTGTCGCCCGGCCCCTACACCTTCGACCAGCTGGGCGGCGACGTGCTGGCGCTGCTGGATGCGCTGGGCATCGAGCGCGCGAGCTTCTGCGGTATCTCGATGGGCGGCTTCACCGGCCTCTGGCTGGGTGTGCATGCACCCGGACGGCTGAACCATCTCGTGGTGGCGAACAGCGCAGCCAAGATCGGCACGGCAGAGGGCTGGACGTCGCGGGCCGCCCTGGTGCGCGACAAGGGCGCGGCGGGCATGGCCGAGCTGGCGGCATCGTCGCCAGGCCGCTGGTTCACCGCCGCCTTCGCCGCCGCGCAGCCCGCTGTGGTGCAGCGTGCGCAGGGCTGGATCGCCGGCATTGCGCCCGAAGGCTACGCCGCCTGCTGCGAAGCCCTGGCGCAGGCCGACCTGCGCAGCGCCATCGGGGGCATCACCGTGCCCACGCTGCTGATCGCCGGCAGCGCCGATCCGGTCACCACAGTGGCCGATGCGCAGGCCATGCAGGCTGCCATCGCGGGCGCGCAGCTGGCCGAAGTGCCGGCCTCGCACCTGTCCAACCTCGAGGCGCCCGAAGCCTTCGACGCCGCGCTGGCGCGGTTCGTGGCGGCTGTCTAGGAGCGTGCCCATGGAACAACCTCCACACACCCAGCCCCGCTGGAAGCACCGCCCGGCAGGTTCCACCTGGGGCGACTTCGGTCCGGACGACCAGCTGGGCCGCCTGAACCTGCTGACGCCCGAGAAGGTGCGCCAGGGCGTGGCCGAAGTGCGCGAGGGCTTGAGCTTCGCGCTCAGCCTGCCGCTGGACTACCCCGGCGGCAGCGCGCTCAACCCCGCGCGCCATCCGCCCGTGCTGCGGCCCACGGTGCGCAGGGGGCTGGTCAACTTCAACTGCCTGCTGGCCGAACTGGACGCGGGGCGCACCGACGTCATGTCGGACGACCTGGCCATCCTGTACCTGCAGTACTCCACGCAGTGGGACAGTCTGGCGCATGCCGGCTCGATGTTCGACGCCAACGGCGACGGCCTGCCCGAGGCCCTTTACTACAACGGCTATGCGGCCGGGCGCCACGTGGTCGGGCCGCAGCACCTGGACGACACGGGCGTGCCCGCCACGCCCGGCGCTGCAGGCAGCAGCACGTCGGCCGCGCATGCACTGGGCATCGAGAACATGGCCCGCACGGGCGTGCAGGGCCGTGGCGTGATGATCGATCTGCGCGCCCACCTGGGCGACGCGCGCACGCTGGTGGGCTACGACACGCTGATGCGCGTCCTGCAGGCCGACGGCGTCGCGGTGGAGCCGGGCGACATCGTCTGCCTGCACACCGGCTTTGCCGACGTGGTGCTGGGCATGCGCCGCCATCCGGACCCGGCCGTGCTGCAGAACGCCTGCGCGGTGCTGGACGGCCGCGACGAGCGGCTGCTGCAATGGATCACCGACAGCCAGGTCGCCGCCATCGCGGCCGACAACTACGCGGTGGAGGGCCTGCCCGCCCGGCCCGGCCCGGCCTGCTGCGCCGCGCTGCCGCTGCACGAGCACTGCCTTTTCAAGCTGGGCGTGCATCTGGGCGAGCTGTGGCACCTCACGCCGCTGGCCGAATGGCTGCGCGCCCAGGGCCGCCACCGCTTCCTGCTGACGGCGCCGCCGCTGAACCTGCCCGGCGCCGTGGGCTCACCCGTGACGCCCGTCGCCACGGTCTGAGCCCGTCTTCCCGTTGGCCGTTCTGTGGCGCAGCGCGACCGGGGGAACACCTCCGGTCGTGGCTCTGCCGCGCCCCGCTTTTTCTCCCCTTCCTGAAGGACCCGCCATGCCCTACATCATCGAAACCTTCGACAAGCCCGGCCACCAGCCGGTGCGCCAGGCCCACCGCGCCGCACACCTCGAATTCCTGGACCGGCACAAGGAGCTGCTGCTGGCCTGCGGCGCCAAGCTGGACGACGACGGCACAGACCTGGGCGGCGGCCTCTACGTGGTGGCGCTGGATTCCCGCGAGGAAGCGCAGCGGTTCATCGAAGCCGACCCGTTCCATGCCGCTGGTCTATTCGAGCGCGTGACGCTCACGCGCTGGCGCAAGGCCTACGTGGCCGGCCAGTGCTATCTGTGAACGCCTTCTCCAACCCCTCAATCGACGGACCCTCACCATGACCCAGGCATCTGCACGCGAACGCGTCCTCATCACCGGCGGAGGCGCCGGCATCGGCGCGGCCACGGCCGAGCGCTGCCGCGCCGACGGCTACGAGCCAGTCGTCATCGACCGCAGCGTGGACCATGTTCCCGGCGGCATCCAGGCGGATCTGTCCAACCCTGCGGAAACCGCCCGCGCGCTGCAGCAGGCGCTGGCCGGCGGCCCGATCACGCGGCTGGTCAACAACGTCGGCATCGTCGTGCCGGCCGAGGCGGCCGAGCAGACGCTGGAGCAGTTCGACCTGGCCGTGGCGCTGAACCTGCGCTGCAGCCTGCAGTGCATGCAGGCGCTGCTGCCCGGCATGCAGGCGGCGGGCTTCGGCCGCATCGTGAACATGTCTTCGCGCGCCGCACTGGGCAAGGAACTGCGCACGGCGTATTCGGCCACCAAGGCGGGCCTGATCGGCATGACCCGCGTGTGGGCGCTGGAGCTGGGGCGCCACGGCATCACCGCCAACGCCATCGGTCCGGGGCCCATCCGCACCGAGCTGTTCGACCGCGCCAACCCGCCCGATGCGCCGCGCACGCAGGCCATCATCGACGCAGTGCCGGTCAAGCGCGTGGGCACGCCAGATGACGTGGCGCACGCCGTTTCCTATCTGCTCGATGCGCGCAGCGGCTTCGTCACGGGTCAGGTGCTGTACGTGTGTGGCGGCATGACGGTCGGTGTCGCTGGAATATGAACAACCCCCTGTGGCGCTGCGCGCCTTCCCCCTTCTCTCGGCTCGCTGCGCGCTCCGGGAAGGGGGACGACGCCACTGGCCCGGCAAAGCCGGTTCCACGGCGTCTGCTGGCGCGGCCTGCTCCGCGGCCTTCTGATGGGCTGGGCCGAGACGGTTTCAGAGGCTGCGCCACTGAATCGATTCCTCTTCTTTTCTCATTCATCCCATAACAGCGAGACAAGGTCTTCCATGTCGAAAATCACCGCCTTCTTCACCGAACTGATGCGGCGCTACCTGCCCGATCCGTTCGTCTTCGCGATCCTGCTCACGCTGCTGACCATGGCGCTCGCCTTCGGTGTGGAAAGCCGCCCCATCGATGCCGTGGTGCAGGACTGGGGCAAGGGTTTCTGGAGCCTGCTGGCCTTCACCACGCAGATGGCCGTCATCCTCGTGATGGGCTACGTGCTGGCGGCCGCGCCCATCGTGGACCGGTCCCTCGACCGCATCGCGGCGCGGGTCAGCACGCCGCGCCAGGCCATCATCGTCGCCACCATCGTGGGTTGCGTGGGCAGCTACCTCAACTGGGGTTTCGGCCTGGTGATCGGCGGCATCATGGCGCGCAAGCTGGCGCTGAAGGTGAAGGGCGTGCACTACCCGCTGATCATCGCGGCGGCCTACACCGGCTTCACGATGTACAGCCTGGGCTTCTCGGCGACGATCCCCGTGCTCATCTCCACCAAGGGCCATGCCTTCGAGGGCACCATGGGCCTGATCCCGCTCACGCAGACGATCTTCTCCGCGCCCATTTTGCTGACCAGCCTGGCCGTGCTGATCGCGCTGCCGCTGCTGAACGCCACCATGCATCCCAAGGCGGGCGAAAAAGTGGTCGAGCTGGACCCTGCCACCGTGGCCGATGCCAAGCCCGCCGCCAGCGCCGAGGGCCTGCTGGGCGACGAGAAGACGCTGGCTCATCGCCTGAACAACAGCCGGGTCTTGAGCCTCTTGATCGGCCTGTGCGGCATGGCGTACGTGGCCATGCACTTCGTGAAGGGCGGCAACCTCGACCTGAACATGATCAACTTCTTCATCCTGTTCCTCGGGGTGCTGCTGCTGGGCACGCCGATGAAGTACGTGGAGAAGGTCAACGAGGGCGTGAAGACCATCGGCGGGATCATCCTGCAGTTCCCGTTCTACGCCGGGATCATGGCGATCATGCACGGCTCGGGGCTGGTGGAATCCATCGCTCATGTCTTCGTGAACATCTCCACCGCCGCCACGCTGCCGCTCTGGGGCCTGGTCAGCTCCTTCGTCATCAACTTCTTCGCGCCTTCGGGTGGCGGCCACTGGGTGCTGCAGGGCCCTTTCATGATCAACGCGGCCACCACGCTCGGCGCCTCGCAGGCGCAGACGGCCATGTCGGTGATGCTGGGCAACGGCTGGAACGATTTGGTGCAGCCGTTCTGGATCCTGCCGGCGCTGGCGCTGTCCAAGCTCAAGCTCAAGGACATCATGGGCTACACGGTGGTGTCGATGCTGCTGGTGGGCGCCATCTACGCCGTGACCATGCTGGTCTGGCCGCTTCTCTGACCGCGTTCCCGTTTCCATCCTCGCCTTCTTCACCACTTTCTCTTTTCCAAGGAGCAAACCATGCTGTTCATGGCTGAAATGACCGTCCGCATCCCGTCCACGCTGGCCCCCGAAGTGGCCGACGAGATCAAGCGCAAGGAAAAGGAATATGCGCAGCAACTGCAGCGCAACGGCCAATGGCGCCACCTGTGGCGCGTCGTCGGCGAATACGCCAACGTGAGCATCTTCGACGTGTCCGGCAACGACGAGCTGCACACCATCCTGAGCGGTCTGCCGCTGTTCCCGTACATGGAGATCAAGGTGACGCCGCTGGCCAACCACCCGTCGTCCATCGTGCAGGAATGAGGCGGCGGCAGCGCCTCCACCTCATTCACCATCCATCAGAGACCTGAGGAGACAACCATGACCATCGCCCATTTCACATCCCGCCGCGGCCTGCTGGCCGCCGCTGCCGCCTGCGCCCTGTGGCCCGCGCTTGCAGCCGCCCAGGCTTTCCCCACCAAGCCGATCACCATCATCGTGCCCTTCGCGGCCGGCGGCACCACCGACATCCTGGCGCGCATCATCGCCCAGGGCCTCACGGCCGAACTGGGCCAGTCGGTGGTGGTGGACAACCGTGCCGGCGCGGGCGGCAACATCGGCGGGCAGGCGGCGGCGCGCTCTGCGGCCGACGGCTATACCCTCTTCATGGGCACGGTGGGCACGCACGCCATCAACGCGGCGCTCTACAAGAAGATGCCGTTCGATCCGGTTAAGGACTTCGCGCCGCTGACCCGCGTGGCCAACGTGCCCAACCTGCTCGTCGCCAACCCCGCCCAGCCCTTCAAGACGGTGCAGGAGCTGATCGCCTATGCCAAGGCGAATCCGGGCAAGATCAATTTCGGCTCCTCGGGCAGCGGCAGCTCCATCCACCTGTCGGGCGAGCTGTTCAAGAGCATGGCCAAGGTGGACATGCAGCACGTGCCCTACAAGGGCAGCGCGCCGGCCGTGACCGACCTGCTGGGCAACCAGATCGCGATCATGTTCGACAACATGCCCTCGGCCATCCAGCACGTGCGCTCGGGCAAGCTGCGCGCCATCGCCGTCACCACGGCCCAGCGCTCGCCCGAGCTGCCCGACGTGCCGACCATCGCCGAGGCCGGCGTGCCCGGCTACGAAGCCACCTCGTGGTTCGGCATGTTCGCGCCCGCCGCCACTCCGGCGCCTGTGGTCGGCCAATTGAACAAGGCCCTGGTGAAGGTGCTGGCACAGCCCGACGTCAAGAAGAAGATCAATGAGCAGGGCGCCGAGACGGCCGGCGAAACGCCCGAGCAGTTCGCCGCGTTCATCCAGCAGGAATCGGTCAAGTGGGGCAAGGTGGTGCGGGAGTCCGGCGCCAGCGTGGACTGAGCGGCTGGGGCTTGCGGATCGCGGATCGCGGATCGCGCGCCGGCGCGCCTGCCCTGGCCGGGCCTTTCGCCCGCCCCGCTCCAAGCAACAAGCCCCGCGGCACCGAGCGCTCTGCTCGCGTTGCCGCAGGGCTTGTTGCTTTTCAGGGCAGGGGCCCGGCTGGGCGCCCTGTGCCGTCAATCAATACTTGGTGGCCTTGATGTCGGCCTTGGCCTTCTCGTGGTCAGCCTTCGCCTGCTTTTCGCAAGCATTCTTGGTATCGCCGGACTGGTCGTCGCACTTTTCCTTGGCGACGTCGTACATGCCTTCTGCACGCACTTCGGCCACCTTGCGGGCGTGGGATGCGCTGGGCTTGTACTGCTGTTCCAGCTCGGCCTTGGCCAGCTTTTCCTTGGCTTCAGCCTGCTTTTCGCACACGTCCTTGGCGTTGTCCTTCAGGGTGTCGCACTGCGCCTTGTCCGACTTGTAGGTCGCTTCGATCTGGGCCTTGGAGGCCTTGTGCTGATCGCCCGTCATGCCTTGGGCCTGGGCGCCGGCACCCAGGAGAAAGCTGGAAGCGAAGAGGGCTGCGATGACTTGGGTCTTCATGGGAACGTCCTTGGATGAAATGGAGACAGTGCACTGTCGCTTTCCCCGCACCGTGGCACTGTAGGCGGGCGGCAGACATGGCTGTCGGCCGCAGCCTGCGAAATGCCCAAGTGCTTCTGCAGCCCTTCGCGTCGCCGCTCGCTATGGCTTCGCGAACCGATAGCGCCCGCATGGTTTGCTCTCGGCGCGGTTCGCACGACACGATATCGAAGCCGACACCCAGGGCGATCTGGCCCTCGTGGAACGCCGTATCGCCCGCACCGAGGACGACAAGGCGGGCAGCGGGTGCGAAGCAGGCCACGAGGCGCTCGGCCTCCCGGTGCGGAGCGATGCACTCCGGCGCCTGGCGCAGAATCGCACCGCCGGTGGTCAGAAGCCGTGTGCGCTCCACACAGCGCCGCCGGGCGCAGGCGTCGAGCAGCTCGGGCAGCCGGTGCGCGCCACGGTCACCAGACAGGCGGGAGTGCCAGCCTGCAGCCATTCGTTCGCCGTGCGGAGTACCAGGCTGTCGCGATCAGTGGACTCCACCGTCAGCCGTGGAGTACGGCACGCACGGCTTCCGGGGTGAAAGGGGCCTGGTAGAAGCGCCGACCTGTGGCGTCAAACAGCGCGTTGGCCAGCGCAGCGGGGCCCGGCACCGACGCGGATTCGCCGGCACCCATGGGCGGCTCGTCCTGGCGCGGCATCAGCACGACTTCGATGGGCGGTACGTCGCGAAAGCCGAGGATGGGATAGCCGCCCCATTCGCGGCTGGCCACACCTTGGTCGTCGAAGGCGACGCGTTCCAGCAGGCTGCGGCTCAGGGTCTGGATGACGTTGCCGTGGATCTGGTGGCGCACGCCGTCGGGGTTGACCATCATGCCCGTGTCCTGGCCGACGACGATGCGCCCCACGGCGATGCGGCCGCTCGCCGGATCGACCTCGATATCGACGACCCACGCGGCCCAGGCCGCGCCGAAGCCGGGAAAGCGGCTGTGCACATAGCGCGCATAGGCCAGGCCGCGCCCGTGCAGCAGGCCATGGGCGCCGGGCCGGCCCCGGCTGCCCGGCTGCCCGCGCTGCCAGCCGGCATGGCGGGCCGTGGCGTCGATCAGCGCGATGGCGCGCGGGTCGTCCAGGTGGCGGATGCGGTAGTCCACCGGGTCGGCACCGGCCGCCTGAGCCAGCTCGTCGATCATGCAATCGTGGGCGAAGGAATTGGGCAGGGCGGACACGCCGCGCAGCCACGAGGAGCGCACCAGCGGCGCCATGTCGTGGCAGGCGATGCGGCGGCGCGCGTAGCGGTAGGGTGGCACGGCGGTGCGGTCGCCCATCTCCAGCGTGCGCGGTTGGCCCGGCACGCGGCCGGTGAGCAGCAGGGCCAGCAGGGGCGCGTCGTTGGAGGGATAGCGCACGGCGAAGTCATAGGCCTGCAGGCTGCCATCGTGGCCGATGGCCGCGCGCACGTCCATCAGCTGGCCCGTGCCCTTGGGCTCCCACTGGTGTTCCTGCTCGCGCGTGAGCTGCACGCGCACCGGCGCGCCCACGGCCATGGCGAGCAGGGCGGCGTCGGCGCACACGTCGTCGGCGCAGTTGCGGCCGTAGCAACCCGCGGCCTCCAGGCGCACGATGTCGATACAGTCCTCGCCCAGCCGCAGCAGCCGGTCCAGGTCGGTGCGCAGCATGTGCGGGTTCTGCGTGCCGGACCACACGGTGAGCCGCCCGCCATCGAAGTCGGCCACCGCGCAGGAGGGGCCGATGGAGGCATGCATCTGGTAGGGCCAGACGTAGCTGCGCTGCAGCACCACGGCGGTGTGGGCGCCAGCGAAGGCGGCGTCCACGTCGCCCTCGTCCACCAGCGCGCGGCGCCGCGCGGGGTTCGCGCGGATCGCGCCGGCCACGTCGCGCAGATCGGGCGCGGGCGGTACGGGCCGCCATTGCACGCGCAGCGCGCGCAGGGCGGCGATGGCCTGTTCTTCGCGGTCGGCCACCACGCCGACGAAGTCGCCCTCGGTGACCACCTGCACGTGGCCCGGCAGGTGGGCAACGGAGGCATGGTCCACCGCGACGAGGCAGTGGCCGATGAAATCGCCGCCGTCGCGGCCCGGGTGCGGCGGGCGCACGACGCGGCCGTGGCGCATGCCGGGCACGCGGACGTCGTGCACGAAGCTCAGCTCGCCGGTGGCCTTGGCGGGAATGTCCACGCGCGCAGCCCCCCGGCCCACCAGCCGGTATTCGCTCGCGGGCTTGAGCTTCACCGGCTGCTCGGGCGGCGCCAGCGGCAGGTGCAGGCGCTGTCCCTGGAGCGCCTGCAATAGTTGGCCGTAAGGGAGCGTGCGCGCATCGCTGCCATCCGTGAAACGCACGAGGCCATCGCGTGCGTGCAGGCTCCCGGCATCCACGCCCCATTGGGCGGCGGCGAGCGCCAGCAGCTGCTCGCGTGCCTGGGCGGCCGCGCGGCGCAGCGGCACGGCGGAAATCTGGATGCTCGCGCTGGCGATGGTCGGCCCCTGGTTGGGCGATGCGGCCGTGTGGCCCAGCACCATCTCCAGGCGGGCGAGAGGCACTTCCAGTTCTTCCGCCACGATCTGCGCGAGC
>Ga0308157_10010299_pt1 | contig 10158 bp, 6 predicted proteins | sample PhyBR1_FD_201035 | JGI IMG/M metagenome (GOLD analysis project Ga0308157, IMG submission 201035) | Phyllosphere microbial communities from UC Gill Tract Community Farm, Albany, California, United States - DLSLB.R1 | ecosystem: Host-associated > Plants > Phyllosphere > Unclassified | place: USA... | reverse complement strand
CTTGCACCGCCTGAAGGCGGTGTTTGAACAGCGCCTTGAACGTGATGGTCGCACCAAACAGGCCGAAGCCTGTTTCAAGTTTCTGCCAACCCGCTCAGAGCTTGATCTGATGGGCTGGCCTGAGACGGATATTTTCGCTCACGCGTAAATTGATACCAATAATTAAGGAGCGCCCAAACAGAGCGCTCCTTAAATTTTCTGATAGATACCTGTTCTGATTGTAAATAGCTTTATAAGCACTTCAACTTCAAAATAATCGATAATTTAACCATTTGATAACCAACAATACCGGCTTTTTCGCGTAAATGCCCGGAAATACGTGGTTTTTCCTGCCAGATATTCACTGTGGTATTCTTGCTACAGACTTTATCAGTGGAAGGATTATATTGGGGGCAACAAATGAGTTTCCCCAATTTCTCCACCGGAGGTTTTATTATGACACTTAAGTCCCTTCTTCTCGCATCAACTGTTGCTCTTCTTGCTACAACTGGCGCAAAAGCGGCTGATGCTATCGTTTACGAAGAACCAGCACCAGTTATCTCCGCTCCAGTATTCAGCTGGAACGGTGCTTACCTCGGTGGCCAGATCGGCTACGGCTGGGGCAAGTCGCAGTTCAGCGATATCGATGGCTCCGCTAATTTGAAGCCAGATGGCTTCCTCGGTGGCCTCTACGCTGGTTATAACTTCGACCTCGGCAACAGCGTTGTCCTCGGTGTTGACGGTGACGTAACCTACAACAACCTCAAAAAGCGCTTTTCAGAAACAGATGAATTCGGCGATACCGATAGCTTCGAAACCAAGCTGCGTTGGTCGGGTGCAGTACGTGCACGTGCAGGTTACGCAGTTGACCGCTTCCTGCCTTACATCGCTGGTGGTGTAGCGTTCGGTCAGATCAAGAATACCGGCAAGTCAAGTGATGGCATCGTAGAAGAAAGCTTCTCTTCGAGCAAGACCCACACTGGTTGGACTGCAGGCGCTGGTGTTGACTATGCTGCAACTGATAACGTCATTGTACGTCTCGAATATCGCTACACCGATTACGGTCACAAGAACTTTGACGTTGACGGCGACAGCACCCGCAACAAGTTCAAGACCAACGAAATTCGTCTTGGCGTTGCATACAAGTTCTAATCTGGCTTGATAAAACGACGGAAAAGGCCTCGCATTTGCGGGGCCTTTTCTTTTTGAGCTGCTAGAAGGTTGTTTTTTGTGAATGCTGAGTTTACGCCCCTTTAAACTGCCGCATTTACACTTCAGGCGATAAACAACTTAAAAAATATGCAGGCGGGTGGATTTAAGCAGATATGGCATCGCGAGACGGTAGAAACGGACGTATCGAACCTTCCTTCGGCAACGCGCCGAAAAAGGAAGAGGAAGAAGACGTGTTTCGCGTCGATGATGAGGAGCGCATGGCCAGAACGCAGCGCAGCGGCAAGCAGCAAAAAGAGCGTGAACCGCGAGGTTCGCGCCGTAAATCTAAAAAGCGCGGCGGCTTTTTTGGCTTTGTGCGTCGTGCTTTTTACTGGTGCCTTGTGCTTGGTCTTTGGGGCGGTATCGCTTTCGCCGGTATGCTCGTTTATTTCGCAGCCAAAATGCCACCGACAACGGATTGGTCGATCCCGGATCGTCCGCCAAATGTGCGTATCGTTGATGTGCAAGGTAGCCTGATTGCCAATCGCGGAACCACCGGCGGCGAAGCTGTCGGTCTGCATGAAATGTCGCCGTTTATTCCGCAAGCGGTTATGGCCATTGAAGATCGCCGCTTCATGTCGCATTTCGGCATTGATCCAATCGGACTTGCACGCGCTGTTGTGACCAACATCACCTCGGGCCGCGCCGTTCAGGGTGGCTCGACGCTCACGCAGCAGCTGGCTAAAAATCTGTTCCTGTCACCAGACCGCACGCTGGAACGTAAAGTGCAGGAAGTGATGCTCGCCCTCTGGCTCGAGCATAAATACACCAAAGAGCAGATTTTGGAGATGTATCTGAACCGCGTTTATCTCGGTTCTGGTGCCTATGGTGTCGATGCTGCCTCACGCCGCTATTTCAACAAATCCGCAAAAGACCTCAACCTGATGGAAGCGGCGACCATTGCCGGTCTTCTAAAAGCGCCATCACGCCTTTCGCCTGCACGCGACCCGGAAGCAGCCGCCACCCGCGCGCGGCTGGTTCTCGGTGCCATGCGTGAAGAAGGTATGATCGACGATAGCCAGATGGCAATCGCCGAAAGCGAGCCACCGACACGCGCCGCGTCTTACTGGCAGGGTTCGGAAAACTATTTTGCCGACCGCGTGGTTGCTGAAATTCCGGCGCTGATTGGCGAGACGAAAACAGATATCACGGTTGAAACCACTGTTGATCTCAACCTTCAGCGCGCTGGCGAAGAAGCGATCAAAGACCAGATTTCCGCAAACGGCAAAAAGATGAATGTGAGCCAGGGCGCCCTCGTTTCCATCGATGGTACGGGTGCAGTGCGCGCATTGGTTGGCGGTTATGACTATGCGGCAAGCCAGTTTGACCGCGTGACCGATGCACGCCGTCAGCCAGCATCGTCGTTTAAGCCATTCGTATATCTGACTGCTTTAGAACAGGGCCGCACGCCGGATTCCGTTCGTAACGATGCGCCGGTGCGGATCGGCAAATGGACACCAAGCAACGACAACGGCAAATATATGGGCGAAGTGACTCTTGCGACCGCTCTATCGCACTCGCTCAATTCTGTTTCCGCGCAGCTTGTGATGGAAGTCGGCCCGCAGACCGTTATCGACACCGCGCATCGTTTGGGCGTTCAATCAAAGCTAGAACCTAATGCTTCGTTGGCACTGGGGACATCGGAAGTATCGCTGCTGGAATTAACCGATTCCTATGTGCCTTTCGCCAATGGTGGCTATCGCGCGCCGGTCTATTTCATCACCAAGATTACGGATTCCGAAGGCAAGGTTCTTTATCAGCGGGAAGATGGCATCGGTCCGCGTGTCATTGATGAACGCAATGTCGGCATGATGAACGCGATGCTGCGCAAGACAGTGGAAGACGGTACGGCAAAACGCGCTGCCTTTGGCTGGCCAGCAGCGGGCAAAACCGGAACCAGCCAGAATTTCCGCGATGCATGGTTTGTCGGCTATACCGCCAATCTCACCACTGGCGTGTGGTTCGGCAATGATGATGGCAAGGGCATGAAGCGCGTGTTCGGCTCGACACTGCCCGTCGCCGCTTGGAAAGCCTATATGAAGGAAGCCCATAAGGGTGTGCCGGTTGCCGAGCTTCCCGGCCATTACGACATTCAGAACATCATCCCCGGCGGCAGCGACGGTATCGATCCGAACAATCCGTATGAACCGGGCATGATTCCGCAGGGCGGCTATGGCGAACAGCCACTGGCTGGCAATGGCGATGACGGCTATTGGCCGCCAGCACCTGACTCGCCCGCCCGTAACAATGTTCAGCAGGGTCAGCAATCGGGCGTACCTGCCAATTACCCTGCCAATGACAATGGCGCACCATTGCCTCCCGGTGACGTCGGCGGACAGCCACAGCAGAGCCGTGATTCAACCACGCTTCTCGATATCATTATGGGCAATACGCAATAAAACTCTCGGAGGGCCGGTCAGTGACCGGTCCTTATCGCGATCAAGTGAAGCAGATAGCGCTAATAGATATGAAATCCGCTCGAAATCCTGAGTGGCTTAGTCTATTCAAGGATTGAGAGTGAGGTTTTCATGTCCACAGTTTCCCAAACAGATGCGGCCCGGTCTGACACTCCCAAGCCAGACACGGAACGCAAAACAATTGTTTTGACAGGCGCAAGCCGAGGTATCGGCCATGCGACAGTCAAGCGTTTTTCGCGTGCTGGCTGGCGCGTCATCACCTGCTCGCGTCAAGACTTTGCCGAGAATTGCCCATGGCCAGCAGGCCCGGAAGACCACATCAAGGTCGACCTTGCCGATCAGGAGGACGTCGGCAAAGCAATCGCTGAAATCCGTCGCAGATTAGAGGCCAATGGCAGCAAGCTGCATGCGCTCGTCAACAATGCCGGTATTTCACCAAAGGCAGAAGGCGGCCGTCGCTTGAATTCCATCGAAACGCCGATGGCTGTGTGGCGTGATGTGTTTCAGGTGAACTTCATGGCACCGATCATGCTGGCGCGTGGCTTGTTCAAGGAACTGGAATCTGCGCAAGGCTCGGTAGTCAATGTGACCTCCATTGCCGGATCCCGCGTACACCCTTTTGCGGGTACGGCCTATGCGACCTCAAAGGCAGCGCTTGCAGCCCTCACCCGCGAAATGGCTTCCGATTTTGGTCCACATGGTATTCGCGTGAATGCGATTGCACCTGGCGAAATAGACACCGCAATCCTGTCCCCAGGGACGGAAAAGCTTGTCGAGCAATTGCCAATGCGTCGTCTTGGCAAAACCTCAGAAGTTGCAGAGACGATCTATTATCTCTGCTCCGAAGCCTCATCCTATGTGACGGGTTCAGAAATTCACATCAATGGCGGCCAGCACGTTTAATTAAAAAAGCGAGATAAACCCATGATCCTATGCTGCGGTGAAGCCCTGATCGACATGTTGCCACGCGAAACGGCGGCAGGCGAAACGGCATTTTTGCCACTCGCCGGTGGATCGGTCTTCAACACGGCTATTGCGCTTGGGCGGCTCGACGTTCCAACGGGTTTCTTCTCCGGGCTTTCATCTGACTTCTTCGGCGAAGTGCTACGCGATACACTCGCACGATCCAAGGTCGATTATTCATTTTCAGCCACATCGGATCGTCCGACGACGCTGGCTTTTGTCCGCCTCGTTGATGGACAGGCGCGCTATGCCTTCTATGATGAAAACACAGCTTTGCGGATGTTATCCGAAAGCGATATTCCGCCGATTGATGATGCGATCAAGGCCATGCTATTTGGCTGCATCAGCCTGATTTCCGAGCCATGCGGCAGTGTTTATGAAGCGCTGATGACCCGCGAAGCATCAAAGCGCGTCATGTTCCTTGATCCGAATATCCGCACAGGCTTTATCAAAGATCGCGAAACCCACCTTGCCCGGATGAAACGGATGATCGCGCTAGCGGATATTGTGAAGCTTTCGGATGAAGATCTTGAATGGTTCGGTGAAAAAGGTACGCACGATGAGATTGCTGCCCGATGGCTCAAGCTCGGACCAAAGCTTATGGTCATCACCAAAGGCGCACATGGAGCTGATGCCTATAGCGCAAACGCCACCGTTCGCGTGCCCGGCTTGAAAGTGGATGTTGTTGATACGGTAGGCGCTGGCGATACGGTCAATGCCGGTATTCTTGCGAGCCTGCACTATCAGGGACTTCTCGACAAAGAAGCTATCTCCAAACTCGATGAAGACCAAATTCATGCAGCTGTGGCGCTTGGCGTGCGCGCTGCCGCAGTGACAGTTTCGCGCGCGGGTGCAAATCCGCCATGGGCGACGGAAATGAAAGACTAGATCAAAACGCGTTCCAAACTTGCATGTGAACGAATGCCCCCTGCCCTTGACCTGACTCATTTAGCGCCTTCTATTGAAGACGGTGGGAACGAATCGAAAGTTGGCAAAGGACATGTCATTGAACGTCTTGCGTATAGCTGCCTTCTCGCAAGGTAATCAGGGCGGTAATCCTGCCGGTGTACTGATTTCTGAAAAACTTCCCTCAAGCGAAGACATGCAGAAAATCGCCAAAGATGTTGGCTTTTCCGAAACGGCCTTTGCAATGCCGGAAGCTGGAGGCTTTCGCGTGCGATATTTTGCGCCGGAAACAGAAATTCCCTTCTGCGGCCATGCGACCATTGCACTGGGCGCAGCGCTTGCCATGCGCGAAGGCGACGGACGCTTTGCATTGAAGCTCAACAATGCCGAAATCAGCGTGGAAGGCCGCAAGGAAGGCGAGCTTTTTGCCGCCAGCCTGCAATCGCCGGGAACGCGCAACCGCGCCGCATCGGAAATCGAAATTGAGCAGGCGCTGGCTTTGTTCAACTACGAACAGGACGATCTGGCGCCGGGCATTCCGCCTGCGCTGATCCACGCCGGTGCTGACCATATCGTGCTGGCATTGCGCTCACGCGAGAAGCTTGCGGCTATGCATTATGACCTGCAACGTGGCCGCGTGTTGATGAACCGTCAGGGTTGGACCACAATCCTTTTGGTTCACGCAGAAACGCCCACGCGTTTTCATAGCCGCAATCCATTCGCCTCTGGCGGTGTTTATGAAGACCCGGCAACGGGCGCTTCCACAGCCGCATTTGCAGCCTATCTTCGTGATCTCGGCTGGCCGCATGGTGGCGCCATTGAAGTATTTCAGGGCGAGGATATGGGTGTACCATCACACCTTCGCGCAGAGATTGGCCATATACGTGGCGAATCTATCCGATTGTCGGGTACTGCACGACTGATGGAATAATCGACGCAGCTAATTAAAACGCCGATCTGATTTAATCAGATCGGCGTTTTAATTGTTTGTCTTAACGCGCATGTTTTCCGAAACCGTTTCATACTTTTCGGGACGCGCTCTATACCTTGACGAGCTGCTCGACGCGTTCTTCGTTGCCGAAGAATTTCAGATAGCGCGCGACTTCCTTCGGATCGCCCGTCGCCTTCTGCGGATTATCGGAAAGCTTGACCGCCGGACGGCCATTGGCGTCAATCACCTTACAGACCAGTGAAATAGCCTTCAGGCCATGAATGGTTGTCGGTGCACAACCAGCAAAGTCATTGGTGAGGTTTGTGCCCCAGCCAAAGCTCATGCGGACGCGGCCTTCAAAATGGCGATAGGTTTCTTCAATCGTATCGACATCAAGCGCATCGGAGAAAATCAGCAGCTTATCGCGTGGGTCTTTGCCGCGTGATTTCCACCATTCAATGATGCGTTCGCCGCCTTCGATTGGCGGTGCGCTATCAGGGCGGAAGCCGGTCCAATCGGCAACCCAGTCTGGCGCATTGCGCAGAAAGGCAGCTGTGCCAAAGGCATCAGGCAACACGATCAGAAGATTGCCGCCATAGTAGCGGTTCCAATCCTGCAACACACGATAAGGCGCAGTTTGCAGTTCCTCATCCGTATTGGCCAGAGCTGCCAGCACCATCGGCAATTCATGCGCATTGGTGCCGAGCGCTTCCAGATCATTATCCATCGCGAGAAGCACATTGCTGGTACCGGTAAAGGAACTACCGATGCCTTCTTTCAGCGCCTCAACGCACCAGCGCTGCCACAGGAACGAATGGCGGCGACGTGTGCCAAAATCGGAAATCTTCAAATCAGGTAGTTCGCGCAGTCGCTCCACCTTGCTCCACATCTTGGCCTTGGCGCGGGCATAAAGAACATCAAGCGAGAACGGCCCCAAGTTCTTCATCGCAGCACGTGAACGAAGCTCATTGATAATGGCGAGTGCTGGAATTTCCCACATCGTTGTATGCGACCACGGACCATGGAAATGCAGCTCATACTGGCCGTCTTTTCGGCTCAGTTCATATTCTGGCAATTGGAAATCGGGCAGCCAGTGGAGGAACTCCGGCTGGAAAATCTGCTTGCGGCCGTAAAAGCTGTTACCCGCGAGCCAGATCATTTCTTTCTTGGTAAAGCGCAGGGTGCGTGCGTGATCAAGCTGGGCGCGCAATTCGCCTTCATCAATCTCATCGGCAAGACGCACCGATGTCGTGCGATTGATCAGCGAAAAGGTGGCGTCCACTTTGGGGTAAAGTCCCCAGATCATCTGCAACATCAGAAGTTTGTAGAAATCCGTATCCAGCAGGCTGCGAACAATCGGATCGAGCTTCCATGCGTGGTTAAAGACGCGCCGCGCGATATCGGTTTTGGCCATAACGGCCTCCATTCCATGAGCATATACCGCTGCCTAGCCAAATGCTTGGCAGCAAAAAGAAAGGCGGGTTTTCACCCGCCTTTTTAAATGCTTCATTCAGATTTGGGAAGCTCTACAATGATTTCATGTTCGCCATCCGGCTTGATGATTACACCGTCTTCCGGCTTGGTGACTTTCCGACCATCGAGCTTGATGGCCTTCGTCTTGGCACCTGTAACAACCTTCACACGATAGAGCGCTTCACCAAAACGAAGTTCTGCTTCATAGCCATCCCACTCAGGAGGCAAGGCCGGATCAAGATGCAGACGATCACCGCGCTTGGTCACACCGAGAATGCCTTCGGTTGCTACGCGATAGAACCAGCCAGCAGAACCAGTGTACCAGGTCCAGCCACCCTGTCCGCGACGCGGCTCAACCGAATAAATATCGGCTGCAATCACGTAAGGCTCAACGCGGTAGGTATCCGGATTGCGGCCATGATTGACCGGACTGATCAGCGAGAACAGTTTCCATGCTTCCGCTGCCTTGCCCATGCGGGCAAGCGCCAGAATGGCCCATGTTGCACCATGGGTATATTGACCGCCGTTCTCACGAACACCCGGCGGATAGCCCTTGATGTAACCCGGTTCCTGAACCGTTTTGTCGAATGGCGGCGTGAAGAGACGCAACAATTCGCCTTCGTCGTCAAGCAAGTGCTTTTCAAGCGAAGCCATTGCCTGTTCCGAACGCTTCGGATCGGCAACGCCAGACAACACACTCCAAGACTGTGCAATGGCATCAATCTGGCATTCGTCGCTGTCTTTTGAACCAAGCGGCGAACCATTGTCGTAGAAGCCACGACGATACCATTCGCCATCCCAGCCATCGCGATCAAGCGCAGCGGTCAGGCTTTCAAGATGTGCGGCCCAAGCGTTTGCGCGGGCATCCTTGCGGGATTGCGCAATCGGGATGAACTGACGCAAGGTGTAAGCAAGGAACCAGCCGAGCCACACGCTTTCGCCCTCACCTTTCACGCCGACAAGGTTCATGCCGTCGTTCCAGTCGCCGCCGAGCATCAAAGGCAAACCATGCTTGCCGGTGCGTTTGATCGCAAGATCAAGCGCCAGCGCACAATGCTCATAAAGGCTTACGGTTTGATCGGAAATCTCCGGCTCAAAGAATGCATCATGTTCACCCTCTTCCAGCGTGCGTCCCTTCAGGAACGCCAGCTTTTCATCGAGGATCGCATGATCGCCCGTGGTTTGCACATAAAGCGAGGTGCCATAGCCGAGCCAGACCACATCGTCGGAGATCAGCGTGCGAACACCGGCACCCGTTGCTGGCAACCACCAATGCTGGACATCGCCTTCAGGGAACTGACGCGAAGCGGCATTAAGAATCTGCGCACGCGCCAATGACGGATCAATCAGCAGAAGTGACAACGTATCCTGCAACTGGTCGCGGAAACCAAAAGCACCACTGGCCTGATAGAAGGCTGCACGCGCCCAAATACGGCAGGCAATCGCCTGATAAGGCAACCAGCCATTGATCAGCAAATCAAATGCCGGATCAGGTGTTTTGACCTGCACGCGGTTGAAGAGACCTTCCCAATGCTTGGCGGAAGCATTGAGCTTCTCGTCAAAGGAAGCCTTACGGCTTTCTGTGACCAGCGCCTTCGCCTGCTGCTGATCGGCAGCATTACCAAGCAGGAACACCACTTCGCGGCTTTCGCCCGGACCAACTTCCACGTCGATTGCAAGGGCGGCACACGGATCGCGACCAGCCTCAACCGTGTTGGACAACGCTTTGCCAGCCAGCACGATTTCAGGACGATCGACAGAGCCGGTCGAGCCGATGAACTCGCCACGGTCAGCGGTTACCGATTGCGGCTTTTCCGTTGCCGCAAAGAACGCCACCTGACCAGACTTGTCCGGATGATATGGATTGCCTGCAAAGAGTGCGCCGAGTTCTTCATCTTGCGATGGCACGATGAACGGCACATTCTTGGAGCGAGCATTGCCTAACACCCATTCGGCATAGCCATAGACGCGCAGCTTGCGCTTGGAGCGTCCCTTATTGGTGATCGTCAGACGTGAAAGCTTAACTGGCTTTTCCGCATCGACAATATGGGTCAACTCCAGTGCCAGTTCGCCATGTTGGGCAGCAAACGTGCTATAGCCGTGGCTGTGACGTGCTTCATAGGTCACGGCCTCATCACGAAGCACACTCGCCGTTGGTGCAAAGTTGCGTCCTGTTTCGCGGTCGAGAATATAAATCGCCTCACCCGGACGGTTGGTGACCGGATCATTTGCCCAAGGGGTGAGCTGATAATCGCGACTGTTGCCAGCCCATGTGAA